>Ga0272448_1007268_pt1 | contig 11766 bp, 10 predicted proteins | sample YNPCB0191_FD_202220 | JGI IMG/M metagenome (GOLD analysis project Ga0272448, IMG submission 202220) | Hot spring sediment microbial communities from Yellowstone National Park, WY, United States - YNP-CB-019-1 | ecosystem: Environmental > Aquatic > Thermal springs > Hot (42-90C) > Sediment... | reverse complement strand
ATTCGTTATGGTAACTTCTGCAAATACAAATTTTCCTCTGCTTATTGAAGTTATAACATTTCCAGATTCATCTCTTAACACAACGCTTGTTACCTGAAGGACGTTGCCATCAGCGTTCACGTTAAGAAGTATTGGTGATATGAAAGCTACTAGAAAGATAGCCAAAAGAGCCGCGAATATTCGCCTCTTTGTAGTCACATTCATAGCAAGATTAAGAAAGTTATGAGTTTATAAATTTTTCCCTCATAAAACATATTTTTAAAAAATAGTGTAGAAAACTAAGGGTTGACGAGCTGAAATTTAGCTTTCTCGCTGATTATGTCAGTAGTAGCGTAGACAACGTAATCTCCCTTTTTTATGTCTCTAATTAAGAAAGCAGAACAAAAGCCATTATTGCTAGAGTTCGCAATGTCTATCCAGACTAAGTTGTTGTTTGGGTCTCTAACTTCAATGCCAACGCTTTTATCTATAACGTTAAAGCCTTCTGTTACCTTTCCAGTTATGTTTACTAAAAAAGCGTTGTCCCCAAACTTCTTAACTTCGACTCTTAGGTTTAACTTTGGTTTAAAGAAGTCCAAGGCAAATGGCAAAGATAAAATTAAAAGAACTATAACAACTAAAAGTAAAAGAATCTCTCTTAAACCAATTTCTATTACTATTTCTTTCTCTTCCATTGGCTTCAGAAAGATGAATCTTTTTAAAAATGTTTCCAAGCACTAAAGTAAAAAACTTAAAAAGATAGATTAGTTTAAGAGTAAAGATGAAACTAAGGATAGTTAACTTCATAATCGTCTTAACCTTAACTTTCCTCTTTTGTTTGGCGATAGATCAAATTAAGCTTCCTTACTACGAAACAGTTCACAGACTTTCAACTTACAAAACTTTAAGCTTTACTCTTATATCAGAAGAGTACGACAGAAACTTAACAACACTTTTCCTAGTTCTATCTATAGTTTTATCGATACTTGAATCAACAGCAAATAAAGAAAGAGAAAAGAGAATTTTGACTTCAATAGCTTTCGAACTAATTTCTCTTTTATTCTTCGCCTTGAACTACCTATTTTTTTCTCTCTTATCCTTTGCTATCTTCGTTCTTACTTACCTTAAGCTAAAAAATGAACTTTGGAACTTCTTAAATTTTTGTTTTCTATTTTTTATAATCGTTGAAGGCCTTTCTGCTCTAAGATGGATAACTTATCCTATTTTTTATTCTTCAATGTACTCAGACATAACTTGGACTTTTTCAAAGCTTGACTCTTTCTTTTTCTACAGCTTCAACGCAACCTTTGGAAGTTATATCATTTTGATCTTTATTTTTTCTTTTCCAATTTCAATTCTACCATTCGTAAGCATTAAACTTCAGGGAAGAAAATTCCTTGTTACGATACATAAAATAAAGAAGGAAGTCGACAATGTAAAAATTTTTAGCAATGAGAAATTTGCCTTAATCTTTTCCTTTTTCGTCTTACTTTACCTTTCGTACTACGCCTACTTTCCTTCTTTAAATTCGGAAGGAAAATTTGTTAGTGTTGACCTAGTTCACTATAAGGAATGGCTTGAGAAGTTTAAGACTCTTGGGTTCAACGAATATGGGTTTAGTTACTTACTACAAGAAACTGGAGGGGGAAGAGCAACTGTAGTTCTCCTTACTTACTTAGTTAACGTTTTTCTTCAAGACACAGCTGAAGCTGTAAAGTTTTCCTACTTTCTTGCTTCCTACTTTCTTGTTCTTTCCACTTTCTTATCCTTAAAAGCCTTAACAAAAAACAAAGTACTAGCTACGATATCAGTTTACTTTTCAACGTTTTCAATTCAAACTGTAGTTGGGCTTTACGCTGGATACCTTGCAAACTGGATCGCAATTTCTTTACTTCTACTTACGCTAACAAGTTTTTCCTTAGCCTTTAAAGAAAGAAAATATTTCTTTGTCTCAATTCTTTTTTCAGCCTTAGCTCTCTTTTCTCATCCATGGAGCTGGACAATAGTAACACTTGCTGTACTATTACTCTTTCCTTTAAACTTCTTCCTGAGTAAACTTAACTTAAGAAGGCCCTACAGCAAAGAAGAATCTTTACTTATAGGAAGTTTCTTTTTAGTTAACTTACTTTTGGATGCACTAAAGCAATATTTTTTGAATTCTTTAGGTGGAGCCTATGCAGACTACAGTATTACTAAGAGCACTTTCTTAGTTTCAAACATCTTTATCTTGGATAGGAACCTTAATTTTCTAACTCAAGTTTTCGTTGGAGGTTATACTACCAACGTTTTAATTTTATTAATTTCTGTTCTAGGAGTGGCTCAACTACTAAAGTACGAAGATAGTTTCTTTGACGTTCTATTTATAGTATTACCAATAGTGGCAGCACCATTTATATTTGTTGACGCAATAACTCAATCTAGACTAATTTACTTTTTACCTTTGAACGTTTACTCAACTTTAGGTTTCTATGAACTTTTTAAGAAACTAAGAGAAAAAAGTAGCGGTAGAGCTTTTGTTCTTGTTCTACTACTTCTGTTGAACTATAGTTTTCGTTCTGTTGCTAACTTAGTTTAAATAAGAAGTTCAACTATACTTTAACTAAATCCAAAAAACTTTTTTGCATATACTGCTAACTTTTCGCCGACTACTTGCTGAATAAGCTGAAAATCTTCGCCATTTAATGCTCTTGTTAGTTTAATCGTTATTACATAAGTGACGCCTCCTAAAGTAATTCATACTCTTGTCCAGCAAAAAGCGTTATAACATGCTTAGAGGTAACAGCTAAGCCAACTATAAGTGGAAAAAGTACTAGCACCGTATACCTACTTGCCTTTCTTATACTAAGCGTAATTTTATTGTGGTCGTTTCTGCCGTAGGCTATTCTACAGTAAGGAAAAGTGCTAAACTTCCACTTTTCTGATAAGTTTTACTGTTGAGTGATTTGGTGATTGTAAAGCCATAGAGTCCTTGTTAGTGCAGTTTTTGTTTTGTATTTGTTGGGGAGGATCGACTGGATTGTTAATCATGAGCTTTATAATTATGGTTTACAGCTCAACTTAGAATGGGCTTCCTATTATTGGAGCTTGTATGTTAAATATTCAAGTCAAATTTGTTTTTCTGCAAACAATCTTTTTGATACAAAGAAAGTAAGAGGAAACATAGCGCATTGTAGAGGTAGGTAAATCCATAAAGGATATATCAAACCTCCATAGATGGATGTAGGTTGCTGAGAATTTGCAATTTCTAATACAAAAGTGTTATGTTCATGGTATATTAATTTTAAATTGTTAGAATTAAAAAGATCATTTAATGACTTAGCTAGTTCAATGTTATTTATCTTCATGAACCAAGACGCTCCTTCATCAATAGAATAAAAGGCAAATCGTATTTCCTTGAGATGTTTATCTTCTGGAATAGATAAAAGGAATTTATTACTAGAAAAATTATAATCAATTGGAATTAGATACGCGGTATAATTTTCGGTTTTATCATCATAATAGAGTATAATCTTAGGATCAATGATCTGATGAACTAGTGGTGTAAGCAGAGATATATTTAAAAATAGATATTTATATTTGTCGTTGCTAGGAAAAATTTGAAAGGCGTACCAACGGTCTTTTCCTGAATAAGAAGTCCCGAAAATTATTGATTCATTTTCAACTTTTACAGTAGTACCCGGAGTTGAAGCCCACTTGTATCGTATAAGCGCGAACGAAGCATTTTCAGCATTGTTACAGAAACCTGCTATATTGTAGTAGGGATATGTTGGAGACAAGGGAGTGAAACCATCGATGTAATTTAAACGTGTATTTACAACTATGTATTTAATTCCATTTTGGCGTGCCAAAGACAGCCACCCAGGTTTCTTTGATAAAATAGCATCAGCTATTTTTCCTTGTTCGTATTCTACTTGATTTGTAAAATACACATTTGCAGGAAGAGCCGGGATCGTGGGGATATTAGCATAACCGGCTATCCATTGGCCAAAGTACCAATCGCTAACAACTGTACCATTTAGGTTACGGGAAATCCATTCAAGGGTTTCAAGATCTTCTTGGTTGACAAATTCATAGTATCTTCTTATAGTAAGGACTTTTGAAAAGTTTACCTTAGAGGTAAATATTGATACTGAAAAAACTGCACTGATAAGAAGAATTTCAACAAATAAACTAAATATTTTTATGTTCGCTTTCCACTTCTTAAATACTATTAAAGAAAGGTAAATTTTTTTGCCTTTTTCGCAGGATTTGCATAAATTAATTAGACTAGAGAATCCCTCTCCCGATAAAATGCTTAAGGGGGTCAATGCATAATAGAGAGGTCGATAAGATAAGAATCTAGAACCTAACCACTCTAAGTTCCACCCCAAAATTCCTGTTAAAAAGGGTATAGCAAAACAGACGAGAATAACTTTGATAACGCCTTGTTTATCTTTTGGTACGTAGAACATTTGAATAAGAGCTGGAATCGAAAAGAGATAAAGGTATGCCCCCCCAAAAAAGTCGCTTAGATTGAATGAAGACCTAAAGGTTACCCTTTGAAAAGTTGATGGAGTAAATAGAAGCTTGTACAACGAGGGTAGAATAAGTAAAAAGTGATAAATACTCCATGGAGCCGTCATCAAAAAAACTAAAAGTGCTAATTGTAGAAGTATCCTTCGCTTATTATAAATGAAAAAAATAAAGCCAGTTATCAAAGCAATAATTAATGCAGAGTATAAGTGCGTTAATATAGCGATAGACAATGTTAAAGAAAGCAAGAAAAAATATATGAAACAATCTTTCTGAATATAACTAATAAGAAAGTAAAGGTAAAGTGTGAAAAGCAGCATCCCAAATACTGATGGAAAACCGCTCCAGCAAAGCAGGATAAGTTCAGGGTATGATATTAAGGCAGTGAAAGATGCAAAAAGGGCAGCAACTCTGTTAAATAATGATTTACTGATAAGGTAAATGAACACGACCGATAGGCTGCTTGTAATTAAAGAAAGCCAATGTGCAACAAAAACTGGTTTTATGCTCTGGCAGAGAATGATTTGAAAAATGATTTGGATAATTATGCCTATGGGAGGATAAATGAAAGTGCTTCCTGGCGACATAAATGCCCTTTTGGATGGAAATCCAATAAATCGAATAACATTAGTTACAAATTCGTATTGATTTACGTTATCAGTTCCTAAAGGAAAATCTCCTATTAAAAAGATCCTCACGTAAAAGGCACCTATGAATACTATAAATATTAAGAAAATGTCTAAGTAATCAAGAAGGAAAAATCTTGAGAATCCATGATGTTTCTGCATAAGCATTGAACTCATTGCAAAAATATTTAAGTCTTTTTTATTTAGTCTTTCCCCATGAAGTTTCATAAGCCTAGTAACGATAAGTAGAAGCTTATTAGGCCCTTGCTTCTCCAGAACAAAAGTGGATAAGCCAAGAACCAACGATAAGAAGGTTATGAACAACATACTTTACGTTCTTACAAATGGATGTAGGTGGACGGATATTAAGTATAAGCATTACTCAACTGCCTTCAGAAGGCTTAAGAGATGGCAGAAGGAAGGAGTAAAAAAGTACTTGAGTCCTTGATAAGCTGTTCAAAGCTTAGTTTAGAGAAGGCCTCCATAGATAGTACGACAGTTTAAGCTAGGAAAAGTTGTACTCATAGGTTACGATAGCATAGGTTGTAATATTCATGCAGCCATTGAATCTTTGCCATTAAGTATTGCTGTTGGTCCTGGAGATGACAGTAAAAGGTTCATTGAAGTTTTAGGAAGAATAAGCGTAAAATTGGAAGGCCAATCAATAGGTCTAAAGAACTATATGTAGCTTACGACTCAAAGAAGATAAGAGAATACCTAAGATGCATAAAAGCTAACATACCTTTAAACCCAAGGAATAAGCGTGGAAGGCCTTCCATGTTATGAGATAGCCTAAAAACATGTTAGAAGCAGTTGAAAGGTTCTTTGCATGGCTAAAATCGTTCAGAAGGATATATGAAAGACTAGAATCAACGTTCCTAGCTTTCATATATGTAGCATGCACCACAATGTCCCTAAGGTTTTTGCAATGAGTTCATTTTAAAACCCCCGTTTATAACAATGAAATATAAACTTGCTGTAACATACTGCTGGATAAATTCCAATTAAAATTTTAACTATAAACTCACGAGCTTTTTCTCTAACATCTTTCGCTTTTTTGAGCTATTAAGTAATTCATTAGTGATACTTATGAGGGCATCAATATCATTTACTTCACAAGAAATCCATTTTTTACATCTATTATTAAATCGTTCACTCCTGGAACATTATAGGCTATGACAAGCTTAGCACGGCTCATTGCTTCTGTCACAGAGAGCCCAAAGTCTTCTTTGATTTTGAAGTCAATAGGGATAAATACACTTTGTGTAACATCTTTGCAGATTTATCCCAACTATACTTCTTTAAAATTAATTCTCTTCCAGATTTTCCATATTCATCACGACGATTCTTACTTTCAATAAACTCTAATAATGCATTAACCATAGCCTCAGTGTCTCTCGGCTTAACTAAAGTTCCACAATCAGTATCTACTAATTCATTAACCCCTGGAACGTTATATGCAACAACTGGCTTTCCACAGCTCATTGCTTCAGCAACGCTTAGACCGAAGCCTTCCTGATTCGGATTAGTATGAAGGTAGATATCGCAATTTTGAATAGTTCTTACATAATCCTCCTCAGAAAGATTTTTCAAAAGAACAACATTATTTTCCAGTCCCTTTCTTTTAATAAGTGATCTTATTTTAGATTCAAGAGGGCCTCTTCCGATCAAAAAGAATTTAACATCATTACGAATTCTGCAAATCCTTTCTGCAATTTTCAAAAAATCGTAACATCCTTTGTGCTCGACTAGACGAGTGACTGTTAAAACGCACAAATATGGCTTAGAGTTCATACCCCTTGTTGGCGCAAATTTGTCTACGTCTACTCCATTAGGTATAAGAATATTAGGTATCCCCATGCGGCTTAGTCGTTCATGTGTAACTCGGCTCACACTAATGACGGCATCATAAGGTACATATTTTAAAATTTTCTCTATGGTGAATGGTAAGCCGCCCAGCACTCCAAAGCATTCAAAGTTTAAGCGATTCCTTATTTCATTTACTGTTAAGATAACGGGCTTATTAACATATAGAGGTGTAAAAAAAGGTATTGGAGACATTTCTTCGTGAATTACGTCTGTCTTGCTTAAGATCTTCTGAACCATAAGCGGCGATAATAAGTAGTGTAAAAAGCGATATTGATAATAAGATCCGCTTGATTGCAAACTTAAAAGTTTGCCGAAAACAGGAAAACAGCACTTTATGAATATGCCTTCTTCAAAACATTCCTTTTCAAGTGAAGGACCACCAAGGCTTAATAGTGTAACATTAAATTGGTTCAGTAATCTTTTATGCAACTCTTTGAAGCGCCTACCAACTCCAACTAAGGGTTCCGCTCCATGAATATAAACAATAGAAGGTTTCCTAAATGCCATGTTACTAGCTACTCTTATCCATTGAGCTGTGCCTCTTTTTCTCGTTTACACGATTAGTGATTAGAGGAGCAATGCATGTCTCTAATATAGCAATTTCTTGTGCCATTTTCTTATTCTGCTCTCTCAATTCTGAAAGCCTAGCCGAATAATAAATGCATATTACAAGCAAGAATGCAATAAATGCCGCTAAAACAATGTCTGAGGTCCGTTCCGCGCCCACAACCCAATTTATTATCAGCAACAAATCAGACCATGTAGAAAGAAGAATTATTGTTGCAGATACGGAAATCCAAAGAATTGCATAATCTTCTTTCAGTTTACCCTTTCTATATAGATAAAAAACGTAGAGCATGATTGCTACCCCTACAAGTGCAGCAAGTTGCAAGGTCCTACTCATTTTAGCACCTCCTCCCTTTTTGTCAAAAGTGTCACTATTGCCAACGTTTCTTTAACAGGATAGTACATAAGCCTTAGAAAATGCAGACTACTTTTTCCTGCACTTCTTTTGCGGAATTTTACTGGTAACTCTGCTATTCTCAAACCAGCCTTATGAGCAACGATTAAGGCTTCAGCGTCTGGAAAATCTACAGGATAATTTTTTGAGAAGATCTTTATGGCTTTCGCGTTTAATGCTCTATATCCTGAAGAACAATCAGTAATTTTGTATCCAATAATTTTGGATACTAGCCATGAAAAGTATTTTATTCCGATATTGCGTATCCAAGGCATTTCAACTCGATCATTACTTAGATATCTCGACCCTATAACAATATCGGCTTTTTCTTCAATCAACATTGAGAGAAGTGAACTTAGATAAGAGGGATCATGCTGCGCATCAGCATCTACTTGAACAGCAACATCGTATCCTTTCAGTATAGCATACTTAAAGCCGGTCTGAACAGCTCCACCTATGCCAAGGTTTATTGGTAAGCTTAAGACCTCAACATTGTATTTTCTGGCTACTTCCGCTGTTCCATCAGTTGACCCATCGTTAACAACAACTATATCTGCAAAAGGCACCCTTTCTCTTATCTCTTCAAGCACCGCGCCTAAAGATTTTTCCTCATTATGCGCGGGCACTATTATAAGAACTTTTAAACCTCTTTTTTCCATAGTTCTCATCGAGAAATCCACAAATGCATTGTGGCCTCAGAATAGACGGGTTTAAAACCTAATCGGGTGTAGAGCCTCACAGCATTTGTGTTTCTGACCTGAGTTCCCACATAAACTGATGGAACAAATTCGACAAACCAATTTAAAGCCTTGCTAACTAGAAGGCCACCTATACCTTTGTGGCGCTCTTCAGGCTCGACTCCTATCAAATCTATAAAACCAAATTTACATTTTTGCGTTAAGCTCTCAATCTTACAAGTAATAAATCCAATAACCTTCTGATTTCTCTTTGCTACCAAAACTTTTTCTGCTAACCCATACAGAGAGTTTTTTACCCATTTGGCATATAATTCATCACTTAAGTGAGTTGAAAGAGCTGGGTCTGAGTGAAAATGGTCAATTTTAAAAACTTTACGACCAATTTCGCATAAATAGTGTACTTCCTCTTTGGAGGCCTCTGTCACATCTACTTCATTAATTTCAAGGTTAGGATTAGAAAAACCATCAAGATCTTTTTGAAAAGTTATTAGCACATCTGTCAATATAGCTCCTACCTTCTCAAGAGCGATCACGGTTAACATATCATCCATGGGAATTCTAACAAACATAAGATCAAAATTTTTCTTCTTAGACTCTTGTATTAAATTTTTCAGTAGAATGATGCGTGCATTTAAATCGGCCTCTAAGCCAAAAAGACAAAAGTTTATTTTTCCAATTTTCAAATTGAAATGAGTACTGTCCCACTTTGACCAAACTAAGAAGCAGGCACCAACTAACTGATCTTCACTTAGCAAGTAGGACTGGATAATATCTTCAGATTTTTCTTGAGAAATTTTCCCGAGATTTGAGGATAAGGCCTTAAAGATTTCTTCCTTATCAAAATTTTTGTTAAAGGCAAATTTGCCAATAACCTTCTCCTTATTTGCATCTAAAAATGTAAGAAACTTGTTAAGTTCAATTTCAGTCCTCAACAGAAGATGCGCCATCTTCAACTCAACGACCACTTAAAGATCTGCTATGCACTGCTGAATATGTTTTCTTAATCCTTCTATAGGGTCTCTTGGGTTGAATGCCAAAAGACTTTTCGCTAAAGTGATATCTGCGAAGATTCCCGTTCCATCGTCGGGAGTGTCCTTCTTGATCACTTGAATGTTTGGAACAACATTTTTGAAAATATTAGCTAACTGTTCTAGGGTAATCTTAACTCCGGAACCTATGTTGAAAACTTTGTTTTCAACCCTACTATTGTAAGCCATTAGAAAGGCTTGCGCTACATCTTCGATATGAACAAAGTCTCTGTATTTTTTAGCGCCCATTAAAACTAATGGCTTTCTGTTAAGTATCTGCTTAATAAACAAAGAAACGACGTCGCTTCTGAAGGTTGGATCGCCTCCATAAACGTTAAAGAGCCGAAGGATCACGAATTTCATCCCGTACTTTTCTCCATAAGACTTTATGATTTGTTCAGAGAATAGTTTGTGAAGGCCATATAAGGTGTTGGGTCTAGGTATTTCTTCCTCGCTAACTTTTCCTTTTGCTTGATACCCATAAACAGAGGCTGAAGAGGCAAATATTATTTTTTCAACATCGGTTTTCCTCATAGCTTCAACCACGTTTTGAGTGGATAGGGTGTTCAGCTTGAAACTTGTCATAGGGTCTTTTTCGCAATCTCCGATGTTGGGAAATCCAACTAGGTGTATAATTGCTGTCAAGTTGTTATTTGCCATTATGTTAATTAGAGCTTCTAAATCATTGACATCCGCGTTTATCATATTTTCATGATGGTTGCTCAGTTCTTTTTTATCTACTATGATTACTGGTATTCCTTTTTCATCTAGCTTCTTAACAACGTGAGAGCCTATGAAGCCACTTCCTCCAATAACTAGCACAGTCATTCCTACACTTTCCCGGAGACTTGTTTCAATGTTTCTACAACATACTCTATATCTTGGGTTGACATGCAACTATAAAGGGGCAGAGCCAATGTTCTTTCACCCAACAACTCAGCAACTGGGAGATATCCTTTCGTAAACCCAAAAAGTTTACGATAATACGGTTGCAAATGAATGGGCTTATACAAAATGCTGGTTTCAATGCCTTTCTCCTTTAATTTAAGCATAAGCTTATCCCGCGTTACTGGCGCACTATCTTCAAGCTTGACGATATAAACGTAATAGGAAGAAAGATTTTCTTCTCTAACTTTCTGAGGAGTCACCCATTTTATTTTAGATAACTCTTCGTTATATAATTTGGCAAACTTGTTTCTAGTCTCTACGTATTCGCTGACATGCGCCAGTTGAGAGAGGCCCAACACCGCGTTAATCTCAGACATCCGGTAATTAAACCCTAGACTAATAATTTCAGCAGGTCCATAGGATGCTCTTCCATGATTTCTAATCATTTTTATTTTCTCCGCTAACCTTTGGTCATTAGTAACCACCATGCCGCCTTCTCCTGTCGTCATAACTTTAGTAGGGTAAAAACTGAAGGCAGAAGCTACTCCAAACGTGCCGCAACTTCGACCCCTATATTTCGCACCGTGAGCATGAGCACAATCTTCAATAAGCATTAAGTCATTCTCCTCGGCTATCCTATGGATCGCATCCATATCACAAGGGTTTCCACCCAGATGCACAACAATAATGGCCTTTGTCTTTTTAGAAATTTTGTTTTCAATATCCTTTGGAGAAATGTTGAAAGTTTCGGGGTCGCTATCAACAAAAACAGGCTTAGCACCCACGTAAAGAGCTACATTAGCTGTTGCCACAAACGTGTTAGTAGGAACAATAACTTCGTCTCCTTCACCTATTCCTAAAGCTAAGAGAATAGAATGTAAAGCAGCAGTACCAGAATTCAAAGCCACAGCAAACTTAGTTCCTACAAAATCTGCAAATTGCTCTTCAAATTTACCTACCAAAGGACCTGAAGTAAGCCAACCAGAACGCAACACATCATGAACCTTTGAAGCTATTTCTTCCAAATCCCTATCACTAAAGCAAGGTCGCGAAAAGGGGACTTTTCTAATCATAATTTTTCCACCTTAAATAGAATAACCATTATTCTGCCAAAAATCTTTTTCTTTCCATCAACTATTTCTTTTATCCTTTGAACTAAGTTAAGGTTCACTATCTTTCCTCTAAATTTTGCTAGAGCTAATGCT
>Ga0272448_1007267_pt1 | contig 11767 bp, 10 predicted proteins | sample YNPCB0191_FD_202220 | JGI IMG/M metagenome (GOLD analysis project Ga0272448, IMG submission 202220) | Hot spring sediment microbial communities from Yellowstone National Park, WY, United States - YNP-CB-019-1 | ecosystem: Environmental > Aquatic > Thermal springs > Hot (42-90C) > Sediment... | reverse complement strand
CAATATCTACTGAATACATTCCGCTTATATCTTCGATAAGCTCTTTTATTTTTCTTTTTAATCTAAAATCTATATTTTGATTTAATTCAACTGCTAAATCTATATCTGAGTATGGTTTATTTTCTCCTTTAGCCCTTGAGCCAAAAAGTAATACTCTTTCCGGCTGTAGTTTTTCTACTAAAACATAAACTAAATCGTTAATTATTCTCTCCAATTTATCCATTTTTAAATATTTCAAACATTGCTTTTATAAATTCATCGTTTTCTTCTTTTTTGCCAATAGAAACTCTTAAGCAGTTTTCAAGCTTTGGAAGGTGAGACATATTTCTAACAAGGACGCCTTTTTCTATTAGCTGTTTATGTAGAAGGTCTCCGTTTGGAACTTTCATCAAGAAAAAGTTTGCATCTGATGGATAGACTTTTATATGTTTTATCTTAGAAATTTCTGACATCACTCTTATTCTTTCTTCTCTTACAGCTTTTATTTGTTGATTTAATTCATCTAATCCTTCTGTTAGTACAATTTCGCCTATTACCTGTGTTGGGTAAGTAATGTTAAATGGCAGTCTTCCTTTGTTTATCTCTTGAGTTACTTCTTTTTTTGCTATTAGATAGCCAAGTCTTATACTTGCAAGTCCTACTTTTGACATTGTTCTTAATACGACTACATTGTCATACCGCAGAGCTTCTTTAATAAAGCTTTCTTTATCTGAAAAGTGGATGTATGCTTCGTCTATAACTGTAAAAACTCCTTTTTCTAAAACATATTTTATTAAACTTCTGTCAAAGCTGTTTCCTGTTGGGTTGTTTGGAGATGCAAAGAAAAAAGCATCAGGATTTTTTGATAGTGCTTTATCTATCTCTTCTTTTGTAAGCTGAAAATTTTCATCAAGCTCAAACTCTACCTTTGGTCTTCCTACTACGTCGGAAGAGACTTGATACATAGGAAAGGTCGGTATTGGATAAGCAACCGGATTTTTTAAATCTCCGATAACTGTAATTAAAAGATGTATCAACTCATCTGAACCATTTCCAAGAACAAGGTTTTCTAGCGTTATGTTTAGATTTTCTTCTGAATTTACAAAATTGGCTATCGCTTCTTTAAGCTTTGTTGCATGTGGGTCTGGATATCTTTGAAAGTTTATTTTTTTAGTTTCTTGAGATATTCTTTCTTTTAACTTGTCTGACAGGTCAAATGGGCTTTCATTTGAAGATAATTTTACTTTACAAGGTGTTGTTTCTGTTTTATAAGCTTTAAGATTTTTTAGTCTTTCTAAGTATCTCATTTACGCTCCTAACGTTTCTTTTTTTGCTTTTTCTCTTAAAATTTTTTCAACTTCTAAAATTAAAGGTGCAGCAACGTAAATTGATGAGTAAGTACCAAAAACAATACCTATAAGCAATGCTAATGCAAAGTTTTGAAGAGATTCTCCACCAAAAAAGTATATTGCAATTACAGAAAATAATGCTGTTCCTGATGTGATTATCGTTCTTGCCAAATTTTCGTTGATACTTCTATTGATAATGCTTTCCATATTTTTTCTTCCACGGACTTTTATGTTTTCTCTAATTCTATCAAAAACGATAATTGTATCGTTTAAAGAATATCCAAGAACTGTTAAGATTGCCGCAATTACTGTAAGGTCTATTTCTTTTCCAAGAAGTGAGAATATACCAAGTGTGATTATTGCATCATGAAACAATGGAATTACAGCTGCAATTGCAAATAAAGGCTCATATCTATAACCTACAAAAAGTAAAATCCCAAGCATTACAAAAACCATAGAGTACACGCTGGCTTTTGCCATCTCACTTCCAACCAAAGCATCTATAAACTCTACCTTTCTTATCTCATACTGACCTTGGAATTTACTATCTAATGCTTTTTTCACTTTTTCAAGAACAACGCTTGAACTTCCCTTTTTAGCCGGTACTCTAATTTCAACTTCATCTTTGTTAGTCCCTACTTCTTGAATTAAAGAGTCTGCTAAATCTACATCTTTAAGTAGATTTCTAACATCAGAAACTCTTATCTGTTGATTAAATTTAACTTGGATTGACGTTCCACCTGTAAAATCAAGACCAAGATTAAAACCTTTTGTAAAGAACAAAACAAAGCTCAATATTAGCAAACTTAAAGATATTCCATAGCCTATTTTTCTAATCTTTAAAAAGTCTATATTTGGTGGTTCTACCATGAAATTTCTCATTTTCTATCTCCTAAACAGCGTATTTAAAGTATTTTTTGCCGCCAAGGACTAAATCAAGCAGCATTTTTGTTAAAAATACAGCAGTAAATAAGTTTATGAATGTACCGATAGAGAGTGTTGCTGCAAAGCCTTTAAGCGGTGCGTTTCCAAACTCAAGTAAAGCAAGTGCTGCAATTATTACCGTTATGTGAGAGTCAAAAACTGCATTAAAACCTCTTTTAAATCCTTCTTCTATAGCAACTCTTAATGTTTTACCATTTTTAAGCTCTTCTTTTATTCTTTCAAAGATAACAACGTTTCCATCAACACCCATACCTATGTTTAATATAATACCTGCAATACCCGGAAGTGTTAAAGTAATGTCAAATAAAAGCATTGTCACCCAAAGCAGCATTAAGTTAAAAATAAGTGCAACTACTGCAATGAATCCTGATACTGCATATCTAAATATCATAAAAAGTCCAACGAGAACAAAGGATACAATTCCTGCTGTTAGAGTTTTATCGATAGATTCTTTTCCAAGGGTTGGACCGATTACTGTTTCTTCTATTATTTCTACCGGTGCAGGTAATGCTCCGGCTCTTAAAACTACCGCTAAATCATTAGCCTCTTCTGTTGTAAATCTTCCTGTAATCTGTCCTGATGATGTTATTCTTGATCTAATCACAGGTGCAGACATAACCTTTCCATCAAGAACTATTGCAAGCCTTTTACCAATCATTTTACTTGTAGCTTCACCAAATATTTCTGCTCCTTCTGATGTAAGCTCAAAATTAACCGCCGGATTTCCTGCTTGGTCTGTTGAAACCCTTGCATCTTTAAGCATTGCTCCCGTTATAACAGGAGTTTTCTTAACTAAAAACCATTCTTTTACAGGCTGACCGTTTACTATTTCTTCTTGACCTTCTAAGATTTCAAGGTCATCAGGCAAGCCATTTGGATAATCTTTTAACAACTCTTCTTTGCTTAAAGCAGAATTTACAACTTCTTTTAATTCAAGCTGTGCAGTTTTTCCAATGATAGATTTGGCTCTGTTTAAATCTATAACGCCCGGTATCTCAACCAATACTCTATCTTTACCTTTTTGAGTGATATTTGCAGAGAGCGTTCCAAATTGGTCAATTCTGTTTCTTAAAGTCTCTACTGCTTGCTTCATAGTTTGAGTTTTTATTCTGTTTAACTCCCAATCTGTAAATTTAACTAATAAATTGCCGTCTTTATCTTCAACAACTACTTGCGGAAACTCTTTTTTAAGAATTTCTATTGCTTTGTCTATCTTTGTTGGGTCTAAAAGCACTAACAGTAGAGATTGATTTTCTATTTTGTAGTTTAAAAGCTCTATACCATTTTCTTTAAATTTCTTTTCTATGTCCTTCCCAAGATGTGCGTATTGGTCGTTGATTACTTTATCAATGTCAACTTTTAATGTTATGCTTACACCGCCTTGGATATCTAAGCCAAGCTTTGGCTGTTTTGTCATCATTAGATAAATAGACCCAACAAGCAAAAGAAAAACAATTACTAACTTTATTTTTACATCAACTTTCAACGCATACCCCTTTAAATTTAAATAAATTTAATTTTTATTTTATCACATAAGGCAGTTTGAATAAGTGAGAAGGAAATATATTCCAAATTTTTTTAAGTTCACATTTTTTTGTTATCCCGAAGCCGAAGGCTGAAGGATCACTTCCTTTAAAAAGAGAGAAAATTAGGTTCTTCGCTTTGCTCAGAATGACAGAATAGGGACATGAGAAGGCGAAGATTATTCGCACAGCTACAAAATAACAGATAAGATGACACCTTTATTTAAAACTTTTTTAGAACACCTTCTATTAGAGGGTGAGAGTGTTCCAAAATTTTTGTAAATTTGCCTTGCCTTGTCATCCTGAGGCTGTAAAGCCAAAGGATCTCTTTTTTGATTTTTTGAATTGAAAAGAAAAAACAGGAGATTCTTCGCTTCGCTCAGAATGACGATTTGGATCTTTGGAACAGCCTTAAATATAAAATTGATTTTAAATCAAAATTCAGATATAATGGTCTTAAAATCTTTAATTAGGAGATAAAAAAAATGCTAATAAAAGAGAATGAAATTCCAAGAGTTGCATTAAATGATATGAACAAAGTCCATACTGTAGAGATTGAAATAGTAAATAAGCTTTATGATGCAATTATTAAAAATGAAGATGCAGCTGAAATTTCAAAATATTTTGATGAGTTTTTAAATGATGTTATCAATCATTTTACATTTGAGCAAGGATTAATGGAAAAATACAACTTTTTTGCATATCCAATACACAGAGCAGAACATGACAGAGTTTTGTATGAGTTAAAATCCTTAGAAAAGATGCTCAAAGAAAAAGGAGATATAAAAACAGTAAAAGATTATCTTGAAAATGTTTTTAAACCATGGATTATAAATCATGTCCAAACAATGGACACTGTAACTGCAATGTATTTATCAAATTTTGTTTAAGATGTAAGCAATACGTCGGATTAGAAATTAGGTAGAAGTATGAGATTCTTCACCGGCTTCGGAATGAAGATTAAAAAGATTAATTAATTTTTGACTTATCAAAATTTAAACTGTACCTATACTTACTCAATGTTTTGAACTTGCTGTCTTATTTTTTCAAGTTCTGTTTTCATTTCTACGGTAAACTTACTAAAATCAGGCATTTTGTTTCCAAGAGTGTTTATCTCTCTAAGCATCTCTTGACACATAAAGTCAAGCTTCCTACCTATTGGCTCGTTTAGATTTAGCAGCTCTCTAAATCTTTGGATATGAGTTTTTAGTCTTACAACCTCTTCTGTTATATCAAGCTTATCAGCTAATAAAGTAGCTTCAATAAAAGCTCTTTCAGAATAGTTTTCTCCAAGAAGTTGTTTAACTTTTTGATAAACTTTCTCTTTTGCGCTTTCTAAAACTTTCTCTTTTTTCTCTTCAATCTCTCTCAACATCTCTTCAATTTTATCTAATCTACTTTCTATATCTAATATTAAAGATTTTCCTTCTCTTTCTCTTTCTTCTTTCAAAGCGTTTAGAGCTTCTTTTACAGCATTTAGAATGTTTTCTTTAATAGTATCATCAAGCTCTTCCTCTAAGTTGTTATTATTCATTATCATTCCGATTGTGACTTCGTAAAGTTTATCATCTGACAGATTGATGTTTGCTTGTTTAGTTATCTCTCTGACTACGTTAGCATACTGAGTAAGTTTTTCAGGCTCTACGATAAATTTTGGTGTTAAAGAGTTTATATTTATATAAAGCTGAAAGCTTCCCCTTTCAAAATACTGTTGAACTAACTTTCTTATCTCAAGGTCTAAATACATCAAAACGTTTTTATCACCTTTAATAGAGATATCGATTAATTTGTTGTTTAGGCTTTTTACTTTTATATTTACTTCATAATCATCAAACACTTTTTTTACAAATGCAAACCCTGTCATACTATACGGCATAAAAATTCTCCTTTATATTTCAATGTTAAAAAATTGCTGTAATATTTTACCAAAGGAAAAAGAAATAGCAGCTGCTAATAAGCTTGCGATTATCATTTCTAAAACTTTTTTCTTTATAGAAATTCCTGAGAATAATGCAACAAAAACTCCAACCATAGATAAAACCAATAAAGCTAAAAAGAATGATGCTGTTAAAGCATAATAAGAATTTGAAAAGATAAAAAAAGGAGTTATTGGAAAGACTGTTCCAAGCAGGTATGAAAAACCTGTAAACAAGCCTGACTTTATTTCGTTTTCTTCAATTTCTTTTATAAAAATACTTGATAAATTTATTTTCTTTTCTCTTAAAACATTTATGATTTCCTTTATTGCTTTTTGTGGTATGTTGTCTTCTTTTAATTTTTCTTCAAAAAGTTCATAGCTTTTTTCTAAGTTTGTATTTAAAAGGATTTCATTTCTTTCGTTAATATGCATATTGATTTGTTTTTGAGACTTAACAGAAAGATAAGCACCAATTCCCATAGACAAAGCTCCGGCAAGACCAACAACTACACCACTTATTCCAATTATCTGTGGATTTGTTGTGTATACTGCTGTCAAACCTGCAACTGCTCCTAAGATTTCTACCAATCCATCATTCATTCCAAGAATCAAGTCTCTAACATTATTAAGCCCGAAATTTTCAGCTTGGTTTAAAAAATATGTCTCATGTTCTATCTCGTCTGAGATGATATTCTTAAGAGAGCTTCTTTCATACTCTGTCAAATCTGCATTTTTGTAAAAATCATAGTATTTTTTAACTGCACTATCTTCTCCAAGTTCTGCTAAGTATACAAAAATAATCGGATTTATAAACTTTGATAAAAACTTTAAAAGAAACAGCTTTTTTCTATCTATCTTTTCTTTTGGCAGCTGTCCACCTCTTGAAATAATAAACTTTTGCCAAAAATTTGCGTGCTTTTCTTCAGTTTTTGCTATTTTTAATATGTTTTCTTTTAATTCTTTATCAGAAATTAGATTTGCAAGTTCTGTGTATAAAATTTTATCATTTATCTCGCCGATATAAAACTCTTGTGCTATTTTGATTAAACTTTCCATTTAAAACCTCTTCTATTGATTTGATATAACAGCTATAAATATCTTTTCTTAAAACCTCTAAATCAATGTCAATATTATTATTATTTTTTAGATGTTTTAAAATTGTATTTTTAAGCTCTATTTCATTTTCTATGATATCAACTGCATCAATGCTTTTTGCAAGTTCTACCAAGTCTTTGATTTTAAAGTAGTTTTTACCTATTATAACTTTTTTTTGGCTTAAAATCGGCTCTAAAATGTTATGTCCACCGATGTTTACAATCGTGCCGCCTACAAATACAGCGTCAGCATATTTAAAAAATGATGCAAGCTCTCCCATTGTATCAATTATATACACTTGGGCATCGAAGCTACCATTTTTACTTCTTAAACCATAGCTTAAACCGTGATTGTTAACAAGATTAATAATCTCATTAATTCTTTCTAAATGTCTTGGTGCAAGAATAAGCATTGTTTGGTCGTCTTTTATCTCTTTATAAACTTTTGTTAAAATCTCTTCTTCTGGACTATGAGTACTTGCTCCAAGAATGATTTTTTTTGATTTTTCTAAGTTTACTTCTTTATGCCTTACTTCTGATAATAATTTTAGATTTCCGCAGACATTTATTTTAGAAGAATTTACAAACTGTGATAAAAATTCCTTGTCATCTTTTGTTCTAACAATAATTTTTGAGAAGCTGTTTAAGATAGGCTTAAAGTAAAATCTAAATCTTGTAATATTTTTCTTTGATTTTTCTGAAATACTTGTGTTAATTGAAATTACTGGAATGTATTTACAAGAAGTTGTAATTAAATTAAACCAAAATTCAGCCTCTTGGATGATTAAGATCTTTGGCTTATAGTTTTTTATAAATTTTTTTATTAAAAATGATAAATCAAATGGAAGATATGTAATTTTTATATCGTTTAGATTTTTTACTGCAAAATCATAAGCTCTGACTGAAAAAATTGTTATTAATATTTCATAGTCCTGGTTAGTTTTTAGATAGTTTATTATTGGCAGAGCTGTTTTTATCTCTCCAACGCTTGCACAGTGTATCCAAATTGTAGGCTTTTGTGTATTTATTTTTTTTAGCAAAAATCTCTCTTTAAGATGAAAATCGTATCCTTTCTTTTTATAGTTTAAGTATAAAACAGGCAAGACAATTATTAAAGCTAATGCGTACAAAAGGTTGTAAATCAGTTTAAACATCGCAAACCTTTACGGGTTTATTATTAACAAAAGCATACATAATAACCATAGTATCTTTTTATAAGATAAATTTGTTGCAAAATAGGAAGTAAAAACTGCAACGCTTAGCATACTATACATAATTACAAGCTGGAAAAATACAGCCTGCAATGGGTCAGCTCCAGCTAATACCATACCCGCTGTGATGCCTGGTATCCATATGATGCCAAGAGTTTTAAGATTGTTTAAGATAGGTATCATTGCTGCTTTAATAGAGTTTCTAATCTGATTTTTTTCTGCTTCTTTCAAAGGTGCACCAACAGCAAGAAAAGCTTCTATCAAATCTAGATTATTTTTAACATCGTTTCTAAATCTTTCTATTGTTTGAGTGTAAGAATTTAAGGCATTGCCAATAATCATTCCACCGATTGGAATGATCTCATTGGCTTTTAACTGTAAAACTCCAAGCAAAACCAAGATTCCTATAATTATAAATGAAGACAGAAATATTGATAAAAACGCAATTTTGTAACCATCGTAAATTTTAACTGTTCTTTGTGCTGTAAACGTTGCAAACAATATCATAAAAAATAATATTAAAGTCAGCTCAAACGGGTTAGAAAGCTTTAGGATGTATATTAAAGCATAGCCAAGTATCAAAAGCTGAAAAAAGGCTCTGATGCTGCTAATTAATATATCTTTTTCTAACCCTATCTTCTCTTTGTAGATTATATACATTGAAATCAGTACAAGAGCATAAGAGAGAAAGAATTTATACTCAATATTCAATCTACAAACTCCTTACAGACTCTTTATAAAGTTTAATGCTGTTCTTCCGCTATAAGTTCCATATTCTGTTGCATAGGCTAATGCTTTTTCTATCAGTAATCTTTCATCTATGTTAATGTTGTAAATGGTGGCATAATGTTTAACTAATTTAATAAAATTTTCTTTGTTGAAACTAAAAAATCCAAGTCTTAAACCAAACCTATCCACAAGAGATAGTTTTTCTTCTAATATATCTGATTGTCGTGTATACTGACTATCTTCTCTATCTGAAAATTTAATAGGAATTAAATTTTTCTTATTTGAAGTGACATAAAATAGCATGTTTTCTGGAATTTCAAAAAGTCCACCGTCAAGAATTATTTTAAACTCTTTATAGTCTTTCTCATCGCTTTCAAATGAAAGGTCATCTATAAATAGAATAAAGCAAGCATCTTGATTTTTTATGATAGGGTAAAGTTTAAATATATTTAAAATATCTTCTTTTAAAACTTGAATGATTTTTAAGCCTTTATCGGCAAACATTGGAAGCATAGCCTTTACTAAGGAAGATTTTCCTGTGCCTCTTTCACCCCAAAGTAATACGTTATTTGCAGGTAGTCCTTTTACAAACTTTTCTGTGTTTTTAACCATCTCTTGTTTTTGATAATCTATGCCTATTAGATTGTCTATATTAACTTTTGCATAATCTTTAACTGGCTGCAGAGCTGAGTTATAAAGTATAAAAGCTGAATATTTTTCTAATAAAGAATCTTCAATAAACGGCTCTTTAATGTAAGCTGACATTATAAGGTCGAGTTTTTTTAGTATTTTGTTAAGTATTTGCTGTTTACTCATATAGCCTTTGAAAATCTTCTTTCTTTTTTGTTTCTTAAATATATATCAAAAGTAGATGCGATATTTCTGATTAGAAGTCTTCCAACAGGTAACACATCTATTCTATCTGGATATAATGTTAACAGTCCGTCTTCCTCCATTTCTTTTAAGCTTTCTAATTCTTGTTTAAAATACTCATCAAATTTTATGTTGAATTTTTCTTCTATTTCTGATTTTATCAGTCTGAAATGACACATGAGCTTCATTATAACTTCTCTTCTAATAATATCATCTTGTGTTAAATATACACCTCTTTCTATCGGTAACTGACCGTTTTCTACTAGCTCGTAATAATCTCTTAAAACTTTGTAGTTTTGAACGTAAGCATCATAAAGCATGCTTATAGAGGTAGCTCCAAATCCAAAAAGCTCAGCTTCTGCCTTTGTTGTGTATCCCTGGAAGTTTCTATGAAGGGTTCTTTCTCTCTGTGCTATTGCCAACTCATCATTTGGCTTTGCAAAGTGGTCCATACCGATGAACACATAACCTGCTTTTGTAAGCTTTTCTATTGTCATTTGGAGAATTTTTAGTTTTTCCTCCGGTGGCGGAAGAGTTTTTTCATCTATATTTCTTTGTAATCTTTTTAGCCATGGAACGTATGCAAAGTTGAAAACTGCGATCCTATCCGGGTTTAATTTAATGGTTTTATCTATTGTGTCTGAAAAGGTTTCAAGTGTTTGATAAGGTAGTCCATAGATTAAATCTATGTTTACACTTTCAAAACCTGCTTCTCTAAACCATTTCATAACATTAAAAATCATCTCTTCTGGCTGGATTCTGTTTACCGCCTCTTGTACTTTTGGATTAAAGTCTTGAATTCCAAAGCTTGCTCTGTTAAAACCTATTTTTCTTAGTAGAAAAATTCTATTTCTATCAACATGTCTTGGGTCTATTTCTATTGATATTTCTGCTTTTTCATCTATTTGGAATCTTTTTTTAATTTCACCAAAAAGTTCTACTGTCTCTTCATCTGAAAGATAGTTTGGAGTACCACCACCCCAATGAAGCTGAACAACCTTTCTATTGTTAATATCTATAAGAGTTTTATATTGGTCCATCTCTTTATAAAGATGGTCTAAATAAGGCTTAACTACTTCTTTTCTTCTTGTGATGATTACATTACAACCACAAAAATGACAAGCATTTTCACAAAAGGGAATATGAAAATATAGAGATAATGGTGTTTTTCTTTCATTAGATTGAATTATTTTCTTTACATACTCAGCTTTATCTATATCCGGGGTAAATTCTGTAGCCGGTGGATAACTGGTATATCTTGGTGCTGGCTTGTCGTATTTCTTTATCATATTAATATCAAACTCTACTTTTTGAGACAAAAATTCCATATTTTTTACTCCTTTTTAATGCTAATTGTCTAACATATTATAATTTAAATTACTTCTTGTCAAATTTTTATGATAGATGTTAAAGAGTATTAACACCCTCATTCAAAATAACATCAAAGAACTATTATTATGATTTATATCATATATTTAAAGTTTTGAATATTTGAAAATGTTTATATAAAAAATTTTTTATAAATTAAAAATATGGAGACTAAGATGGGTAAAAGTAAAAAGATTTTTATTTTTATAGTATTGATAATCGTTTTAATAGCTGTCTTTTCTGTTATTAGAAAGAAACGAGAGTTGGCAAGCTTTGAAAAACCTAAAAGCTATCCGTTGGTAGTAAATACATCTAACGTAAAACAAGGAGAGCTTGAATCTTATCAAAAATTCTTAGGTGAGTTTAGGCCAGAAAATGACGCTTTGGTAAGTTCAAAGTTTAGTGCAACGGTTTTATACGTTGCAAATGAAGGAACAAAGGTTAAAAAAGGAGATTTAGTTTTTAAGTTGGATTCCAGTGATATAGAATCAAACATATCAGCTTTAACGTACTCTCAAAAAGCTATTTTGGACCAAATAGATAGTGCAAAAGCTCAGGTTGAAGCATCAAATACACAGTACATAAATGCTAAAAAAGAGTATGAAAGATACAAAGGACTTTATGAAAAAGAGCTTATCTCTAAAGAACAGTTAGAAAATATGGAAAATCTATATAAACAAGCTTTGGCTAATAAAGAAAATGCTTTAAGCAAGGTAAAACAGTTCGAAGACCAAGCTAAATCTGTAGCCGGTCAAATAGAGTCTTTAAAAGCTAATCT
>Ga0272448_1007266_pt1 | contig 11769 bp, 12 predicted proteins | sample YNPCB0191_FD_202220 | JGI IMG/M metagenome (GOLD analysis project Ga0272448, IMG submission 202220) | Hot spring sediment microbial communities from Yellowstone National Park, WY, United States - YNP-CB-019-1 | ecosystem: Environmental > Aquatic > Thermal springs > Hot (42-90C) > Sediment... | reverse complement strand
GCGTGGAAAATGTTACCGGCTGGCTGCGAAGTTTCTTGAATAAAGCCAGGCCATCAAGTTTCGGCAGCATAATATCGAGCAAAATTAAATCGGGTTTTTCCTTGGTTGCCTTCTCTAAACCTTCTAATCCATCGTAAGCAATAACTACCTCATAACCATCGGAGACGAATTTTCGCTCATACATCTTGGCGAGCATCACATCATCTTCAATTAAAAGAATTTTCGCTTTAGCCATTTGTTCCTTTACGTGATCCCCACCTTCTTTTCCAAACGTTTAACTCGACTTTGAAGTTCGATTAATTCGAATCTATAAGCCACATTATCTAATCTTAATTTGATGTCTTCTTGGCTTTTCTCAAAGGTGCCCAATCTTTTTTCCAATTTATCAAATCTCTGATTATTAAATTTCTGCGTCTCGTTAAAACCGTTATTAACCAAAACCGCCAGGTTTTCAATTTCTTCTTTAATAACAGTTTTTAACTCGGTTTTAGTTTTCTCGGCTGAATCAATAATCTCTTTTCGTAACTCAGTTTTAGTTTTCTCGGCTGAATCAATAATCTCTTTTCGTAACTCAGTTTTAGTTTTCTCGGCTGAATCAATAATCTCTTTTCGTAATTCGGTTTTAGTTTTCTCGGCTGAATCAACAATCTCTTTTCGTAATTCGGTTTTAGTTTTCTCGGCTGAATCAATAATCTCTTTTTGTAACTCGGTTTTAGTTTTTTCGGCTGAAATATTAATGTCTTTTCTAAGGTCAATCTTAGTTTTTTCCGCCGAACTGCTAATTTCTTTTTTTAACTCGGTTTTGGTTTTTTCCCCCGAATCAATAATTTCTTTTCTAAGGTCAGTTGCCGACTTTTCAACAATTTGCTCAATTTGATCAAAATCTTTTTTTTCTAACGCCATTTTGTTCCTTTGATTTTATTGTAGCAAATAACAAAATCATTGCAAACGAACATCCCCCAACTCGCCCAGATTTTGCGGACTCTTTACAATTTGGCGAGAAAAAGAAATAAGTCATGGGATAAAGGTTAGGGTTAAGCGGCCTGTCTGGATAAAAGTCAAGGGTTAGGGTTTATTTCCTTTCTACCACGATAACTAAACTTATCCCAGGCCTCTGATAAGCAATAAACTTGACGGCCCAAGACATCGTATTCTCGAATTAACTGAGTACAAAGCTTAGGTTCGATCTGATAAATATCCTTAGTATGAGATAAACTTACAATAGTTTCATTGATTTCCGTCATCGCATCGTCCAAGTATTTTTGAAATCCCAGCCTTTGGTGTTTCTTCCCATAACCTTCAGCAATTAACCTTGGGACTGCTTTAGTTGACCTCGAGAGTTGATCTTTAAGATCGAATTTTTCAGATTCTGGCAATTTGGGAACAATCTGCCTCATCACAACAATGCTCAATTTGTAGGCTTTCTGATAGACCTCTAAATCATGAAAGCTGGCAATTTTTCTTTTTTCTTTCACTGTAATAACCCTCAAACTTTAACTAAACCGATTACCTTACCGGCGGCCTAACCTTAACCATCTTACCATAACTACGCCATTGGCAAACTGAAACTAAAAGTCGAACCCTTGCCTTCTTGGGATTCTACCCAAATTTTCCCCCCTTGTTTTTCAACCAACTGTTTGGTAATCCAAAGCCCCAAGCCTGTGCCCGTAATCTGCCGGGTTTTTTCCGTTTTAACCCGATAGAATTTTTCAAAAAGGTTTTTTTGGGCTTCCCGCGAAATCCCGATTCCGGTATCTTCCACCGCCACAATCACCTCATGCTCATTTTTGCCCAAAGTAACCGTCACGCTGCCATGTTCAGTATATTTAATCGCATTGCCAATCAAATTAATCAAAATCTGACGGGTCCGTTCGGGGTCGGCTTTAACCTTCTCCATTTCATGTTTTTCGAATCTCAATTCAAGATTTTTTTCTTTGGCTTGAATTTGCAACTCTTTAACGACTTCATCAATCAATTGGGCAATATCCATCGCCACCGGCTTAAATTCAATTCTTCCCTGCTCAAGGCGACCGACATTTAATAAATCGTCAACTAGGTCAGCCAACCGCTGATTAATTCTGGTAATTTCTTCAAGCATTTCTTTCAATTCGCCGGAGACCGGCCCCGCATCGCCGGCCAAAATCATGTCTAAATACCCTTTGATTCCGGTAATCGGCGTCCGCAACTCATGGGTGGCAATCGAAATAAGTTCCTGCTTCATTTGTTCGACTTCTAATTCGTGGGTAATGTCGCGGAAAACCACAATTGCCCCGATAATCTTGTCGTCAGCGTCGCGGGTGGCCGCCACGGAAATATAAGCCGGGAAAAGCGTTCCGTCTCGCTTTCTAAGATATATTTCTGATAAAGTCACTTTTTTACCCTCAGTCAAAACCTTCGCTATGGGCGAATCTTGGTCGGCAATTTGTTTTTCATCCTTGTCCCAAAGGCCCAATGTTTCTTTGATCGTTTGACCGAGCAATTCTTCTTCGAGAAAACCGGTAATCTGCTCGCCGGCAGGATTGAGCATAATAATTTTACCGCCGCGGTCAATGGCCAAAACGCCTTCGCCGATTGAAGCAAGCAGGGCTGAATCTTTTTTGCGTTCCTCTTCAATTTCCCGAAGCATTTTTGAGGAATTGACAACCACGGCTGCTTGCGACGAAAGAATCATAAACAGTCGCAAATCATCCTCGTGAAAATTGTTTTCATTTTTGGAAAAAACATGAATCACTCCCAGGGTTTGCGATTTCACCTTGAGGGGAGCCGCCAAAATACTTTTCACCTCGCTTAAGCCCGCGCGTCGGAGAACTTGTTGCGTTTCTCCATCAAGCCGATTGAGCCTAATGGGAATGCCTTTACAAAAGGACTGGCCAGTGACGCCTTCATCGGGCCGGGTGCGGAAATCTTTGATTTGGGCGTCGTTTAAACCAAAAGCGGGTTTAACGGCTCGCAGTAATTTTAGCTGATGGTCGTATAAAACTAAAACGCCCATATCCGAACGCAGGGTGCGGGTCATTAAGCCAACAATTGAAAAAAGAGTTTCTTCAAAATCAAACAAAGTTGAAATACTTTTTGAAAGTTCGTTTAAAGCCTCCAATTCCGCCAGGCGGCGGCGATTTTCTTCTAAAAGTTCGGCGGAACGGATGCTGGCAATGGCCACCGCCGCCTGATTGGCAATCGAGGCAAAAAGATTAACATCTTTCTGGTCAAAATTTCTTTCTTTACGGGTAAAAACGCTCATCACGCCAAGAGTTTGATCCCTAACCATCATCGGCACCGTCACTAAAGAATGCATTGTCTTGGCTAAAACTTTTGAAGCAATTTTTTCTTTGGCAAGATCAGTGATTATTTTTGGCTGGCGGGATTTAACCACACTCCAAGAAACACCGCCTTGGCTCTGATGAATCGGCGGCTCTTTCATAATCTCTTCGCCCATGCCAATGGCTACGCGGCGGACTAAATAATCACCCTCTAAGGTCATTAAGGTCCCCGCGTCAACATTGAGAGCCTTAAGAACCACCTTAAACAAAGGCTCCCAAAGGCTAGGAAGATCTTTGGCTTGAGCAATAATTTTTGAGATCGCGTACCAAGTGTCTAAAACAATCTTTAAATTATCTCCTGATTCTTCTTCTGGCATTTTAAACCCTTCAATATTGATTAGAGTAATCTAACTGACGCCTGAAATCTTATTTATTAATCGCCTTTTCGACAACGGCGACCACATCTTTGGCGCTGGTTTTGTATTTAATTAAATAATCCTTGACGCCCAGACGTTTGGCTTCTTCAATAAAAATTTCCGAAGTGCCGAGATTGGTCAAAATCACAATCGGAATGTTGCGAGTCGCCTCATCTTGCTTAAGGTTTCTGATCACGGTAAAACCATCCATTGCCGGCATCATGATATCAAGCAAAATACAATCCGGTTTTTCCCTTGAGGCGGCCACCAAGCCCTCGCCGCCAGAATAAGCCGCAATAACCTGATAACCATCCTGCTCAAATTTCTTTTGATACATCCGGGAGAGAACAATATCGTCTTCGATAATAAGAATTTTAGACATGGCATTTCTCCTTACAAATTTACTAATCTATATGAATGGACGAATAATGCGTTAAAGAGCGAAGCCAAGCATCCTCAAAAGCAAATCGCGCAGGCGAGCGGGCAGGTGTCGAAGCGTAGCTGAGACGAGCGACTATCCGACAACCGCCTTTATCTTCTCCACCACTTGGGCTGGCGTCATATCCGATTTGACCAAATAATCAGCGGCGCCTAATTTTTGACCCCTTTCTCTGTCTTCAACGGCTCCACCAAGATTGGTCAGAAGAATCACCGGAATATCTTTGGTGGCTGGATCACTTTTAATTTTTTCCAAAACCTGAAAACCATCCAATTTTGGCAGCATCACATCCAAAAGGATGACATTCGGCTTAGGTGAAGCTTTCTTAAGTTCATCTAAGCCGGCCTGGCCATCGAAAGCCGCCAAAACCTTAAAACCTTCCTTTTCAAATTTCCGCGTGTACATTCGCACTAAGATTTGGTCATCTTCGACCAGTAAAATTGTTTTTTGCTCCATAATATCCTTTCTAAATTCGAAGCACGAAATACGAAACACGAAACAATATCTAAATTCAAATTTATAATGTTTTAAACTTTTTGAATTTTGATCATTTTAATTTGTTTCGAATTTCGATATTCGGATTTCGGATTTTATTTATATTTTTGGTAATGCCAATGAAAATGTTGAACCTCTGCCCGGTTCGGAATATTCCAGCCACAACTTTCCACCTTGAGCTTCAGCCAGTCTTTTGGCGACATACAATCCTAAGCCCGTGCCTTTTTCCTGACCCGCAAGGCTTAAATTGGCTTTGGAAAAAATTTCAAAGAGACGATTTTGATCCTCTCTTTTAATCCCGATACCGGTATCAGCCACATCAGTAATGACCCAGGAATTTTGCTGGCGGTGACTGACTTTGATTTGTCCCCCTTCAGGCGTGAATTTAACGGCGTTGGAAAGCAAATTCATCAGCACCTCGCGCGCCCGATCTGGATCGGCCTTGACCCACAAATCAGCGGGCGAGGACTGGTAAGTTAAGGCTATTTTTTTCTCTTTGGCCGGTATTTGAAAATCGGAAACTATGATTTTTGCCTCGCGACTGATGTTGACCCGACCCATTTTCAGGGTTATTTTTCCTTCCTGAATGCGAGCAACTTTCATCATTTTCTCAACGAGGCGAATCAAGCGGTCATTGGCCACATAGGCCTGGGCGACAAATTCTTTAACCTCATCGGAAATTGGGCCGGCGTCGCCCTCCAAAATCATTGATAAATAGCCCTTGACGCCAGTCATCGGGGTGCGCAGTTCATGGCTCATCACACTTAAAAACTCCTGCTTTTCGGCATTAAGTAATTCTTTTAATTTGTCGATATCTTGATTCATAATTATTATTTAAATGCCAAACCCCAAGCACCAATGGCCAAATTATAAATTTTGATATGGGAATTTGATGATTTGACTAGTTATTGAGCTTTGATCATTGGTCATTTTTTTGATCAACATCCTCAATCTCCCCCGGCGGTGGAAAATCAGAAGCGGGAGGGTAGGCTGGTTTTTCCTGTTGATGGTAAGGCGAAGCAGGCGGATATTGAGGTCTTGGCGGATATGACGGCGCCGGCGAGCCTGATTCTTGGCCACGAATATACCTGCCGAAGCGATTCAGGTTCTGATGGAAATCCTCATTCATCGGTGTCCGCGCTTGAGAGCGTTCATGGTCTAAGGTAATTGGATCAATCAACACATCTCGCGGTTTGGCACCGTCCGGCGGTCCAATCACGCCTTCTTGCTCAAGCATATCTAGCAAACGGGCGGCTCGCGCATAACCAATCCGCAACCGCCGCTGCAGGAGCGATGCCGAGGCTTTACCGGCCATAACGACTGTTTCTTTAGCCTCATTATACAATTCATCTTCGGCCATCAACTCACCGGCAAGACCCTGTTCCGCACCAGCCCGATAAGTCAAGATGGCCTCGTCATAATTGGCGTAACCTTCGCGCTTTAAGAATTCAGTGACGCGGTTAATTTCTTTATCAGTCACCATCACGCCTTGAACCCGTTTGGGTTTGCCCAATTCATTACCAATATAGAGCATATCGCCATTACCGAGTAATCTTTCCGCGCCAGCAAGATCAAGAATGGTCCGCGAATCAACTTGGGAGGCCACGGCAAAAGCAATACGGTTGGTGATATTAGCTTTAATGAGACCGGTAATCACATCCACTGAGGGCCGCTGAGTAGCAACCACCAAATGAATCCCGGTGGCTCGCGCCATCTGGGCTAAACGGACAATCGCCGCTTCCACTTCATTGGCGGCCTGGGCCATTAAATCAGCCAACTCATCAATAATCACGACAATGTAGGGCAGCTTGCCGTTGGGTGGATCGGCGTTATAGGCTTCAATGTTACGGCGATTAGTTTCTTGAAACAAACGGAATCGGCGGTCCATTTCCGCCACGGTCCATTTTAACGCGGAAATGGTCTGGTCAACATCATGAATGACCGGCGCCAGCAAGTGCGGGATGCCGTTATAAGATGTAAACTCCACCCTTTTGGGATCAACTAAAATTAAACGTAAATCCGCGGGCGAATTCTGGTACAAAAATGACAAAATCATGGCGTTGATACAGACTGATTTGCCTGAGCCGGTGGCGCCGGCGATCAAAAGATGGGGCATGGTTTTTAAGTCGGCCACAAACGGCGCGCCGGCAACATCGCGGCCGAGAGCAACGGTTAAATTCGATTTGGAATTTTTAAACTCCTCTGTCTCCAAAACCTCTCTTAGGGTAACTAAGGCCGGAACTTTGTTGGGAATCTCAATGCCCACCGCCGACTTACCCGGGATTGGCGCCTCGATTCTGATTGGATGAGCCGCCAAGGCGAGGGCCAAGTCATTAGTGCGGGCAGTAATTTGATTGAGTTTCACCGCCGGCGCTGGTTTGAGGGTATATTGAGTGACGGTGGGACCAATATTCACATCGCCCATCGAAACATCGATGCCGAAATCCTTTAAGGTTTTCTGGATAATTTCGACATTTTTGGCAATATTGCCCGAAGTTGCTTTCGAGGAGTTTTGGTCCAACAAATCAAGGGGTGGAAATTCCCAAAGTTTTTCGCCGACATGAGGCAAACTTGGCTGATAAGGCGGGGTCGCGGCCGAACGTCGACTGAGAGTGGCAAAAACCGAGGCCTTGGGTTCGTTCACCCTGATTCCAGGTTCCCTAGCGCCGTTACCCAGCTTAGCCCAAAGGGCTCTAATTGAAGTGTTAAAAGTAATCAGCAAAGAGACAATTGCCAAAACAAAAACCAAGATCAGCGAGGCATAAACCCCTAAAAAACTAGCCAATAAAGAACGCACACCCGAGCCAATCCAGCCGCCCAAAGGCGACAAGAGCGCTGGGACAAAAATGAGGGACAAAATCGTCCCCACCACCGAGATAGGTTTGACCTGAAATCGCGATTGCCAAAGAAGGGCCAAGCCAAAGCCGCCAAAAATAAATGGAATGAAATAGCCGACAATTCCCCAGAGATGAACTGTGCCACGATAAAAAAACCGGCCGAAAGAACCGGCTAAATTAAACCAGCCCAAGAAAATGAGCAAACCCAAAATTAATAAAATAAAAGCCACGATTTCCCGGGTTGTCTCAGGGTTCATCGTCCAATCAAGGCTTTCCCATATCGAAAGTCTTTGGCCCTTGCGACGATATTTTCTTTTGGCCATTATTCCCTCACTTTTATTCACTTACATTTTTATTATATCATTTTTGTTCAACGAAAGTGCAACTTGTTATCAAATGTAAAATGCAAATCTCAAAATGCAAAATGACGGTGTAAAATGTTAAAATTTTGAATTTTGAATTTACGAAAAAATCGCCCTTAGGCGACTTTTTCGTTGGTCTCCCGATGAAACTCCACCAATTTTCCAGTTTCCGGATCAATTTGGACTTCGATCTGCTCGGGTTCTTTACCCGTGTCAATTTCCTGCGTGATTTCTTGGATTGTTTCGGTCATTACATCCTCCTTATATTTGTTTTTGTTTAGGCGGCTTTCTTTAATTCTTCGTTATTTTCTTTCTTGGGCTTTGGATAATCAATCACTTCTCCGGTTTCCGGCTCATAGATGCCCGCGCCTGATGCCGGAATTTGTTTGACAACCTTCACTTGCCTGTCCTGTCTTTCTTCTGTCTCTTCCTCATATTCCGGCAACGGAATCCCTGCTGCCTCCATCTCCCTAATTGACATTACCTTGCCTTCTTTGGTTCGCATGCTCCCTCCTTGAGAACTCCTCCTAATTTTTCTGATATTAAACTATTGTACCATAAATTTTCCCTTCTGTCAATGCTAACCCTCCAACCCAACTGTCCATCTTCACCTCGGAGGTGAAGTTTGGGAGGTTAGATCCGTAGCTTAACGTTGGTGTCGCCGCCTGAAGGCTGGACTATGGGGAAATGGAGCTCAAACGCCCGATCGAAAACGGTCGAGGAGCCCCTTTAAGAGTTCGTAAATAATAAAAGCAAAGAAAATCAAACCAATTACCGAAACAATCAAAAGATGCAAAATGACGTATCTTCGCCAGATAAGAATAAAAACATTGGCAAAATAGAGATTGAAGATATTAAAAATTATCGAACCGATTAAAGTATAAATAAAAAAGGGCCAAAAACGCACGCCGGCAAAGCCGGCGACATATGAGCTCCAAGGTCTTACATATCCCACAAAACGGGTCAAAAATATCGTCAAATTGCCGTATTTTTGATACCATTTCGATAACCTTTCATGAACTTTGATGATTCTTTTTTGCTGGCGAATTTTCCGGCTGACCGCCGAATCACCCCAACGGCCCAAACCATAAGAAACGAGCGACCCACCAACATGACCGGCGGTGGTCACCAATAAAATCAGCCAGTAATGATATTTGCCTAGGTTTACTAATTCTTGGCCAACGAGATAGCCAATTTCCGTCGGCAGCGGAATGCCGATATTTTCCGTGAACATACTTAAAAACATCCCCGTAATCCCGAGGCCGCGGAAAAAATGAAAAATTGTCAGGATTAAATTTTCAATCATTGATTATTTTCGATCGCAAAAAGCTCATTTTGCCTAATCGACGAAAACATTAAGCTTCGAAGTATTGGTTCTCTAATCTGGCTTTGATAAGCCATAACCGCTTTCCTCTTTTTCGCCAAAGCCGAGGGAGTTAGCATCAGCTTCTGCCACTGGTCATCAAAATTAATCAATTTTATCGGCGGTAAAAGATATAAATCTAAGGCCATTTTTTTGGGCTGCGGCCAGCGGCGGCAATGGACTAAATAAGCATAAGCCGTCAGTTGCGAATTCTCCTTTTTTAAAACCTGCTCGACAATTTTGCCGGTCGTGGCGTGGTCAGGATGAATGTCGTGCCGAGACGGATAAAGAATGATATTGGGTTGATATTGATCAATAATCTCTTGAAATTTCGTTAATAAGTCGCTCTGGTTTTCATCTTGGAGATGGCCGTCGGGATAATTTAAATAAATCAGATTTTCTTTTTTGACGCCTAAAATGGCGGTGGCGTTCTCAAATTCATGATAGCGCTGATCCTTGATGTGGTGTTTATTGCCATCGGTGACGAGGACAATTTTCACTTCGGCGCCATTTTGGATTGAATCATAAATATAACCGCCGGCGGCCAGGCTTTCATCGTCGGGATGAGGTGAAAAAACGAGCACTTTTTGGCCTTTTTCCGGCAATTTGACCTCATCTAAAAAATAAATCGCCGCTTGCGGCAAGACCTGATGTTCGCGTGTATAAATAAGATAAACGGCTAAGCTGCCTAAAACAATGATTAAGGCCGTTAAAATTATTTTATTTCGCCTGATGAGAGGCCAATACTTTTTCATAGATTCGTTTTATTTTTTTGATGCTTTCCTGGAATTGATGAGCAGAAATTATTTTTAAAGAATTTTTTCTCATTTTGTTTTGTAAATTTTTATCTTTAAAGATCTCAATCAGCTTTTTCGCCAAATCTTGGCTATCGTTTGGCTTAAAAAGAAATCCATTTTGGCCGTTTTTGATTAATTCGGGCAAAGCGCCGGAAGAGGGTCCGACAACCGGCAAACCGGCCGCCATCGCCTCCATCACCACCATGCTTTGGGTTTCATGCGGTGAGGCAATCACAAAAACCGTGGCGGCCTGATAAAGTTCGGTTAAGTCTTCTGAATCGTGGTCAATCCAGCCCAAAAAACTCACTTGCTGGTCGATATTTAAATTACGGGTTAAATTTTTTATCTTGGCTAAATCGTTACCGGAGCCGGCGATCACGAAATGGGCGTTTATTTTTTTATTAATTTTAGGAATCGCCCGCATTAAAACTGCTAAGTTTTTGTCCCGGTCGATTCGGCCGACGTAAAGGGCAAGCGGATTTTGCGGCAGATGATATTTTAAATAAAGGTTTTTTAGATCGCTCCAGGAATAAAATCGGTCCAAATCTACCCCGTTGGAAATGGCCTCGATCGGTTTTTTGACGCCCCAGCTGATCAAATCTTTTTTGACGGTCTCGGTCGGACAAACCACCCAGTCGCAATGATTATAGTAGCGGGCTAAGTATTTTCGAAAAATAGACTTGATTAAAGGGTGAAACGGTTTTAGCCAATTTACATAAGAAACAAGGTAGTCCAAACTAAAATGATTGGCAATCACGATGGGGATTTTCAATTTTTGGCTGGCCTTCAAAAGCCCGGTGCCGATATTGGTTGGGTCTTGGAGATGAATAAGATCGGGTTTGATTTTTAAAACTTGTTTGAAGACTTCTTTTTTGGGATTGTCTGCCACCATAAAACCTTGGCGAAAGGGGTTGGGCCGAGATTTAAAGCGAACGACTTTAAAATTATATCTTTTATCATCGGCTCGCGGGTGGTCGGGGGCAAAGACATAAACCTGGTATTTTGATTTGGCTAAATTAGTCGCCAGGACTTCGGTGGCGATGGCTACACCAGAAATACTGGGCGCGAATGATTCCGTGCCAATAATTATTTTCATAATTATTATCTTACCCTATTATGCGTAAAACAAAAAGCGCGATTCGGGCCCGGCCCAATATTACTTTAAATTGTTGACCGTCCGTCGCGCTTTTTGCGATTGGCTACCCGAGAAGCTAAGCCCCTCGAATAGAATTGGTTTTGGCAGACGAGAACATCCTGCGCTTCGCTTAACGCGAAACGCAAGAAAATTTCTGCCTCTTGCCGGGTTTTAGCCCGCCACGCCTTCGAAGCAATGCGTTGGCCGACTAAAATGTTTAAGGTGCGCTCTGGCGTTGGCTCCGCTTGGCCGAAGTCAGAAAAACGCTTCCAAATCACGCTAAATGGATAGCTGTACCAATGCCATCCTCAGCGAAATTGGCATTCGCCAATCAGAAGGGTAAGGGTTAAAAATCGCGAGAAACTGTTTTAGCGGGGGAAAGTCAAACGGCGCGGGACGAAAAACAACCCAAACAGTCGACGAAGAGCTGAATTATTAAAAAACGGCAAGAAGGAAACGCACGATGTCCCCTCCTACGCTTTTCTTTTTGCCGTTTTTCCCTCCTTTTTTAATGTTCTGTATTAATAATAACACGACTTTGGGAAAATGTCAATTGTTTGCACTGGTCCAATACATCGTGGACAGTTTGTTAGGTAAAATTAGCTTCATAATATTCCTTTGGCGTAAGGTAATTCAAGGCCTGGTGCGGCCGGTAAGTATTAAAC
>Ga0272448_1007264_pt1 | contig 11771 bp, 10 predicted proteins | sample YNPCB0191_FD_202220 | JGI IMG/M metagenome (GOLD analysis project Ga0272448, IMG submission 202220) | Hot spring sediment microbial communities from Yellowstone National Park, WY, United States - YNP-CB-019-1 | ecosystem: Environmental > Aquatic > Thermal springs > Hot (42-90C) > Sediment... | reverse complement strand
GGCGTATACAAGATCCTTGAGTTTTCGGTTGACGAGGGGCTTTTTAACAAAGTAACCCGAAACATTCTTTTCGTTCGCACAGTTGATACAGGTGGACAAGAAAGGGCTGGCCTTTACGAGATAAGAAAGGTTTTTGGCGCGGACGGCATTGTGGTTACCCGGTTCACCTTCCGAACTCATCCGATCCAGCTTTTCTTTGATCCAGAACTTTCTGAGGAAGAACAGCGCGATCTTGCGGATTACTTTAATTCCACTCTTGAAAAACTGAGAGCTGAGTGCGACAGCGAATTTATGACCACATTTAAGTATTCAGGCTCTTCATATACCAGGAAATATCTGGGTCTAAAGCAGGTTAAGGCCCTTATATCCACTTATAGGCCCAAAGGAGGTAAATATGCCCTTGAAGAAAAACCTTCATTACTGGCAGATCTCTTTAGAGAACCCTGAGCCTCTTTTGGACCCTTATTATTTCCACAACCCGGAGGATTTGGTGCTTGACGATAAAGAGCTAATGAACAGGATTCGCAGGATAAGGGACTTAATAATTACTTATTCTGTTCATCATTCTCACAAATCCGGCGCGCCAAAGTGGATATTGAAGGAGCTCCGGAAAAAGGTATTTGGTAAGGGAGGAAATTTGTCCGAATTCGCTGCCTTCTTCAAGGTATTGGATTTTTCCATGACCGCGGCAAAAGACCTGTCCGATGATGAACTTTTGGATTTCATTAGCCAGGCCCTTAACTATTACCTGGACTTCAGGGAAAGAGCATACCGAGAGAGAAGACTGGAGTATTCCGATATAACCGTTCAAGCCCTTAGGGATTCTGGTGCTGTAAGAGCCATGGGCGGACTCGCCAACGGCAAGATTATTGGGATGCTCAAAGAGGCCGGCGTCAAGGAGATAATAAATGAACCAACGGTAGATGATGTAAGAGAGCGCACTGGCGCAAAATACCAATTTGCTGATAAGCACCAGGACAAGAAACCAGATGTTCTCTTTAAACATGGCGCGGATTGGTTTGTAGTAGAAGCCAAGCACCTGAAAGAATCGGGAGGTGAACAGAATAAGTCAGCCAGCGAGCTCGTGGACATGATAGACCAAGAGGACAGGGGCGTTTATTATATCTCATTCATGGATGGCATATTTTTCAATCACCTCATATCCCCTGGCTCTGGCAGAATAAAATACGCTAGGATCCGAAGTGATGTAGAAAGAATACTTTCTGCTCGCCCCAGAAGCTTCTTTGTCAACACACGAGGCTTTCAAGAATTAGTCTCAGATATTGTAAAATGAAGCCTTCAAAGCCAACGGTTGAGATACTCGTCCCCCACAGGGAGTTTTCGGCAAGATTAACCAGGGAGGGATGGGTTCGGTGGGAGTGGGGGCCCGGCCAGGAACTTCCCGCTGGCGCAGGGGTGATCCTCGTTCCAAACACGGTTCTTATATCGGGTGAACAAAGAATAATTGTTGATCCGGGGCCTTTTTATTTGGGAAGGCTACCGGCAATAGCCCTCGGCTGGCGGGGACTTTCCACGAGGGATATTAACACGGTCATAAACACGCACCTCCACACGGATCACGCCGGCGGGAATGCCATTTTCAAGGGAAAGAAACTCATATTCCACGAGGCAGAGTATTCTTGCCACCCGCGCGCTTGGGTTGACTATGTTTCCGACGGTATGGCCGTCAGCCTGATGAGGGGAGAGGAAATGGAGGTTTTGGACGGGGTAAAGCTTCTGCACGCGCCCGGCCACACTCCGGGCTCAATAGCGGCCCTTGTTGAGACCGAGGAAGGTAGGGTTCTGATAACAGGGGACGCGGGAGAAGGGGATTTGGAGACGATTATTTCAGAGTATTCCCCGCACCTTCTCATACCTGGCCACTGGGACCCGGTGAGGCGGCGCTAAAACACCCTATTCTATCCTCCTCCCTTTCCAATCGCCCATGTTCCAGTTCCCGCGCTCGTTTGCCTGGCCCCACTTGCCCTCTATCCGCGAGCCGTCGGACTTGAGGACAAAGTAGCCTATGCCCTCAGCCGTCTGGCCGGACCTCATCTCCGTCCATGTGAAGTAGAGGGTGTCGTTCTGGATCTCGCCCGTAAGTATCCCGTTGGTTCCCCTGTATTCGTATGTCCCATCAACCTTGTTGCCGTTTTGGCTCAGCTCAACAGTGCCCCAGTTTGTGTCCCATTTCCCGGCAAAGTCCTTGCCCTTTTTGCCGCCCAGCATCTGACAAGCCAGGAGGGCCACGCCCAGGATAACCGCAGGAAGTATCTTTTTCATGGTAACGAGAGTATAAAAGGGAGGGCGGGGCCGGGGCAAGCACGGGTTTTGTAAGGCAAACCTTTTTGGCAGGCCTGCCCCTACTTTACCTCCAGAACCTCAATCCTGAGTTTTCCAACAACGGGGATTATCTCCGATTGGCGCTCTATCTCGCCTATCTTTAGAATTATGTGGCCGCATGAAGCGGGGAACTCTCCGGCAATTGGATCAACCCCAACCCACATCCCGTCAACATAGCTCGCGTTCCAGGCGTGGTAGTAGAACCTGCCCTCTTGCCATACAAGGCCAGCGAGCACAACGGTTGGTATCCCCGCGGCTCGGGCCAGCGCTCCGTAGAGGATGGAGTGCTCGTTGCAATCGCCGTAGCGCATGTCAAGGACCTCGCGGGCCGAAGGGACGGTCACGGTGGCGCGCTTGTCCAAGTAGCTGAAGACCCACCGGAGAATGGCCTCCGCCTTATCCGCCTCTCCGGTAATTCCACGGGTAATGCTGTCCGCAATCTGTTTTATCCGAGGGTCATCCGCCTGCATGAAGGATGTGGGCGCGGTGTAAAGCCTCCTCAGGCTATCCGGAAGGCCCTGACTAAGCTTTTTGGCCTGTGTTCTCGGATCAACCGAGCTGACCTCCACTATCACGAACCCGTTTCCCCTCTCAAGGAGGTCCTGAACCCCAAGCAATTCCAGGTCAAGATTACCCTCAAGGTTCCGTAGCCTATACTTTATCAGCTTTGCCTTTCGTGAAACAGGCTTGCCCTCCGGTTGGATGGAAAATGTTCGGAGAAGGTCAAGCGGCGGGCCTGATTCCTCCGCAAGGGCCTTTTCTCTGCCCTCCTCCACGAAGGAAAGGTCCATCGGGTATGTCTCACGGATTATCCTACCCCGGTATAAGTAAAAGCCCGTTGTCGCTCCCATGAAAACAGAGGTGTATTTGGAGGCCTTGACGCTCTGGCCCATATAATCCACGGTCGTATCCCCCTTGTATTCAACCCTGGCGCTATCCAGGCTGAATGTGGAGGGATCGTAGAGCCAAATGAGCCCCATCGGAGCCTTGCCGTATGCGAGCGCGCTTGCCCAGGTCTGCGGGAGGAAGGTGTTTTCCCTCCAGACTACCTCCCTCTGGATCATCTTGCCCGATCCGTCATCAACCGAAAGAAAAAGCCTGTCCCCTGATACTGTTCCCTCAACGATCATGTGCTGGTCTCCGGTCTTCATAGCAAAGGTCATCCTCTTCATCCTGAATGCCGAGTCGCACTCCGCTGTAAGCTGAGATGTTATCTCCTTCGGTACCCCCATCATAGCGAGGCTCATGTAGCCGTCCTCCTGGACGCGGAAACCCGAGCTTGTAGGGATGACCTGCAGGTGATTGTGGCCTATCTTGGTTTCCTTGAGGTATGTGCTCATCCAGAGGTCAAGTCCACCTGAGAGCTCCTCCTTGCTCGGAGCAGGCAGAGGGGCCTGGGGTTTTCTGCAACCGGCGAAAACGGCAAGAAAAATAAAAAATGCTATCTTTCTCATACTTGAAATTATAATGTCCGCGTGTGTTGTCGCGCACTCGCGATAGGGCAAGTGCCGCGCGGGCGGGCTCAGGCTCGCAAGGAGAATGGTTCGGGCGGGAAATACTCAATATCAATGAAATCCACCCCGGCGCGCGAGGCGCGAACCAACAGCGATTGGTGGGGCCTGAAGTCCAGCGATATCTCTCCGGAAAATCCTCCGAAATTCAGCCTGATCTTTTTCCGGGCCGCAATGGCATCCGCTGACTGGCCGTATCTCATGGGATACCTGAGCCCCGATGATGCGGGATGAGCTATAAAAATAAAGGCCTCATCGCCGTCAACCCTGCACCAGTAATCGGGAATGTCCTGGCCCTCAATCAGGGGAGGGGTCCGGATGATAACAGAAGGATCAGGGGAAACGCTATCCATGGAAAGTAGCCTGTTGAGGTCTCTCTCGTATGAGATGGAAGGCCTCGCGCCCGGTTGGGCTGGCCTCCTGAGAACGAGGATCGGAAGCCCTTCACCAGCGAGGCGAAGGAGTTCCATGAGGCCCCGTGGGTCAAGCCAGGAGACATCCAGGTATAGGAACCTGAAGAGCGCATCACCGCAGTGGAGGAACCCATCCTCAAAGCTAGCGTTCGCCAGGGAATTAAACGATACCCACAAGGGGTGGCGTCCGGCAAGGGCTTTCGGGGGCCTGAGGTGGCGCATTTCCCAGAAATACCTGGCGTCCGGCGCGGCTTGTTCCTCCTCTGGCAGTTCACCTGCCATGAAGCAATCCTCTATGGGCATGTAGACCGCAACATCTGAATAAGTTCTGCCCCTCTTCATGAACGCAGAGACCTTCTCCATGTAGGAATTGAAATCAGGTATGTGGGCCGCGAAAGCGCTATCAGGGCCAAGGTGCACGGAGGCGTAGAACCTGTTTTGTTTGCCGGGGGGATTGTATGGCATTCCGTGCCAGATAATGTGGTTCACGCCGTTGGCGAAAAGGGCGTCAGCGAGAAGCTTGAGATCAGCAACCTGCTCCTCGCCCTGGAACGGGCCGGGGCCCGGATACGGTCGCCAGCCGTATATGCAGGTGAACGCCTCGCAGGAGACAACCCTTTTGCCGTAAAGGGCGGCCGCTGAGCCGGCTATCCGGGAGAAATCCGGAGAGAAAAGGATGGCCTCTGATTCGGGCACATCAACAGAGCCATAGGCCGCTATGAGGTCTGTCGGAGAGCCGTGGCACTGGACCCTGGAAAACGCCCCAAGCTTGTGGCATATCCGCGTGAACGGGCGATAGAACTCGTTCAGGACATAATCCGCTACGAGCATCCTGTAGTCATACCTGATATCCGGATGGGAATCAAGGGTCTCCATGAACGGTTCAACCGAATACCCGTATCTGTTCCTGAAAGCAGAGCCGAAGCCATCGGTCCAAAGGCCATCGGTTTGAACCTCCCAGGAATCGCAAAACAGGCCGGACGGGCTTCCCCGCAGGGCTTCCTTGAGGGCTGCGCCCATACACTCGGAGTATCTTTCAAGCGCCCGCGATGAAAGGTGATCCAGTATGTAGGCCTCAGCGGGGTGCTCCCAGGATTTCCTGAGGCGCTGTGGAGACAAGCCTTTGAAGGTTTTGGAGGCATCGCTTTCGTCAACAAAGGTTCCGCCAAAAGGCCAAAGCGAGCCGAATGTGAAATCGCAACCCAGGCCAATCTCATCGCAAACCCTCTTGGCAAAGGCCACCATCCGAGACCACTCAGCGCTGAGCCAGGCGGGGCCAGGCTCAGAATCCGGCAGGGGATAGACCCAGGCTATCTCAACCCCTCCGAACCCGTTTTCCTTTAGCCACATGAGCTGAGCCCTTATGTCATCCTCGCTTATCCGCCCGGAGAACCACCACCACCTCGTGAAGGGCTTTGATGAGTTGGCGTAGGGTTGAAACCCTGTCATCTTCAGTTGCGGCCCTGGGTGCGGAGAATCTCCGATAGCTTCTCCGCCACGAACCTAACCTTATCCTCACCCATGTGCGGGTAAAGGGGAAGGCTGAGCTCGCGGCTGGCGAGCTCCTCCGCGACCGGCAGTCTGAGCTCCGGGAAAAGCTTTCTGTAATAGGTAAATGTGTGAACAGCCGGATAATGAACTGAGGTTTGGATCCCGGCATCGGCGAGGCTCTCCATGACCGAGAGCCTGTCCACCTCCTCCGGAAGCACGATCGGAAATATGTAGTTGGCGGAGCTCTCGTAGTCATCAAAAGGTATTAAGAGGCCGGGGATATCCGAAAGGAGCTCTCGGTAAAGCCTCACAAGCTCAACGCGTTTTCGGTTGGCCTCAGGAAGTTTCCTGAGCTGGACGCGGGCGAGCGCGGCTTGCATGTCCGTTGCCTTGTAGTTATAGCCCATTTCGGTTATGTCGTATGTCTTGAGAGCGGAATCCCTGAACCTGTCCCAGGCCGCGGCTGTCCTTCCGTGGGAGGCCATGCGCCTCGCCCTTTCGGCAAGCTGCTTGTCAAATGTAACGAGCGCTCCCCCCTCGCCAGATGTCATATTCTTGTTGGCGAAGAAGGAGAAACAGCCAACCTTTCCGAAGGTGCCCGGCTTCCTGCCCCCGGAGACCGACCCGTGGGTATGGGCGGCGTCCTCAATGAGCGCTATCCCCCTTTCCTCGCAAAACCGAGCCATTTCGGCTATGCCCTCGGAAAAACCGGCGTAGTGGAGGAAGATTATCGCCTTGGTCCTCTCGTTAACCAGCCCTTCAACGGTTTCGGGCGATATGTTAGGGTTTTTGAGGGATGCGGAATCCGCGAGCCTCAGCCTCGCTCCGAGCCAGAGAACGGGTGAGCATGTGGCTATGTATGTGAAAGCTGGGGCTATAACCTCGTCGCCAGGGCCTATCCCAACCGAGGCGAGCGCGAGGTGAATGGATGCGGTTCCCGATGATAGAAAAACAACCTCAGTCCCCCCCAAAAACTCCGAAAACTCCCTCTCAAACTCTTGTGTCTCAGGGCCGGCGGAGACCCATCCCCTCCTTATTACCGCAATAAGGGCCTCTTCCTCCTCAGCTCCGAAATCCGTATCAAAAAGGGGTATCTTCCAGGCCAAAGTTTGGCTCCTCCCGGACCTAATTACCTCCTGGGTTTTCCTTCTCTGCGGTCGCGCTCAGGGTTCCTGCGCGCCGGCCGCCCAGCAGGCCCGCGCTCCCTGAAGCCCTCTGGCTTTGGGAGAAGGGCCTTTCGTGAGACCTTTATCCTGCCTGTGGGGTCTATTTCCGTGACCTTTACCTCAACAATGTCCCCAACCTTGAGCACATCCTCAACGGAGGGGGTCCTTTCCCACGCTATGTCGGATATGTGCAGGAGGGCTTCCTTCTTCGGCGCCAGCTCAACGAAGGCGCCGAAATTCGTTATCCTGATAACCTTTGCCTTGTATATCTCGCCTATTTCAGGCTCACGCACTATGGACTCCACGATTCGCCTCGCTTCGTTAACCTTCTCCATGTCATCTCCGGCTATCATAACCCTGCTCTCGGTGTCGTTTATCTCTATCTTTGTGCCGGTGCACTCCTGTATGCTTCTTATGGTCCTGCCTCCGGAGCCTATTATGTCGCCTATCTTGTCGTATGGCACAGGGAACGAGACAACCTTTGGCGCGTAGCGAGAGAGCTCATCCCTTGGCTTTGATATGGTTGATGACATTATCTCTAGGATATCCATCCTTGCTTCCCGCGCCTTTTCCAGAGCGGCGCGCAACACCTCTGGCTCAAGCCCCCTAAGCTTAAGATCAAGCTGAATAGCGTTCACGCCCCTTTCGGTGCCCGCAACCTTGAAGTCCATATCCCCGAAATGGTCCTCAAGCCCGATTATGTCTGTAAGGAGGATATTCCTTTCGCCTTCCTTTATGAGGCCAACCGAGATCCCGGCCACATGCTTCTCAATGGGGACCCCAGCATCCATGAGCGATAGCGAGCCCCCGCAGACCGTTGCCATGGATGTGGAGCCGTTTGATTCGGTTATGTCAGAAACTATCCTTATGATATAGGGGAATCTATCGGTATCTGGTATCATTACTGCAAGGGCCTTCTCCGCGAGGGCGCCGTGTCCTATCTCGCGCCTGGCTGGCCCGCGCATTGGCTTTACCTCGCCAGTTGAGAAAGGCGGGAAGTTGTAGTGGAGCATGAAGCGTTTTTCCTCGTAGTATTCAAGCTCCGGTAGGCGCTGAACATCCTCCTCGGTACCGAGGGTGGTGACCACGAGGGCCTGGGTTTCTCCCCTTGTGAAAAGGGCTGAGCCGTGTGTCCTAGGCAAAAGCCCGAGCTGGCAGGTTATTGGCCGGATCTGGTCAAAGCCCCTTCCGTCAACCCTTTTGCCCTCGGCGATGACATAATCGCGCATGAGGCGTTCCGCGAGCTTGTGAAGGGCATACCTTATCTCAACAGAGAGGTCTGGGAATTCCCCCGAAAGCGCCGCTACCGCTTCCTTGTCCAGCTCCTCCAAGGCCCTGTATCTTTCGTTCCTGCCTCCGAGCAGGAGTGCATCCCTTACCCTGTCCCTATAAAGCTCCTCGAGCCAGCGTGCCAGCTCATCCGGCACCTGAAGGTTCGTTGGTTCTTTTTTGTTTATCTGAAGTCCAGAGAGAAACTCCTTCTGGAACCTCCAGGTCTCCTCAACGGCCTTCATTCCGAATTCAATAGCGTCCCAAAGCTCAGGTTCGGGGATCTCCCTGCCGCCGAACTCTATCATGGAGATTGAGCCCGGCCTCCCAACCAAAAGGAGCTCAAAATCGCTTTTCTCCAGCTGGGAATTTGTGGGGTTCAGGATAAATTGCCCGTCTATCCTACCGATCGTTGCCGCGCCAAGCGGTTCAAAGAACGGGAGACTGGAGGCGCAGAGCGCGGCCGAAGAGCCGATTATTCCAGGTAGAAGCCCAGGGTTCTCCATGTCATAGGAGAGGAGGAGGACAACGATCTCCACCTCATCTATCATGCCCTCTGGGAACTGGGGCCTCAGCCCTCGGTCTATTGCCCTGCCGTAGAGTATTTCCCTGTCTCTTGGCTTTCCCTCCCTTTTGAAGAAGCCGCCCGGGATCTTTCCGGCCGCGTAGGTCTGCTCCCTGTATTCCACGAGGAGGGGCAGAAAATCAACCTTCTCCTCCGGGGGTTTCGTTGTCACAGCGACCAGCGCCACAGTGTCTCCATAGCTGGCCAGGACGGACGCATCCGCGCTTCTGGCCATTGTTCCGGTTTCCAAACTAAGGATTCTTCCCCCTAAAGGGGTCGTGTGTCTTATAGGGTTCATCCGAAATTACCCCCTGAGTCCCAGAGTGTGCACCACTTCCCTGTATTTGGCGAAATCGTTTTCCTTCAAATATCTGAGAAGCTTCCTTCTCTGCGCCGCCATCTTTACCAAGCTGTAGCGGGAGTGCACATCCTTTCTGTGCCTCTTCAGGTGTTCTGTCATAGCCTTTATCCTGGCCGTTAGGGCCACTATCTGAACCTCCGGTGACCCCGTATCCTTCTCGTGTCTGGCCAAGCTGATCTCTTTCTTTTCCTCTATCTTCTTTCTCGGCATCTTGTTTTCCCGTTTCTTTCTCTGTGCTAGCCAAATTATAAAGGCCGGGGCCGGGGCCAGGCAAGCGCGATAGAGTGCCAGCGGTTCCAGATCATACTCCCGGCTGAGTAAAACGGCATTGCGGCCGGCTAAATAGGCCTTAATCCAGCTTCACATAGCACACCTTCGGCCCGACACCATCGTTAACCTTAAGGAGCGTAGGTTTTGATTCCACGGGAAGGCTGTAAGCAAGAACAACCGGCGTTTCGGCTCCGGGTTTAACGGTCGTGGAAACGGGGTATTTCAGCTTCTTCATCTCGGACTGCGAGACTATGCCATCTATCTGGTATTTCACCTCTGCCGTGTCTTTCCTCTCAACCAGCACCACCAGAGCCATGTCCTGAAGCATGAAAGGTTGTTCCTGCTGGGTTATGTTTTTGGCCGAGGCATAGACCAGCTTGTAGTATCTGTCCATTCCGGGGGTGATCTTGTCAGAAACGCTGTCAACCCTTACTGCCCAGAAATTGCTCTCAGCCCACTGCCCAACCATTACCGTCGGGGCCTCTTTTTTCTCCTCCTTTTTTCCGCCGCAGGAGAGAAGGAGTGCCGTTATCGCGATGCATATAGCCTTTTTCATAATAAGCCTCCTAAAGGGAGAGATTTTAATGTTCCGGAGGGATGCCAGTCAAGCCCCCGAAGAAGCGCATGGAGTTTTCCCACAGTTCAGAGGCAACGGTTTCTGCAGGGGCCTCAAGCACGCTGGCCACCTTCTCCACGATGGGTTTGAGCATTGCTGGCTCATCCGATATGAAGGGACAGTCCGTCTCAGCGACCAGGCAAGCGGCGCCGAGTTTCTTTATGACAGATTTTAGCCTCTTTGAACCGCGCACGATGACGCCGGTAACAGAGAGGAGGTAACCGCGCTTGGCCGCCCAGAGCGCCTCGTTTAGCCCGCCGGAGAACGCGTGCATGATAACCCTCTGAGGGTTCATCTCCTCAAGGATTGGGATGATTCGGTCAAACGCCTTCCTTATGTGGAGGACGACAGGGATGCCCCTTTCAATCGCAAGGCCCATCTGCGCCCTCACGGCCTTCTCCTGGTCAAGGAGTGGGGAGTATTCGCGGTAAAGATCTAGTCCTATCTCGCCTACAGCAACGACCCACGGCTCCCCGATGAGCTCCTCTATTTCGCGGAGCCAACTGTCCTGCCAACCCGAGGAGTAGTTCGGGTGGATTCCCACTACCGCCCTTAGGAGATCCGGGTATCTCTCGGAGAGCCTTACCGCCTCACGAGAAGAGGGCGCGTCCCATCCAACCACATTTATCCTCGCGACACCGGAGGCCCTCGCCCTTTCAAGGACCTCCTCAAGCACCGAGGAGAAGGCGCGATCGTTGAGGTGCGCGTGGGTATCGTAGAATATCATTAGCAGCTCAAGAGGAGAACTCTATTACAGCGTAGTTAAGGATCCCCTTGAATATGGCTTCAGCGATGCCGGAAAAATCTCCATCAACAGGAAGGTGAACCGCGACGCGGGCGCCGTCAGGGTGGATGAGGATGTATTGGCCGCTCTCGGTCATCTCATACTCGTGGCCGAGCGCATCCAGCTCAGATTTGATTATCTCCGCGAGCGCGCTACCCTTTTTGTCAAGGTAATAATATTTGACCTGTCTCCGCGGCCTGGCATCCAGTGAAACGAGCACCTCACACCCAAACTCCTGCGCCTCCCACGCTGAGTGCTCCTCAGGTGCCCAGGTTATCTGGGTGGTCTGGGACATCCTGACGATTGCCCCGTGGAAGGAGAGAAGGTGTTTGAGCTCTGTGGCTACCGGCATGAGCCTCGGGTCGCCTATGTCTATGTAAAATCTTCTGTCAAGGAGCAATCCACCCTGCATTGGCTCAAGGACTATCTGCTGAAAGTCTGAACTGCCCGGGGGGATGTCAAGATCTATTATCTGGGGTTTGTAACCGACGGCCCATACCTCTATGTCTCCAGATATTCCTCCGGGGTGAGAGATCCAGAAATACCTGCCGCCGAGCGCAGGAAAGGTGTGGGACTTATAGCGCACACGCACATTCCTTCCCGGCGGGATTATCTCACCCACGAACATGGCATAACGGCTATCCCTCCTTATCTGGATTGGGATCACCCTCTGTGCCCTACCAGCAGAAAGCCTTATCCGGGCTGATGTGGCGTTCGTCCTCCATGGATAAAGAACCGCGCCTGATCTGGTAGTGAACGATTCCCTCACAGCCTCTCCCGATGCTTCAAGGATCTCCACCTCCACAGGGGTTCCGTCAGCCACGGGCATACCGTAGTGATCGAGCACCTCTATGGTCAAAAGGAGGGGCGCTTCTGTCTTGTATGGAACGATTGGGGGGAAAACTGATGCCGCGAATGCCGCGGCCGGGCGCTTCACCATAAATTCGTGTCTAACGAGCCTGGAGCTCCTCCCCCACCGATT
>Ga0272448_1007261_pt1 | contig 11774 bp, 2 predicted proteins | sample YNPCB0191_FD_202220 | JGI IMG/M metagenome (GOLD analysis project Ga0272448, IMG submission 202220) | Hot spring sediment microbial communities from Yellowstone National Park, WY, United States - YNP-CB-019-1 | ecosystem: Environmental > Aquatic > Thermal springs > Hot (42-90C) > Sediment... | reverse complement strand
TGCTGGCCGTGCCGGCCAATCCCCATCCCAGGGTGCTGCAGCAGCCGGACGGGACGACCTTCACCGCGGTGCTCAAGGGCGACGAGCATTTCGGCTTTGCCGTCACCGAGGATGGTTTTTCGGTGGTCTGCGATCCGGCCACCGGCTGGTGGAGCTATGCCCAGAAGGTAGGTGGGCTTCTGGTGCCCAGCCAGTACCGGCCCGGCAGGGATTGGTGTCCCTATCCCAAAAATCTAAGGCCAGACGCTGCGGCGGTGGCCGCCCTGCCGGAAAATAAGAATAAGATGATCAATGTCTCGCCGGAGACCAGACAGCGCTGGTCCTGGGACGCCCTCTACGGCTATGGCCGGACGCCTTCCGATCCGGCCAAGGCGCCCACCGGGGCCAAGTATGTCAACATCCTCTTGGGCGATTTCACCGACAGCACCTTTGCCATGTTCGCCAGCAAGCCCAACCATCCCTGGAATCCGTTTCCGCCCAATATCTATCGTCGGATGCTCTTTTTAGCCTTGGGCGATCGGGACAGCGCCAAGCCGGTGATCCACGACTCCACCACCATAGGCAGCATGACCAATTACTACTGGGAGATGACCTACAATAAGTGCTATTTTGCCGCCATGGGAGGCAGCCAGATCCGGGGGGTGGATACGGTGAGATCATCGGGCTATACCTGGTCCAGTGCCAACAGTTCAACCACCAGCTATATCTCGGCCTGCGTGCAGGCGGCCGATCCCTATGTCAACTTTGCCGATCCCGGAGGCGGGCAGGCCGGGCTGATCATCATCCATCCCGGGCCGGGCGAGGAGGAGTCGGGCCGGACCGGCGATATCTGGTCGGCCTCGTATTCCGGCTTGAGCATATCTACCAACGACGGGGTGACCATCACCAAGGCCATCGTCTGTCCCCAGAACGCCCAGTTGGGCGTTTTCTGCCACGAGATGTTCCACCAGTTGGGCGGGCCGGATCTCTATGATTACGGCTATTCCAGCAATCCCTGGGGCTTTTGGTCCTTGATGGACGCCGGCTCCTACAATGGCATTGATATCTCGGGCGATGCCCCGGCCTTTCCCGGCGGCCATCTGCAATACGACATTGACGGGGTGTTGACCAACGGCATAGACGGCTGGCTGAATGCGGCGGTCTATACCGATTCCATCTCCAGTGCCAGAAACGGCGACGGCCGGTACCAGATCGCCGCCTTAGATTCCTGCGGCCAGGCCAGGATGGGCAACGTTACCAGCGGCAAGAGGCTATGGCGCATCCGCAACAACAATTTCCGGGATTCAGCCCAGATCTTTTTGGTGGAGAACCGCCGCCGGACGCCGCCCTATGAAATCGGGCTTCCCGAGGAGGGTTTGATCATCACCCATATAGACACCCGGATGAACAGCACCCAGCTGAACAACGGCCCGCCCACCACCCGTTACTTCTACTCCTGGGTGGAGAGTCCGGGGTTCAACCCCAATATCAGCTATAATTCCGGGGTTTCGGCCGATACCTTATATCAGAGGCCGTTGGACCATGCCGCCTATTCGGCCAACGACTGGAACCCGGGCGGATATTATGAAGATAGGATAGATTCATTATCCATCCCCAGTTGCCGCACCAACCGCGACAATGCCTACGGGCCCTGGATATTCGACATCTCCACTGAAGGTCCGGTGATGAACTTCTCGGTGGCCCGCACCGGCCTGGCCAGCAGCTCGCCCCTGGTGGGATTCAGGGCGGCCACGGTCTTGGATCCCAAAGAGGCCGGCGCTGCCAACAACGGCAACGGCATCCTGGACCCCTGGGAGACCGACAGCATAAAGATTATCCTATATAATGCCGGGGCGGCCATCAGCTCCGGCGCCCAGTGCTCGCTCTATGTGGTCCAGGGTTCACAATACATAGATCTGACTGCGGAGTGGAAGACGATCGGCAACGGCACCTTTGCCGCCAACAGCGAAGCTCAGAGTCAGCCTTTCGTAGTTTCGGTAGCCAGCAATACCCCCCGGTTTACCGACATCGTTTTCGGTGTCAAGATAAAAAGCACCAATCCAACCTATACCGATACCAGCAGCTTCTCGCTGAGGATAAGCAGCCTGAACGTGGTCTTCACCTACGACTTCCAGAACATCCGTGTCGGAGGAACCACCTATCCCTACCGCATCAAGCCCTCGGACCTGGCCGTCTACCGGGACACCCTGTACGTGGCTAATGCCAACAACGACGTCAGCCCGGCCCAGGTCAGGATCTACAAGGTGAAGAAGAACACGGACAACAATCCGCTGCAGTCAAGCGATACCTTGGGTTCTCTTAACAACAAGGCAGGCACCAACGATGCCACCTCGTACATCGGAGGGATAGACGTGGACAACAGCGGCTTGCTATGGTATTCCATTAAGGACAGCATCTATGTCGTTACCCGGGGGGGTAGCCAGAGTCGAAAGTTCAGAATGCCCAATGTCAACTGGGCGCCATCCGGCTCTCCTATGAAGCGTGGCCGCGGGGTGGCCTTTGGGCCGGCGGTGGTGGATACGGTAGGGCCCGATCCTTTCCCTGGCGATTCTCTTTTCGTATGGTGGCAACAGTACAATACCGATGGCGGGAATAATACCATCGCCGGGGCGGCCTTGGTAGAATCCATCTACGTCAGTTCCAAGCCGACCACCGGTACTGCCGTTGTCCGCTATGCCTGGGCCATTGATGACTCTATCTGGGGGGCCGGGAGTAACGGTCAATGGTGGAACGGGCGGGCCCTGGAATACGATGGCTCCAACATCTGGTGCTCCTCGGTCTGGCAGAACTTGATCATCAGAAAGAACGCTTATGACACCAAGGTGATACAGCTTTTGCCCGGACCGTCCAGCTTCGGGAGCTATGGCACTTATGGATTGGCGCATGAGGCTACCGATGCCTCCGGCAATCCCTATGCCCCGGTAGGCACCACCGCCTATATCCCCGGAGCCCGGGGCACCAAGCATTATCTCTACTGCGCCTCAATGGATGAAGGCAAGATATATAAAATTGATGTTACCGCCTTCATGGTACCCACACCACCGGAGAGCATCAAAACCATCCAGATAGGGCCCAGCGCCAACAAAATAAAATGGTGGAAGGCCAATGTGGACACTCAGAAGATATTCAAATACATCGTTTACCGACAACCGACATCAGTTAACATGCCGCCGTCGGCTTCGGATTCCATAGGATATGTGATTCATCGTTTCGGAAGCGGAGTGGTGGACAGCTTCATCGACAACAATGCCACCAAGGCTCCAGGAGACTACAAGTACTCGGTGGAGGCGGTCAATTACTATGGGTATGGCGGCTGGGGAGCCTCCAGATGGGCTTCGCCGCTGGCGGTGGAGCTGGCCGAGTTTGTCTGCCTGCTGAACGAGGCAAATACGGTGACCATCAGTTGGAGGACGGCCTCGGAGACGGACAACTACCGGTGGGAGATAGAGCGCTCGGCCGATAATGAGACCTACATTAAAATAGGCGAACTGCCGGCGGCCGGCAACTCGGCCATGGGAGCCATGTACAGTTACACCGATCAGTCGCCACTGAATGGAACCAACTATTATCGGTTGGTTGATATATCGTTGAGCGGGAGGCGCACCTACCATGGGCCGATCTCGGTAATGGTGGGCAAGCCGTCAGACTATTTTCTGGGGCAGAACTATCCCAATCCGGTATCCAAGGGTGGCACCACCATCAAATATGCAATCAAGGAACCAGGCCATGTAAGTTTGATAATATATAACATAGCCGGCCAGAAGGTGCGGACATTGGTATACGAAAAGCAGTCGGCTAATTATCATTCAGTATTATGGGACGGACGTGATGATATGAAGAAAAGGTTGTCAAATGGAGTTTATTTCTACAAGTTATCTTCCGGCAGTTTTACGGCCATAAAGAAGATGATATTGTCTATAAAATAAATAGGCAACTACTAAGGGAAACGAATCTTTATAAAAACAAAATATAAACATGGAGGGGGATCCATGGATAAGAGGTATGTCCTTGCGGTCATGGCCTTGGCTGTGATCGGTCTGTTTGGGCCTTCTTTGGCCCAGCAGATAATTGACCTGGGTGAAACCGATATGCACAATCTTCCTTGGGCCATTCCGGCTGATCCCGGGATGAAGTTAGAGTCAGTTGATTTACCGACTTCGGTAAATCAACCGGGCATTATGCCTGAGCCGGTTTTAAAGCATCCTCTAAACCAGGATGGAGATGAGCCCAAGACAACCTGGGATGGCCGTAACTACAAAGATTGGCATAAAAACCCCCGGGAAAACAGGGGAATGTTATTTCCCAGGCCGGCCACCAGGGTCAATGATTATGTAAAAGGCCAATTGGTTATCGGCTTCAAGACCAGCATGCGGGGCAAATATAACTGCAAGTTGACCAAGGACGGTATTCTTCAAACCGGGATCAAAACCATTGACGCCCTCAACGTCAAATACGGCGTCAAGGGCGAAAAGAAGATCCACGAGTACCTGTTCCCGGCGGCTTATACCTATGGCCTTGACCTACATCACGTCTTCTATGTGGACGAGAAATTGGATTTGGAGGCCGTGGCCGCCGAATACCGGGCCGATCCTAACGTTGAATTTTGTCATCCCGACTATATCCCCATGGTCAAATGCGCCTCATTGGCGCCCTGGGCGGCCCAATCCGGGGCCTTTGCTCCCGACCAGGTGGCCCCCAGCTATCCCAATGATGCCCTTTTCGACTGGGCGCCCTATATCCTGCAGGTGGCCAGGGCCAGAGGAGTAGTAGGGACCTATGGCAACGGCGACGGCACCGGCGGCGTCAGGCCGGACACCTTTTTGATGCTGGATCCGGATCAAATACGCACCACTCATGAAGAGTTTGCCAACGGCCGGGTAGCCGTCACCGGCGGCACCAGCCCCACCGGCACGGCCGCCAACCAGCACGGCCATATGTGCACTGCCCACGCCATCGGCGCCATGAACAATTCTGTCGGCATTGCCGGGCCGGGCGGGGGCAATGGCACTACTCCAGGGATCGTGGCGGCCTATTACCGTTATACTTCCTCGTCGGATAATGCCACCGGCATCTCCTGGGGCGTTTCCCGCGGCGTCTGCGTCATTGCCCAGGCTTCGCTCTATTTTGCCAATACCCAGGTACTGGAGGCGGCTTTCAAAGCCGCTCTTGACGCCGGGGTGCCGGCCTATATCTCGGCCGGCAACGACCGCAATTATTATTCCGAAATGTATCCGGCCTATTACGAATGCGTGGAGGCGGTGGGCGGCATAGACTGGGCCGGCCGGCACTGGGCCTGGGACGATACCTTGGGCTCCTGCTACGGCGACTGGGTTGATATCTGCGGCCCGGGAGACGCCCACTGGAGCGCCAACAGCGGCGCGGACAATGCCTATACCGACGGCTACGGAGGCACCTCCTGGGCCGCTCCCGAGGTGGCGGCCATCGCCGCGGTCTGCCATCATGTGACCGGGCTTACCGGCAATGCCCTGCGCAATGCGGTGCGGAGGACAGCAAATTCCAACGACCATCTGAATCAGAATTTAGATGCTTTGACCATTCCGCCCGGCGCCGGCGGCACGGGCTTTGCCAATGCCTACGAGGCGGTGATGGTCAAAGACCGCAATGCCTCGGTGGACTTCGTCTCCATCAACTCGGCCAAGAACAATTATATAAACCACGGGGACCTGTACCTGCAATCGGCCATGCAACCCAACCCCGACCTTCGCGACACCCTCTTCAAGAACGATGCCATGACCTGCTACGGCATCTGGCAGTTCGACCGCAGTATAATACCGAACGTGACGATCTATCCCAAAGCCATGGTCCATAACCGGGGTATCAACCAAGTATCTTTTAACGTCACCGCCACAAATGGAAGCTCCTACACCAGCACCAAGACGGTGACCTTAGAATCAGGGAAAGGGACGTTGGTGACCTTTGACGGCTGGACGCCGACCGGAACCGGGTCCGAAGTCCTGACCGTGTATTCGGACCTGACCGGAGACCAAAACCGGCTGAACGACACCGTCAGGATAAACCTGACCAAGATATATGGGGTGCGCGATACGGTGCAACTTACCGACGGCCAGTTCGATGTCGGCTGGTCAGATGCCAATGCGGCCTGGGCGGTCAAGTTCGAGCCGGAGAGAACCTGCACCCTGTCCGCTATCAAATTTTACCGAATGCGCAAGAGGGGGGTAGGCGGAACACCGGCATGGGCCTGTTCCCTCAGGGTCTGGGACGCCCAGAACGGCAAGCCGGGGACCAGCCTCTATACCCAAGGTGTGGCTTGGGCTACTGGCGGTGCAGACGGCTGGGGACAGTGGTTCACCATTGCCCTGACCACACCGCAGGTCATCTCCAAGCCGGTCTATATCGGACTCAAGACCTGGGGTGGTGGAGGCACCGGCGGCACACCAGGCACCAACGACACCTTCACGATCGGCTTCGACTACCGCCGGAATTCGCATCCCAGTTATTATTATGTCGGCAATACCCCCAACTGGGGCGAGTTGGGGACGGATCCGGCTATAATTCCCATCGTCGGCTACCGGAGCCAAGAAACCAACGACATCGGTATAGATGTGGTGCATGCGCCGGAGTACGGCTCTTTGGTCAAGGGTTTTGCTTATGTGCCCAAGGCAAAGGTTACCAACTACGGCAGCAATGCCTTCACCGGTGATATATTCTGCCATGTGGACTCGGTGGGCGCCAGCCGGACGCAGAAGTTGGCCAACACCAAATCGGTTACCAACCTGCCGCCCGGAGCCACCCAGGAGATTGTATTCGATCCGGTGGTTTTGGGAGGCACCGGGACCACCACTTATACCATGGATATCACCGTGGCCCGTTCCTCGGGCACGGACAACAACAGCCTCAACGACAGCATCCGGACGGTGATGGACACGGTGCGGGCCACGGCCGAGATGACGGCCGGAGAGGGCTCGGCTGCTTATTACACCAGTTCCAACCAGATTGCCGCAGTGAGGTTCGTCCCGCCCGGCGCCTGCCAGGTAACGGCCGGGAAAGCCATGTATTATCGTTGGAGCGGAACAAGCACACCCTCCTGCACCTGCTGGGTATATTCGGACAATAATGGGCTTCCCGGATCCCAATTGGGCCAAGTAGTGGTGGCTGCCCAGAACACCTGGTATTCAAACTGGAGCACCTATGCCTTCAGCACTCCGGTAGATGTAGGCAGCAGTCCGTTCTGGATACTTTTCAGTTATGCGCCGTCGGTTTATGTGTCTGTTCTGATGGACGGCAATGCCAACAACGGAAGAAGTTATACCTCGGCCGACCGGACCAACTTCAGCCTGGCCGGCGACAACTGGCTGATCCACGCCGTGGTTCAATACTCCAGTTTGCCGAACTATGATTTGGAGGTAAAGAGCCTGGATGCTCCAGGCTCGGCCATCACCGCCAACTTCTCGGTAACGCCCAGGGCCACCATCCGAAACGGAGGCATCAACACCCTGACCAATTACAATGTCCAGTGCACCATGACCGACTCGGCCTCGGGCTCCTCGCTTTACAGCCAGACGCTTACCATCGCCTCGCTGTTGCCCGGTGAGCAGACCCAGCTCTCCTATCCGCCGTTCACACCCACCCAGTTGGGACGGACCATATACTATAAGGTGAAACGCACCTCGGGCACGGACAACAACACGGCCAACGATAGTTTGGTGACCAAGCTTTACACCACCGACCTGACCGAGATCGCCTATGACGACAACCCGGCATCGCTGGTGATGATTGACGGCGGCGGTTCCAACACCGATACCCTTTATCGGGCGGTACGCTTTACCCCTGAACTGCCATGCTCCCTGATGGGCATGTGGCATTTCATCTACCGCACCAACACCAGCCGGGCCTGGCGGGCATGCTCCACCTTTGCCTGGGACCGAACCGAGGGCTATAAGAACTGGCCGTCCGACCGTTATTACCTGCGCCAGGAGTATACTCCGACCTTTACCGGAGCCGGCGGCTGGGTGCGGCACAGCATCACCCCGGTCTTTATCCCCTCGGGCCGGGACTTCTGGCTGGGCGTCTGGACTCCGCGGATGGTGGCCGCCCAGTGCTCCATATATGTCACCTCGGACGGCTGGGGCGATTACGGCCGGAGTTTCTTCAGGTGGGCGCCCAGGGACTCGGCCTCCAACGGCACCAATTACACCTGGCTGTCGTTCTTTGAGGATTGGAACATCTCGGCCCTGGTCAAATACTTAGGCGGGCCCAGCCGGATAGTGAAAGGCCTGGTGAGCTCGGTTACTTCGGAGGACAGCCTGAGCTTCCGCACCTACCTCACCAAAAATTTAGACCAGGTGATCACCGGCAATGTCTCCGGAGCCTCCATCTCGCTTTTGACCGGAAGCCAGGCCCTCTGGCAGTTCGACGCCAAACACTTCTGGCCCATGTGGAACCGGGGCGACACCATGATAGTGGTGGTGGATAGGGAGGCCAATTCCGGCCAACTCAACCATGCCGGCTATTATGCGGTGATGAACGATACCCTGCTGATAGACGTCACCAGCCAGACCATGAACACCGCTACCTTGCGACCGATACCGGTGCCGGTGGCCTCGGTGGCCGGCGCCAATTCCATCAGAATTAGTTGGCCCAAACCGGCCTATGACGCCGGCAAGCCCAGCCTGAATCCCATCATCGGCTACCGCATCTACCGCAGCACCGACGGCATCAACTTCACCCCGGTGGGCAGCACCACCACCTACAACGATACCACTTATTTAGATTCCGGACTGTCGCCCGGCACCTACTATTATGCCATCAAACTGAGATACCGCGGCTCGGCCCTGTCCAAGGACGATCCCAAGGCCGTGGTCATAGAGTCCAAATACCTCTCGGGCAATTCCAATGCCCAGCCCTTGGCGGTGACCTTTGCCAACATGTCGGCCATGGTCTCCAAGAAGGATGTGACCATTAGATGGCGCACCGAGTCCGAGACCGATTCCTACCAGTGGATTGTGGAGAGGTCGGACGACGGCGGCAATATCTACAACCAGATCGGAACACTGCCGGCTCGGGGCAACAGCACTACGCCCACCGAATACGAATATCAGGACAAAAACCTGCCCGGTGGCAAGGTCTTCCTCTATCGCCTGGCCGAGGTGGACCTGAACGGAGGCAGGACCTATTATGGCCCGATCTCGGTGGGGCCGCTTATGGGAAGACCGACGGCCTATGCCTTGGGCCAGGCCCAGCCAAACCCGTTCAGCCGGTCGGCCACCATCAATTATCAATTGAAGGACGATGTCAGGGTCAGCCTCCGGATCTACTCCATAACCGGACAATTGATAAAGACACTGGTGGACGACCGCCAGGAGGCTGATTATTACTCGGTATCCTGGGACGGCACCAACAACAACGGCCAGAAGGTGGCGGCCGGTGTCTATCTCTATCGCATGGACGCGGGCGGATTCAAAGACATGAAGAAGATGCTCTACCTGAGATAACTCAAGGATGCAGGGGACAGGCGAACGGGTTCGTTCCGCCTGTTTTCTTCATGTCGGGGTATTTAAAATCTTGACTTCCAACATGATATCTGGTATCATATTCATCAGAAAAAGCATAAGGAGGACAAACGATGTTTAAACGGTGTCTGCCGCTGCTGGCATTAGTCCTTTTGCCGGCAGTGTGCTTGGCCCAGCCGTCCAGCATACTCTATATCGACGACGACGGCGGGGTGGTGGACTGGAGCAACAACAAGCCGCTTTCTCAATACTTCACCGAGGGCCTGGACCGGTTCGGCCTGAATTATGATTACTGGAATGTGCTGGACTCGGCCGCCAGGCCGGACAGCCATAAACTGGTCCAGTACGATTTAGTCATCTGGGACCTGCCTATCTATTACGGCCATGCCAATACCCCCTTAACCGACGGCGATACCGCCAGCATCGGTCATTACCTCTGGTCGGGCGGGAAACTCTGGGCCCATGTCCCGGACCTGGTGATGGCCTATCTCTGGGTTGGCGCCGAGCAATGCCCCAGTTGGCTACATATCACCAGCTATCGTCTGGATTGGGTGAATGAGGCGGTGCCCCTAGACAGCATCATCGGCGAGGACGGCGATCCCATAGGCCACGGCCTGGCCATCAATACCGATCCCGGCGAACATATTGAAGGAGATTATACCGACCGGCTGCGGCCGGCTGAGGGCGCCTATGGCTCGCTCACCGGGCCTTTGGGAGATCAGAACTGGCATCAGGACTCTACCTTCTACTGCGCGGTGCGCTTTGATAGCGTGGAGACCGGCCAGCAGTTGTTCTATATGGCCACGGCATTTCAGGGGATTCCATTACAGGCCGACCGGGACACTTTGATGGCCCGGGTGCTATCCTGGTTCGGCATAAACTTAGCCGCCATCAAGGATGCGGCCTTAGTCAGGATAAAATCTCCGGGGGAGGTGGCTCCGACCAACAGTTCGGTGCCGGTGGTCATAGATGTCAGGAGCAATAATATAAATAACCTTGCCGATGTCTGGGTACATGCGGTCATAGAATCCCTGCCCGGCTATCCGGTCTACAGCGAGTCCACCTTGGTGGCTACCATCCCGGGCCTGACCACGGTGACGGCGACGCTGCCGGTTTGGAATACCGGGAACATAGATACCATGTTTATCACCGCCTGGGCCTCGGTGGCCGGGGACGTCAATCCGGGCAACGATACCATATCCCGACAGGTGAAGATATTGCCGGTTCTCTATCTCACCGATTTCGAATCCGGTTACGGCCGCTGGAGCGGCGATTGGCAGATAACCGATGAGTACTCCTATTCCGGAGATTTCTGCTTCACCGATAGGCCTTATCAGAATTATCCGGTCAACTCCGACCTGGCCTCCATCCTCGACACCATATTCAACCTCTCCGGTTACACCGCAGCTTCGCTCTCCTTCACCCACCGCCACTGGTTAGAGAACGGCTACGATTTCGGCTACGTGCTGGCCTCGGGCGACGGCGGCGCCAGTTGGGATAGTTTGGGCTTCTATACCGGGTCCGGCCCGGCGGATACCGTCTGGCATTCGGCCTCGGTGGACCTTTCGTCGTATCTGGGAAGCAGTCAATTCAAATTCGGCTTCCGTTTGGGCTCGGATCCGCTTTTAAACCTGAAGGGCTGGTATATTGACGATGTGGTGTTATCGGCCAGCACCGCCAAGCAGGCGATGGGGGCCGAGGCCGGCCCGGTCGGGCCTGGCCTACGTAACCGCCTGTTATCCTTCGGACCCAACCCGTTCTCCTCCAAAGCCGCCATCCGCTACCAGACGGCCAAGGACGGAACCCCGATCTCGGTTCGGGTTTACAACTTGGCCGGACAGTTGGTCAAAACCCTGGCTTCGGGAACGGTGGGGGCCGGCGATCACTCGGTGGCCTGGGACGGAAGGGACGAACAAGGCCGGATGGTCTCGGCCGGCGTTTACTTCGTCAGGCTGAACATCGGCGGCCAGGCCGCCACCGCTCGGATAGCGGTGCTCAAGTAACTCATTTCCACCGAAATACACGAAAGACGCTAAAATCCCAATTAATAAAACCAGGAGCAAAGATGAAAAAGCTTGTGATATTTATAACAATCTTAGTCCTGGCCGGGGGCGCCCTCTGGGCCGCCAAAAGGCAGTCGCCAGCCCCTCAGGACAAATTCGTGCCGGGCATGCTCATCATCCAGTTGAAACCCGAGCTGCGCGGGACATTCCAGCCCATAACCAAGGGCAGCGGCCGGACGTCGTTCGGGATATCCTCCATAGACGGGTTATGTTCTAAGCA
>Ga0272448_1007260_pt1 | contig 11776 bp, 12 predicted proteins | sample YNPCB0191_FD_202220 | JGI IMG/M metagenome (GOLD analysis project Ga0272448, IMG submission 202220) | Hot spring sediment microbial communities from Yellowstone National Park, WY, United States - YNP-CB-019-1 | ecosystem: Environmental > Aquatic > Thermal springs > Hot (42-90C) > Sediment... | reverse complement strand
TCAGACCTTTTTCTTCCGCCATCTTTGCCATTTCGACCGCCGCCGCGACGCACATCTCGTCCGTGATCGTCTTGGCGCGCACGTCGAGGGTGCCGCGGAAAATGCCGGGGAAACCCAAGGAGTTGTTGACTTGATTCGGAAAATCGGAGCGACCGGTCGCGACGACGACCGCGCCGGCTTCCTTCGCTTCCCAGGGCCACATCTCCGGCACCGGGTTGGCGCAGGCGAAGACGATGGCATCTTTCGCCATCTTCTCGACCCATTCTTTCTGAATGACATCCGGACCGGATTTGGACAGCGCGATGCAGACGTCGGCGCCTTCCAATGCCTCGGGGATGCCTCCCTCGCGTCCTTCCGCGTTCGTGATGTTGCACAATTTCCACTTGTCCACGAACTCGGCTTTGCGCATCTCGATGTCGGCGCGCCGCTTGTGGAGAATCCCTTTCGTATCGACCATCCGACACAGCGCGGGGGTGGCGCCGTACGCAAACAGCAGGCGGCTGATCGCGACGTTCGACGCGCCGCAGCCGATGAACGCGATGCGGACGTCGCTCATTTTCTTGCCGACGACTTTGAGCGCGTTGATCAAGCCGGCGAGCGTGACGGTCGCGGTGCCTTGTTGATCGTCATGCCAGACGGGAATTTCGCACTCAGCGCGCAGTTGGTCGAGAATGCGAAAGCACTTGGGCTGCGAGATGTCTTCGAGGTTCACGCCGCCGATTGCCGGCTGCAAGAGTTTGACGGTGCGGATGATTTCGTCCGGGTCTTTGGTGTCGAGTGTGAGGGCGATGCCGTCGACGCCGCCGAGGTACTTGTAGAGCAGCGCCTTGCCTTCCATGACCGGCAGACCGGCTTTGGGACCGATGTCGCCGAGTCCCAGCACGCGCGTGCAGTCGCTGATGACTGCAACGGTGTTCCATTTGTTGGTGTGCTGGTACACCAACTCGGGGTCTTTTTCGATTGCCCGGCAGGGCGCGGCGACGCCGGGCGTGTACCAAATCGCAAAATCGTCGAAATCGCGGACACAGCATTTCAGCGCTGTCTCGACTTTGCCGCGATAGAATGGATGCAGTTCCATCGCATCCGCGGAAGGCTTCTTCGCCTTCGCCAAGAGTTCTTCTTTGGTTAGCTGTGTCATGTCAATCACTCTCCTTTGAGTGTTGATGGTCGCCAGTCCCTAGTAGTGCATCAACATGAAAATGCGGGGTGCGAGCAAGATTCTAACCCCCGTTTGCCCGCATCTCAGCAAAGGGCTGCGCGAAGCGTGCAACCTTTTCATGTTGCTGCACTAGGCGTTCGCCACAAACCAAACAACTAGCGACGAGCGACTATCGACTCAGACATTCAGATAGGCGTCGGCGTAAATCACCTTGTTCAACAGAATCTGGATCGTCTTCCAGATCGCAACCTGCTCAGGGTCGGTCATGTCGACATCGTCCGGGGTCACTTCCTCGCCCGCCGCCGTACGATCGTGCAGCGTCAGAATCAGCTTGCCGACGGGTGTCGATTCGTCGCGATCTTCGACGATGCGGATGAATTCTCGCAACTTCTTGTCGAGCGGGTCGGCGATCGCCATGTCCAAGCCGACCGCCATCAACATCACCATGTAGGTGCGATTGATGAGCGGGCGCATCTCCGGCGGCACCTGATTCGACACGTTCGACAAACCGGCGTTCGTGAGGACCGGCAAGCCGGACTGCTTCAGGATGCGCACGGCTTCGACGCACTGCGGCACGTACTCTTGGCAGCCCTTGACCGTCAGCACGAGCGGGTCGATGATGAGGTGCTCGAGCGGCAAGCCCACTTCTTCGCAGCGCGGCACGAGTTTTTCGAGCGCGAGACTGACGCGCGCTTCCGCGCTGACCGGGATGCCTTCCTTCGCCATCGTCAAGCCGATCAGCCGCGCGCCGTATTCGACCGCGACTGGCGGCACGGCTTCGAGGCGTTCGGCTTCGGCGGAGGTGGAGTTGATGATGGCTTTGCCACGCGGGATTTTCTTCAAGCCCGCTTTGATCGCTTCAAGATTCGTTGTGTCGAGCGACAGCGTGAAATCAGTCCCGACGGCTTCCTGCACGACCTCGACCAGCCACGGCACGACTTCGGTCCCGGCTTTTTTCTGCGGTCCCACATTCAGGTCGAGCGCCGCCGCGCCGCTCTGCATTTGCTTGCGCGCCAGATCGACAAAGAACGCGCCGTCGCGGTTCGCGAGTGCCTCTTTCACCTTGGGCGAAATGATGTGGATGTTTTCACCGATAATGTACATTTGCTCCTCCTTGGAGTGAATACATTGGGCGGATAGACACGTCAAGTAGACACGCAAACAAGGATACCGGTGATAGGCAAGCGAAGAACTTGTTTACCAGTCTGCTTGTGTCCTTGTATGCTTTTCTCACGCGCCCTGCGGCAGTCCGCCAAACCACTTGGCGAATGTATAGTGCATCTTGTGCCCGAACCCTTGCGGCTGGAAATACATGAACGGGCAGACGCCGTAGACCGTCGCGATGTTCTGCTCTTTGCAGAATTGAATCGCCGATTCGGATACTGCGCCGGTGCCCGCGCCCTTGTGCATCCACACACGCGGAATGCCCAGCTCAGCGACCTCGCGTACGACTTGGTCGGTGATCTCTGGCGGCACGGCGAGCAGCACGCCGTCCACTTTCGTCGGCAGCTTACTCAGACTCGCGTAACACGGAATGCCTTCGATGCTTGGCGCGTTCGGATTCACGGCGTACGTGTCATAGCCGCGCTTTTTGAATTCATCGTACAGCGTGCGCCCCCAGCCCTTGGGGTCGCGCGTCACACCGACGATCGCGATGCGTTTCTGGGCGAGAAAGTCCGTAGCCAACTCTTTCATAGTAACCCCCTGTGTGGTGTTGGGGGAGAGAGTTTAGAGTGAGAGCGTAGAGTCAGGGCACACTCGCAGCAACTCCAAACTCTAACCCCGCACTCGAACCTCCCACAATCTGCCAAACACCTCCTCCAACGCAGGTCCCAACTTGGCTGGGTCATCCGTCTTTTCCGGCTCGTTTTGAAACACCACGAACGGAACACGATGCCCTTTGATTTCAATCACTCCTTCGTTCTTGCCTCCGCTCAGTTTGTCCCAGTCATTCGTCCGGTAATATTTTTCCATCTTGTCATCCGGCAGCGAATGGTAGAGGATGGAATCTTCCTGCCCTGGGCGCTTGCGCCGCCGGTTGCGCCGCACCGATTCTTCATACGGCACGCTGACGTAGACGATCGCCGCGCGCTGGAGTATGTCGTCCGACCCATACGAAAACGCCTCGCGATACGCGTGCTCGCCGCCGCGCGAAAATTCGAAAATGACGGTGCGCTGGTCGAGGTAATGCGCGTCGCGTGCCAGCCGTTTGGCAAACTCCCGGTTCATCTTTTCGATGTAAAGGGTCCAGATGAACGGATCGAGAAAGTAGTAATCGGGCGTCGTGTTCAAGCGCGGCTTGCCGTGCTTGCTGCGAATGTCGTCGTCCTCGAAGGTTTCCCACACCCAAACGAAATCGTCGATTTCGTCGAACGGCGCGATGTGCAATTTCGCGCGGCGTTCGTCGTCGGGCAATTTCTTGAGGTAATCGATCACCTCGCTCTTGCCCGCCGCGGGGCGACCGATGAGGAAGATGACTGGGAAGGTGTCTGGCATGCTACAGCACCTCCCCTCCCGCCAACACCTTCTCGACGCTTGGAAACTGCGTCATATCTGTGTGTGGCAAGAACAGCGCTGCCATGAATTGCTCCGTGAACGCGTTGTCTGCTGCAAGTTCGATGTACGTCATCTTCTTCGCGATGGCGGCGACCTCTGCGCGCGCGTCACGCCGCAACAGCGCCATATATGCGCCGCGCGCCGCGGTGTTGCCGAGGAACTTGAAGCGATCCCACGGCAAATCCGGCAACAAGCCCATCTCGATGGCTTTTTCGACGTTGAGGTACTGACCGAATGAGCCGCCGATTAGCATCTGCTCCACGTCGTTGATCGTCATACCGACGCTCTGCGCCAGCATCACGTACCCCGCGTAGATCGCGGCTTTGGCGCGCAGCAGGTTGTCAATATCCGGCTTGGTGATGACAATGTCCTTGCCGGTCTCGGTCTCGTTCGCCCACGCGATGACGTACTCCGGTCCGTGTTCGCCGGTGCGCACGCGTTGGGTCGGCAGGGATAGATTGACGTTGCCGGCTTTGTCCGTCACACCGGTGATGAACATTTCGGCGATGAGGCTGATGAGACCCGAACCGCACAAGCCGCGCGGCTTGCCGCCGCCGATCACGCGAATCGTCGGCTCGTACGTTTTGGCATTGATCCACACTTCTTCGATCGCGCCGGTCGTCGCGCGCATTCCATCGTACACGCCCGCGCCTTCGAATGCCGGTCCCGCACTGCACGCGCAGCTGACCAGCCACTCGCTCGTGCCCATCACCATCTCGCCGTTCGTGCCGATGTCGAGGAACAGCGTGACCTTATCGGTCGCGTGCGTGCCGCTCGCCAAGACGCCGGCGGTAATGTCCGCGCCCATGAAACTCGCGACGCCGGGCAAGCAATCGACGGGCGCTTGTGGATTGATGTTCAGGTTCAATTCCTGCGCGCGCACCTGCGGCGGGTGATTGACGGTTGTGATGTACGGCGTCAGGCGAATTTGCTCCGGCGGCAAGCCGAGCAGGATGTGAATCATCGTGCTGTTGCCGACCACCGTCATCTTGTAAATCTCTTTCGGGTCGATCTTGCGGCGCATCGTGGTCCGCTGGATTAGCCGGTTCATCGTCTCCGCGACGAGCGTCTGCAATTCGATCAGACCATTGCCTTTTGACGCGTAGACGATGCGCGAGATCACGTCCTCGCCGCGCTTGATCTGTCCGTTGTAATCCGCCGCGGTCTCGATCACCTCTCCGCTCAGCAGATCGACCAGGTAGACCGTGACCGTCGTCGTGCCGATGTCGACCGCCGCGCCGAACAGATTGGTCGTTTGATCGCCTGGCAGCACGTCCATCAAGCGCGGACACTCGCCGCCCTGGTCGATCACCGCGGTCACGCGCCATTCCGCCTGCCGCAATGTCTTGGCGAGCGAGCGTAGCACCGGCAGCGGCGCGTACAGCCCGCGCAGATCGTAACGCCGGGCGAGTTCGCGCTCCAGACGCGCCAGATCGTCGGTATTGTCCGAGATGCTCGGCGGTTCGATGTCGAGGAAATACTTTGCGACCGTCTGATGCTCGCGCCAATCGTACTCGAACGGGACGCTGACTTTCGCGGCGGTCTTTTCCGTGGTTAGATGCCGCGTGATTTCTTCCTGCGGTGGCACGAAGATTTCCAGATCGCCTTCGATGACGGTCTGGCACGCGAGCGCATAGCCCGCTTCCAAATCCGCCGCGCTCAAACGCATGGTCGAGCGCCGCCGCGCGTTGCCGCTTTCGACGACGACCGCGCAGCGCCCGCAGCGACCCTGACCGCCGCATGGGACATTGATGTCGATGCCGGCGGCTTCCGCCGCGTCGATGACCAGCGCGCCGTACGGCACCTCGACAGTTTTATCGGTTGGCTTGAAATGTATTTTCTGGGTAGCGATGTTAGACCTCGAAAATTAGACGACAGATAGCAGACTCCAGACCGCAGCCACGAGTCTGTTGTCTGTGCTCTGTCGTCTTACGTCTTGTTTATTCAAACGACGCTTCGATCGCGCGTCGCGCACTGGCCGTGGCTTCGTTTTCGCGCTGCATCCACGCGGAAGATCGCGCGTTGCCCCGATCGACGATCAGGCGCATTGCCGCGCGGACGTCGATGTGTTCGGGGCACAGACGCACGCAGCGCGGATCACTGCATTCGAGACAGCGCGTCGCGCTCACGAGAAGACTCTGCAAGTCGCCGAGATGGGGCGCAGACATCGCAGGCTCACTTTCCAGAAACGTTTGAACGTTCTCACGGTTTTAGCTTCAAATACGCCGGCACATCCACCGCTTCGCGCGGACCCACTTCGACCTGCCAGCCCGCGAGCGATTCTTCGACCTCGCCCATCAACACGGCGACCGCGCCCGGCAAGACGATGCGCTTTTTGTTGATCTTGGATTCCACGTTCGTCGTTTTGACGGCTTTGGCGATCCGGTCCGCGTCGAATTTACCGGCTGCCCACGCGGTCAACACGCTCATCCCTTCCGCGTCGGCGACGAGCAGCCACGCCGGCAACCCCGCGCCTTCGACCTCGTTCGAAATCGAAAAGTACGTGATCGAGAAATTCGTCGTGACGAGGACGGGCGATTCCGGTTTGGGGTTGTTGATCTCGTACAGCCCCGGTTGCACCTGGATCGGTTTCTGTGGATCGGTGTAAATGTTCTGCCGCAAGACGAGCAGCGCGTACGCGCGCGCCGGCGTGAAGTGATCCAGGACGATAAAGCCGGCGTACTTGCCAATGTGCTGCGCCGCGAGGACCGGCTCTTCGTCCGGCGAGGAGACGCCCTCGCCGGGGAAAGTAATGATCGGATAGCCGAGCAGGCGGAAATTCTTTTTGATCGCGAGGCGGCGAATCTGGGTCGAGAGCGTCAGTGTGTCGAGAAAGCCGCGCGCGCCCGGATCGAGCACGATATCTTCCACGCCAGCGGTTTTGGCTTGCTCGGCGAGATTTGCCACCGATTGGAGCGTGCCGTCGCCCTTGACCGCCAGCGGCGCTTTGAATTTCTTCGCCAGCGCGGCTAATTCGGCAACATTCGACGCATCGGCGGCGTACAGCAGCGGCACCGCGCCGTTCGCCTTGCCGAGTGCGGCTTCAAACGCGGCAGCGTCTTTTGCGATCAGAATCAACGGAAAGTTCGTCGCGCCGCGCACGGCTTCGACTGCCGCGGCGAATTTTGCCGCGTCGCCGGACGCGTGCTCGATCGCGAGGCCGTCGAGGTGCAGCTTGATGCCGACGTAATCGACGTTGAACGCGTCCAGTTCTTTCGCACGCGCCGCGAGTTGATCGGGCGCGTCTGTATCCTTCAGCCGCACGAATATCGGCGCGGGATGATAAAAGGTCTTCTCGTGACGGAAGAGCACGATTTCGTTTCCCGCTTCGGCCTTGCGTCCGTCGGTCGAGAGTGTGATCAGCCGGACCGGCGGCTGCGACGCGGCTTCCAGCTGCTGCTTGGACGTTTCGCTGACGTACGGGCACGCCGACAACTCGGCTTGCTTGGCGGCGAGCTTCATCGCGAACGCGAGGCAGGTGGGATAGCCGCATTCCTTACAATTCGTCTGCGGCAAGAGTTTGTAAATCTGCAAGCCAGTTAACGCCATGGTATCCTCCTGGGCAATGACAAATGAACGTCTGTCATGGGTTCATGGTGCAGGGGTCATTTCTTTTCGAGTTTCATCAATTCGCTTTCGAGGAGCTGACCGTGAACTTGTTCCTCTGCCGCAAAGCGAGCGAGAAGTTTCTTGAGCTCAGGCGAGGAGACGAATTGCTGCATCAACTCGTACTTTTTCTGCGCGCCGTGCTCTTCCATAATCATCATATTGAAGAATGTTTCCAGAGCGGCTTTCTCTTCCATCGTGTCCTCCTCGTGGGGTATTGGCAAGTTATTTTTGAAGTGCGGTCACGCTCTTGACCTTCGGGAACAAATCGCGAATGGTGCTCTCCACCACCCGGTGCAGCGTCCACGGCATCAGCGGGCAGCCGTCGCACGCGCCGCCGAACTTGACGACGACGTTTTCGCCATCGAACGATTCCAGTTCCACGCTGCCGTTGTGATAGATCTCGGCATAGTGGCTGATCGTTTGAATCGTCTCGCGCATCCGCTGCGTTTCGTTCAGGATGGCGTTTCCGTTTGTAGCCATACGATTCCTTTCTATATGCGCGCGGCGCGGTCGCGCGCACATTGTGTGGCGATCATGCCGGCGACCAGAACGATCGCGGCGTAAAAGACCTTGATCGCGATCGAGTCGGATCCGATGATGGGATCAATCGGATGCAGGATATTGAGCGCCCCGCGTAGGACGAGCATGACGATCACCGCGTTCGCGACGGCGGCGAGCGCCAGCCCTCCCGGTTCGGCGATCCATCGCGCAACGAGGTACACCAGCGTGGTCAAGGCGAGAATCCACAGCGCGCTGCTCACGTGCGGTTCGTCCAGCGTCAGCGCGCCCCATGCCAGCACCTGCGCCGGCGCGCTGATGACGATTTGTGCGAGCCAGAACGCCAGCGCTGTTTCTGTCGCCGCCTGCGTCCAGCGCGCCACGGAGGCACTCTTGATCGCCAGCGCCACCAGTCCGAGCGCGCCGGCAATCAGGTACGTGTACATCGACACGCGTTCCGCCGCGCCGTGCGCATAGACGATCTTGACAACGTTGCCGAGCGTCGCTTCTGCCGGTGACAAGATGAGCAGCGCGACCAGTGCGCCGAACAGCGCGACGTAGATCGACAGACTATTTCTTTGCAGCGCGCGGACAAGCGTGGTCATCAATTTCTCATGGCGGAAGACGAAGGACGGAAGACGCAAGCCATAGGCTTGCCCTCCGCCGTCGGTCGCCTGTTATTTTCCCATCAACTTGGAAATCATTTCCTGCACGCGCTTGATCGCCTCCGGATGGCGCATGACGAGGACGTTCGCGCCGGTCTCGACGAGCGCGGCAGCGGTGATAGTTTCCCAATGCACTGCGCGTTCCGCCCAGTCGCCCCAGGCGGCCGGTACATCCGTGCCGACTTTGGCTTCCTTCACGCGCCACGCCTCTTCGCCGGGCGTGACGAGCATCGGCTGCTGCGTCATTCCGTCGCCTTGCAGCGCGGCGAGGCGCAGACGTTCCATCACAGAATAACCATACTCGATGCCGTAGCCGAGCGCGCCGGTGGTCGGGTCCATGATGATGCGTTCGAGCGGCAAGCCCATATCGTGAATCAGAATCACCAGTTGCTTGGCGAGGTTTACGTCCATCGGCGTGCGCGAGTTGACGAGATGATCGTTCGCCATCGCCGCTGCGACGATCGTGCGATAATTCTTGTCTTCGCAGACGCCGAGGACGATCCGTTCGCCTTTGGTTTCTTCGGCGACCGGCACCAACAGTTCATTGTCGAGTTCCGCTTGACCCGGACCAAAAACCAGCAGCGGCAGACCGGTCGCGTTCAGCACATCGCGGACCACTTTTTTCGCCGCCGCCGGCGTATTGGGCGAGCCGTCCGCTTGCGTGGCGCACAGGCGCAGCAAAATTAAATCGACGCCGAGCGCCTCGGCGGCTTTTGCCCACGCGGCCGGATCATCGATGACGTCTTTCCACGCGTCCATCAGCACCGGCGACCAATCGACCGGCTTGCGGCTTTGGACTTCGACCGCGATGGCGGGCGGGTGCGGCACCGCGCCCTCAAAGTGCAGGAACGGCATCGTCGACTCGCCGCCGATCGTGACCGTTTTGGCGCGCGTGCCGCCCTGGTCTTTTGTCGCGCCGATGGTGATCTCGCGGACTCGGCCGGTGTACTTTTCCTTAGGAACGTCGACCGTTACTGGCATGACTACCTCCGTCTATTTCTCCGGGTTGATCGAATACGACGAGCAAGAACAAGAACACGCCAACGCCCATCGCGACGAGCACATATTCTTGCGGCGCCGGCGTCAAGAATCGAATCAGCACCGTCGCGATCAGGATGACGACCGACGCGCCGAGCAGCAGGTTAGTCGTGCGCGGGCTCAAGTGTTTTTCCGATTTATGCTCTGACATGCTGTCCTCCGTCTCTGGTCGTGCCCCAACTTCATGTTGCTGCACGACGGGATTTGGTGCCATTATACAGCGGTTGCCCAGAGACTCGAAATGTAGAGGCAGCTATTTCTTTTTCGGACGCGTCCTGAGTGCGGGCGGTTTTTCCGGTTCCAGCCCAGCCATCTCGCGCACGAGGGCGCGCATCGTGATGACCGCGCTGGGGCGCGACGGACCAGGGTGTTCGTGCATGATGAAGAGTTGGTGCACCCGTTCGTCCTGCATCAGATTTGCCGCGGCGGTGAGCGCCGACTCCGGCGCGATGCTGATGATCCGGTCGGTCATCACGTCTTTGGCGGTGAGCAATCGATAGTTGCGCGCGTACGCTCTGGCGAGATCGGATTGTGAGACGACGCCCGCCGCGCCAAACTCGTCCATGACGATGACGGCGTCCGCGTTCTCGCGCGTCATGATCTGGGCAACTTCCGGTAACGCCGCGTCCGAGCGGCATGTCGGCACGCCAATCTTCATCAAGTCGCGAACGAGTTTGGTCATGTTACATCATCGGGTCCATCGTCAGCGCCGGATGCCCTTTCTCCTCCAGGAATTTGAGGAGGTCGGGCACTTCGGTGCAGATCCTTTCATCGGCGATCTTGTCGAGGAGATCGGGATCGCCGGCGTATTCGGCGGCTTTTTTCAGTTCTTCCGCCATCGTTTCTTTGAGAATGCTCGACATCCAGACGACGCGCTTGAACCCGCCGTCCGCGGCGAGGAATTTCTTTGACGTGAGATAGTACTTGCCGACGCCCATCACACCGGGTGTCTGCAAGCCGCCGCCGGCCATTCCGGCGAGCGTGCTGAACGTCATACCCGCCGGCGACATCGAGGTGTCCTCGCGCGAGAGCACCATCACGCCGTTCGCTTCCGGGATGACCATGACGATACATTCGAAGCAGCCGCACGCGGTCATCGGATTTTCCATGATCGAGTACATCGAGACCGTCTCGACTTGCTGGTGGGAGTTCTGGTACACAAATTCGTTCGGACCCGTCCAATACCCCTTGACTGGGTCGAGTTGCGTCTTCTTGGGGATCGGCTGATTCGGTCCGGTGGGATTGATCTGGTAACTCGCTTTGCAGTCCAGCCACGAGTACGCGCCGCACAAGCCCACGCGCTCGGGGCTGATGACGCAGACGTGGTTCGGCGCGAACGATTGGCACAGCGTACAAGAGTAGAATTCCTCGACCTGTTCGTCGGTCATATCGCCGAGGCGCTGGTTGCGTTTGTTGTATGCCTCGCGCGCAACCTGGAGCATCGTGTTGACATCGTCGGGCTTGGTGTAGATCGTCACCTGAATCTTGTCGACGATGGCGCCAAAGTCCGCGTGATAGCGCGCGTGCAGAATCTTGCCCAGATCGGCGAGGCGAAAGCCCTTGTCGTACGCGGCTTTGCTGATGCGAATCCAGGTGATGTCGCGCTGACCGATGTGCTGCACGCCGGACGCGCCGTTGATGAAATGGTGAATCTGGCGTTCGAGCACCGGCTCGAAATCTTCCTGCATCTTGCGTCCGGCGACTTCGACGACGATGCCCATGTCCATCGCGCCGCCCTCCGGCAAGGAATCGAGATCGGGACCGAGCACGGTGACCTTGCCGTCTTCGACTTTGTCCATCGGCAGACCGTACAGATATTCAAAGCAGCGCGAGCGCTTGCCGCCGCTCTCCGCGCGCAGGTCGGCTTTGCGGACCACTTCGCCTTCGAACGCCGAGCCGTACGGGACCGGGATCGGCACTTCGGTCATCTTGATCTTGACGCCGCGCACCTCGATGCATTTTTGCACCAGCTTTTCCGCGCGCTCCAGATCGTCCTTGCCTTCGATTTCGTCGAAGGGCATCGAGATGACGTGTTCGTAGGACGTCACGCCCGTCGGCAGGATTTGCGGGATGACCGTGTCCGCGACGACCGGAAAGCCGTACGAGATCGCGCCCGCGGCGGTCGCGTATTTCAAATCGTCCACTTCGCCCAACGCGAGGACGAACGCGAACACGCGCGCTTTGTTGTACAGCAAAATTTCGCGCGCCTGCCCACCCTTCATGCCGCCGAAGGTCAGCGCCGAGCGCGTCG
>Ga0272448_1007254_pt1 | contig 11779 bp, 11 predicted proteins | sample YNPCB0191_FD_202220 | JGI IMG/M metagenome (GOLD analysis project Ga0272448, IMG submission 202220) | Hot spring sediment microbial communities from Yellowstone National Park, WY, United States - YNP-CB-019-1 | ecosystem: Environmental > Aquatic > Thermal springs > Hot (42-90C) > Sediment... | reverse complement strand
ATAATGGTGCAAATGGCTCAAATTAGGGTGGGTTATAGGGTGGCAAAAAGAGCCTCAGAAAGGGCATAGGAGACAGCCTGGGGGGTAACCCCGGGCTAAGGGAGGGGGGCAGATTTCGGCACTTTTTTGTGCTTTTGCGTATAAGAATATAAAAAGAATCAGAGATTTAGAACGGAAAAGACAGGAAAAAGCAGGGGTTTGAAGCGGCTCTTTTGACGGTGTATTGATGCAAGTTATTGAAAGTTAAGGAAATAACCCATTAGTTATAATTGGGCAGGCAGATTGACTCCTTGTTGTGCGGTTCGTTTTGCCAAAGGTGAAGGGAATCAACCTTTTTCTATTATGTAATAGGAGGTAAATCGGTTATGCAACAGGAATGAACGAATAAGTTGATGGATGAAGCGGTGGTTAGGATTAAGTTGTGCACTTTATTGTTGGGAGTAAAAGAACCAAGGCGTGTAAGATTTTGTTGAAAAAAACCAGACAATACTTGATACATCATAAAGTTATGGTATCATTAAATTATCAAATGATTGTGAAATACCCAGAGAGGTTCAGATGGCTAAGTTATCCGCATTTCTGGAGAAAATTCACTAAAAGAAAAACAGAGAACAGAAGGGAGCAGACTGGATATTTATGTTCAGAGGAATAATCGCAGCGATTTTAATCCTTACCGGCTGTGGAGAAACAGGCGGGAAAATAGAAATTTCAGAGATAGGGCTTTCAATGGCTCTTCCTGCCGGATGGGTGAGTGAGGGGCTGGAAAAACAGGATCGAAGGGAATATATAGTAAAAAGCCAATTTTACGAGCCGGCTAAGAGGGATGACAACTGGGGTAATGTGAGTCTGTTGCCGTTGGTGATAGCAACTTCCGCGGGGCAGGTAATTAAAAACCAACCAACCCTTGATGAGTATGTTGATAACATAATCGAGCAAAACCAGGGAATGGAAATGATGCTTAAGGGATTAGGCAGGATATTGGAGAAGATAGTTCCCGGTGAGCAGAAGTTCGGAGAAGAATTCCAGAGCAGTGTCATATCAAAGCATCCTCTAACAATAAGTGGCTTTGAAGCAATCGAGGTAGTTACTAAAGCCAATTACACAATTATGGAGGTTTATATTGGGAAGGATGATAAGGTAATTACAATTACCTTCCGTGCCTTACCAGAAGATTTCCCCAAACTGGAGCCCTCTTTCAGGCGGGCGATCGAATCAATTAAGATTAAATAAGAGAAAGAACGTCAATAAATACTAAATCAAGGTCGCCTTTTTCCCGGCGGGTCGCGGACAAAAGACAGAAATACGGCGATTGATTAAGCCTACGTTTGCTTATCGCTTTAATAAACAGGGGGAGAAGCGGGCAAAAGAAAGAATCAGAAAGTAAACACCGGTGATAACGGCAATGATGTTGGCGGCAGTGCGGAAAAGGTCAAAGCGGGCAAGGTAACCGACAAAAATAAGGGGCAGAAAATAGATTGAGGTGGCAAGGAAGAAGAAAAGAAAGAAGAAAATGCCGTTTAGGATGCCAGCAATGTCAATGACATTGACCAGCGCCAAAAGAAACGGCGGGCAGGGGCTGAGCCCGACAAGAAAGCCTAAAAGGAAGAGAAAGCGGCTGGAGTTGAGATGTGGTTGCATCAGTCGGCAAAGGGTGAAATGGGGAAAGGGGTTGAGACCGGTGATGCCGTAGATAATTAATAGGAGGGCGAGGAGAAGGTAAAGGATGGGGATAATCCAGAAATGAAAAAACGGGAAACGTTGGAGGGTGACGCCAATGAGACCGGCAAGAAAGCCGAAGAAGAGATAGGCGATGAGTCGGCCCAGGAGAAATATTAAAACCCGGAGGATTGAACCGGTAAGGGTGGTTGTTTTTGTGCCGGCAATGGTGGGCAGGGCGACTGGCAGGCACAAGCCAATACAGGATAAGCCGTTGGTGAGTCCGAGTGCAATTGCCCGGTAAAGAAGTTTTCCGGTCATCGCTGGTGCCGGGCAAGGTTGGGGTCAAGTTTGACCGTTGCCCTTTTCACACCCGGGGTGTTGGTCAGAGTATCAAGCACTGTCTGCGCCAGTTCCTGCAGATAGGGGCAGTAGGGGGTGGTGAGACCGAGAACCACCCGGACCCGAGCAGATGTGTCAAGAGCAAGGGTCTCCAGTAGCCCGACCTCAATGATGCTGAGGTTAAAGTCCGGGTCGGTAACGGTTGCCAGCCGAAAAAGAATGTCAAGGGAATCCGGTGGTGCCGCGTCAGGATAGCATCTACCCGGTCCCTCAAGGATAACGGGCTGGAGTGAACGTTTGCCCGTCCGCAGCCAGTGGGGCAGGATGGTCAACGCCACTCCGGCAAGGATAAGGATGATGAGCAGAATTGTTCTCGGTCGTCCGGTGTTTTTTTCTCGCATCAAAGGAATTGTAGCAAATAATCCTGCCCGAGGCAATTTCCCCCTTCGTAAGGAAAACTCAGGCGAGTTTGAGAGAATCTATTAAATAGTCCGCCCTCGTTTCTTCTGGAAAATGGCGAAATGTCGCACAGGGATTTGAATCATACAGGGCTTGACATTTGTGGCAGAGGGGTGCTCTACCTTTATATCCGGGTGAAAATACCACCGCAGTTTGCCCGCGGGTGTATATTTTGTGCGATTCAAAACCCCTAACCGCTTGAGCCTGGTGCAAAAGATGGTTCGGCGCTGATTGACAGTTTTCGGGCCGGCGCTACACTGATTTAATGAAGTGTCAGAGTTTAAATTCGGTGTGGTTTAAGTTTTTTTTGCTTTTAACCGTTACCACAGGTTTTGCGAGAGCGTCAGGCAACTGGCAGAGGTTGCATAGCCGCTATCTCGGACTCAAGTCCCTTGCCGGCAGTTTTATTGAGACAATTGAACCGGCATCGGGTATTGGACAAGAGCCGACTGTTTTTAAGGGCAGGTTTGTGTTTGAGTTACCGCACCGGTTCCGGCTGGATGTAACTGAGCCGATGAAGCAGGTAATCGTCGGTAACGATTCGGTGGTCTGGTTCTATTTCCCTCTTGAAAAGCGGGCGGTGCTTGTGACCAGCCGCCAGCCCGTGCCGCTGCTTGCCTTTCTTGAGCCGGTTCTGGATACAAACGCAACCGTTATTGAGGAGGAGGGGGTAATTTTGGTTCGGACCGAGCCCGGAAGTTTTCTTAGTGACCTGCGGCTGGAACTGGATCAGACTGGCACCCGGATTGACGCATTCTCGTTTATTGATGAATGGGGCAACCATTGCCGTTTTGTTCTTTTCGCCCAGCGCTGGAATCCGCGCCTGTCGGCAAGGACCTTCCGGTTTGTACCACCGGCCGGGACAGCAATTGAGTATCAATAAAAATGTGGCTTGAGGATAAGAATGTCTGCTTTGTCTGCGGGTGGGCCAACCCGGACGGGATGCAGGTGCCGATCACGGTTGATGAGCACGGGGCAAGGTTCAGTTATGTTCTGTCGCAAAGATACCAGGGCTGGGTGGGGATTGCCCACGGCGGAGTCATCGCTACCCTGCTGGATGAGTTGATGGCCTGGTCAACAAAGCCCAGAGGTTACAGCACAGTTACCGCCGAAATTTCGGTTCGCTATCGCAAGCCGGTGCCGGTTGGGGTGGAGATTTTTGGGGCGGGCTGGATAACCGCGGAGCAGGGCAGATTGATCTATGCTGCCAGCCGAATTGTCAACGCTGCGGGTGAGGTCCTTGCCGAGGCAACCGGTAAACTCTGGAAAATATCTGAAGGACACTAAAGGATTGAGCCCAGCTTCAAGGCGGGCAGCAGTGGTCGCGCTGGGCTGTCCGAAAAACCGGGTTGACTCCGAGTATCTCTTAGGCACACTTGCCCAATCGGGTTATGAACTGACATCATCATTAAAGGCGGCAGACCTCGTTGTGTTGACAACCTGTGCGTTCCTCGGTTCGGCGGTGAAAGAGTCGGAGGAAAAAATCAAAGAGCTGGTCGGGCTCAAGAGACATAATCCGGATATGAAATTGATAGTTGCCGGCTGTCTGGTTGCGCGCTATGGAGATGCGCTGGCAGGAAAATATCCTGAGGTTGACAGATGGGTTGATTTAAAGGATATGCAGGGGATTCCGCAAATGGTTGGCTATTGCTGTCCAGGACCGGCACCAGCGCGGCTGGTTTCAACACCAAGCCATTATGCCTATTTAAAGATTGCCGATGGGTGTGACAACCACTGCAGTTACTGCCTGATTCCGAAGATTCGGGGCCGATTTCGCTCCCGGCCCATTGCGGAGGTTCTGGCTGAAGCAGAGGCGCTTGCCGGTCTGGGTGTTAAAGAACTGATTCTTGTTGCTCAGGATACTACCCTTTATGGTACTGATATTTATGCCCGGCCGCGGCTGGGTCTGCTACTCGACCGGTTGAGTCAGATAAAAGGGGTGCGCTGGTTGCGTCTCCTCTATGCCCATCCGGCGCATATCAGCGAGGATGTGATTGAGCAGTTCGGTTCCAACCCCAAACTTTGCCGTTATATTGACCTGCCGATTCAACATATTAACGATGAGATTCTTAACCGGATGAACCGGCACTATCAACGCCGGGAGGTTGAGGCTCTGCTTGAGCGGCTCAGGCGGATACCGCAGATGCATATCAGAACCACAGTCATCACCGGCTTTCCCGGGGAAACCGAAGCAAGGTTTCAGGAGTTATTGGACTTTATCAAAGAGGCACAATTTGACCGGCTTTCCGGTTATGCCTTTTCCCCTGAGCCGGGCACGAAGGCGAGCCGGCTGAAAGGGCAGATTGCACCGAGAGTCAGAAGGGAAAGGTTGCGCCGGATTATGCGTGCTCAGGCAGAAATTTCAAAGCAGAAACTGCAGAGTTTGATTGGCAAGCAGGTGTTAGCCCTTGCTGATTTTCCCAATGAGGGCAGAACCGAATGGGATGCACCGGAGATTGACGGGTTGGTTCGGGTTAAAAAAGGTGTGTTGCGCCCAGGGAGATTTTACCGGTGTATGGTCAAGAAGGCAACTGTTTTTGACCTTGTTGCCTGATTGACAAATAAAAGCGGTTCAATAAAATCTTTTTGTGAAAGAGAAAAAGGGCATTGCGGTCCTGGCTTCAGGTCGGGGCACTAATTTTGAGGCGCTCGCCAAAGCCTGCGAGCATCCAGATTTTCCCGCCGAGATAAAAATCCTGGTTGCCAATGTTCCTGAGGCACCGGTTTTGAACCGGGCGAGGACCTTCCGGATTCCCACCGTGATGATTGACCATCGCCGGTTTCCAAAGCGAGCAGCGTTTGAGGAAGAGGTTATCAGGGCGCTTGAACCCTATGATATAAAACTTGTCTGTCTTGCCGGTTTCAACCGGATTCTCTCCTCCCGGTTTCTTGAGCGTTTTCCTATGCGGATTATGAACATCCATCCTTCGCTCTTGCCCGCATTTGCCGGTCTGCAGGGTCTGGAGGTGCACAAGGCGGTGATTAACTACGGGGCAAAGGTTACCGGCTGCACAGTTCATTTTGTAACCGGGGACGTGGATGCGGGTCCGATTATCATCCAGAGGGCAATTGAGGTGAGGGACGTGGATACACCGGAGTCACTGGCGCTGAGGGTGCTGGTTGAAGAGCATCAGGCTTATCCGCAGGCGGTGCGGCTTTTCTGCGAGGACCGGCTCGAGATTGTGGGTCGGTGTGTCCGAATCCGGAGTTAATGAACGGTCGGCTCCGGGTGGCGGTTGTTGGCTGCGGAGTTCAGGCACAACTTGCCCTGATACCCGCACTCAGGGCAAACCCGTCAATAGAACTGTATGCCCTCTGCGATACCGATGTGCGCAAACTGCATCTGCTCTGTGCCCGGCATAATGTCCGGCGCTACTACACCGATTTTGACCTGCTGAAGGATGACCCGGATGTCAATGCCGTGGTTATCGCCACGCCCAATTATCTGCATGCACCGATGGCAATGGCGGCAATGGAGTATGGCAAGGATGTGCTGTGCGAAATGCCGCTGGCAATCAGCGCCCAGGAGGCAGAGGTGATTTTACAGACCGCCCAAAGAACCAGACGCAGACTGATGCCCTGTCTGGTGACCAGGTTAAGGCCAGATGTTCAGACGGTCAGACGGTATATTGAGGGCAGGGACCTGGGCCTACTCTACTATGCCAAGACCGGCTGGTTGCGGGGCAAGGAGGGGTGGTCGCCATCAACCTGGCAGCGGGAGTTGCGCTATGCTGGCGGTGGTGCATTTCTTACCTTGGGCACCGCGCTGCTGGATTCGGCACTCTATCTGGTGGCACCGGCAAAACCGGTTTCGGTTGTCGGTGTTGCGGCAAGACGCTATGCCGGAACGATGACCGAGGATACCGCCTTTGCCCTGGTCAGGTTTGATTCCGGTCTGGTTCTGACGGTTGAGGTGGGCTGGAGCCTGCTGATGGAGAGGGATTTTGTCTATTTTAACCTGTTCGGCACCAGCGGCGCTGCGCTCTTGAACCCATTGACGATCAACAAGGAGATGCACGGCAGACTGGTCAATATTACCCCGCAATTGCCGGGCAAGGGTCTCCACCGGCAGGCTTATAAACGGCTGATTGAACTCTGGGTCGACTCACTTTTGCGTGACATCTCCCCTGAGGTCTTGGTTGCTGATGCCCTGCTGATAAACCGGATTGTTGACGCCTTTTATCAATCCAATGTCACCGGTTCTGAAGTTAAATTGGCAAAATGATGTCAGGTTGCAGGGGTCAGAAGTGTAATGGTTAAGGTCGCAACTGGCAGGCGCCGAATCAGCGCGCGCAGGCGGGTAGGGCTGCTTCTTCTTGGCAGCATCGGACTCGGGCTTGCCTTTGCGCCCTTTTCCGGCCGTTTTTTCGCCTTATTGGCACTGGTGCCGCTTTTCTGGGTAATTGAACATTCCCGGCGGTCATTTTTCTGGGGCTGGCTTTTCGGCTTTTTTGCTGCCGGTTGCCATCTCTGGTGGCTGTGGTTTCTGATTGTGCCGGTTGAACCGATAACCAGATTGCTGTTAAATATTGGGGTTTTGCTGCTGTTTGGCTATTTAGGGGTTTATTACGGTGCCTTTGCCTACATCGTGCGTAAATTAGGCTTCTGGTCAGCCCCTTTGGTTCTGCCCGTCTTAGAGTTTCTAAAATCCCGGACCCAGATTGCCTTTCCCTGGGATCTGCTCGGCTATGCGCTGACACCCTGGACCGTCTTCATTCAACCGGCAGCATTGGGCGGTGTTTTTCTGATTTCTGCCTGGGTGGTGCTGGTCAATCTTTTGCTCTTCGGGTTGATTTTTCGGCCAAGCAGAAGGGGCTATTTTATCGGACTGGTCTTAGTGTTTATCATTCCTTTGGCTTATGGGTTGATAAGGATGAAGCCGAACCAGCCCTGGTTCGAGGTGGCAATTGTCCAGCCCAATGTTTCGCCGTTAGATAAGGGGGACTGGAATTCAAGGGAGCGGATTCAGGCTGACTTGATTCGACTCACCCATCTGGCACAGACATCCCAGCCCGCACTGGTAATTTTCCCGGAAACCGCAACCCTGGTGGACATCACCCATTCCACTGAGATGGGTCCTTGCCTGCGCCGTCTTGCCGACTCATTGAACATTGAAATCTTTACCGGCACCCCGATTTATGACGACGGACATCGCTCCTGGCACAACGGTGCGGTTCTTATCCAGCCGGGTCAGGACACAATTAAAGAGCGCTACTATAAGATGCGGCTGGTCCCATTTTCTGAAAAAATTCCCTATTCTGATGAACTGCCGGCAATCCGCAAAATCATCGGCACTGCGGATATGGGCAACTGGGACCGGGGCTGGAATTACACTGTATTTGAGTCCAGGCAGGGTCCTTTATCCGGGCTGATCTGTTTTGAGGCGATATTCCCGGACCTTGCCCGGGAGTTTGTGCGCCGGGGTTCAAGGCTGATTTTGGTTGTTACCAATGACGGCTGGTTTGGCAGACTACCCGGTGCCTATCAGCATGCGGAACTGGCGGTAATGCGCACGGTTGAAAACGGGGTGCCAATGGTGCGCTCAGCCAATAATGGCATTTCCTTTATCGCTGACCCTTATGGCCGGGTCCTCAAAAAGAGCCGGCTGTTTGAACAAACGGTTCTTGTTGGTATGGTGCCCAAGCCAATAGGTTCAACCCTTTATCGCCGGTTTGGCGACTGGCTTATCCTGATTTATCCGGCTGTTTTGCTGCTCGGACTCCTAATCAAACGCCGTTTTTTAGCATAAAAGCCCCCACTTTTGCTGAAAAATCCTGAATCCCAAACAATTACAAATCTCGGAGAGATGAAGTGATGTAAGTGGTCTTCATCCCGTTATCCCGTCCTCTTCCATGGGTCATTTGTCATTGGTCATTTTCTAACTTCTCCTCTACCTCTGCCTTTGCCTTTACCTCAAGCTTATCATCTGCTAATCAGGATAAGGGAAAGGGTGGGTGAAAGGACAGGGGAAACGCAAGGGAAAAGACAGGGGTTTGAAGCGGTTATTTGAGGGTGTATTGATGCAAGTTATTGAAAATACAAATCATAGAGATATTACCGGTAACTGGTATGATAAGGATACCCATAGGTCTCAGGAGGTGATGTCCTGAGTAATATCCGGAATGGTCTGGAGGGTAATATCCGGAGTAACAGGGGAGGTGAAGGGGATGGTGAATCCCAAGATAACCCTGAAGGTTACTGTGGATATAACCGGGAGGGTAATATAAGGGGTGAGATACCGGGTGATGCAGGAGATTGCTTCAGGGATGACCCTGGAGTTGACCCGGGTGATAATACAAGTGGCAGACTCGGGGGTGAAACCGGAGGCCACCGGGGATATAACCTGGGTAGTGATTCCTGATTTGCTCACCGGTCGGTCGAGGCAACTGTCGGGCTATTGGCTAAGTTTAAGAATTAAAAAGGTTAGTGAAATTTTGCGCCAAACAGCCGTTTAATTTAGATAAGATTGCTTCGTTCCCAAATTGGGTATTCACACTAGCAGGACCGAGCCTCCTTTATCTGCTCAGCGCCGTCTTTTTAACAGCATCAAAACCAATGTTCTAATCTCGCAGAAATAAACCCCGTTTGGCAACTGCCTGTTGTTTTCGTCTCTACCATTCCAGACCGCGCTATATGCCCCTAACTTCTGCCTGGTGTTTATCAGGGTCTTAACTACCCTACCTGAGGCATCATAGATATATAGCCTGACATCACCATCCTGAGCAATCTGGTATCTGATTATTGTCCTGTCAGAGAACGGATTGGGCTGGCACTCATAGAGTTTTGTCTCTTTCACCATCTCAACCCTGGCGCCTGTCTGTCCCCCTTCTGGCGGCTCGGTCAACCAGGGGATATAATCAACCAGACCGATGAACTTGTCAAATTCGTCAGGATTTTCTGTGCCCCACCAGTTTAACTCGGCTTTAAGCGATTCCTCATTTTGATTTTCTACCCATATCACATTTTCCATTAAGATTGAGTTATTGCCGCCATCATCATAAGCAACACCCAGATTGGGCAGAGATGTTTGGTCAGAAAATACCCCAACTGTGCTGTAATTAATCGTATTCCGTCTTATAACTGGTCGTGCGCCCCAATCACAGCAGATGCCATAGAAGGTATTCCCAAGTATCACATTCCCCTGAATTGAACCCGATGAGCCGTGTAAATAGATGCCCGCCTGATGGAATCCAGAAACACTAGGGTTGTCTTGAACATTGACATAATTTCCCACAGTCAACAACTCAATCCCATATAAACTCCTCATTGGACCAGTATAACCTGAGAGGATGGTGTTCCGGTATATATTAAATTGCGCATCGGTGGCTTCACTCCCCTTGACCGAAATGCCAGAAATTGGGTTATACATAATCTGGTTGTCAGAAATAAAAATTGCCCCACGCTGTGGCAACTCCAGTCTAATGCCATACACCCCATTGTAAGAGATGGTGTTGCCTGAGATAACACCTGTGTCGCCCTTCATCCATAAGCCACTATAAAGGTTTCCAGTGATTAAGGAGTTGGTAAGATAGAGCGTTACTTCAGACTCGGCATCAATGCCACAATAGGCAGCACAGAGTTTACAAAACTCAATTTCTGCCTGAGCCTGGGGATAGAGTCTGATGCCATACCAGTCACCGGGCATCCAGGGATCATTATAATAGCGCTTAGACCTGAAGATAATTGTGTCCCCAACTGTGCCGAGTGCCCTTAGAGTTCCCATTACCAGCAGGTCGCAGAGGCTTGGGTTACCACCAGGTTCAGAGTGGTCAGGTGTGAGGAAAAACTCCAGTTTCTTTCCCGGTGCAATTTGCAGTTCGCAATCGGGTTCAACCTTTAGGTCGCCGGTGACGATGACGTCAGTTTCACACCGGGAGTTTTCGTTCACGCTGAAATACCTGCCCGATGCCGCAACCGGGTCATAGTAAAAGTTTCGCAGGGGTGGTGGCTTCACTATTCTGCTCATTATATAAGAAGTGTTTACTGAACCCCAGTATGTGCCCACGACCTGAATAGGATACCCCCAAGGAGAAGGAGCTACGTCCGCCACAAAATCGTAAGCTCCATTATTCATCAAAACATTGTAACCAGGGTCGGCAGGTGAACCAAAGTTTAGATGTGGAATCTCTGGGTTATACTCAGTGATGTATACCCCGGTTGGTGAGTTGTTTATGATGATGTTTCGTCTCGCAGTATATGGCCATCCCATCTCATAAATTCCGCCTCCATTGCCGGACTCTGGTATTTCCAAGTAGTTTCCTTCAATCAAGTTATCAGAAAACCCCTCCGGAAGCGACGCTGGTGGATGATAATCATAATCCGGAATGAAGCGTAAGAATATACCACCGCCGTATAAGCGGGCCTTGTTATGCCTAATTACATTACGGTATATCTTCACATCTGCCCCGCCATTATCTACTGCCATCCCGGCGCCAGAATATTCACTACTATTTTCCTCAACAAGGTTGTCTTCTATAGCAATAATAGAAGAACTTCCTGAGTGAGCAATGCAACGGATACCACCCCCTATTTCGATGGCATGATTGTACAAAATGTGGTTTTTAATAACCCTGCCTCCTGATAATAATATTCCACCTCCACATTGAGCGAGACCGTGCTCAATGGTGAACCCTTTCAGCACGGCGTTCTCTCCGTTTACCACCATCACCGTGCCACCAAGTCTTCCGTTGAGGATGACATGGTCCCAGCTTGAATCATAAGGCACTTGGTTAGGCAAGTAACTTCTGTTGACAACAAAGATGCTTTTGTTTTTAAAGTTGAAGTTACCATAATATGTGAATGGTGGCTCACCTTCACCCCAGACCGAAATGGTGTCGCCATCCTGCGCCAGTTGGTCTATCGCTTCCTGGATTGGTCCCTCCTCCGGTACTTTAATGACGCGAGCATAGACAACTGTCGCAGCCAATAATGATAATATAATGGTTAAGGTCTTTGACCTTTTCATCTAAACCTCCCTGGGCTATGCCCGGTTAAGACTATCTTTTGTCTTACTTCAAACCTTCCTGCCCTGAGCCGGCAAATATAGATGCCAGCCGGGGCATTACCATCCCAGAGCACGGTGTGAGTTCCTGCTTGCCTCTCTCCCTGGGCGAGAATTGCAACACATCTACCGGACAGGTCAAACACCGATAGGTCAACCCGTGCTGGGTCACTGAGTTGAAACCCTATCTCTACTGGAGTAGAGGAATGATAGGTAGCCAATTTAAGAGCGATGTTGGGGCAGGTTGGCCCTTTTCTTGGCTCATAGATTCCGACACTCTGGAACCGGTTGTAGAAAACATCATAATAATCCTCCGAACCG
>Ga0272448_1007251_pt1 | contig 11781 bp, 10 predicted proteins | sample YNPCB0191_FD_202220 | JGI IMG/M metagenome (GOLD analysis project Ga0272448, IMG submission 202220) | Hot spring sediment microbial communities from Yellowstone National Park, WY, United States - YNP-CB-019-1 | ecosystem: Environmental > Aquatic > Thermal springs > Hot (42-90C) > Sediment... | reverse complement strand
TCTCGAAAAATGTAAGATGAAAATCATCTCCAACATCTTCAATATCACCTGTTCTTATGCATTTCTGCACATCAGCAAGCCTTTTCCCAAGAGGATGGGGCTGACCAAGTAGAAATGGTACAAGAGGATGCATCCCTGCTGTTGTGAAAAGCACTGTAGGGTCATGTTCAGGGATGAGAGAAGCAGAATTGATTATTTTGTGTCCCCTTGCCTTGAAAAAATCAAGATATTTCTGCTTAAGCTCTTTTGAGTCCATCTTTGAAAATTTAATGCTAATATTTTTAAATTTTTCTTAATAAAGTGCATCTCAATAAAAATTGATAAGTTTTTTTTGGCTTTTGATATTTTTAAGTAAGATGCTTGCATTATAAAGATTCTGCGCATCATACCCCCATTTCTTTTTCACAACTGCTTTTGCATAGTTGAGCATTGTATCCATCTCATTGAATTTTAGAGGTTTGCTGTTCAATGCTTTTCTTGCTGCTTCCCTTGTAACCCACACTCCAAGTGGAACTGCATAGTCATCTGTTATAAATCTTAATGCCAAAACCATCGCTTGCCTTTTCATTGATTTCAGTTTTTCTAGCACAGCAAGCCTAACTGAATAGTACCCGCCAACACAGTTTTCTGCATATGTTTTTCTTCCTTCATACAGTTCATAGTCTGTTGTATATTGAATCTTATTTTCAGTATTCCATGCTGTTCTTGGCATATATGTTTCAAATAATTCGTAGCTCCAAACATCAGGAAAAAACATTATCATGTAGTAATTGCCAAGATAGCTGCCAAAATAAAACTCATAATCTGCCTCCTTGAAATTTTTTATTTCTTTTATCAGCTCTTTTCCCAAATTGTCATCTGTTGCTGTTATTGCCCACCTTGTTGGCACAAGTTTTCTCTCTGTTTTAACCCCTAAGGTTCCAATACTCAGGATTCTTGATAAAAAATTCTCATCAAAGCCATGCTTAAACAAATAGTTCATTGCATCACTGGCTTTCCAGTCATTTTCGCTATAAACCTTTTCAACCTTCGTGCTTATTTTTGGGTTTTCCTTCATTTTTGCATTTGTTAAATGTGCATTAGGGCCCATAGGAGGAGTGTTTGCATGAAAAGAAATCCTGAATCTCGGCTTGTCTTTAAGTTCTATGTCCATTTCTACTGGTTTTGATGAGAGTGCTATTTCCCTTGTTGTTTCTAGAAACTTGTTTTCCTGCTTCACATTTGACTTGAACCTTGAATTTATAAGTGAAGCCCTGTAGTCAATTATTCTTGTAATCTCAAAATTCTCGTTTGCCCATCTTCTTGGGTCATCATAGATTGAAGTATTCTCATCATTTGCTGAAAGTATCCCGACGCTTATGTCTGGATATCCAATTCTTCCTACAAAAACACTCGGAGATTCACCTGAAAAAGAATTTGAATCAGCTTTAAACCCTTTTACTGCCTTTGCAAGAGCCTGCATTTTTCTTAGGATAGCACAGAAGCTATTGCCGCACCACAATCTTCCCTTGCATTTTATGCAGTTTCGCTGGACATTCATGCATCAACTATGATAAAAAAGAATATAAAGATTGCTCTTGAGTGTCCAGTGCGCCAGAAAAGGTTTTATATTAGAGCAAGAATTTCTTTAAAGATGGACTTTGAAATCAAGCCATGCAGAACAAGAGCAACTTATTCTGCAAAACCAAAGAAAAATGTCAGATTAGATTTATCTAAACTAAAAGATAGTTTCAAAATAAAAATAGAGACTCCTGTCGCTTCTGTGATTGATGCTGATGGAGAGGAAATAATTGTCCATAAATATGGAGAAATAAAATTCAAAACATGCAAAGACAAAGACAAGATAAAAAAAATAGCAGAAGAGATTTATGAAAAAATAGCAAAATGAAAGCAGTTTTGGTTTTATCAGGAGGAATTGATAGCGCTGTTGCAGGTATGATTGCAAAGCAAAGAGGAATTGAGATGGTTGCAGCTCACTTTTCTCTAGAGCCTTTTACAGACAATTCTGCAGAAAGGAAGTCAATTAAAATTGCAAAAAAGATTGGAATCAAAAAATTATATGTTGTGAAGCATGGAAATATTCATGCAGAAATTGTCAAAAAAATAAATCACAAATATTATTACATTGTCACAAGAAGACTGATGTGGAAAGTTGCAGAGCATATTGCTGAGAAAGAAAAATGCAATTTCATGATAACAGGCGAAAATCTCGGGCAAGTAGGGAGTCAGACTCTTGATAATATGGCAGTCATAGACAATGCTGTTAAAATAAAAATAGTTAGGCCTGTTTTATGCAACGATAAGAACGAAACAATAGAGCTTGCAAAGAAATTCGGGACATATGAGCTTTCAACAGGGCCTGAGATGTGCTCTGTTTTAGGGCCAAAACATCCTGCAACAAAATCAACAAAAGAAATAATAGAAAATGAGGAGAAAAAGCTTGACATGAAAAAACTTTTAAAACAGAGCATAGATAACATAAAAATAATAAGATTATGCTAACAAAAAAACAGCTAGAGCAGATAAGAGAAGAGCTTTTAGAATGCCAGAATCCATTTTTCTTTTTCCATGATGATGCTGATGGCCTATGCTCCTTTCTTCTTCTTTATAGATTCAAAGGGGAAGGAAAATATCATCTTGTAAAACAGAGGCCGCATATTGAGGAAAGTTTCGTGAGACTTGTCCCTGAAGAGTGCGACAAGGTTTTTATTCTTGACATAGCAGTTGTAGAGCAAGAATTCGTTGACAAAGTTAAAAAATCTGTTGTTTGGATAGACCATCATTCCCCTCAAAAAATATCAAAGGCGAATTATTTTAATCCAAGAATCAAAAACCCTAATGAATATACTTCTGTTTCAGCGATATGTTACAAGGTTGTCAATCAGGATTTGCTTCTTGGGGCACTGGGAACAATAGGTGATTTTTCAAATCAGCCGTTCTTGAATGAATTTTTCAAAAAATACAAGGGCCTTGTAGGAAAATATAGAGATTTATTTGATATAACTTTCAGGACAAAATTCGGGAAACTCATAAGAATTATTGAATTCAATCTCGCAGGAAAAACAAAGGAAATAAAGAAATCAATATGCATATTTATGAAAACAAAAGATTTTGTAAATTTTCTAGAGCCAAAGACAACAGAAGAGAAATATGTTTATGAAAGATATGAAAAAATAAACAAAGAGTACCAACAAATTCTTAGTGAGGGGCTGAAGCTTAAGGACAAAGACCCTTTTGTTTTTGTATATCGAGGAGGAAATATTACATTTGGAAGCGAACTTGGAAAAGAAATTCCCTACAGGATTCCTGGCAAAAAAATGTATATAATTGCAAGAGAAAAAGGAGGAAGAATGTTATGTTCACTCCGCTCAAGAAAAGTAAATCTTGTTGAATTCCTTGAGAAAGCTTTCAAGAAAGTGGAGGGCTTTGGCGGGGGGCATCCAGAGGCTGCTGGGTGCAGCATCAATAAAAAGGATTTTGAGAGATTCTTAGAGATTGCAAAGACTGTCTAGCAGTCAAGATGCTTCCTGAAAATATTATCGTATAGTAATTTGACATTTTCTTTTGTGCTCCTTATTTTTCCAAAACCACTGAATTTTTTTGCAATTTCTATGTCCTTTGCCAAGTCAAGCTTATACTGACTGACTGAATGGAAAAAACCTTTTTTTTCATAATATTCAGAAAGATATTCCTGCTCTGTCTGGCCAGGTGTTGGTATAAAAAGGGCTTTTTTTCTTAGCTCTGCAATCTCCATCACTGTTGTGTACCCTGACCTTGCGATAATGAACTTTGCCCTATTCATAAGCTCTGCAATTTTTTTCCTCGATGCATGGGAAAGAACAATTGTGCCATCATCCAACACTTCTTTAGATTCTGATTCTGGCTTTCCAAGAAGCACTATTTTTTTGCCTTTAATCATATGAACCTGTTCTCTAATAATTCTTTCAAGCTCTGTTCTCTGGGGCTCTGGGCCTGATATTAGGAAAAGGTAATCAATATCCTCCTTGACATTCTTCTTTGTAACACTGCTCAATATGCCAGCATAATAAACTCTCTTTTTTCTCTTTTCAAAATGCGAGAGTTCTCCTGAAAGATTTTCATCAGAGGCAAAGTCAGGGACAATAATTCCGTCAAAATACAAATGGTTATAGCTGTTGAACCATTTCATCAGTTTTTCAGCTCTCTTAAGCGGCTTTGGCAATTTAAAAGTAAGCTGGTGTGAGATGAAATAAGAAGGAACATCTTCATGATAAACTCCAAATCTATTGTCGCTTATAACTAAATCAAACCTGCCTTTTTTTATTATATCCTTTGCTATCCTTTTTTCTCTTGATATTGATTTAAGAATTGAGGGAAGCCTTAAGGTCATATTTGTAACAAATAAACTGGATTTTGGGTATTGTGCAGGATAATCAGGAAAATCGATAAATTTGCATTTTGGAAATTCTCTTTTTAATAGCTCAAGAGCCCTGCCGCTTGTGGCTATCGTAACATCATGCTTTCTCGCAAGCAACTCTTTGATTATTGGTATGTCTCTTGTTGCATGTCCCAGTCCCCAGTTAAGTGGAGCTACAAGTATCTTTGCCATTTTGAATATGCGCCGGCCGGGATTTTCGAGCATTCTTTCGAACCCGGACAGACGGCTTGGAAGGCCGTAGTCATGCCACTAGACCACCGGCGCGCAACTATGAATCTAACTGAAAGTTTTTATAAATTTAACTGAAAGATTTAAATATTCCTATTATAAGCAAGAAACATGGACGTAAAAACAATCAAGGAAGAGATTAACAAAGTCATTGAAAAATATAGTCTTCCTACAATTGAAATTCTTGATAGGGAGCTTGAAATAGTAGATATGCTTTCTGAAAGAAAAGAGCTGCCTCAGAACATTCTTGTTGCATTAAGAAGGAGATTTACAGAAATTATGTATAGCTGGATTAATTTTCTTCATTCTCTTATAATGCCTAATCCGCAGTCGATAATATCTAACAAAGATGCAGAAGCATTTAGTGAAAAGGAAAAAGAGAACATTTACAAACTAATGGCTGAGCTTGCAAAAATGACAAGGGAATCGACATCATTTGAGGCAAAAAAAGGGCAGCCAAAGGAAGAGGCCAAATTTATAAGAGATAATTTTTCAAGATTCATTGAAATAAAAAAAGAGCTTGCAGAGCTTAACAAAAAAGTTGTAGAGCACTGGGAAAAAGAAATCTATTCAAAATAGCTGGAGATTCTTCTTTAGGTATTCAAGAACAGATTTTGCATTCTCTATTTCCATGCCTGTTCCTACAAATCCTTCTATTTTGCCTGCCACTCTCTTCCCTATTTTGTCAAAAACAAAATCATGGAACCTGCTTTGTCCTGGAAACAGTTTTTTGCCATCTAAGAAAATATTCTTATAATTTGAGAATTTATCAATTATCTCCTTTTTCATTATATAAGGGCTTCCATGCCTTCCACAAGCATATGATTTTTTCTGCCTAATCTGCTCTAAAAATTCTTCTTTTGAATTTGCATATGCAGCAGTATATGTCTTGCCTGTTCTAAGGAGATGTGAGTCTGTTCCTGCAACCATTCCCTTTTTATAAACCGCTGCAAGAACCTCTGTAATTTTATTATTAATCCCAGCGAGCATGCCGTTTCTTACTTCAAAAATATCAAAAAGCTTTATGCAGTTGCTTATCTCTTCGCTACTTATCGGCTTAATGTGTCCCCAGAGATATGCTGTCATATGATTTATTGAGAATAAAATTCCATTTTTTCTAAGATATATTACAAGTTTTCTAGCATCCCCTCTTCTTGCCTGAATTTCTTCATGAGCTTTTCTATTAATATCATAAACTCCCACATCTATAAAATATTTTTTGTTAATTACTGATGAAACCTCCTCACCAACAATAATTCTTTTTGCAAGAGAAGGGTATTTTTTAATAAGCCATAATGCGCCTTCTATTGTATTGTGGTCTGTTATGGGCACAAAATCCATGCCTGCATTTACTGCATTGTCAAAAACCTCTTTTGGAGAATAAGGAAGATGGAAATATAAATCATAATTCTTTGAAAGTTTTAGCTCGTAAGGGCTTTTATAGAATTTCCTGCCCATTGAAAGCTTCCTGTAAAGAACAAGCAAAGAAAGCAGAAAATTTGTTATCTTCTCATAGCCATAATGCCTGTTCCTTCCTCCAGGAATTATTTCCTTTGAGAAAGAGGTGTGAACATGCATGTCAGCTTTTTTGATAGGTTTTCCCTCAAAAGAGCTCGGAAGTTTTCTTTTATGATTGCAAAATTTTTCATATGCTTTGCTGATGATTCTGTTTATTTTGTCCATTATTAAAGAAGCTACGCAATTCTATTTTAAAACATTGTGATTTTCAAAAAAATTTATAAAATAATCAAAAAAATAGATAAATAAAAATGTACAAAAAATATAGAAAAGGGGTATTTTGTGTTACTTATTCAATAAAGCCCATACGCTACCTTCTTTTGCACAGAAAACTTCACTGGAAAGGGTGGGAGTTCCCAAAAGGGGGCAGAATAGCAAGGGAGAGACTTGAGAACACAGTTAAACGAGAGTTGGAAGAAGAGACAGGGCTTAGGCCTGTTGCGATAAAGAGGTTCCCATTAAAAGGCAGTTTTACATATGATAAAAAAACACAGAGAGAGTGGAAGGCAAAAGGATTTAGCTATGTTCTTTTTTCCTGTGAAGTTAAAAAGAAAAAAGTTAAAATAAGCAAAAAAGAGCATGATGGTTACAAGTGGTGCAGTTATTCAGAAGCAATTAGAATGCTTAAGTGGCCTGAAAGAAAGAAATGCCTTAAAATTGTTAATTCTTATCTAATCAAGCATTCTTAAATCAAATAGGCAAATCTTTAAAAAAACAAGAGATTCAAGGCAATAAATGAAGAACATATTTGTTATATGCGCACATCCTGACGATGAGGTTTTCGGCGCAGGCGGGACTATTGCAAAATATTCAAAAGAAGGTTTTAATGTAGATGTAATGATATTTTCATACGGAGAACAAAGCCACCCTTGGCTAAGGAAATATGTTGTTATGGAAATGAGAAAAAAAGAGTCAAAAGAAGCAAGCAAGATAATAGGTGTAAAAAACATCGAATTTTTTGGTTTGAGAGAGGGCAATTTTAAGGAAGATGCAATAAAAAATAATGTCTATGGAAAGATTGCTTATGCAATCAAAAAAAAGAGGCCGGTTAAAATTTTCACGCATTCGGCAGATGACCCTCACCCTGACCATAAAACTGTCCACGATTCTGTGCTTATATCTCTTAAAAAATCTGGGTTAAAATGTGATGTCTACACCTTTGATATATGGAACCCTGTAAGCATAAGAAAGAGAGGGAGTCCGAAACTGTATGTTGATATCTCAGATACTTTTGGTAAGAAAATCGAAGCGCTCAAGTGCTTTAAGAGTCAGAAGATTTCGATGATTTCGCTGTTATGGAGCATTTACCTAAAGGCAATAGTACATGGTGCTGAGAATGGAACAAGGTTTGCAGAGGTTTTTTACAAGGTAAAATGAAAAAACTGCTGATTGCTGTTGACACATACTTCCCTAAAAAAGACGGGGTTGTGAGATTTCTAGAAAATATAGTGCCAAGGCTTGAAAAGTACTATTTTATAACAATTGTTGCTCCTGATTTTAACGGCAGGGAAAAATTCTTTGATAGAAAAAATGTGAATGAGATAGTGTTCCCTGTGGAAAAGAAAAAAAGCTTTGCAGGATATAATCCTGTGAAAAAAACAAAAAACATCAGAAAAATCATAAAGAGAGAAGTGAGAAACTGTGACATAGTATTTTCGCAAGATATAGCATATATCGGAAGGCTTGCAATTAAGTATGGCAAAGAACTAAGAAAGCCAGTAGTAAGTTATGTTCACCAGATAAGCTGGGAGCAGGTAAGAGGAATTTTTGCAAAAAAACCTCTACAAGGATGGTTCGCAAGCAGTTTTGTAAAATTCGTAGCAAAGAGAATATATAGAAAATGCTCTCTTCTTTTTGTCCCATCAAAAACAACAGCTGAGCAGCTGAAAAAAGAAGGGGTGAGAAAGGAAAAGATAATCATTAGCCTAGGCATAGATCTTGAAAAATTCTCGCCTCCTGAAAGCAAGCCAGCTGCAAAGATTGGCATTAAAATTGACCCTCGCAAAAGCATAATAGGATATTGCGGAAGAATAAGTAAGGAAAAGGACCTTTTGACTCTGAAAGATGTTTTTTTAGCTATAAAAGAGAAATTCCCAGATAGTGTGCTTCTGATTGTTGGTGGAGGTGCTGGTGAAGATGCAGAAATTTTGAAAAAAACAGAGGATGTAATTGTCACAGGATTTGTTAAGGATGTAACCCCTTACCTTAAAGCAATGGACATATTTGTTCTTCCAAGTCTTACAGAAACAACCTCTCTTGCAACAATGGAAGCAATGGCCTGTGGAGTGCCTGTAATAACAACCCCTGTTGGAAGGTTGGCCGAATATGTTCATAATAATGTGAATGGCTATCTATTTCCTCCAGGCAGAAAGGATATTCTTGCAAAAAGAATTAGCGAGCTTCTCTCAAACTCTGAAAAAAGAAACTTCATGGGCAGAAACGCAAGAAAATCCATATCACAGTTCAGCTGGGATATTACTGTGCAGAAGATGGTTGGGGTATTTGAGAATTTAACTCGTTGAATTTTAGGCTGACAACTTTTGATGTCCCATCTTCTGTCATCGCAACTCCATAAAGATAGTCTGCTTCTGCCACTATTGAATCGTTGTGTGATATAATGATGTATTGAGCATTCTCAGAATATTTTCTTACGAGCTTTGCAAATTTCTCAGAGTTTCTCTTGTCAAGCGCAGCATCAACTTCATCAAGAACATAGAAATGGGCTGGTTCATGCTCTTGTATCGAAAAAATAAACGCAAGCGCTGTCAGTGTCTTTTCGCCGCCTGAAAGGCTTCTTATATCAAGGAACTTATTCCCTGTTATTCTCACTTTGATAAGAATACCTCCTTCAAACGGCTGCTCTTTATTTTCTAGTATAAGATTTGATTCACCTTTTGTTGAAAGCGCCGAGAATATTCTCTTAAAATTTTCATTTATTACATCAAATGTTTTAATAAAAAGCTCCTTTTTTCTTGTTTCAATCTCATTAATCATTACAAGAACATCCTCCTTTTCTTTCTTGAGCCCCTCTTTTTTCTCAACCAAGCTCTTATATTCTTTTTCAACAACATCATAAACTTCAATGGCTCTCATATTAAGATTCCCAATCTTTGCAATAAATAACTCAGAATCTCTTATCTCTTTCTTAAGCTCCTCTTCTGACTTGTTGGTGAAAAGTTCTATCCCCTTAAACTGCTCAAACTCTCTTTCAAGCGCTTCTAGTTCTGTTACTATTCTCGCCCTTTCTAAAGATAGCTCATTAATCCTAAGTTCAATATTTCTTGAAGCAGAGTTTGCCTCTTCAATTTTTTTGTCAAGCTTTTTCAGCTCCTCGTCAATCTTCTGGCGCTGCGTGAACAAATCCCTAAACCTGCCATAGAATTCTGATTCAATTTTTTCTTTTTCCATCAGAATTTTCTCATCTGCCTTTATCTTCTCAATAAGTTCTTTGAGCTTTGCCCTGAAGCTACCTTCTTCCTTCAAGTGCTGCTTTATTATTTTTTCAATATTTTCCTTCTCGGGCTCAAGCATTGTGGTTTTCTGAACTTCAACATTCTTGAGTTCTGAACTCTTCTCAATTATGAGAGAAGACAGCTCCTTTTTCTTCTCTTCAAATGCATTCAGCTCTGCAATAAGAACAGGATTCCTCAAGCTTCCTATCTTATCTTTTAGAGTCTGCTTCTTTATTTTTATTTTTGTAAGATGCTCATTTGCTAAATCAATTTTTGCCTGAATAGTCTTCATATCTTTTTCAACATCTTTTATCTCATTTGTAATCTGTTGCTTCAGCTTTTTATTTACCTCAATGTCTCCTGATTCGAGGTGAAGGGATTTTTCCATCTTTATGATTTCTCCTTCAAGAGTTGCTTTTAGTTTTCTTAAGCAGTCTATCTTTTTTTCATTTTCCTTTCTTTTGCCTTCCAATGCATTTATTACTGACTGTGTGTCTTGTACGATTTTTTCATATTTTTTAACATTCTCTGTCAAATCTTTTTCCCTGAATCCTCCAACAGTCATTTTTCCCCTGTATCCTCCCTGCATTGCTCCACTATGTTCTGCAAGATCTCCATCAATTGTAACCATTTTTGCTTTCCCTATTCCCAGTTTCCTTGCAGTTTCTATGTCATCAACAACAAGGGAATCGCCAAAAACATAAGAAAAAACATTTTTGAACATTGGCTCAAATTTAACAAGCTCTATTGCAAAGCCGTGAACTCCTTTTTGTTTTTTTAGCTCCATGACTTCTGGATTTATTTGCTTTGGTTTTATTTTGTTAAGAGGGAAAAAAGTTGCAACTCCAAATCTATTTTCTTTAAGATATTTTATGCACTGAACTGCAACCTTGTCATCTTCAACAACAATTCCCTTTATCTTATTGCCAGCCGCAATCTCGAGCGCAAGAGAGTATTTTGAATCAACCTCGCCGAGCTCTGACACCTGCCCATAAACCCCACCTATGCCACTCTCCATGATTTTTTTAGCAGCCATGTCTCCTGCGACTGTCTCTTGGATGCTTATGCTCCTTGCATTTAATTTTGCAAGCTCCTTTTGTGCACTTTCAATTCTGCTTTTTGCCTCGTGAAGTTCTGATGATAATAAAGAGTCTTTATTCAAAAGCTCACTCAGCTCTAGCGTAGCTTTCTTAAACTCCTGCTGCTTTTTCTTTAGTATTTCAAGCTGTTCTTTTTGCTCTTTTTCTATTGAAAGCACCTTTGATATTTTTTCATCTATTGATTGCAGCTGGAACTCCAAACGATCTTTTTTTCTTAGAATCTCTTGTTGCTCTTGCCTTAAAGCAGCAACTTCCTTTTGCTTTTCTTCTATCTCTTTATCAATCTGCTCAGACTCTTTCTCAATATCGCCAAGACTGTCAAGATTATGTTTTTTCTTGAACTCAGCTATTTTTTTGTCAATCTCCAAGATAGAATTCTGATGAACTGAGATTTCTTTTTGCAGTTTTTTCTTGTCCTCCTCAAGTTTTTTAGCTCTCTCATTTATTTCAGAAATATTGAGATTCAGATTTTGAATTCTCTCTTTTATTTTTAAAATCTCATTTTCATAAGCTTCTTTTCTGCTTATAGATGTTGCAAGTTCTATCTTCAATGACTCAACTTCCTTATGAACCCTGATTTGCTCTTTTTCACTTTTTGATTCAATCTCTTTGTTTATTTTCTCTATACTTTCTTTCTTCTCTGCAATTGAATTTTTTAAAGATGCAATTTCAGCGTTTATCTTATCTAGTTTTTCCTGCATGCTGTTGATTTTTTTATCATACTCTTCACGTTTTGAACTATTTCTCTTTATCTGGATATCAAGCAAAGATGCCTTGTTTTTATTGAGCTTGTCAGTTATGTCTTTATATTTCAAGGCCTGGTCCCTGTCCTTTTTCAGCTCTTTTAACCTTGCCTCTCTTTCTTTGAGAACTATGTCTGCTTCTCTTAGTTTCTCCTCAACATGATTAAGCTCGTTGATTGCCTTGTTCTTCTTTTCTTCATATATTGAAATGCCCGCAATCTCTTCAATAAGCCCTCTTCTTTCCAAAGGAGACATCTCACAGAATCTTACGATATCTCCCTGCAGAATTATGTTATAGCCTTCAGGGTCTATTTTTCCAAGAC
>Ga0272448_1007249_pt1 | contig 11782 bp, 8 predicted proteins | sample YNPCB0191_FD_202220 | JGI IMG/M metagenome (GOLD analysis project Ga0272448, IMG submission 202220) | Hot spring sediment microbial communities from Yellowstone National Park, WY, United States - YNP-CB-019-1 | ecosystem: Environmental > Aquatic > Thermal springs > Hot (42-90C) > Sediment... | reverse complement strand
GTCTTCAGTACCGGAACGTTGTCGTAGAATAGATTGAAGGTAGCCGAGAGTTCGTTTGCATATTCGGCTATCAACTCCGGTCTCAGACTCTCCGCAGCCTCGCCCACGACCTCTGGGAAGAGCGACAGCTTCACTACCAGATCCCTCTCGTACCTCGTACTCATCCCCGCATAATCTACCTCAACGCCCCCGAAACTCTGATCGGCTTTTGCAAGTATGTTGCTCGCCCTCGCGTGTGCGTACTGTATGAACGGTCCGCTGTTCTGCTCGAAGTTCAGCACCCTCTCCCATGTGAACGTTATCGGCTTGTTCGGCGCCACAGCCACCAGCGCATACCTCACCGCCCCTACCCCCACTACCTCAGATATCCTCTTCCTCTCTTCCTCAATAAGGTGCGGCGACCTCTTAGAGACCTCCTCATAAGCCCTCTCCACAGCCTCGTCCAGAACCTCGTCAAAAGTGACGTACCTCCCCCTCCTCCCAGACATCTTCTTGCCAGGCAGGTGCACAAGCTCGTAGCTGAAGTGTACGAGATTCTCAGCCAGCCCCCCAAGCCCCAGCGCGTAGAGCGCCAGCTTAAGTTGGAGCTGCGGGAGCTTCTGCTCAAGTGATATCACGTTTATAACCCTCTCAGCCCTGTCGAACTTCCACAGCGTGTATGCTATGTCTCTCGTGGTGTATAAGGTTGTACCATCAGACCTCTTAAGAGTCAAGGGCGGCACCTCCCCCTTGATCCCGTACCTTTCCTTCAACCCGTACCTCCTCGCGACCTCCTCGCAGTCCAGTATCGCCGTACCCTCCTCTACCTTGGCGAACCCGGTCCTGAGTAGCCACTCAACAACAGTCTCCGCACCTCCGCTCCATGAGGTCAACTCACTCTCCCAGTCCCAGCTGTCAAACTCTATGTTTGCTCTTGCTAATGTTTCCTTGAACCCCGCCAGGGCGAGCTCAGAGACTCTCCTTATGAGCCTGACCGCTCCCTCTTCTTTCCTTTCGTACCTCCTGAGCAGGTCCGCAACCTCGCCCTCGGGATCTTCGGAACTAGATACCGCTTGGTATATGGCGTCGAACACCTTCTCATTTTTAGCCCTGAGCTCTGAGGCTACACTAACCCAGTCGTCCAGCTCGCCCAGCTTCTCCCTAACCTCCTCATCTTTCCCCTCACCCTTGAGCCTCTCCATCTCCCTCTGGAGCGACTTTATGCTCATGGCACAGCTCGTCGCCGCGTAAACGAAGCCCACAAAATGGTCGCTCTTACCGCTGACGGGCAAATCGCCCAGCTTCGAGTAACCATAACTCGCCTGGGCTACCTGGAGACCGACGTCGTCTATGTAGAAGTGCCTGCTCACCTCGTAGCCCGCCGCCATCAGAACCCTTGCCAGAGTGTCCCCTATAACCGCGTTCCTCGCTCCGCCCACATGGATTGGGTGTATCGGGTTGACGCTCGTATGCTCCACTATCACCTTTTCGTCCCTATCCCCCAGCCTACCAAACCCTTCTTTCATTCCGCGTATCGCCTCAAGAGTTGCCTTCGTAAACTTCGGGTAGTTCACGAAGAAGTTCACATATCCAGCCCCCGCGGATTCGACCCTCTCAACCAGAACCTTCTCGTAAGAGGCGATCCTTGAAGCTAGGCTTTCCGCCAGACCCTTTGGGTTCTTCCCGTTCTTCTTTGCCACTGAAAAAGTGGAGAAGCTCAAATTACCGTAATCTGGTACAGACGGTACGGCGAGCCTCACATCATCCTCAACGAACTCCAACCCTTCCTCATTGAGAGCCCCTATGACTAACCCTTTGCACTCCTCCCTGAATTCCGCAAACGGTCTCTCCACAACCCTCTCCTTTGCCAAGTGCGCATCCTCCACGTCCTCTTGATCTACGCCCGCTTTGCTTTGGTATCTCTATCACGCTCACACTCATAAATGATGCGGAGTTCCAGAATCGAAATTATCACCGAAACTCAGGGGGGATGGTTTGGGCACACAATTGCGTAATTACTCTGGATGTACCTGAGAGACTTTTCTCCCTTGGCTTTGAGATTTCAAATCATGGTACAGGCTTAACATACGTTTCGATTTTAGGTCTTTTAGAATAGGTTTTATTACCCGAAATACATTATTAATATCACTATGAATCACTACAAGTACCACACGGCATCACAAAACATGAGTCGTCGTTGGGAATTCTACTTACTATCCTAAATTCCATCATTTTTATGGAGGACCAGAATTGATCAAGGATAGGAAGATCCCCGCAACGATATCCACACAGCACCCAGACAATGCAAACCTTCCAGCATGGTGCACTGGGAGCGTCATAGAGGGCAACGCCGAGATTCACGAGGTCTACTTCGCCTTCCACGACTTGGGCTGCCAAGAGGTCATGTGGGACTCTGAGGGCAAGGACGTGGACACACGCGTTGTTAGGAAGCTCCTCTCCAGCTATCCTGAATACTTCTCAACCAATCAGCTGGGGAAAGACGTCTTCCTGACATACAGGATCCCCAACCCCAAGATAGAGGGCGCTGAGAGGAAGGTCGTGGTGGAGACCCTCCAGAACGTGACAGTCGCCTGCGATGTGGCATCCTCGTTCTACAAGAGAGAGGTCTACCCGATCTTCGAGGTGATGCTCCCCTTCACAACTGACGCAAAGGACCTCTTGTGGCTCCACAACTATTACAAGAAGGCTATAGCCGGTGCAGAGGAGATAAGGCTTGACGATGAGATAACCGTGAGGGAGTGGATCGGGTGCTTCCAGCCCAAGGCTATTGAGATAATCCCCATAGTGGAGGACTACGATAGCATATTCACGGTGGACAGGATTTTGGACCCATTCATAATTTCTGTAAAGCCAAGGTACATGAGGGTCTTCATAGCGAGGTCCGACCCTGCCCTAAACTACGGGCTTTTATGCGCGGTCCTGCTAGCAAAGGTCGCCCTCTCCAAGCTCCATTCCCTCGCCCAGAGGCGTGGTGTTCCCATTCACCCAATAATAGGTGTGGGATCCATGCCATTTAGGGGACATCTCTCGCCTAACAACATTGAAAAATTCCTCGAGGAGTACAAGGGGGTATCCACCGTCACAATTCAGTCCGCCCTAAAGTACGACTACCCCTTCGAGGAGGTGAAGGCCTGCGTCTCCGCGCTGAACAGGCGCCTGCCTAACAGCTCCCCACCGCCAATCGATCATGGCGAGGAGGATGTGCTGGACTCCATCCTCCAGAAGGGCGCCACCCTTTATGGTAGGGTCGTCGAGCGCCTCGCCCCACTCATAAACAGCGTTGCCTCCTACGTCCCGCCAAGGAGGGCAAGGAGGCTCCACATCGGTCTTTTCGGCTACAGCAGAAGGGTCGGCACAGTCACCCTTCCGAGGGCAATACCCTTTGCTGCAGCCCTCTACTCCTTGGGAATCCCGCCCGAGCTGCTGGGGGGCAGGGTCTTCTCGGAGCTGAAGGATGGCGAGTGGGATATCGTCGGCAGGCATTATGTCAACCTGAAGCATGACCTGGAATTGGCGGGTGGCTTTCTCTCTTGGCGGAATATAGAGTTGCTCAGGCACGAGAGCAAGAAGATTGCAAAGAGGGCAGGGATTGAGGAGGAGCGCCTAAAGGAGGTCCTGAGAGACATCCTGGGCGACCTCGAATCCATAGAGAGGGCGTTGGGCATCAAACTGGGACCTGCAAACCACCTCCAGATGAAACACGAAAACTTCGCTAATAACTTCTTGATATCCTACTTGGAAGGCGACCATGTCGCCGCCTCAACGTCGTTACTCGAGGCTGCAAAAACAAGGAGGTGCCTCGGATAAGAAGGAACTCTGAAGACGGTCATATAGCCTCATCGCCCGGCATTCCGATCCTTCGAAAATCCATCACTCGACTAACGATTTGCAGTCCTTCCTGCACATTTCAGTGTTTTTGGCTTGCGAATGATCTCTCAGCAAGCAATGGCATTGTCTTTACCACAAACCTGCACACAGGGTCGCCCTTCGCTATGCAACCCTCCTCCACAATGTTGAACCCCTTCCCGAAGAGCTCCGCCAATATCCCGGCGATTATCCCGCGGACGAACTGGCTGTAGGCAGTAACCCTCCCTCTGCCGAGCTCACACTCGAAGGAGTCCTGCACCTCTATCTCACCATGGTCCTGGGAGAGACTCTTCACATGCATCTTCCCGAAACCAGCCCACTGGAACATTGTTGCACTTACTTTTTTGAAGATCTCTTCCGGCTCCTTCAGATTAACGAGCTCTGCGACCTCTCTGTGGAGCTTTGCAAATTCAATGCCGGTGGTAAATCCTGTGTGGTAGAGTAACGCATCTCCTCCCGAGCCAAAAAGCTTCCGAATCTCGGTCAAAAGCCCCCTGTAGCCAGGCTCCCTCAATATTATTATCCTGTCCTTCCCTGCCTTAAGCGGGTGCGATAAAGTGTCAGCTATTAACCCATCGACCTGCGGCATAATCACATCTAATTTAACAAAAGAACCAGTCGATTTAAGCTCAGCAATTATTTCATCAGGGGATATATCTGCCTCTGTTATGTCTAAAAATGCAAGTATAAGGATTTCTTGGTACTCCATACTTGAGCCGTTACTTTTAATCTCATCTTTTCCATTCTCGCAACCCTTAACACGACCATAATTAGCATATCCTCCCTCGCAACTATCGCCGTAACAAGAAAGCAGTGCTTGGCGAAGTATGATCTTATGTTCGGACAAAATTGCCATCAATTCTGAGATAACACTGGGTCCGCTTTTGACCACTCCTCTTAGCCCAATCTGTTTCCTTCCAGGAGATACAAGAAACCTTCGGAGGTCCAAAGAACTACACATTTGATAATCCCGGTGATTTATTAATGATCTATCTATGTTTCCTTGACATATAAACTTATGTGGGTGGTTCTAACCACCAGCGAATCGTCTCCTCCAAATCATCCTTGCGAATGTTATAAACAGGGCTACCAGGATCGCTAAAAATACCATTATCAGATTGAGCAACTCAAAACCCAACAGAAGAGACATTAACAAAGCCCCAACTAAGTATCCAATTGCGTACATAAGTCCCCAATGCCCCAAGATCTCTATAATGGCAATTGCCATTACTAATAACAAAAATTTGTACTCGACGACTAAAACCACATTGTGCACCGTCCAAAGGTGCCCTAATTGAGGGTTGTCAATTACTATGGCTCCTGCGACCTCAAGGGGGATGGATAGGGCAAACCCTAGCAGCAGGTCTTGGATCGCCGCCCCCAGCCCACCTTCGCCCTCGCGCATAATCAAGCTCCCACGATGATATTTCCGATTATCCTAAATCATATCATATGTCCCGAACTACTTAATCCTGCCTTAATCTCGAAAGTTTCTTTTGATGCAATCACAGCGTCCCATCGTTCCTACTACCTCAGGTAGGGGACACTGGGACGAGCAATTTTAACGGGGAGATCCTCGGTCTATTGCGCATCATTGATGATTTCGCACTCTGCAGAATACATGTCAATCTCCATGTCAATCGTTTCCCTCAAGGTCCCCACCTCCAAAAGGGTTAGTAAAGGTTGCAAGAGAGTGTATATGTAAAAATATACGTTCATGAAACGACCCACCGCTGCACAAACCCAATTCATGCTTAAACCTGAGTTTCTAAAAAGAAAGTTGGTAATAGGGACTTGAGCGGTGGTTCAGCATAAATGAGTTGATATGTCCTTAACAATGCGCCCCAGAATTGAAAAAATGAAGGCGTTCACCTCGATTTACCAAACCAATAGAGACCTCCAGCGATGCCCCAGCAGATTGCGGTGCTGACCGGCGTGATGCTACAGTGCGCATAATACCCAAGGAGGCAGGGCTTGGACCCTGGGCCGGGAACCAAGGATAAAATGCCGAATATTATGAAGACCGCGACGACTGTCTTCCAATACCATTTAATAGAATTCTACTCCGTAGAAAGGATGGTTATTGTCTGCTTTAACTCTTCCGCGGTTTATTTACGATGTTTAAACTTTCTACCACAAATGAGGCGCCTAAATGCACCAAAGGCACCGCTCTTTTTTTTAAGGGATCCACGCCCAGAAAATGGCGGGCCCGCTGGGATTCGAACCCAGGACCTCAGGCTCCGCAGGCTTACGCGACTTTGCTCTCTGTTTATCTTCCCTTGCTAAAGTCTCTGCGTCCTGATCCAAGCTAGACGACGGGCCCTCCGCATAAAGGTTAATTTGCGCCTATAAATATAGTATGCTCTGGGGATAACAGTGGGGCGCGTCAAGAAAGGGCAGCCTTGCTCTGTAAAGGGATGTAACGAATTGGCGGTCAGGTCGCTCTCACCTTCATATTCCAGCTCTCTTGTCAGGGCTGGCTTGGATGTAACAGAGTCCAGCAGGCTTTATCTCTGTGAGAGCCACTATAAGAAACTGAAGAAGCTGAGATCCGAGGAGGAAAAACTGGAGAGGTGGCGCCTCACGGGATAGTACAGGCCACCTGACCTGGGTTGGGTCCTCATAATGGTGAGCTTGGACAGGTTCATTGTCAAAGAGAAGAAAACCGAGAAAGAAGAGCCAGCCACGTTTCAGCCGAAGAAAACCTCCTCCCCTCCAAAGAAGAGTGAGAAGGTGCAAGAGGAAGAGGTCCGAGAGACTAAGATTGAGAGTGAGACTGAAGCAGAGGGCGAGCTAGAAACAGAGCCAGAGGGAGAGGGTGAGGCGGAAGGAGAGGCAGAGGTAGAGGCTGAACCCGCAGAAGAGGAGATTGTGGAGAGGACGATATTTGAGGCTGAGACTCCGCAGAACACCGGCACCCTTTACCTCCTCTCTGTAACCTACAGCGGGACGAAAAATAGAGCCCTCCTTAAGCTCTATGACCACGAGAGAGGTAAGATCGTCTTCTGGTACGACAACACCGGCCACAGACCTTACCTCCTAACAGACTTGCCGCTTCAGGATCTACTCAATGACAGGCGCGTCACCTCCCACCCTGGCTTTGACGGAAACCTCAGCACCGAGGTTGAAAAGTACGACCTGCTCTACGATAGAAGGGTGCGAATGACAAAGGTCGTGGCAAAGGACCCCCTCTCCATCGGCGGTCGAGGGAGCAGCCTCCGTGAGATCCTCGAGAACTCATGGGAGGACAACATCCGCTACCACGAGTGCTACACCTACGACCTCGGGCTTATCCCGGGCTACACTTACCACATTGAGGAGGGTCGGCTGGTCAGGGAGGACCGCCCTTTCGACCTAGGTAATCTGGAGGAAATGTTAAAAGGGCTCCCCCCTGAGCACATGCAGTCCATAAAAGAGTGGTTCCCTCTATTCCTAACCCCAGTTCCAGAGTACAGGAGGGTGGCGCTTGACATAGAGGTCGCCACTGAGGCAGTAGACAGGATACCCGACCCCAGCGTCGCAAAGAACCAGGTCATCTGCGCATCGCTTGTAGCCTCGGACGGTCTCAACAGGGTCCTGCTCCTGAAGAGGTCGGGAACTGAGGAGGGTCTGAGACCTCCTGACCTCCCCGGCAATGTTGAGCTCTCCTACTTCGACGACGAGCTATCCCTCATCAAGGAGATCTTCAAGTACCTCCTCGATTACCCCATCGTCCTGACCTTCAACGGTGACAACTTTGACCTCCACTACCTCTGGAGGAGAGCCCAGGTCCTTGGAATGAAGAAGGAGGAGATCCCCATACTGATGGGGAGGGAGATCGCACTCCTTCCCACCGGCATTCACATCGACCTGTATAAGTTTCTGCACAACCACGCCATTCAGGTCTACGCCTTCGGCAACTCCTACAGGGAGGTGACGCTCGACTCAGTGGCAAGCGCCCTCCTCGACATAAAGAAGATCCCCATAGAGAAGACAGTCACCGAGCTGGACTACCTTCAGCTGGCGTCTTACTGCTACAGGGACGCGTTGATAGTACTCAGACTCTCCTCTGAGAACTCGAGCCTGATAATGAACCTAATAACCATGATTATGAGGATCTCCCGGATGTCTATGGAGGACGTGACCCGCCAGGGCATATCGAGATGGATCAGGAGCCTCTTCTTCTACGAGCACAGGGCGAGGAATTACCTCATACCCCGCCAGAGCGACATCGAAGCCATGAAGGGCGAGGCCTCCACCACAGCCATAATAAAGGGCAAAAAGTACCTCGGTGCCATTGTGATCAAGCCCGAGTCGAACGTCTACTTTGACGTGGTCGTCCTGGACTTCGCAAGCCTATATCCCAGCATAATCTCAAGGTGGAACCTTAGCTACGAGACGGTCAGGTGCGTACACGAGTCTTGCAAATCCAACCTCGTCCCGGACACACGGCACTGGGTCTGCACGAAGAGGGTCGGGCTGATGTCTTTAATCATCGGGATCCTCAAGGACGTGAGGGTGAAGTGGTTCAAGCAGAAGTCGAAGGATCCCTCCCTCTCGCCAGAGGAGCGGAACTGGTACAAGGTGGTCCAACAAGCATTGAAGGTATTTTTGAATGCATGCTTCACGGGCGACACAGATATACTCACAACTGAAGGCGTTAAGAACGTCAAAGACGTAAAAGTCGGCGACAGAGTCATAAATGTCAACCCTGAGACACTCGAGCCAGAAGTGGACGAGGTCGTCGAGACTCAAGAGTTCGACTACGATGGTTACCTCATTCACTTTGAGAATGATAGATTCACAGATCTCATTGTAACCCCAGAGCACAGGTTTCTCGTCAAAGACCGGAAGTGGGCAGCTAGGTTCGTGGACGCCGAGGCAATATACAATTCAAGAGGATCGATTGTACCGATACTCAGAACCTCCTTTAGACAACCATCGAGGTACTTCTCATTCTTGGAATTTGGCAAAGAAGAGAAGCTGGGGCTTGCTGTTAAGCTCCCTGCAGCAAAAGCGGAAGATTCAGAGGAAGAACACGCCCAACTGAAGTCATTCTTGAAAAATCTAAATAGATGCTGCGAGATAGACCCGAACGGATTCTTCATACCTCAAATAGACCAGATATCTGAAGAGACTCTTGACACTATCATCGGGTTTGGCGGTACACCTTATCTGGCAAAATCCAGCCCCAATCCAACGCTCGAGAAGACAGAACTCCTCCCAGTCAGGGTGGATCATGAACTCTTTGCCAAACTCTGTGGGTGGGTCGTTTCAAAAGGGCACCTTAAGCTAAATGGAGGCAGAATTGATTCAAGTGATGAGGGCCACGACGGCCTATACATCCGCATTACCAGCTTTGGAGGGAAGGGTCGCGCGAACCCAGAGATCCACAGGGATCAGGTCGAGGATGCGCTGAAGCAGATTGGTATCAACTACAGCATTGGTATGAGGGGCTTAAAAATCTCAAATGAACTGTTCTGCAGATGGGTGAGTAAAAACTGTTATACTGGCGAAAAATGCGAAAGATGTGGAAGCGCCTACTGTTCTCATATGAAAAAAATTCCAGATGCAATAATGGACGCAGGCGAGTCCGCAATAAAATCATTCCTGGAGGGGCTATGCGCTGGAGATCTGGCAAGGAGACCGAGTATTTACTCGGCACAAAGCGCTAAACTTACAAACCAACTTTTGGTACTACTGGCGAGGCTCGGCCATTCATCGAAGCGCGTCTATGACAGGGGTCGCGGCGTATTCAGGGTGAGCTGGAGAAACACTAACCAGTACACCGACCATTGGAGGAAGGCCAAGATCCCGTATAAAGGGAAGGTTTACTGCGTCACGACTAAGAAGAACCACACAGTCTTCGCCGGTCGCAATGGCAAGCTGATCCCCTGCGGGCAGTCTTACGGCGTCTTCGGGGCTGAGATCTTCCCCCTCTACTGCCTCCCGCTCGCGGACAGCACCACAGCGATCGGTCGCCACATAATAAGAGAGACCATAAACAAGGCTAAGGAGCTTGGGGTCTCAGTCATATACGCCGACACAGACTCCCTCTTCCTTTACAAGCCAACAAAAGACCAAATCTCGCAGATACAGGAATGGGCAGAGTCCAAGTTCGGGATAGATCTCGAAGTCGACAAGCGCTACACCTTCGTCACATTCTCCGGCAGGAAGAAGAACTACCTGGGGGTTATGGACACAGGCGTGGTTGACATAAAGGGGCTAATGGGCAAGAAGCGGAACACGCCTGTCTTCATAAAGCTCGCCTTCAACGAGATGACGCAGGTCCTGAAGGACGTCAAATCACCCCAGGACTTCGACCGGGCAAAGACCAAGATCAAAGAGATAGTACAAAACTGCTACGCAAACCTCAAGAGCCGGAGATACACCCTCGACGAACTGGCCTTCAGGGTCATGCTCTCGCGCCCAGTGGAGAGGTACCAGAAGACCACCCCCCAGCACGTCAAGGCAGCGAAGCAGCTCAAGGAAAAGGGCAAGGAGGTAAAGCCCGGCGACATAATCTCATATGTCAAGGTTCAGGGTCCCATTGGGGTCAAGCCCGTCCAGCTTGCCAGGGTCGACGAGGTCGACGTCGACAAGTACGTAGGCCACATCGAGACAACCTTTGGGCAGGTCCTCGACGCCCTCGGGATCGAGTTCGACGAGATAGTCGGAATAAAGAAGCTGGAGTTCTTCACCCGATAGCCCCTCGATGGGCGCATTTTTCCTGCAGGTGTGAGACTCAACCCGATTATGTCCACGATGCGTCCCTGTCATGCCTGGATATCGTGGTGGTGAGGCCCATGTCGTGCAATGCGAAAGTGATGAGCGAGCCGGTCCTCCTACTCTGGCGGTCTTCAGGGTGAATGTTTTAAGCTCGTTAATAAATGCAGTGCGCCCCCTATCGAACGCCATGCAGTAAGGTTGACCTTTTACCGGCACTCCTCCTACTTCGGCCAGTAGGGGCAGGGAGGTTTGGTAAAACGGAACAGATCTGATCCCTTCAATGATGTCCTCGATCTCCGCCTCTTCCATCTTCAGGAGCTCACCATGTATACTTTTGCCTTCGTTTTTGCTTCGGTTTTGCCTTCTCCGTATTTGTTCTCCATCTCAAACTCCCCGGCTGCGGGCACCACAGCGGTATCATGGAATCGAAAGCAATCTGGTTTGTACCAACTTAAGTTCTGCAAGTTGAGGATCTGTTGTGACCAGGGTTCCTCCCAACATTTTTGCGGCAGCCACGATATACGCATCCGCCAGGGAAATTTTGCTTCGGTGAATACACTTCAGCCCTCCCGCGACGCGGGTGAGCCGCTCATCCACAGCCAATATTGACATCTTAGAGTGTCTGATAGACGTGTGTCTCACTTCCGCAACTTCACGCCCAAGTTTTTCACAGGTCTTGTAGTAAAACTCTGCGATGTTGGTCTCGCACGTGTAGCCCTCCGCCCTTCCGGCAATAACTTCGTCGAACATTTCTTTGACCTGCTTATCCTCTGCAAAGTAGAGAAAAATCGGACCAGTATCGAAGATGAGCCTACTCTTCATCAGATGCCTCCTTCCTCCTTTCTTCCTGCAATTCCTTTATCATCTGATATACTGTTTCCTTGATGGCTTTATCTGCACCGAAGAGGTCCTCAAGTGGGATTACCGGGACAATCAAGACTCCCTCACCAGTTTCAACGAACTCGATGCGGGAGCCTTTTCCTAACTTGTACTTTTTTCTGATCTCAGCAGGGATCGTTACCGTGCCTTTCTCAGTGATGGTATAACCCAATTCTTTTCTCACCATACTTTTAATAAAAAAGTATCCTATTTAACTATTATGTAATACTAGCAATCTCTCGCCAACTTGAACATCGGCATGAGGGGCGACAAGACATCTGAATTAATTTATAGAGCTGCATCACCAGGCACAGTTGCACCTCATCTT
>Ga0272448_1007248_pt1 | contig 11783 bp, 9 predicted proteins | sample YNPCB0191_FD_202220 | JGI IMG/M metagenome (GOLD analysis project Ga0272448, IMG submission 202220) | Hot spring sediment microbial communities from Yellowstone National Park, WY, United States - YNP-CB-019-1 | ecosystem: Environmental > Aquatic > Thermal springs > Hot (42-90C) > Sediment... | reverse complement strand
CCACTTGAAAAAGTGGAATTGGGGTTTTATTACGACCGATTTTCCATTAAGCAATTAGATAATTCAACCGATAGAAATGGTGAAGAGATCTCTTTCGATTGTGCTGGCAATTTTCAAGGGGAAGCTGTTCATGATGTTACATTTTACTTCAGGTACAGATACAAGTCCACGGAAAATTTTTATATTCCGCAATACCTTGGTTATCCCGTAATGCAATCAGTTGTCCTTAGCTCACGACAAAATTTTCGCCTTGAACTCAGAAAGAGATTCAATAACTGGATCAAAATGAAATCCAGGTATGAGAAAAACATCCTGGGAACAGGTGAGACAGGGGAGCTTTTTGTTTTCCAATTTCGAGCTGAATTTGGGGCGATGATAATTTCGCCGGAACTGGCAGTGTGCCGAACTGGTTCTTATGATACAGCTTTTTATTTACTTGAAGACGATATCGGCAATTCATCGCCGTTTGTGTTGTTGTACGGAGATGAGATCAGGCTATCACTGTTAATCTCGGCACAGCCAGTGAGAAATTTTAAAATAATGCTAAAGTTTGGCAAGGATTCCTTTGCTTTCGGGCGCAAGATAACCGTTGGGAATACTTCTACAATACTTTCAAATAGTGTGCAAATTAGCGCAGGGATAACTTATACGTTTGAAGGAAGGTTTTGAACATTGCGATGCAGTTCGGATTTGAGTATCCTTATGCTTTGTTTGTGAACAAGGTTTACAGTAACTTTTTAAAAAGGAATTTTTATAAGATGAGAGCCCTATTGGTTTATCCACGTTATCCTGATACATTTTGGAGTTTCAGACATGCTCTGAGGTTCGTGTCAAAAAAAGCAGCTTTTCCACCTCTTGGACTGTTGACCGTGTCGTCCATGTTGCCGAAGGGATGGGAAAAACGCTTCGTTGATTTAAACGTCCGTCCACTGAATGATGAAGAAATATTGTGGGCCGATTATGTATTTATAAGTGCAATGTCTGTCCAGAGAAAATCAGCAGAAGAGATAATTCATCGATGTAATGCGTTGGGTCGAAAAGTTGTTGCAGGTGGACCATTGTTTACGTCTTCATATGATGAAATCGATGGAGTAGATCACTTTGTTTTGAATGAAGCTGAAATTACTCTAAATCCTTTTCTAGATGACCTGTCGAGAAATCAGGCAAAGCCACTGTATACGACCGCAGAGTGGGCAAATGTTACGACAACTCCGGTTCCGGATTGGGACATCATAAATTTTAAGTGGTATGCCTCAATGAATTTACAATACTCTCGTGGTTGTCCATACGATTGCGAGTTTTGTGACATAACTGTTTTATATGGAAGAATTCCACGAACCAAAACCCCCCATCAAGTCATAGCAGAGCTGGATGCCCTTTACAATCGTGGGTGGAGAGGGAGTGTCTTTTTTGTTGACGATAATTTCATTGGAAACAAAAACAAGCTGAAGAAAGAAATTCTCCCTGCAATCATTGACTGGAATCACAGGAGAAAGAACCCGTTTTACTTCAATACTGAAGTCTCATTAAATGTGTCGGATGACCCTGAGCTGATGGACATGATGGTAAGAGCTGGTTTCAATTCAGTGTTTGTCGGCATTGAATCGCCCAACGAAGATAGTCTTATGGAATCAAATAAGATTCCGAACAAACACAGAGATCTGGCGATTAGCGTTCGAAAGATCCAAAAAGCTGGAATGGAAGTTCAAGCTGGATTCATTCTTGGATTTGATACCGATCCGGCATCAATATTTGATAAGCTTATAGGGTTTATACAAGAAAACGGGATTGTGACGGCGATGGTTGGACTTCTTAATGCACCCAGAGGTACAAAGCTTTATAAGCGATTGCTCAAAGAAGGAAGGCTCCTTCATGCATTTTCGGGTGACAATACTGATTTTTCAATGAACTTTCTCCCCAGGATGGATTATGAAAAACTTGTCCAGGGTTACAGGAATGTTGTAAACAGGATTTATTCACCTAAGGAGTATTACACTCGTGTAAAGAAATTTCTGAAGGATTTCAAGCCCGCCCGGACAAGACTCGCTCATGTTTCATTTGCTGAGATAAAGGCTCTTTTAAAGTCTGCAATTTTACTTGGATTTGTAACAAAGGAACGGGCTTATTACTGGCGACTATTTTTCTGGTCCCTTTTTTGCAGGCCAAGGCTTTTCCCCCTTGCTATAACATTCAGTATTTACGGCTTCCACTTTAGAAGAGTTTTTGAAGAGAATATCATCTCAATTTGATTTCTCGAAGTGAAAAGGGGCACGTTATTTCTCTCCGTGCCCCAAATTACCGGCTTCTGTCTCCATTTTAAATGAACTTCGAGTTCAAAATTCCCGATAAAAGCTTTGGATAAAAGTATGTTGACTTTTGCGGCATAACCGCATGAGCTTGTGCAACTTCCTGAACTTGCTGCACCCTGGTTGGATTTAGAAGAAACCCCAGTTGAGCATTTCCAGACTGAACGGCCTCGTCAACTTCCAGGCGCTCAATTGTATAATTTATGTTGAGCTTTCTTTCTTGCGCAGCTTTTGAAATGCCGAGAACCTGATCAAGGACATAGTCATGGAGGAGAGTGACATCTAATTTCTTCACGGGAGCCGGCAAATCTTCCTTTATTACTTTCATTACATTTTTATCCTTATGTGTTGTCATTAAGTAATATTCCTTTTTCGGAAGAACCAATCCAAAGGAATACTCATGTGCATATTTGAGTCCTGTTGCAAGCTCTTCAATACTCCCGATTGACTGAAGTTCGAATACTTCGCTAACCTTATTAATGAACTCGTTCTTGTTGAAATGCTCGAGGCTATGGACAATGCGATGCGTTGGATAGACAACAAGTCCTGAGTCAAATATGTTTGTAAAGTACATCATGATGAAGTTGTACGGTTCATTGCCCGTGTGACTCGGGTTCTTAGATTTCATTATTTTTTGGTATTCAAGCGCCGTCTCATATCGGTGGTGTCCGTCAGCAATATAGACCTGGTGGTTTGACATTAGTTCTTTAAATATTGAAATGATGCTTTCGTCCTTTAATCGATAGATCACATTCTTAACTCCGTCGTATTCTGCCGAGAGAAATGGCTGTGAGTGCCGAAGTGATTCATAAATCGCCTCAGCCTTCATTTCTTTGTCGCTATAAAGTCCAAATATTTGACTGAAAGTTGCGTTTGTAGATAGCATCAATTTGAGGCGGTCTTCCTTCGGTTTCGATAGGGTTCGTTCGTGTGGAAGTACGACCCCTGATTCGAATGGTTCGAGCTTTATCCAGGCTACGAATCCCCGCCTTGTAACTTCTCTGCCTTCTATTTCGTGAAAGGTTTGAAAGTATGGGTAGATGCACTCATTGTCATCCACGAGAAGGATGTTTTGTTTTAACATCGTTTCCAACTCCCTTGCTGCTGACAAATAGGGGTCACTCTCACGATTAAGGTCAAGGCGGACTATGTTGTACGGACTATTGCTATACAGTTCCTCCTGTAGTTTCCTGTCTATGACATCATATGGTGGAGCCACTACTTTTGAAAGATCTGTGATTTTTTGATTATAGTAAATTGCTTTGAACGGACGAATTGTAGCCACAGTTCAACTCCTTTTCTTTGTTTTGATCAATGAAACAAATTTTTGTCGTTTTAATTTCATTATTTAGTATGTACATGTTTCTGTAAGGGTTCCAGTGGGTTGGTAGAAGCATCCTACAACAGTTCTATTAACTCGAATGTGACATCAGTTTTAATGGTATCCAAGTTTGGGTAGTATTTTCTTATTGTCGCTCCAGTCGGTATTTACCTTTACAAACAATTCTAAAAAGACTGGCTTGCCAATAAGCTCCTCGATCTCTTTGCGAGCATCAGCACCAATTTCTCTGAGAGATTTTGCGCCTTTTCCTATAATAATTCCTTTCTGAGATTCGCGTTCTACGTAAATGATCGCTCTAATGTAAGTCTTGCGATTTTTTTGGTTCTCGTTGAACTCTTCAATTTCAACTGTGGTTGAATATGGTATTTCATCACGGAATTTACCAAAAATCTTTTCACGAATAATTTCAGAGACAAAAAACCTTTCGTCTTTGTCAGTCGTTGATTCTGCCGGATATAAGGGGGTTCCCTCCGGAAGGTATTTGATAATTGTTTTATGGAGGTCGCCTAAATTTTCTCCTCTCGCGGCTGAAACAGGGACAATCTCCTTGAAGAGGTTCAGTTTGCTGAGAGAGTCAATCATTGGTAAAAGCAAACCCTTTTTTACAAGATCGATTTTGTTAAGGACAAGGATGATTGGCTTATCCTTGAATTCTGAGATCACTTTCAAGGTGATGCTGGACTCTATTTCTGGCTTGGAAGCGTCGATCATTGGCAAAATTACGTCCGCATCTCGGAGTGCGGAGTTTGCAAATGACATCATCAATTCTTGAAGTGCATACCTTGGATTGATCAGTCCAGGGGTGTCGATAAAAATGATCTGGAAGTTTTCTCCAGATGATATGCCAAGTATCTTGTGTCTGGTCGTCTGTGGTTTCGGAGTGACGATCGAGAGCTTTTGACCGAGAAGAGAATTTAACAGTGTAGACTTACCTACATTTGGCTCGCCGACGATTGCGACGTAGCCAACACGGAACTCTCGCTCAATATTCATTTGTCACAGATTTCCTGGCCAGCTTTAAGGATTGCCATAGTGAGGTTGATTAAAGTGCGGCTTCGCCGCTTTCTTCTGTTCGTACTCTGATAACTTCTTCCACTGGATAAATGAATATTTTCCCATCGCCAACCTGGCCTGTCTTTGCAGCTTTAATGATTGTCTCAACTATCTTGTTGACCTGGCTGTCTGGTGCAATTATTTCAATTTTCATTTTTGGAAGGAAATCAATCTGGTACTCCGAACCGCGATACATTTCTGTGTGGCCTTTTTGTCGACCGTATCCCTTGACCTCAGTGATGGTCATGCCTTTGATTCCAATTTCTACCAGGGCTTCCCGAACGTCATCAATCTTGAAGGGTCGGATTATGGCTTCGATCTTCTTCATTTTGTCTGCCTCTATTTATTTTGTCTTGACTTACTGCTTCGGAGACAATTTGGAAAAATTTAAACTAATATCAAAAGAGAAAAGTACAATTCTGAAAATAGTCTTGAGCCATGGTATCAGCAGGGAGATTAATAAGGAATTCATGGATTGTAAGGTTTCTTGGCGTATGTTATTTTAGTTTTATAAATATGAAAGCTAAATTAGCCCTTGCAAATGGCATTGTTTTTACTGGAGAATCATTTGGTGCTGAAGGGGAAACCACGGGTGAAGTTGTCTTTAATACGAGCATGATTGGATATCAGGAGATACTCACGGATCCATCTTACTGTGGCCAAATTGTAACGATGACATATCCCCATATTGGGAACTATGGAGTAAATACTGAGGACGTTGAATCAGCGAAGCCGCAAGTTGCCGGATTTGTTGTCAGAGAGTACAGCAAGTTTTTTAGCAATTATCGGGCGACAGAAAGTCTGGGTGATTACCTGAAAAGAAATGGCATTGTTGGGATTGAAGGGATTGACACAAGAAAGCTCACGAGGATTATTCGTGAAGTTGGTGCAATGAACGGGGTCATTTCTACAGAGGAATTGGATAATGATTTGCTAATTAAGAAAGCCCAGTTGACTCCGTCGATGGCAGGATTGGATCTGGCAAAGGTTGTTACTACGAAGAGTGTTTATAAATTTCATTCGGATGGTATGCATGAATCAGCGTTTAATGTGATAGCTTACGATTTTGGAATCAAGACGAACATTTTGAGAAAACTATTTGAGAGAGGATGCAATGTTACTGTTGTCCCAGCAAGTTTTCCTGCTGACAAAGTTTTGCAAATGAACCCTGATGGAATATTCCTTTCCAATGGTCCAGGCGATCCATCGGCAGTGGAGTACGCCGTTAACAACGTGAGAAATCTTATTGGTAGAAAACCAATCTTTGGTATTTGTCTGGGCCATCAAATACTGGCTCTTGCGGCGGGTGCGCGAACTTATAAATTGAAATTTGGCCACCGTGGTGCCAATCATCCCGTAAAAAATCTTTGCAGAGGAACCATTGAAGTGACCTCTCACAACCATGGTTTTGCTGTAGATCCAGATAGTTTGCCTCAGGAATACGAGATAACACATATTGATTTAAATGATAACGTTCTTGAGGGCTTTCGTCACAAGAGCTATCCACTGTTTTGCGTGCAATTTCATCCTGAGGCTTCTCCAGGCCCACACGACAGTGACTATTTGTTTGATGATTTTGTGGGAATGATGGATAACGTTAAAGTGAGCAGATGATCATGCTTGCGGTGAAGTCGGTACTTGTTAAGTTTTTGATTGCATTAAAAGATTTTCTCATCGGGGTATTTTCGGATCACAGCAAGGGTCCGAGATGCTGTTAGTTGGACAATTTTTTGATCATACAAATCGATGAGGTAGAAAAGAGTTTAAGTCCACTTTTTAGATTTCATATCTCAGTTCGCCTTTCGGTCCGATTGTTCGCACGACGATGTGGTGACTTTCGTCTGCTTGCACCATTCCCCAGTAGAGAGCAAACTGTTGGAGCTGAAATTCAGCAGGGTAGCGTTCAGAAGTCCCAAGGAATACTTCATTTGCACCAATTTGAGCGGCTGTGTGTGCAATTGCATAAGCTGCATTGTTTGTTGGAATGACAATGGGCAAGACCCCTTTCCCCTCTTTTTCCGCCACTTTAATGACCTGAGTAAATAATTCCTCTTCGTGTATTCCCACAGTGCCGTTAACACTTGCGTTTTCCCTATCGGACAGGACTTTTGCCGTGGCTACAACTATATCAACTTTTTCAGGATCTGATTCTTTCAGGCATTGAACCAGGTGCATGAGTCGGTTTGGTGCTCTTACAGCCACAAGTTTTCTTTCTGGATGTTTGCAACCAATTGCCTCTGCTGTTAAATTGCTCTGGGCGTAAACGTTGAAACGTTCAAGCTCGGGATTTCTTGCCTCGGCAATTTTTTTGTTTGCTCTTTCTGAAATCGCAAACACAATGTATAGTACGATGGTGAATCCTACTCCACCTTCAGTAGCAATTGGTTTGGTGAACAAATTGACTATTCCAAGTGATAGTAGAACTACAAAGACAAAGCCAAGACCAATTGGTAATTCATAATTTCCAATCCTGACATTTGGGGGCACCCTCCATTCACGTGGGGATTTGTCTTTGTGTCTCAGCACAATCATGGCAAGCGCTTTCATTATGAAGCTCCAGACAACTCCAAAGGCATAAGCTTCCCCTAGAAGATAAACGTTTCCCTTGCTGAATATAATAATTGCCAGCTGCAGAATCACGAGTGTATGGATCATCCTGTAAGTGGTCCCATATCTCGAATGGGGCTTTCTGAACCATTCATGCAAAATTCCGTCTTCGGCAACCCTGTTCATTACACTGTTAGCACCTATAATAGCAGTATTTACAGCTCCGGCGAGAATAAGGAAACCAACGAAGACAACAAAGCCCTGAAGTGCAAGGAGTACCACATGCGGACCCTCCAGGTGCATTGCTAACCCACTCAAAACGTTGTCGTTATATTCTCCAAGTAGTTCAGATTGTGGTACAATCATCGATGCAAATAGAGAATTCATTCCCGTGAAAATGAAGCTAAAGATGAAGATTATAAATGCAGCTTTTTTTAGATTTCTTAGCTTTGGTGCCTCAATCTCCCTGTATACTTGCCCTAATGTTTCTTCGCCGCTTACAGCAAGTATAGAGTGCCCCATACCTACAAGAACACCAATAGCCCCCACCGTTCTTACCCAATTGACATGTGCTAGAAGACCGAGAGCATCATTTGATACCCTCACCGACAGTGGTGGTAATTGTGCGCCCCTAATCAGGACTGTTGCAAGTGACCAAGCAAAGAGCATAAAAGCGAGAACTGCTGTTATCTGTAGAATCCGAAGTGCTTTTTCGCTAGATTCTTCAATTCCTATTAGATTTTTTCGCCAGAAATAAAATTCGATCAATATAGCGGTTACAACAGCCACAGTGTTTGGCGGGACCACTATATTAGTCCCCGTGTAATGGAATAGCGAGTTAACCAGGCCAGCAATATATTGGCCAGCTGACACTGCGCTTATTGGTGCTGTTATGAGATAATCAAAGATCAGGGCAGATACAGAAAACTTTGCTGCGGTTTCCCCCATGGCTTCATGGACAACTTTATATACACCTCCGCGAACGAACATGCTCGATGATTCAATGTAAACGGCTCTTATCCCATAAGCGAAAAAAATTACGAAAATTATAAACCACGGAGCTGATTGTCCAACTGCCTTTTCTGCAATGCCAAGAGCATAATAAGCGCTCGAGGCAAGGTCCGACAGCACAATTGCTGCTGCTCTCCAGTATGAAATAAATGTAAGCATCACAGTTGTTATTACGACGACCTTTACCTTCTTTTCGGCAAGGCCAGAAATCCCAGCTGCTTCAAAAACATGTTCTTTCATATGTACCTGTTTTTCAAGTGCATAAAGTATATAATGAATAGCCAAAAAACAACTCGATTGGTCATTGGCAGGTCAGAGGTTTAAACTATTTCATGAAGAAGGTTTTGCAGTTCTGTATTTAGAAGTAGAAAAGTTCAATATTATTAACACCTCATTTCTCAATTACCAGCTTTATCGTCAGATTGCCGAATGAGGTTATGAGCTTGCAAAAGTAAACTCCGCTGGAAAGCCCTTCCGAATCAAATTGGATAATGTGGAGTCCAGCTTCCCGATATCCGCTTTCGAGACTCTCGACTCTCCGTCCGATGACATCGTACACGTCCAGTCCTATATTTGCAGCGCGGGGAAGGAAGTACAAAATATTTGTTTTGCCATTGAAAGGATTTGGATAGTTTGAAAGGACGAAATATTTGCCGGGTGGCGATGAGCTAACGGAGTGCGTTACCTGTGCGTAGTATTTTGCGAGTAACTTGTTGTGTGGGTCAATAACTATCGAATCGACACTTCCGGGAGGTGAGATTTTGAAGATTTGTACACTTAGCGAATCCCAAAATTGAAGGATACTTAGATTGCCACTCGAGTAAATTCCAATTTCAACTGGCATTTTGAAAATCGGAGCGCTGGTTTGAATTTGAGTTACGGTCAGAAAAATGGAGTCCCCCACCCTCAAAGGATATACGGAATAAATGGGATAACCTGGGTTGAAAATCCACTGGTCAAAAAACCAAGCCATGTTTGTTTGTGCCACCTCATTAACAACGGCCTCAAAATCGGATGTTGTCGCATTATGGTAGGCGAACTTTTTACGATATTCGTGAAGGACCTTAAAGAATGTGGAATCACCAAGTATATCCTTGAGCATTTTGAGTACCCAGGCACCTTTGTAATATTCAGCAATTCCAAACAAATATTTGGACGGTGGGTCGTACATTGCATAACGGGCAATACTGTCTTCTTTGAAATAAGAATCAGCGTATTGCCTCAGTTCGCTTTCGTATTCTGCTTTACTCAGATGTTGAAGCTGAATAAGCTCGGAAAAGGTAGCAAAGCTTTCATTTAGCCAAATATCTTTCCATGTCCCAAGAGTGACGAGATCTCCCCACCACTGATGAGCAAGCTCGTGTGCTACAACCATTCGATTAAACTCGTATGAACGTTTGAGGGTGGAAATTGTCTGATGCTCCATGCCGCCGTATTGAAATGGTTCAATCCCAACCATTCCATACTTTTCAAAAGGGTAGTCTCCAAAGATTGATGCATAAAAACTTATCATTGAGACGACTGTATCAATGTTAACCCCACCGCCAGATGCAGCGGCAGCAGAATCTGGTGGATAAACGTAATATTGAACCGGAATGTTTGTCCCGGCATTGTCAATGTAATGGGACTGAACAATTGAGAATTTTGAGGCGGTAATGCTCATTAGATATGTGGCGACCGGAAAATTTTCTCTCCAGTGGAATGTTCTGCTTCCGTCGTTGTTAAGAGAGTCTGAAACAAGCTCACCATTGGAAGCAGCAACATAACCGTCAGGAACACGGACGTAGGCTTCGGCAAGCGCCTTGTCGGATGGATCATCATAGCATGGCATCCATCTATGAGCGTCCGTTGGCTCGCTCATTGTATAGGCTACAGTTTGGTATATGCCATTCCCTTGTTTGTATAAGTAAAATCCTCTTTGGGGGGTGTTTGAATTTTCGCCTGGATTGACAACCCTGTAATAGAGTCTGATCAAGCCTGTGTCGGTTTTCTCATATATCCTGTCAAGTGTGATTTTGATACTGTCCCGGGAAAGGGTAAATGGAAGTTTTTTCCCATTAGATACTACCGAATCTATTTTTAAGTATATGGAATCTAAATCAAAGGTTAATGAAGACAAAGAGGGTGACGAGTCGGGACGAAATAGTATATCAGAAATAGCCTCAAAGGACAGGCTATTTCCTTTAAGTATATCATACCAGTCGAAATGGAGTGTATACTTCAAAACTTCAAATGAACGATAAGACGTGTAACTTGTGTGTTCAGAAAGAGGGGCGCTTAAACCCTCGTTCGCGGTTGATTTCTTCAGTTGAAATGGCTTTGCTACACCCTGCAGACCTATACAAGAAGCGATTATTAAGAAGATCGAAATCTTCATTTCTTACAATGTTTTGTGGACATCCTTGCGGGATAAAGGATATGTAGAGAGTTCCTGCTTGCCTGTGGAGAACACAAGCACACCCGATAGGATCAAGGCAGCGCCTAACAGGGTTCCTCTGGGGAGATTTTCGTTTAACGTAACATATCCAAAGAAGAGAGCCAATACAGGAGTTATAAAGGATGTCATTGAAAGAAGCACAACGTTCATGTGTTTGAGGAGGTAAAAGTAAATTATAAATGCAGTTACAGATCCAAAAATTGCTAAATACAGGATCGAAAGTGTAGGGATCAGAGCAAACCTGACGGTGCTCCAGTTTTCAAGGAACAAAGAACTCAAGAGTAAAGTTATCCCGCCAAAAAGCATTGGTACCAAATTAATATAGACAGGATCGATATTTTTGCCGTATTTTTTTACGCTCACTGCAACTGCTGCATTGAGAAACGAGCTACAGACTACTCCCGCCATACCTTCAACAGTGTCTATGGAGCCCAGTTTAATGTCTCCCCAAAAAATATAAACCAGCCCCGCAAAGCCAACGAGGATTCCTAAGGTTTTTTGAAAGGTCAGCCGTTCGGCCCTCAAGAAGAGTGAAGAAAGTATTGCTGCGAAGAAGGGCATGACTGCAAATGTGACCGCGGTGAGTCCTGATGCGAGCCTCTGCTCAGCCCAGTAGACAAGTCCATACGGTACGCTAAACGACCCAAGGCCAACGAGGACCAAAAAAATTAGCTCATGGATGTTGAATGTGTATTTGAATTTTCTCACTTTCAAAATAATCAATAAAAGGGCAGTTGCAATCATAAACCTTAATCCTGCGCTGAAAAATGGTGGGAAGGAGAAGGTTGATATCTTGATTCCAAGCCATGTCGTGCTCCAGATAAGGCATATCAGGATATACCCTGAGATCAGCGTTAACCTCGAGGGGGATTTGGTCATCGTTCTGTTCAAAAATCTAATTTAAAGTTGATTCCGGCAGGGGGGATGAAACTCAGTGTTATTCCCAGCTTATCCCCCAACATCTTTTTGCGAATGTCTGTAATTTGTGAGCTCAACAAACTCACGGCTATGGCTGAGGCGCTCCCCAGCGCAGCTCCTGCAATGACATCGCTTGGGTAATGAAGTCCCATATAGATTCTTCCGTAAG
>Ga0272448_1007247_pt1 | contig 11783 bp, 15 predicted proteins | sample YNPCB0191_FD_202220 | JGI IMG/M metagenome (GOLD analysis project Ga0272448, IMG submission 202220) | Hot spring sediment microbial communities from Yellowstone National Park, WY, United States - YNP-CB-019-1 | ecosystem: Environmental > Aquatic > Thermal springs > Hot (42-90C) > Sediment... | reverse complement strand
TCCAATTCTCCGAGCAGTTTACCGGTCCCTGAGGCAAGAAAAGTCAGCCCGATCAACAGGCCTGCTATCAGGCTGGAATATTCACGCACTGGTAACAATTTTGTGCTGTCAAGACGCATATTATTCCTCCCTGCACATCAATATCGGGGGCAACAAAATACATCGAAATCGACCTGACCTTTCGCTTCATTTCGCATTCCATCTTCAGCCATAACTGTAATCAGATAATGGCCGACATTCGGCGGGGCGGTGAAAAAAGCCGTATCGCATGAACCCGAATCCAGTGCCGGTGACCCGGGGTCGGCCTTTAAAAATCCACCGCTCTTAGACCATCGATATTTTATTTCTCCGCCTGCCGCATTATCTACGATGCAGTGTATGCGTGTTCTGGTGCCGACTTTCACCGTACGTTTGATCAGTACATTTTCGCCTGATGACATGGAAAGCTTTAAATCGACATTGGGGGTTGTTGTGCCATCCGCATTGGTCAGCACCCGGATGCCAACCGATTTCGTGGCCACTCCGCCTTTTCCATCGCTGACCCTGACTTCTACAGTATAATCTCCCATCGTATCCGGCGTTATCCAGACTATGTTCGATCCACCGCCGTGAAACTGGCCACTATCCGCCGCCCACTCATATTTCAAAGGGTCGCCATCGGGATCCTCTGAGATACAGATCAGCTCAAGATCCTGTCGGGCCATGGCGTCGTGAGCGCAGACTAACTCCTTTATTACCGGAGCCGCATTGGGCGGTGCGGAAATTTTCGGCGGTTCTGCACAGCCGGCACATAGGGCAATCACAAAAGCAGCAACCATCAGCCGTCTCATCGCTGAGATATCCCCACCTTTTCCAGTATCTTCAATATACTGTCCTTGTCTATATATCCGAGATTGCGTGCGACCTCCTTACCATCCGCAGTAAAAAATATCTGAGTCGGTATTGCCCTGATACCATAACGGGTAACCAGCTTCTCCTGTTCGGGGTCATATACTTCCACAATTACCACATTCAACCGGTCTTTATATTCAACTGCCAGTTCTTCAAGAATGGGCTTCATAGCCTTGCAGGGGATGCACGTGCGCCAGCCGAAGTCGGCCAGCGTGGGTCTGCCGTTTCCCAGAACGCTATCCAGAGGTATCCTGGTTATATCAGCTCCGTCGCCACTTTTATTTTGTCCGGACGTATCGACGCCGGTCTGTGTCCTGTCCATCGAGTTGCTACCGCCATCATTTTTATAAGGTATGTCGGCAACCGGCGTAGCAGCCGTCGATGTATTTGAACAGCCCAGCACGGCTGCAATCAGAATAAACAATGAAAATGTCAATATCGCTTTAACCCGAATAAATCCCCGCAATGCGCCTCCGGCAGACCTCATATTTATAGAAACTTTGCTTCCATCTTCACACATTTTTAACTTCTCCGGTTTAGCCGATATTTTCCAGCCGTTTTCCACGGCCCATTTTCGCCCTCAATTCCGTCCATATTTCAATAATCGCCCTCCAATGCTCTGGTGATAACCTGCTTCAAAGCCTGTTTGAACTTTGCCTTATCGGTAAAGTACTCCCAAACCTCATCAGCGAAAACGATACGCTGGGACTGACCATGAACTATGGTCATACCCAGACAAAATGGGGCAGGATCATATTTTTTGACAATGGCGGCATTCTGAGCCACATCAGAGGCTACAAACAGGAACTTAAGTTTGCCCGATTCGATCTCATTTTTAAACTCCTGCGTCACGGTTTCTCTGATATTTTCACCCGCCTCGGCCAGACATTCACAGGGAGGCGGATTACTCTTATAAAAATAGACGACCTCGACGCTATCCGGAGGTCCGGAAGGCTTAGCAGTCCCCGAAGTACTGGCCACCGGCCTGCCGCATGACGTTAGTATTACCAAAACAACGATGGAAACAATTAATATAAATTTAGGATTAGTGGTATATTTCATAGGTCTCCTTTTTAAACTCAATTACCGCAACAGAAAACATGTATGTTAACCTGCCCTCTGGCCTGCTTTCCGCTGCCATCTTTTACCACGACATCAACTGTATAATCACCGATGCTACCGGGTGCTATCCATCCGATAGTATCTGCCCTTCCTTCCTGTAAATCTCTGGCTTTTATCTTCCCGCCGGTGGACGACCATGTATATGTCAGCCGGTCACCACCACCGTTTTCCACCAGACAGACTATATTGGTTGTTGTCCAGATACGGGCGCGCTGATTACCGAGAACAACCGGCTGGTCATTACCCAGTTTCAGTTTTAATTCTATAGTCGGCGTTGCCGTACCGTCAGCATTGGTAACCACTCTTATTTCAATAGTGCGATTAGCAACACCACCTTTCCCATCCATCACCCTGACAGACACGGGATAGGTGCCCATTTTCCCAGGCGGAACCCACACAATACTTGCCCCATCACCCCGGATATTGCCTGCATCTGCTGTCCATGTATACATAAGATTATCGCCATCCGGATCACTGGCCACGCACTGTATTTCTACGTCCGAATTGGAGAATACATCTTTAGGATAAATCACGTCTTCAATTACAGGTGGCCTATTGGCCTGCATGGACACATGGCCTGTTCCCGAACAGGAAAGCAACGGCCCAAACAGTGTGGCTATCGTTATCAGCAGAAAAACCGTATATATTACTCCTGTTTGCCTCAAGATATAATCATTCCTCCATCAAATTAACTCTGGTTCAAGCCACTGAGAATCAGGGGAACCATGTAATAAATGCCGACGCCAATAAACACCAGGGCAATGACAATACGCAGAATTTTTTCACTTCGTGTAACAGCATCAATCCATTTCGATAAACTGGCCACGCCAAGAGATATAAGCATTCCAAATAATAACACAGGCAACCCGGTCCCGATAGCGAAAAAGGCCGGCAGAATCACGCCCTCGGTTGTTCTCAGAGCCAGTGGAATCAAAACGGCGAAAAACAGAACCGCGCTGTACGGACAGAAGGCCAGGGCAAAAATCGCACCCAGGGGCAATCCACCGATCATACCCAGGTCGGCAACTTTTCCTCCCGCCGATGAGAGGACATTCCCACTGCTCCCGAAGGAAATCCGGTCTATAAAAAGCATTAACAGCCCGACGACAACTAGAAACGGGCCCAGTGCCTTCTCACCCACCTCCTGCACAAATATCGAAATACCGGGAATGCTGAGGCCGAGGTAGATAATCAGCGCCCCCAGAACCGTATAGGTTAGCATGCGCCCTGCGGTATAAAGCGAAGCCGTCAGCACTGCATACTTGCGATCGGTCAATTTGCGCCCCACATAGGCCAGGGCCGCAATGTTGGTGGCCATTGTACACGGGCCGATGGTCGCCATCAGCCCCAGGAAAAAGGCCGATATGATGGGGATATTGTTACCCGAGGTAAGCGCAGATAAATCCATTACATCTCCTATTTAATAATATTAATAATACATATTGCTTGAGCTTTATGCGCAACGTTCATTTTCTCATCACTGTATTTTAAGCAGGCTCTGGTCAATAGCATCCTTAACCTTGAGCTGAAAGCCGCGAGGGTTTGTTTCACATTTCCAGTTCCATATACCCTGAATATCCTTTATATTATCGACGCCCCCGATTATGGTGTTCACAAACAGCTGTGAACCCACGGCACGATATTTTCTGACGATGTCAGCATTTTCCTGTTTCTGGATATTCAGAACCCTGTAGGTTAATTTCCCGTTGGCCATGGCATCCTGATAATATTTTTCTATTACCGTGTTGATATTTTGTTCAAAACACAAACAGGTCACACATCGCTGATTAGGGTGAAAATAAATGACATCCACACGGTTTATTTTATCCGAATTGGCCGGCGGTTGACGTTTAACAGAATCTGCTGCCGCTGCGGCATCCTGATCGGATGAACTCTGACCTGCCGCTTGATTTCCAGCAGGGGGCTGGTCAGAATTCTTCTCTCCCGCCTGCGGTTGGCCTGCTGCCGGCACCTGAGGTTGTACACCGGATGATGCCGGGCTACAGCTCACCGCAACCGGCACAAAAATACAACTCACGATTATCAATAATATCCCGATAAGCGTCGGCTTCAAAATATTCGCTCTCTCCCCATAGCAAATCGAGAATTCATTTCATGTGGGTCATCCACGACAGGTTTAAATATAAACTGTAAATTTTCGCGGATAACCCACAAATTTATCCATTTACCGGCTTTTGGCTTCTTCCTCATAAGCCATGGCGTTCATGATTAACTGTTCAACCTCGGCTCTGGTCGGAACCTTGCCGCTGAGTACCACCTTATCGTTAATAACCAAACCGGGGGTCATAAGTATAGGGTATTGCATAATCTTCCGCATATCCCTGACCTCCTCGACGGTAATATCAAGCTGCAAGGTGGATACCACTTCCTTAACAATTTTTTCCAGTGCCACACATTTGGCACATCCGGGACCGAGAACTTTGATATGCATGCATTTACCTCCGATTGCTATTTAGCGATAAATCCGAATATATATCCCGTAATAGTCGCCATGATAGAAACCAGTGCTACATAAACCAGGGTCTTTTTCCATCCCATTATTTTGCCCAGTGCCAGCATACTGGGCAAGGATAGCGCCGGACCCGCCAGCAGAAGGGCCAGCGCCGGCCCCTTACCCATTCCCATATCCAGAAATGCCTTAACTATGGGAACCTCGGTGAGTGTGGCAAAATACATCAATGCACCGAAAATCGATGCCACGAAATTACCGAGTATGGTGTTACCTCCCACAATGGATGCCACCACCTGCTGGGGCACAATTGCCTTTAATATGCCGGCGATAAACACACCTATTAGCAGCCACGGCACAATCAAAAGGAAAAACCGCCATGTTTCCTTCATCCACAGTTTGAACTCATCCAGGGTAAACCAGCGCCACAGGATAATGACCAGACCTGCAAGCAGAATACCCAGAACAAGCCACAGCTTGGAAGAGGCGGCGATAAGGATGCCCACCAGCAAAGCAAAATATATGATCTCCTGCCACCAGGGTTTTTCCGGGTCGGCAGCGGCCAGAGCCTCGAAACGGCCATCATCGATTCTTTTCTTTTCTCCTCTGGCAAAAATATACGCCATAATTAGCCCGATGATTACCGAAAAAGAAACCGCTCCGATTACACGCGCCAGGCCGATATCCCAGCCCAGAAGTCTGGCCGAATATACAATGGCCAGCACATTAATAGCAGGCCCTGAATACAGAAACGCTATGGCGGGCCCCAATCCTGCTCCGGCCATATATATACCGCTGAACAAGGGCAACACCGTGCAGGAACAAACAGCCAGGATTGTCCCTGAGACCGCACCAACTCCGTAGGCTAAGAATTTATTGGCGCCGGGTCCGAAATATTTTAGAACCGATGCCTGTGAGACGAACACCGATATGGCTCCCGCAATAAACAATGCCGGGACCAGACAGGTGAGTACATGAAGCGATAGATAATCCAGAAGCGTATCCCAGCCCGATTTAAGCAACATTAAAATAAAATCCATTTCATCTACCTTTTTGCTAATTTTCCGTAATCATGCACCGGTTTCAGGAAGAATGGACACATTCCGGATAAACACGGCATACAGTTGAGAGTTTCTCCAGATCGGACTTCGACAGCTCATTGACCATCAGTCGTTTCCTGACGGACTTTAAAAGATCGACGGTTGCTTCATCCATATTATCCCAATCGATCAGGTAAAATGAGAACAGTCCGCGATGTCTGACCCTTAATATCCCTGCATTGTGCATAATTCCGAGATGGTGAGAAACCCTGGGTTGCGATATCCCCAGCACCTGGATAATCTCACACACACAGCACTCACGCTCAAACAGCATATTGAGCATCCTCAATCTCGTCTCATCGGCAAGCGCCTTCAATAATTTGACCGTGTCCTGCATATTTTTACTCCCGTAGAATCTATATAACAATATTATTATATAGTTATATTTAGTTATAATGATAGCGCTCGAATTTTTAGATTGTCAAATGGCAGCTATTTTGATAAATATACGGCCCACTATAGAAATGATGATTAAATGGCAGATAAAATTATATGCAGACCAACACCGAAATGAAATCCGCAAAAAAAGAACGGTTGCTGGATTTTCAATTTTTATCTGCCCCACATATTTGAATTGCATGGTTGCGCATTATTGCAATTATCTATGAGCTTTGGTATCATTATATTCAGGTATTTAATATCCGTTCAATTTCAAATTAAGGGGGTAACTGCGATAGACGGGATTAAATTAGAGAGAAATTCGCAACTGGAAAATATTTAAGGAGGTTTTATATGTTTGCCAAGGTACTCTACCCAACCGATTTTTCCGATGTATCCACCAAAGCTCTGGAGTATGTTAAAAAACTGAAGGAAGCCGGAACTACCGATGTTGTTGTCGCCCACATAATCGATAAAAGGGAAACTGTTTGCGTGGGACCATGTGCAGCGTGGGGAAATATGACAGTGAGCGAAGCTGAAGCAAACTTGAGAAAGACACTGGAAACAGACGCACAAAAAAAATTGCGCTCCATCGAGGCCAAATTAAGAAAATCCGGCTTCGAGGTCAAGATACGATTGGAAACGGGCAGCCCCGTACAGGAGATTTTAAAGATCGAAGAGGAGGAGAAGGTTTCTGTCATCGTCATTGGTTCTCACGGCAAGAGCAATATCAAAGAAGTTTTTCTTGGCTCAGTTTCAGAGAATGTTATCAGACACTGTAAGAAGCCCGTTCTGGTCGTAAAGAGATAGGCATTAAAATGCATAAGCTGGTGAAAATATCCAAAGCCCTCTCCGATGAGACGAGAATCAGGATGCTTAAGTTATTACTGGATGAGGACATCTGCGCCTGTGAAATGAGAAAAATATTCCCTCTTTCACTCCCCCAGCTATCGAGAAATCTGAAAATGCTGATGGAGGCGGGCTTTTTAAAATGCTGGCGTGATGGAAAATGTTTGGTTTACATAGCGGACAGAGACAGCGCTGATGACTATTGCCGTACACTGATGGATTTACTATCAGCCTCATATAATAATTCTGAAACGGTATTAAAAGACCGTATGAAATTAAAACAGGTAAAAGCAAACAAAGTAAGGGTATGTTGTTAATAACCGATATATTTTTAAGTTTATACTTTCATGGTTGTGCATAGCTACAATTATATAATTATAAAGACATATCTTCCCGAGGGAGGGAGTATTAATGCCGCAGGTAGCTATAGTCACAGATAGTGCGTCATGTGTACCCGATGAGTTAATTCAGCAATATGCCATCGAAGTGGCCCCCATGGTATTGATCTCCGAAGGTAAAGCCTATCGGGACGGAATAGATATCACATCACAGGAATTTTATGAGAGGCTTTCCCGCAATAATAACAGGTGGACAACTTCCGCTCCCTCACCGGGTACTTATCTTGAACTTTTCAGAAAACTGGCCGGTAAAGTCAGTAGTATCTTGGTTATAACAACGTCATTAAAATTCAGCCATTCATTTGAGTCAGCCGTGATCGGCGTAGAAGCAGCCGGGGAAGAGTTAAGCAATCTGAAAATAGAGGTCCTCGATTCCGGAACCGCTGCGGGTGGACTGGGACTCGTGGTAATAGCTGCAGCCAGAGCGGCGGAACAGGGAAAACCGTTGAGCGATGTGATCGCTTCGGCACGGAGTACAATGTCTAAAGTCAATTTAATTGCATTTTTAGATACGCTTTACTACCTGGCCAGGGGCGGAAGGGTACCCCAAATAGCTGCGCTGGCAACTTCACTGCTCGATATCAAACCCGTTATAGAGCTACTTCCATTATCGCAGGGTATCCGTTCCTTACAGAAAGTCAGGACGAGACTTAATGCTGTTAATAAGCTGGAAAAGATCGTAAAAGAAAGAGTAAAAAGAAGTCCCGTTCACTGTATCGTTATGCATTCCAATGTTATCGACGAAGCCGAGGAGTTGAAAAAACACCTCGCCGGCGAACTCGACTGTGTCGAAATCTACGTTGCAGATTTTACGCCGGTAATGGGGGTGCACACGGGGCCCGGCCTTCTGGGGGTTGCTTTCTATGTGGAAAGCGGGTGAAATTTAGAGATCCATATGAATATGCTGAATTTGCCATCACCATTTTATCTATCAAAATACAGTAAGTTTAAATGGAGGTTATCATGAGTGCACTTGCATACGCTATACTATTTGTCGTCGGCATACTGGCCGGTGGTCTTGGCGGTTTGATCGGCATCGGAGGCTGCGTACTGATGATGCCAACCGTCCGCTTCGGTTTTAATTTTTCACCCGCACTGGCGGTGGGGACAACCTTGACGGCAGTGGTGTTCACCGCCGCATCCGGTGCCTATCAGCACTGGAAGATGGGCAACGTCGACTGGCAATCAGTAAAATACATAGCTCCGGCCGGCATCCTCGGGGTAATAGTTGGCTCGGTTGTTTTTTACTATATTTCATCATACGGTAAGGTTATCGATCTGATTGTTGGACTGGCCTTTATTTGGGCAGCTGCCAGAATGGTTTATGAAGGCTTCTTCCAGCGCAAAATGCCTGAGATCGCCGGTGACAAAATCGTGGGATCAAATGCGACCAAAGCCGGCATAGGCGGCGGAGTTGGCATCCTGACCGGCATTGTTGGACTGGGTGGTGGCTATGCACTGGTGCCGAGCTTTATTTATATAACCAAATCTCCATTAAGGATAGCCGTAGGTTCATCACTGGCATCTTTCGTCTGGTTTGCTCTGGTGGGAGCTGCAATTAAATATGTGGAAGGCTTTACCGACTTGGTGGCCGCACTGGTTATGGGCGTGGGCGCAGCCAGCGGAGCCATTCTGGGGGCAAGGCTTATGTCCAGGGTCAAGCCGGCAACACTGAAAGCCATTTTCGGCATTATCTTCCTTTATGTTTCACTTAAGTACATCCTGCTCTTCTGGAACATTCAGATATAATCGGGCTTAGTAGATAAAAGGTGAATAGATGGTGCACGGTGATTTTTCATTGCAATATGGGCAATAACATGACAACAATCGATAACAGCCTTTGAACAATATTTTGTGGTTGCCGGATGCCATGAATATGATTTTGATGGCCGTAACCGGACACCGTGATACAGGGTGAAATTGTGGAAATATGTTTAACCATAATACTGGCCATCGGTGCTTTCTGGCTGGGAGCATGTCCTTTTGCCGTCTGGATTGGCAGATGGAAGCTTCACAAGGACATCAGAGCATACGGCGACCACAATCCCGGAGCAGCTAACGTTTTCAGAGCCGGCAGCATAAAATGGGGGGTTGTTGCCGGATTAATCGAGGTCGCAAAGGGCATGCCATTCGTAATGCTGGCACATCTATATTTCCTTCTGAGCGAACCGCAAATTTATTTGATCGCCCTGTGCCCGGTGGCTGGGCATGCCTTCTCACCATTCCTGAAATTTAAAGGGGGCAAAGCGACGGCAGCCACATTTGGCGTTCTTTTGGCTATTCCCCCAAAGGAATTCATCCTGATTTTAATTATCATCCTCATTATCGGTTTTTTATTACTCGAAGGCGATGGCTGGAGAATATTTTTAGCTGTAGCCACGTGTTTAATTTACGCCATAACTGCAGGAAAGGGTATCTGGCTAACCCTATTTCTGGCTAGCATAACAGTGATTATAGCCTTTAAAAATCGGGGTGACCTAAAATCACTGCCATCTCGAAAGAAAAAAATCTATATTGGTTTTGGCCAGGAAAAATAAGATAGGATAAATGAGGGGATAATTGCTTTACGATGTAATTATAAGTATATGCCTGGTCTTATTTACCTTCAATCTGATATTGAATCTGCGAAATCTAAAGGTGCCCAAAAACATCAGGATCCCACAACCGGCACCTATGGTATCCGTGCTCGTGCCGGCAAGAAATGAAGAGGACAACATAAGAAACTGCCTTACATCACTGCAAAATCAGGATTATTCCAATTTTGAAGTGGTGGTGCTCGATGATAACTCAACGGACGGTACAGCGTCGATAGTACGTGAATTTGTAAAAAACGATAGCAGATTCCATTTGTTGACCGCTGAGCCACTGCCCGAAGGTTGGGTAGGAAAATCTTACGCCTGTTACCGGCTGGCTAAAAATGCTAACGGCACGTGGCTTCTATTTACAGATGCCGATACTATCCACAGCCCCGTTATGATAAGCAGCGTGCTCACACTTTCCCTCGAAAACCAGCCCACCCTGCTTTCAGGGTTCCCACAGCAAAAAGCCGGTTCGTTTATTGAAAAGATTACCATACCGGTATTTTATTTTATACTTATGACATGGATGCCACTGTGGTGGATGCAGCGTTCCAAAAAATTAAGGCCGAGCATGGCAAATGGACAGTTCCTTCTGTTCAAACGGGAAGACTATTGGAAAATAGGCGGACACGAGGCTGTTAAATCGCGAATACTCGAGGATGTCTGGCTTGGCGCCGAAGTATACCGGAAAGGTGGGCGTGTGCTCGCAGTGGATCTATCACCCGTGGTCGCCTGCCGCATGTATAAGGATTTCGGTTCCATGTGGCAGGGATTTGCCAAAAGCATATACGGCGTTACCCGGTCAGCTCTTATTTTACTAATACTGGAAATATTTGGTTATATGCTTTTCTTGGGACCGATTTATGCATTATGTGATAAATTTATCAATCAGGCATACTTGGAGCCATGCTTCGTACTTATTGCCACTCAGGTGCTGATTATAATCTTTATGCGCTTGCTTATGCGCTATCGATTCAAAGAATCCATTTATGCCACTATCCTGCATCCCCTGGGACTGCTCTTTTTTATGGGAAACGGTATTTATGTTATTTACCGGAGAGTATTCGGAAAAGGAATCGAATGGAAGGAGCGTCATTACAATATATAATATCACCACGATTTGATAAATCAGTTTTCAAGGTCGCTTATCACTGATGGATCGCAATAATAAAAAGTTATATGTGTTAGTAACGGGTGCCTCAAGAGGTATCGGAGAAGCCAGCGCACTGTATCTTGATAAACTGGGATTTATTGTTTTCGCCGGCATTCGAAAAGAAGAAGATGGATTAAAATTAAAGAAAAACTCATCAAATAGAATAATGCCTGTCTATCTCGAAATTACCGACAGCCAATCGATTGAGAAAGCTGCCCGCACGGTCTCAAATGAAGTGGGAGAGCACGGGCTATACGGACTGGTCAATAACGCAGGTATCGCGATCGCAGGTCCACTTGAATTGATACCCGTCGATAAAATACGCGAACAGTTCGAAATCAACGTAGTAGGTCAAATAGCTATAATACAGACATTCCTTCCACTCCTCAGGAAAGCAAATGGTCGAATTATAAATATAAGTTCAAAAGAAGGCTTATTAGCCACGCCTTTTGTCGGGCCCTACTGCGCCGCAAAATTTGCCATGGAGGCGTTTAGCGACGTCCTTCGTATAGAATTAAAACCATGGAAAATTCCGGTATCCATTATAGAGCCCGGTGTTGTTGCCACTCAGCTGCCGCGAAAATCTCTCAACGACGCCGAAATACTGATCAGCCAGCTACCCGGTCAGGCAAGCGATCTGTATAATTCCTGTATTGCTAATGTGCGCGGAATTGCTGAGAATATTATTAATTCAGCTATATCAGCAGATAAGGTAGCCATAACGATAGCCAAAGCGCTTACTGCCAGCAAACCGAAGAACCGGTATGTCGTTGGCGGTGATGCCCGGTTGATTGCATTTCTTGCAAAATTTGTACCTGAATGGCTGCGCGACCGGATGATAAT
>Ga0272448_1007246_pt1 | contig 11784 bp, 11 predicted proteins | sample YNPCB0191_FD_202220 | JGI IMG/M metagenome (GOLD analysis project Ga0272448, IMG submission 202220) | Hot spring sediment microbial communities from Yellowstone National Park, WY, United States - YNP-CB-019-1 | ecosystem: Environmental > Aquatic > Thermal springs > Hot (42-90C) > Sediment... | reverse complement strand
TCATTTAGTGCATCTGTAACTAAGCCTTTCATCCCATAGGTGCCGTCATCTGTGGTTATGATTACCTCGTCACAGAATTCTTTAAGCTCTTTCTCAAGAATTACAAGGTCTTTTGATTTCGCACCCACAATAGTTATGACTCGATTTCCAGCTTCTTTAAGAGCTCGAGCAATGGGATAAACCTCGGCTGTACCCACTCCACCTCCAATGCAAACGACCTGACCATAATTATGTATGGGCGTTGGGTTGCCTAAAGGTCCGGCAACGTCCAGCAAGGAATCGCCAGTGTTCTGCATGCTCAACAACTTAGTCGTTTTTCCAATAGTTTGTACGATAATTGTTATCGTTCCTGCTGAGGTATTGGAGTCGACTATTGTTAGAGGAATTCGCTCCCCATGCTCGTTGACACGGATGATAACAAAATTTCCGGCTTTCCTTTTCCTCGCAACAAATGGAGCTTTGATGACAAATTTGGTAATTCCGCGAGCAAGTACCTCTTTCTCCACTATTTCAAACATCATTCAATCCTTAATATGGTTTTACATTTTTGCGCGTACTTCACGGATAGCATTTACTGTGCAGTAATCAGCAACATCCCTGAGAAGTTCAATTTCAGGCTCAGTTGTTGGTTGACGACTTATGAAGTAATAGTATGCAAATTCCACACAATCAAAAAAGTTCGGAGCCATACTTTTACAAACCCCACAACCATTACAGTCACCTGTGACAGTGAACCTTATGGCAGTTGAATTTGCATCCGCCTCGTTGCGCGATGTGTTTAACATCATGCCAACCTTTTTGTTTGAAAACTGGTTTTAATGAGCTACTCATCTGCATGAAGGATTTCCCGGAATGCAGACAAGAGACTTCAGCCGTTAATGTGCAAGACCTGTGCCAAATTTTCAAGCAAAAATCTGCTTATCACGAGTGTAAATTTCAAATCGCATGGCATTTTACCACACGGAATCGAGACACCTTTCCACCCGAATAAGAAACTGTGGAAAAGAAAGATGCTGCTCTTGATTATCCAGTTTTCGGTTATTATATTAGCACTCGTCACAATCGAGTGCCAACACTTTATCAAACTGTTATTTATAAAGATAAGGAGGGAAAGATATGAACATTAAGCCTTTAGCAGACAGAGTGGTTGTCAAGCCAATGCCTGCTGATGAAAAAACCAAAGGCGGGCTCTATGTTCCCGACACAGCAAAAGAGCGACCTCAGCAAGGTGAAATCGTTGCTGTAGGACCCGGTCGGATAACAGACGAAGGAAAGAAAATCCCGATTGAACTTAAAGTCGGGGATAAGGTCCTGTACGGAAAGTATTCCGGCACAGAAGTCAACATTGACGGCGAAGAGTACCTTATAATGCGTGAAAGTGACATATTTGCAATTATTTAACCAAGAAAGGAGAACTGATCAATGGCAGCAAAAATGATTGAATTCGGAGCAGACGGGCGCGCTGCACTCAAACGCGGTGTAGACAAGCTTGCTGACGCCGTTAGAGTCACACTTGGCCCGAGAGGAAGAAACGTTATCATAGACAAGAAATTTGGTGCACCAACAGTGACCAAGGATGGCGTAACAGTTGCGAAAGAAATTGAACTCGAGGATCCAATCGAGAACATGGGTGCTCAGATGGTGCGCGAAGTCGCTTCGAAGACTTCCGATGTCGCCGGCGATGGAACCACCACAGCAACTGTTTTAGCTCAAGCAATTTTTAGAGAAGGCTTAAAAAACGTCACCGCTGGGGCAAATCCCATGGACTTAAAAAGGGGAATTGACCTTGCGGTACAAAAGGTTGTTGAATCGCTTAAGGAACTGAGTAAAGAAGTTACAGACAAGAAAGAAATTGCTCAGGTCGGAGCAATTTCGGCGAACAATGACAGGGAGATAGGTGAACTGATTGCCAACGCAATGGACAAAGTTGGCAAGGATGGTGTGATCACGGTCGAAGAGGCTAAAGGGACAGAGACCACGATGGAGGTAGTCGAAGGAATGCAGTTCGACCGAGGATACCTTTCACCTTACTTCGTGACTGACTCAGAATCAATGGAAGCTGACCTCGAAGATCCTTACATATTGATTCACGATAAAAAGATTTCAACTATGAAGGATCTTTTGCCAATCCTGGAGAAGGTCGCACAAAGCGGCAGATCAATTTTAATTATTGCTGAAGACGTTGAAGGCGAAGCATTAGCTACACTGGTTGTCAACAAAATACGCGGTACACTGAAGTGCGTAGCCGTGAAAGCACCAGGATTTGGCGACAGAAGAAAAGCTATGCTGGAAGACATCGCTATCCTGACGGGTGGACAAGTCATTTCCGAGGAAAAGGGATTTAAACTTGAGAACACTCAGCTTTCATTCCTTGGAACGGCAAAGAAAGTAACTGTTGACAAGGACAATACTACAATTGTAGAAGGTGCGGGTAAGAAGGATGACATTAAGCGGCGTATAAATGAAATAAAGGCACAAATAGAAAAGACGACATCGGATTATGACCGTGAAAAACTTCAGGAAAGACTTGCTAAATTATCTGGAGGGGTTGCTGTTCTGAAGATTGGCGCTACAACTGAAGTTGAGATGAAAGAGAAAAAAGCCCGTGTGGAAGACGCTCTCCACGCTACAAGAGCCGCGGTTGAGGAAGGGATTGTCCCCGGCGGCGGTGTTGCCTTCATCCGGGCACTTGCAAAACTTGATGGTGTCAAAACTGAAAACGATGATCAAAAGATCGGCGTTGACATCATCAGAAAGGCACTTGAAGAGCCTTTACGCTGGATCGTGAACAACGCCGGGCTGGAAGGCTCAGTGGTGCTTCAGAAGGTGAAAGATGGAAAGGACGACTTCGGATTCAACGCCCAGACAGAAACCTATGAAAATTTAGTAAAGGCAGGTGTAATTGACCCGACGAAAGTAACTCGCACGGCACTCGAGAACGCCGCAAGTGTCGCAAGCTTGCTTTTAACCACAGAATCTGTTATTTGCGAAAAGCCAGAAAAAGAGAAACCGCCCGTCCCGACACCTCCAATGGGCGACATGTACTGATCGGCAAAATTACATAAAATGTTTAAAGAAGTCCCGCCTGAGCGGGACTTCTTTTTACAGACCTCCCCCATCACTAGATCTCATTTAAGAACCTAAAAGGTAAACTGTCAAGCACATTCTCGCAGTCACCCGATAAGAAATAAGAACCTTGATAGTTCTCCAATCAATGCTGATGGGGATTCAATCCAGTACCTGGCTGAGGTGTTGCCTCTCCTTTTCCCCACAAAAACACTCACACCCCTGAGGCGATTTGTCTCTTCAAACCCATATTCATCTGTCATATCATCACCGAAGAATACTGGTATTCCTCCTCTTCTTGTTTTTTTCAGGATTAGCTTCAATGCTTTTCCCTTATCCCAATCAACTGGAGGCCTAATCTCCACAACTTTCTTTCCATGAAGAATTCGAACTTTTCCCCGATGGAGTGGTTTCTCCAGAATAGCATTAAGCTCAGAAAATGCAGCCTTTGCTATTTTTGGTTTAAGATTTCGATAATGAACCGAGACCGAGTATTTTTTCTGCTCGATGAGTACGTCATAATTTCTTAATTGACGGGATATGGTTTTAGAGATTAAAAGAATATCTTTCAAAGATTTTACAGATTGGGGCTCCACAAATCTGAGACCTGGTCCTTCGATTTCCACACCATGATTGCCGGAATAATACAATCCTTTTACCCCGATAAGCTGTTTTACTTCACTAAGCTTCCTGCCGCTAAGTACTCCAACACTAAACTGTTTAACAAGCTCTTCCAAAATAAATCTTGTTATTGTCTTAAATCTAACTTGACGGGGGTGGCTGACGATTTCAGTCAAGGTTCCATCAAAGTCAAAGAAAAAAAATGGATTTTTTCGAGCGACTCTCACGAGTGTTTCAACCCGAAATTTTATAGGTAAAGATGCCAATTTACAGGTATACTATATCTTTATCGTGAAAAAGAGACAGGACCAGAAGAAGGTAATCACGCAGGTGCCGAGTTATTAGGAAGTTCTGACGTATATGTTCCCTCCCATTTCGACCCAACTCTGCAGCGTACCTCGGTTCGTTAACGAGCTGCTTTATCCAGTATGCCGTTCCTTCAATGCTGTGTGTAAGTATGCCGTTGTACTTGTGTTTAATCTGGAGCGGGATTCCCCCAACCGCCGAAGCAATAACTGGTTTTGACTTCCATAGAGCTTCTGCAACTGTCAGTCCAAATCCTTCACGCAACGATTTTTGTAAAATCACCGTCGACCCTCTTTGCAATGCATTAATCTCAACGTCGCTTGATGGTGGGAGCAAAAGAACAAATATGTCATCATCACCATTTGCGGCATTTCGAACCTCTGCGAGTACTTTTTCACCCTCAGGATCATCTGTCGCTCCGCCACCAGCAAGTACAAGCTGACAATTCACGTACCTCTTAGCAAGCTTGTATGCCTTTATAACACCAACGGGATCTTTGAGATAATCAAAACGAGAAATTTGTGTTATGACAGGACGCTTGGTATCTATCCCGAAGTGCTCGAAAACAGATTGCACTAGTCCAATATCAAGTTCTTTATTTTTGTCACTGAGCGGGTCAATCGATGGCGAAATAAGCACCTGTCTAGTTAATATTGACCGACTAAAAGCTGGTGCAGAAAATATAGTTGCATCATATTTTTCTATGTATCGTTTTAAGAAAAGCCAAATACTCTCATTTGGTTCTGAGAAATCTATATGGCATCTCCAGACCCATTTATTTGACATGTTTTCCCGCTTTTCGACAAGGGCTATAGGCTGCGGGTCGTGAATAAATATTACGTCATCATCAAAGCTCATAGCTTGTGCATTATTTCGATTAGTCTCGATAAAATAATCAAATTCTTCCCTTTCGAACTGTACATTTACACCGTGAAGCGCATTGTGCATTTTTTTTGTTATAGAGAAAAATTTCTCTCCGCCTTTAATAACATCCCACTGGCTTCTCACCCCAAGTTCATTAAGCATTGGCACCATTCGATTCAAGATTTCAGCTACTCCTCCTCCAACGGCTGTCGAATTTATATGCTTTAGAGCAAATCCGCTGGCCCTCTCTCCAAGCGAATATAACTCGTTAATTACCGACTCACCAACAATTTCTGCATATTGCTTGATTTCGACCATATGTTTAACTCTCTGCACTTGAAACAATCCTTAGTATCCTTGTTCTTAAACCCTCGAGCGTAAAAGTGTAAGGGTCTAATGTCGACAGTTTTACAGCTGCATTTTCATATCCATTCGACCTAAGCCAGATTGAAAAATCATTTTCGCCCTTTTCGAGTCGCAGCTTTGCCTCGAACATATGATAATAAATTGAGTGTATGCTGACATTTCTTAAGCAGCTAATGAATTCCTGCAAGCTGGAAGCTCTCCATGATGTCGGAAGCACAAATATCCTGGAACTCATAAAATGAAATTCCTCGCCTTCCGGGGCCGATTGAGTCGTCCGACTGGGGTACTGTGTAAGATAATCAGAGATCAATGACACGAACTGGTCTCTCAAATCAGCCAGTCGGTTGAATTGCATGATGTCTATGCTAGCCAGCCTTTCACCAGCTAATTCATCATTAAGCATGTTTGTAACCCAATATGCAAAATCATTTGGAGGCTCCGGAGAAAGAAAATGATGTTGTTGAAGAAAACGGTGTGTATGATGATATATCGAAGTTAGCGGAACAACCTTAATGCCTTCAAGGAGCTGAGGTAAATCGGAAGCTTTTTTCCCCAGGAGTTCTGTAAGGACAAGTCTGGATTTGAACTCAAATACAGAGTTATCCATCTTTATTATTACCTTGATTGAGATAAACAGTTCTAACAGGGAACGGAATTATAATCCCCTCTTTATCGTACCTTTCTTTGAGCTTCTTAATAAATTCATGCTTTATTAGATACTGATCAACATAAGATTTTCCTCGCATTATGACAGAAAAATTTATCGATGAACTACCAAATTCGGTATAACGAATAAATGGTTGAAAATCAACAACTGCGCCTGGAACTGAATTCTGGATCTCCTTTGCAACTTCTAACGTCACTCTTTCCACCTTTTCTAAATCACTTGAATAATCAACACCAATATTGAGAACTATTGACATGTCAGGCGAGGGCTCCTGATAATTGGTAATAATCAAGCTTGCCAAATTTTTATTAGGGATTATTACATGGTTTCCCGAAAGAGTGCGTACAACTGTCGCTCTCCAATTCATGTCCTCAACAAACCCTTCATCACCCGAGCTCAACCTGATGTAATCACCAACTCTAATTTGATTTGCGGCAAGTATTTGAAGCCCCGCAAAGAAATTTGAAAGTGTCTCCTGGAGTCCCAACCCTATTGCGAGGCCTCCAACCCCTAGAGCAGTCAGAAGAGGGGCGATATGGATTTCCAGATAATCGAGGACGAAGAGGAATCCAATAGAATAAATGCTAATCCTGACAATGTTTTTTAACAAAGAAGAGGTTGAGGCTAAACCAGCTATCAAATTTCTATAGTGATCAACGATCAACACACCAATTTTTGCAGTTACGACAGTCACGGAGAAAATCACCAATACTGTGAGCACTTTTATTGACACATAAATTACACTTTCAGGTAAGCTCACACTTTTCAGGACATAATAGAGCCCCGTCGCTATCGACCAAAATACAATACCGCTCTTCAGCCCCTCTAATATGATATCATCAAATTGCCACCTTGTTCTCTTTGCTATACGGATGAACTTTGCAAGTAAGAAATTTCGTAAAAAGAGCCCGGTTAAGATTGAAGATATTAAAATGACAATCGAAAGAATTACTGTCCCCATGACAGCCATTCCCACTTTCATGCTTCTACAAATTCAAAGTTAAAAAGGTCACTTAAAATTTTTGCTGCCCATCTGTAAACATTCTGGACTTGAACTATCTCCCTCATTTTTCTCATCCTCCGTTCCTGTTCATCCGTTGGCATTTCAAGTGCCTGTCTAAGAGCATCAGCGACTCCATCAATGTGATAGGGGTTTACCAGCACAGCGTCCGAAAGCTCCCTTGCCGCGCCTGTAAATTCACTGAGGAGGAGGACCCCCCGCAGGTCATTTCTTGACGCCAGGAATTCTTTTGCCACAAGGTTCATTCCATCGTGAAGAGAGGTCACAACACCAACATCGGCTATACCATTCCATGCTGCAATAGTTTCCCTATTGTGATTTGCACGAATTAAAATAATTGGTTTCCACCCCTTAAACCCATATTTATCATTAATTTGCACCATCAGGTCGTTCAAGCGATCATTTAGAATTCTATATTCTATGATTTGCATTCGGCTCAAAGCACCTAGTTGCACGTAATTCACCTTACCCACATAATTGGGATTTTTTTCAAAAAACCTATCTATGGCTTTGAACCTTTCAACGATACCCTTTGTGTAATCGATCCGATCAACTCCTACAATGACCTTTGACCCAGCGAGCCTGTACTTTCTCTTTAGATCTCTTCTTATCTCCGCCACATTCTGGGAATTCGATATTTCTGACATTTTTTCAAAGTCAATCCCTATTGGAAATGACCTAATTAAAGTAGTACGACCACCACGACTGATTTTCATTGTGTCATACTCAACTCTTGCCTCGAGATATCTGTTGATCGTATCGAGAAAATTGATTGCATGGTACTGAATTTGAAAGGCCAGTAAATCGTTAAACAATAAATCATGCAGTATCTCTTCTTTAAACGGTAGAATTCGTATCACTTCATTGTTAGGCCAGGGGATGTGCCAGAACTGAGCTGTTATTATGTTATGCAAACGCTCTTTCAACATCCTCGAGAGATTTGCAAAATGGTAATCTTGAATGAAGACAAAGGCTGGTTTATCTTGAACGATTTCGGCAACAGCATCGGCAAATTTCTCCTGCACTTTTTTATAAATCAAATAATCTCTCTCCTCAAATTGTGGGCGTATATAGGCAACGTGGCACAATGGCCAAAGGCTTCCGTTCGAAAAATTGTAATAGTACCCTGTTTCCTCCTCCTTTGTTAGAAAAACCCTTTTCAAAGTGTAGCTGGGATTGACAGGAGGACAGGCTATCTCATTTTGATCATTTACGACCAACGAATCTGCTTCCCCAGATCCCTGAGCCACCCAGTAGCCTCCACTTGCCTCCATTACTGGTTCAAGAGCTGTTACAAGACCCCCTGGGGGAACATAGTACTTAATCTCTTCTCCGTCAAAAGCATGAACATACGGCTCGCGATTTGATACAACAACAAGTAATCGATCCCCTATTCTCGATTTTACCAATTCAGATAATCTTTCTCGCGTCCACATGACAATTCAAGTTAAGAAGTTGGGCAACAAAAACAAAAACTAGAGGAGAAACGACACCCCTTTAACCAGGACACCCTGTTTTACCCGTGACCTCTTCAATTTATTATGTCTCTAAAGGAAGTTTTGTGGAGATGCGGGGATTCGAACCCCGGTCCGAAGATAGGACCATAGAAGCTTCTACATGCGTAGTCCCATCTTGATACTTCTTCGGGCACTACTCGTGGGACAGAGCTGTGACCCGAATATCTCAGTTTGTAATCTCGTTGCCCCACTGAGAACAGGGCAATGAGATGCTCGTCTGGTCGACGCCCATCTCAAAGCCGGCGAGCAAAACTTTTGAGTGGACGGGTTGCTTATTTAATTAAGCAGCCAATGCGTAATTATAGTTCGCACTTATTGTTTTCACCGATTTGTTACGCGGACTCGGTAACCGCGGCATGCTGCTCCTACCATCCCAATCTCCGTCGATTCCAATATCATCCCCATGAGCATAGCAATTCAGACGATTTTTAGCAAACTATTATTTTCAAAGAACAAATCATACGCATCTTTTTCCACATTCGACATATTATAACCCGGAGGAGTTCTATAATGTTCCTGAAAGATTGCCTTCAGAGTTATTGTTAACAATGTCGAGTATCTGCTTAGCAAATATCTGAGGCTCAATCGGCTTGGGCAAATAGCCATCAAAACCTGCCGATTCAAATTTTTCTCTGTCACCGCGCATAGTATAGGCTGTCAACGCGATAACTTTAATATTTTTGGTTCCTTCTTTCTCTCTTATCCTTTTTAAGATTTCAACGCCATCCATTTCTGGCAATTGTATATCGAGCAAGATAACATCGGGTGTCCGCATTGATAGAAACTCGAAAGTCTGTTTCCCCGAATCTGCCTCATATACATCGAAACCTGCTTTTTTCAGGAGATAGACAGCAAGTTGACGATTTATTGCATTATCTTCCACTACGAGGACATTCATACAATCATCCAATTATTAATATAAAACTTTTTCCATGGAAAGGCAACGCGCTTGTAAGCGTTACGATTATCAGTTCATCGTCCCAACTCGACATTGGTACACCCCCTTTGCAATTCCTCTTTCCGAAGGGAAAAATACTAGCTCTTTCTCTTGACAAATGGTAACTGCAAATCCTAATTCAACTTGAAAATCATACAACCTTTTGAAACACCAAAATCATAAAATCGCCTAACGATCTAATAAGTACAATCCGCCTGGCTTTATTATCAATTTTCTCCAGAAAAGTCGCAAATTTCTTGTGAAATTCGAAAAAATCATTAGCCCATAATGGCGGCGCGAATATGTTCAAGCCAAACGAGTCTATCAGTTTAAAACCAGCCAGATTAGCTTCACTAATGAACGTTCGTTTGGAATGATAATACAGTTCGACATACCTGCCACCTATCCTGGCTCTTCTGCTGATAATTCTCCGCATCGCCTTTGAGAGTTTTCCCTTCAACATAAAAATCATTATTTCCGCGAGACAGAGTCGGTTCACCGTATTGACCAGAAAGATCCCTTTGTGATTCAAGTTAGCCGCCACAGATCTAAATATTGGTCTCAGGTTCATTGCAAAATTTATTCCCCCAAAGTTGGACAAAACAGCATCGAACTTCTGTCCAAATTCAGGCAGTGATCTGTAATCCGCTACTTCTACTTTTACCAATCCAGAGATCCTGGCTCTAGTAATTTCTTCCCTTGCAATGGAAATCATAGCAGAAGAAATGTCGACCCCGATTACTTCATATCCGTGCCTCCCGAGCTGAATAGCATCTATTCCGGTCCCACAATTTATATCGAGAATCCTGGATCCAGGATTAACACGATCGAGCAAGTAACTTATGACAACTTCCCTTGCCCGTAGAAAGTGAGGCAAATAAAGATTTCTCCGGTACTCCTCTGCATACTTTTCTAAAGCATCAACCGGAAGGACATCATCATTCATTATAATTCATTTGTGTAACTGTATTTGGCAGGATTCTCGATAACTGCATTGCAAGAAAAAACAAAGGAAGGGTCATCATTATAAATAGAAGGACAAAGATTGACCTCAGTGTTATTTTTTCCTTCCTCTTTGTTATACGCCGTATTCTATGAATTCTGTGGAGAACACGGTGTAACATGCGATAAAATGTAGGCTTAAATTCACCTGGAAATAAAAGTGAAAGATCGCTACTATCATACCAGTTCTTCTTTGCACCAAGCTTTTCTCGCACTGTTTCGTAGAACTTTGTTCCAGGAAGTGGATACGATACTGACACGCCAATCTCATCGGGCATCTCAGTGCGTACCATATCAAACGTTTCCCTAATTTCCTCGTACGTTTCCCCAGGATAGCCAAACTGCAGGAAATATCCTACTTTCATTCCTTCGTTTCTCAGTTTCCGTGTAGCCAATCGGATTTGTTCTACAGTTGTTCCTTTCTCCATTGCGTTTAAAATTTTCTGAGATCCGCTTTCCGCACCAATCCAAACAGTATCACAGCCAGAAGCTGCAAGCCAATGAAAGGTATTTTCTTTCAGAAGTAAATCTGGCCGCGATAGGCATTTATACCTGATCCTGATATTAGCCTTTGCTAATTCTTCCGAAAATTCTTTTACCCAGCCAGATTTCAGGCCAAAAATATCATCACAAAACCAAATATGGACGGGGTGGTATTGATTTACTATAATTCCAATCTCTTCGACGACATTTTTAGGGGAGCGCGAGTGATAACTCCTTCCGTAGACAGGCTTCGCACACCAATTACATCCAAATGGACATCCTCTTGTTGTAACAACATTCATCGAGAAATAGCCGTGACGGCGCCATCCAGATCGATACTTTTCAATGTCTAGTAAGTCCCATGCAGGAAAAGGAATTGAATCGAGATCTCCAATCGGTGCACGGGGCGGGGTTATGACAACTTTTCCTTCAGATTTAAATATCACCCCATTGATTAGGTCTACCCCACGATTATCCTCTCCAAGAATATTCTTACACAGTTCAAGTAGGGTGTATTCTGGCTCTCCATATATCACAAATTTTGCACCATGTTGAAGATATTCTGAAGCATGATCATATGAATCCAGAGCAGAAACTATGACAATACATCCAGCTTGCTGTGCAATTTCGAGCATCCTGTATGAAGCAAGGCGCATCCTCTCAAGATACATTTTGGTAAGATAGTTAAAATAGTCATCACATATCACAACGATCTTTGGCGAAAGCTCACGGATTCTTAAACGCAATTCTTCTTCTGTGCTCGCAAACATTGAATCAAAAAGCGCCACCCTTATACCAGCATCTCGTAAAGCACTGGCAGCGTAAAGAGTGCTCAGAGGTGGGTAAGGCTGCATGGTTCTGAGCTGCTTGCGATCAAACCTTAGATAATATGAATGAGACAATAATACATCAGTCATCTAATCGTGTTAACCTA
>Ga0272448_1007245_pt1 | contig 11785 bp, 11 predicted proteins | sample YNPCB0191_FD_202220 | JGI IMG/M metagenome (GOLD analysis project Ga0272448, IMG submission 202220) | Hot spring sediment microbial communities from Yellowstone National Park, WY, United States - YNP-CB-019-1 | ecosystem: Environmental > Aquatic > Thermal springs > Hot (42-90C) > Sediment... | reverse complement strand
TCCCACCCCCCGCATCAATGATGCTTCGTTACTTCTTGGCGGAGGCCTCGCGCAGACCTAGTCCGTTCTTCCGGCGGCCTTCAGAACCCTGACCGCGTTCAAGGTGATCATCAGATTTGGCCCTTCCCTCCCCCGGTCTACGACTTCCACGTTTGACCCCGGGGCCCTCCTCGACCGAAGCCTCCCCTTCGACGCCATCCGCCAGTAGTAGCCTTCCGCACACCACAGCCCGTCAGGCCTCTGTTTTGACTCGATTAGATCCAACGCCTCCTCTACCCTCGAATCGCCAAGGCGACCGGCAAGGGATAGGACTCGCAGGGCTTGAAGGATGTCGCAGTGCCAGTAGCACGGGTAGTGAAGCTTCAGCCAGTCAGGGTCGACGATCTCTCCGGTGGTATGGGAACGGAACAGGCGATGCTCCAAGAAGAACCCCGATGCCTTCGCGATGGCCTCCGAGGCTCTCCCGTCGCCGGTGGCTCGCTCGTACCACGTCAGGCCCCAAAGGGTGGACAGGCTCTCGGCGAAGGAGGAGTGGTGCGCCTCGGGCCTCTTATCGCAGTTCCATCCGCCGTCGGGCCACTGCCATTTGACTAACGAGTCTGCCAGCTCCATAACACGAGGATCTCGGGCGATCCCAAGGTAGCTACAGATGCCTAGGGCCTTCCCTTCCTGCGACGCACATCGCCGGGTAAGGCCCCTGACGGTCTTGATTCCGCTTCGATTTGAATCGCCAGTCAGCCAGTCCAGCACGCGATGGGTAGCCCTGATCGCCCCTTGGTGCCCAGGCGGTATCGCCAGCTCGACTAGAGAGACCAATCGCCAATGAGCTCCAGTCCACTTTTGGTAAGGATGGACCCCGAATCCGCAGTCACTCTGCTGCCCCATAAGCAGGACGCGGACCTTGGGGGCCGACGGGTATCTGCCTCCGGGCGGCCTCGACATCCTCCTCGACTTGGGAACGACCTAGTATCTCCGTGAGCGTCAGGAACCGCACCGACGGGTCGTCCGATCGAAGCAGCCAGCGTATGGCCGCATCACAGTCGACCATCTTTCAATCTGACTTTGGCTGAGCATCATGAATCCCTCCTTTGAATCAAATCGATAATGGCGTTCAGCCCACCTGTTTCTCTACGCTTCGTTATAGCGTCCCGCCGCTGTACCGTTTCTCCAAGTGTGTGTTCTCGGATACACGTCAAATCCGGAGCGATGGCCTTCCAAGCCCGGCCAGCTTCCTTGAATTCCGTCTTTCCGGCTTAAGACGGAAAGAAAACCGGCGACCCTTAGCATCCGACCTGACATCATATGACACCAAAGGGCGTTTTGAGTGCATTCAGTTCCAGCGCAGGCGGGCTCACAGTCCCTGGAGCTGTATCGATCGATAGGACGAGGCAAGAGCTGACTACAGTCGTAAGGTGGCTTGGGCGAATCAGTGGACCGACTTCCGAGCTCCACCGGCCTCGAAGCCTGACGATAGATGACTTTGCGAATCTGACGCCTTGGGCTTGACTATTAGCAAGAGCACTAGGGGCATCAGGGGAAGCGTCCCGACCAATATCCATCCCAACGACCAAGAGACGGTGGACGCCAGAGACACCATCGGCGCCAACCACATTCCGATAAGCATATGGAAGGTATTGACAAGAGCAAGCGTTGCTGTGGGCTCGCTTCCTGGTAGCCCCACCACATACGCGTATATCATTGACATGCTCATTTCATTGAAGAACCCCAACACGATCAACGCCACTACGATCACGTCGATCCTCCCTGCCGAGATGGCCACCGCCGGCACTACCGCCGGCACCGCCACCGCCGCAAGAAGCAACCTCTTGCTTCGAGCCCTGTCATACAAGAAGCTCAATAGTCCGCCGGCTATGCTTGGGAATAAGAGGAGTGACGAAGTGAGACCCGACAATGACACAGATTCGCCCAATGCTATCTGTTCGTAGGCCGGAAGGAGCTGCCCTACTGCGAAGTAGGTGCCCCAGACGCCCACATACGATAGCCCCGCCGCTGCGACGGCCTTGTTCTTCAATATGTTGGGGAGCCCGATTGTCCTGGGCTCTCTCACATCCTGTTCTTCCACCGCCACCAAGTTGATCAAGGCCAGCACTATCGCGGTGAGCCCACCCAGCTCCATGGCCAAACGCCATCCCAAGAGCTGATGCAGGACTCCCCACGCCAGCCCCAGCCCTCCTCCTAGGGCGAAGGCCACGTTGTACAGACCCATGACTAGGCCTGGCTTCGTGGGATACAGCCTTGAAAGGACTCCTCCAGCTGAAGCGAAGAACATCGCCGCCCCCACCCCTGATAGCATCCTCGTGCCGAAGAGCGAAGGGGTGGACGCGTTGATGGGGAGAAGCATGTTGCCTCCAGCCAGCAGGAGCAGGCCGAGAATGTAGGTCTTCTTCGCACCGATCTTTCTAACCACATATATGGAGGGGACCTGCGCCACTCCCGCTGCGGCGAAGAAAGCCACCGTCACAAGGCCCAATAGGCTGGTGGGGACGCTGCCTTCAAAAGCCACCTGCGCCAGCGCGGGTGAAAGGACGAACCATTGGAGGCTGTAGGTCAGCCTAGCAGTAAGAATTAGACCGGCGGTCCATTTCCTGCTTTTCGTGGGCTGCAAATGCGCGTTTCTCTCAAAGCCGTCTCTCGTTAGTTATTTAAACGTGAACGCGATAGCGGGTCCAATCTCATAACTAGCCCTGTCCTTCCTTCCAGAAGGGCTAAGCTGGAACGGGGCATCAGACTCGTAAACTGCACCGAGGAAGGGGGCCAATGGCGATTAAAGCTTTTATCGCCCCTTGGGGAAACGCGGATGCTTGAGAGCCGCCAAGGTTGTCATCATAGGCGCCGGCCCAGCCGGTTTGGGGGCCGCTTACTCTTTGGCATACAGCGGAGCGCGCGATGTCGTCATCTTGGAGAGAGGAAAGGAGATCGACAGGAGGCAGGAGGAGCGGGCCTGCGGGATCGAGGACAGGATGAACATCACCTGTGGAGAAGGTGGCTCTGGCGCCTTCTCTGACGGAAAGCTGAACTTCGACCTGACCATCGGCTGGAACACGAAGAACCTATCGAAGGCCCTCAAAGAGGAGGGCCTGGCCGAGGCCGAACGCCTCTTCACCAAGTATGGCATCGACTGTGCGGGCGAAGGTCGTAACCTCAGCGTGGGAGACGTCGCCAAGGACGCGGGGACTGGCGTCCTGCTGGCGCCAGCGAGGAAGGTGGTCCACGCCGGAACGGACGCGCTCCCCGGGTTCGTCAAGAGGATGACGGACGATCTCAAGGCCAGAGGAATCGCTTTCCACTACGAAGCCGAAGTAAAAGCGGTCTCGTCGGAAGGCGGCGAATTCCGGACGGTGCTTGCTGACGGAACGGCATTCACAAGCGACTTCGTGGTCTTCGCCGTCGGCAGGACGGGCTCGCGATGGCTCAAGGCCACTGCCGACAGCCTCGGCATCAAGAACGAATTCGGATACATCGATATCGGTGTCAGGGTGGAGACGCCTTCACCCGTTATGGAACGCCTAACGAAACTCTACTACGAACCCAAGATATACATCACGACCGACACCTATCAAGACGAAGTGAGGACGTTCTGCGTTTGTCCTGACGGCTTTGTGGTCTCCGAGCCTCAGGAATTCAACGGTTCCTTCCTGACAGGGGTCAACGGCCATAGTTTCTCCAAGGGGCCCAAGTCGTCAAACACCAATTTCGCCCTCCTTTCGAGGGTGAACCTGACGGAGCCTGTGGTGGATACAGGGAAATATGGAAAGGTGATGTCCATGCTGGCCACAGTCATCGGAGACGACAAACCCATCATCCAAAGGTGGAGCGACTTCGTCAAGGGCCGCAGGAGCACCTTTTCGCGAATTGAAGAATGTCCGACCAAGCCCACCCTTTACAAGAGGGTCGTAGGCGGCAAGGTCGAATACGAAGTGACGCCCGGTGACGTCAGCCTCGCCGCCTCCTATAGGATCGCCCTGAACCTGAAGGAATCACTCTTTAAGCTGGAAAGCTTCTTCCCGGGAATAGCGGGGACGCAAAGCGAGCCCAGCCCACAGACCCTGCTCTACTTCCCGGAGCCGAAGTTCTATTCCACAAAGATCGCCGTGAACGAATCATTCGAAACAAGCCTACTTCATTGCTATGCCGTAGGGGACGGCGCCGGCCAAAGCAGGGGACTGGTCCCTGCCTTGATCACTGGCATGTTTGCCGGCAGGGACATCGTTTCCAAGCTGCGGCGATTGCAGTGACGATGGTCAGAACCTCTTCTGTCCTATCTCATCTTTCGTTAGCAGCCTCTAACCTCCCGTAGGTTAAGGGCTTCGCCCCCGCGTCGAACATGGCCGTCTTGGCCCGTTCGACGTCGCCCGGCTGCGCCTCAATCCCCTGAACGGCGTCCTCCAACAGGTAGACTTCGAAGCCAAGGTCCAGTCCATCTAGCACCGTGTTCTTCACACAGTAGTCCGTGGCCAGCCCTCCGACGAAGAGCGTCCTCACACCCATGCTCCGTAAGTCCTTGGCCAGCAGAGTGCCCTGAAAGCCCGAGTAAGCCTCTTCGTCGCTGAGCTTGCCCTTTCTGACGATGTATGTACCTCTTGGAAGGCGCAGGTCCAGATGCAACTCCGCCCCTCTGGTTCCCTGTACGCAGTGAGGCGGCCACGGGCCTCCTTGGGCCTTGAAGGAGCAGTGGTCAACCGGGTGCCAGTCCATCGTAGCGGCCACCTTGCCGCCGTTTCTGGTGAAGAGCGTCACGTACTTGTTGATGGTTGGAATGACCTTATCGCCGTCTGGAACGGGCAGGGCCCCGCCCGGCACGAAGTCGTACTGCACATCTACGACTAGCAAAAGCTTCGAGCCGTCGATCACGAGGGTGGGATCCTCCTCTTCCATCGTCGTTCAGCGGTATATCACTGGTGCTTATATTCTGTTCTCGCCCATTTCGGCTTATGGCGTTCTGCCAAGGAATCGTTTATGTGTTAGGGATTAGGATGATATACCGCGGCGAAAGCTTGAAGGTCGGCCTTGGACGTCTGTTCAGCACCGAGGCCATCAATCGGAACATAACGGTGCTGGCTGTCACGGCGGCGGCCTCTACGTTCTCCTTGAGCCTATGGCAGCTCTACCTTCCCAACTATCTCAGCACTCAAGTCAAGACCACTGTTCTCGTGGGCGCCGTCTACTCCTTTTCGGGGCTGGTTGTTGCGCTCTCGTACTTCATTTCAGGCTGGCTGGGCGACAGCCTCGGCAGAAAGAAAGTCATCGTCGCCAATTCGTTCTTGCTGGGGTTGGCTCCACTCTTCTTGATGGGCTCGGATGCGCTGCTCCTTGGCTTTGGGCTCCTGTTCTTCTTCTGGTCCACGTCTTCTCTGCAGCCCGTCTTTCGGGCGATGATCACCGACGGGGTTAGGGCGTCTCACAGGGGAAGGGCTCTGAGCATTTTCAATTCGGTGGCCGTCAGCCTAGCCGTGCTGGCTCTGATCCTGTCGGGTTTGAGGCTCGAATCGTTGGGCGGATCTGGCATCCAATCCTACAGCCTTCAGAACATGGCCTCGCTCTTCATGGCCAGCGCCGTGATAATACTGTTGATGTCCTTCGTGAGGCTTATCTTCCTCTCGGAGACGTACCGCCCCAGCAACGACGACCGGGCGACATTCTCATCCGTCATAGCCAAGAACTTGGCGCCTCTGAAGAAAGGGAACGTCAGGCCTCTCACCCTCGCATATATGCTGCACGATGCAGCGTTGAGCATGGTCCTGTTTCTCATTCCCCTCTACGCCACAAGGGCAGGGATGGCAGCCTTCACGCTGTCTACAATGTTCGCGGTTCAAATAGCCCTCACCTTCATCCTTCAGATTCCGTTCGGCCGGCTGGCCGACAAGAAGGGGCGCACGTGGACGATACTTGTCAGCTTCGTCCTAGAGGCCATCTTCGCGGCACTCCTAGTGGTGTATGCCAACCCATACTATGCCTTCGCCATCTACACGGTCTGGATAGCAGCGGGGCAGATGGACGCCCCTGCGCAGTCTGCGCTCCTCGCGGACCTGACCAAGATAGAGGAGAGGTCATCCATGATGGGGGGCTTCGGTGCCGTCACGACGCTGGCGGCCATTCCCGCCCCTATCATAGGTGGCTTCCTCTTTGATGTCAACTTGCCTCTTCTGTTCTACATCTGTTCGACGCTGCTTGCCATCGCCGCTGCAACCATGCTGTATTACAGAAGACACCTTTTGAGGGAACCGTCTCATGAAGTATCACTGTGAGAGCTTGGAGGCCCTCTTGAGGTCCTTGACGATATATTTGAACCACGTCGGACGCCCGTGCAAGGCCACGGCAGGATGATATGTCGTGACGAGCTTCATGTCGCCCAGGTCCGAAACCTTTCCTCTGGTTATTCCCCCCTTCTTCCCCGTCAGGGCTGCGAACGCCACCCTCCCCAAGGCGACGACGACGTTCGGCTTGAGGGCCTCGATTTGCCTATTCAGATAAGCCCTGCATGATTCGATCTCCTCGTGTTTGGGCTCACGGTTGTTCGGTGGACGGCATTTGACCACGCTTGTGATGAACACCTCATCCCTTCGCAGCCCTGCCTCTTCAAGTGCCTTGTCCAGCAACTTGCCTGCTTGGCCTACGAACGGCCTTCCCGTCCTGTCCTCGAACCTCCCCGGCGCCTCCCCCAGAAGAAGGATGTGAGCTCCTTCAGGCCCCTCGCCCGGAACGGCCAAAATACGCCCTTGGCTCAGGGGGCACTTCTTGCAGGACCGCACCTCCTCCGCAATCCTCTGAAGTTCACTCTTCGTCTTCGATAACCTCCCACTCCAAAGGCCTGCCCTTGGAATCGTAGATCGCTACGTCCTCTTTTTCTCGAAAGGGATAGCCCACTATCATCATGACGGACCCGTAAGGGTGTAGCAGGTCCTCCACGGAGGGTCTTGTGACTCCTGACGGATGTGAATGCGCCGTCCCCACGATCGACGAATCGATGGGAACTTGGTAGGGATTGAACGTCGAAGAGCTTCTGCCGCCGAGCATAAAGGGCGCGAAGACCACTTGATGGACAAGAAGCGACTCCCCGCTCCTTTTGCCTCTCAGAAGCACAAGCATCTCGTTGGGATACTGGTCGTGAGCGAACGCTAGCAGCGATCGCATAAGAGTTCTGGTGAGGTGGACCTTGAGCACTAGACCGTTATCCCCATCATCTTGTAGGCCTCAGTCAGGTTGGCCTTCGCTTTGGCCCTGACTTCGTCGTAGAAGTTGCGGCCTTCTGGGTCGATGATTACGGTGAGGGGACCGAAGTCTTCCACCTCCAAGATCCATAGCGCTTCAGGTGAGCCGAGGTCGAGCCACTCCACTCCCTTCACCTTTCTCACTGACTTGGCAGCCAAGGCTCCGGCGCCCCCCGTGTAGATGGCGTAGGCCGTCCCAAGTCTCCTGCAGGCCTCAGCGGTCTTGGGCCCCATGCCCCCCTTCCCTATCACAATCTTGGCGCCCGTCTTCTCCAAGAAGTCTGCTTCATACGTCTCGAGCCTAGTGGACGTGGTGGGTCCCGCCGATACTATCTCCCACTTGTCGCCCACCTTCTTGACCACGGGCCCCATATGGTACACTGCCATGCCTTTGAAGTCGACGGGGAGCTTCTCTCCCCTGCCCAGAATCTCGAGTGCCCTCCTGTGTGCCGCGTCTCTCGCCGTTATCACTGTGCCTGTGATGTAGACGATGTCTCCCATCCTGAGGCGTCTACTCTCCTCTCCTATGGGCGTAGTGAACCTGTGCTCCACCATCTTAAACACCCTCCTGGTTCAGGAAATCATGAGTGAGGAACTCCACCCTCCCGTCGGAGCGGATCCTCATCGTGTTGCGCCTATCCTCCCAACACGCCGTCGCAACGCCCACCGCGAAGGAGGCCGGGTGCCTGTTGACGGCATCGATGTGCACGTCGAGGGCCGTCGTCTCGCCGCCCACGCCGTGAGGCCCCCAGCCGAGCTTGTTGATGGCGTCCTTCAAGTTCACTTCGATCTTCGCTATTTCGGGGTCGTCGTTCCTCTGTCCCACCTTTCTCAATAATGCCTTCTTGGCTAGCTTCATGGCGATATCGGCCGTGGGGCCCATGCCCACTCCAACGATGACTGGAGGGCAAGGCTTGGGCCCCTGCTCGAAGATATCGTCGATGACGATCTTGTAGACCCCTTTCAGCCCTTCGGCGGGGGAAATCACCTTGGCCATGCTCGGCGACTCGCTGCCCCCTCCTTTGAGCACCACGGTCACGTCGGCCGTGTCCATCCCTGGCACGATTTCCCATTCCATCCACGGTATCCTCTCGCCGGTGTTGTTGCCCGAATTCTTGCCAGTGAATATGTTGACCGAATTGGGCCTCAGCGGCGTCTGTGCCGTCGCCGCCACGGTGGCTTCTCTCAACACCTTTTCCAGCCGATTCAGGTAGGGAAACTTTTCACCCGTCTTGATGTAGAAGATCACCGTGCCGGTGTCCTGACACGAAGGCCTCTTTTCGCTCTCTGCAACCTCCAGGTTCCTCAGCATGGACCCTATGACCTTCTTCGGCAGCTCCTCCTTCTCAGACTCTTGTGCCTGCCTCAGCGCGTCCTTCACGTCCTGAGGCAGATAGATGGCCGCCGTGGATATCAGCCTGGTCGCGGCTTTGATCATGTGGTCCTCAACTGTGACTTGGCTCATGACACATCCACTTCCTCGGCGCCCAATATATCGGTTGCTGCGAGGGAAAGGCCGCAAACCTGAATGGCGTTCGCCCCCTAATCAGCAGAAAAAATAAATAGAGGTCTCCGCAACGCTTTCGGCAGCACTTTTAGGTAAGAGGGATAGACAATGGCAACCACAGGTTCACAACCCGTTATAGTGTTGAAGGAAGGAGCCTCCGAAACCAAGGGCAAGGAGGCTCTCAGGAACAACATCAACGCAGCCAAACTGATTTCGGAGGTCGTCCGCACTTCGCTGGGCCCCAGGGGCATGGACAAGATGCTTGTCGATTCTCTGGGCGACGTCACCATCACCAACGATGGAGCCACCATGCTCAAACAGCTCGACGTGCAGCACCCTGGCGCCAAAATGATGGTCGAAATCAGCAAAGCGACGGACAGCGAAGTGGGAGATGGAACGACCAGTGCCGTGGTGTTGGCTGGGGCCCTTCTCGAGAAAGCCGAAGAGCTCCTCGATAAGGACGTCCACCCTACAATAATAGTGGATGGCTACACCATGGCGTCCGAAAAGGCCCTCGAGATACTCTCGAAAATCTCCATTCAAGTGGACCCGACCGACAAGGGGTGGCTTACGAAGATCGCCAAGACTAGCTTGGTCTCCAAGCTGGTATCCCAAGAGAGCGACGAGCTCTCTAGGATAGTCGTAGACGCCGTCCTTCACGTGGTCGACAAAGTGGGGGACAAGCTGAAGGTCGACATCGACAACGTGAAGGTCGAAAAGAAGCCAGGCAGATCTCTGGGCGAAACTGCCCTCATCAACGGCATCATCATAGACAAAGAAGTCGTCCATGCTGGCATGCCCAAGAAGGTCGACAAGGCCAAGGTGGCTCTCCTCAATGCCCCACTTGAAATCGAGAAGACGGAAATGAGCGCGGAAATAAGGATAAACGACCCCACTCAAATGAAGTCCTTCTTGGACGAGGAAGCCAAGATGCTCAAGGGCATGGTGGACAAGCTCGTCGAGGTCGGCGCCAACGCGGTCTTTGTCCAGAAGGGGATCGACGACATAGCGCAGCACTACCTCGCCAAGGCCAACATTTTGGCAGTCAGGCGTGTAAAAGAAAGCGATATGACCCGCCTGTCCAAGGCTACAGGAGCCAGGATCATAACCAATCTGGATGACCTCACGGCCGCTGACTTGGGCAAGGCCGACCTAGTTGAAGAGAGAAAGGTAGAAGAGGACAAGTGGGTGTTCGTCGAAGGCTGCAAGAACCCCAAGGCGGTCAGCATCCTGCTTAGGGGGGGTTCCCAGAGGGTAGTGGACGAGGGTGAAAGGGCAGTGCACGACGCCGTCATGGTGGTCAAGGACGTCATCGAGAAACCGTCGGTCGTCGCGGGCGGAGGGTCGGCGGAGGCGGAGATCGCGCACCGCATCCGGGAGTGGACCCACAACCTTTCCGGCAGAGAACAGCTGGCTGCCCAAGCCTTTGCCGAGGCGCTCGAATCCATCCCACTTACACTGGCCTCCAACGCAGGCATGGACCCCATCGACACGCAGGTCGACCTCAGAGCATCTCACGGGAAGAACTTGACGTGGGCTGGCGTCGACGTCAACGAAGGCAAGGTGGGCGACATGGAAAAGCTGCAGGTCTACGAGCCCGCCGTCGTCAAGTCTCAGATCATCAAATCCGCCACGGAAGCCGCTGTGATGATTCTCAGGATCGACGACGTGATAGCGGCTAAGGGCATGAGCAAAGAGGCTCCTTCCACGCCGCCCATGCCTCAATAGCACGGGATTCCTCTTCAGTTCTATCTTTCTGTCCATCTTCTCCCAGCTTTAGCTCTTTCCGTTCGGTTCCGTTTCGTTCTAGGATTGGCATCAGAACAATAAGACAGAAGGCGCTCGTCGGGTGGCAGAGAAATGCAGGGTTCGCAGCAGCTACGTCTGTGAAAGGACGTGATCTATTCGAGCCTTCAAGCTCGCCTTAGGAAGGGCACCGACAACGCGGTCCACCAGCTTCCCACCTCTGAACATCAGAAGAGTGGGTATGGCCATAACTTCATACGTCTCCGCCGTCCTTGGGTTCTCGTCTACGTTGAGCTTCCCGAACACCACCCTGTCCTTGTACTCCGATGCCAGTTCCTCCACGATGGGAGCTACCATCCTGCACGGGTAGCACCATTCGGCCCACATGTCGACAACCAAAGCCGGGTACTTCTTCAAGGCCTCTTGGAAGGCTCCGTCAGACAGTTGCACAGGCCTGTTGATGGTTGAGTTCAACTTACAAATCACCGATTCCTTGGAGCAAGACCTCGGGGGAGAAGCTTTTAACGCTTTTCGCTCATTTCTGCCGGCTACTATATACAGGGCCTTCGCTAGCCTAGCTCTAGGTCTCTTGGGGGAATACAACCAGCACGACGCACGGCGAGTTCTTCACTATGTCCGTGGTATCCTTTCCGAAGAGGTCTCTGATGTCCCTTGACCTTCTTCCGGACACTATTACTATGTCCACTCTCTCCGCCATAGCGAAGCGACCTATGTCCTTCCCTAGCTCTCTTGCCACTAAGATCCTTGGTGTGAAAATCCGACCTAGAGATCGTATGCTTTCGCCCACGGAATGAGCGAATTCCTTCTCTGTCGCCTTCAGAGTGTCGGAGAATTCGACCGCGTCCAGCGGCACGGTAGGTGGAAGGAGTATGGCCTGCGCCGCGATGAGCTCGGCGTCCTCAGTGGTAGCCAAGCTCGTGAGGGCGGCCGCCAGGATGTAAGCGTCCTTGCTTCTCGTGCTCTCTTTGACGAGAACGAGGACCTTCCTGGGATGCTCAGCCACTCTTACTTCTGGACGAGGGGTCTCCACCAATACGGTGCGCACCCTGCTCATTCTAGCCACTCTGTCGGACACCCTTCCCACCATCTTGACAAGAAAGCTCTCCTTGTTGGCCGCCATGACTATGGCCTGAGCGCCTCTCCTTTCGGCCTGCTCCACTATCGACTCGGCCACGGTCTGGTACGAAGGCTCTCCATCGACCTCCTTCTCTCGATACTCACTCCTGACCTTAAGAAGCGAGATGAGGTGGTCTACTTGGGACTTGAACCTTTCGTCCACCCG
>Ga0272448_1007244_pt1 | contig 11790 bp, 6 predicted proteins | sample YNPCB0191_FD_202220 | JGI IMG/M metagenome (GOLD analysis project Ga0272448, IMG submission 202220) | Hot spring sediment microbial communities from Yellowstone National Park, WY, United States - YNP-CB-019-1 | ecosystem: Environmental > Aquatic > Thermal springs > Hot (42-90C) > Sediment... | reverse complement strand
TCTCTTTTCATTGCTTCCCCACAATCCCCGGTTCCGTCATGCGGCGCGCATCGAGGATGGCATCCAACTGCTCGGCGGTGAGGTAGCCCAGATCAAGCGCCGCTTGGCGCAAGGAGATGCTCCGGCGAAGGGCCTCTTGGGCGACTTTGGCCGCTGCCGCATAGCCGATGTAGGGGTTGAGCGCCGTGGCCAGGCCGATGCTCCGCTCGGCGAGTTCGCGGCAGCGCTCGCGGTTGGCCTCGATGCCCCGCACGCACCGCTCGGTGAAGGCGCGTATGCCGTTCGTCATGACCCCCAACGATTGGAGGAGGTTGTAGGCCATGATGGGCATCATCACGTTCAGTTCGAGTTGACCCGCCTGGCCGCAAGCCGCGATGGTTAGATCGTTCCCCATGACGTGGTAACAGACCATATTGAGCATCTCGGCCATGACGGGGTTCACCTTGCCGGGCATGATGGAAGAGCCTGGCTGGACGGCGGGGAGGGTGATCTCGGCGAGGCCTGTCATCGGGCCGGAACTCATCAAGCGCAGATCGTTCGCAATGCGCGTGAGCGTGACGGCGAGCGTGCGCAAGGCGGAGGAAACGTCCACAAAATCGGCCGTGCTCTGCATCGCCTCAAACAGGTTGCCCGCGCTGCGGAAGGTGTAGCCCGTGAGACGAGAGATCTCGGCGACCATGGCAAGGTGATAATCCGGATGGGCATTTAGGCCCGTGCCCGTGGCCGTGCCGCCGATCCCCAAATGGCGCAAGCCGTCCCCGGCTCGCGCGAGGCGCTCGCGATCTCGCCGTACGGCCTGGGCATAGGCGCCGAATTCTTGGCCCAGGCGCACGGGTACGGCATCTTGTAGGTGGGTGCGCCCCGGCTTGAGGACGTCGTCGAAGGCGCGCGCTTTATCCTCTAGAGCAGAGGCGAGGTCATCGAGCACCCCCAGGAGTCGCTCCACCATGGGCACTGCCGCCACGCGGATGACTGTAGGGATGACGTCGTTCGTGCTTTGTGCCATGTTCACATGGTCATTGGGGTGCACCGGATCATAGATTCCCCGTTTGCCGCCCAACATTTCGTTCGCCAAATTAGCGATGACCTCGTTCGTATTCATATTGTGCGAGGTGCCCGCCCCGGCCTGGAAGGGGTCCACGACGAAATGGTCATGCCACTTGCCTTCCATAATCTCGGTGGCGGCTTGAATGATGGCCTCGGCGCGGCGGGCATCCAACATGCCGAGGGCCATATTCACCTGCGCCGCTGCCCGCTTGACGAGGGCGCTCGCAGCGATGTATTCGCGTGGCTGCTTCAGGCCGCTGATGGGAAAGTTCTCTACAGCGCGCTGGGTCTGCGCGCCCCACAGGGCTTCATCGGGAACCTGTACCGGGCCTAGGGAATCCGTCTCAATCCTCATGGAGTATCCTCCTCGTCATCGCGTGAAGCGTTCTCGTCCTCTTCCATCTGCAAGGCCATTAAATAACCGCGCGCCCGCTCGGCGAGCGGGAAGCGGTATACGAGTTCCCAAAAGGTCTTGGAGTGGTTGGGCTGCACGAGGTGCGCCAATTCGTGCATCAGGACGTAATCGAGCACAAAGGCAGGCGCGCCCTGCAGCCGGCTGGAGATGCGGATCCTCCCCGTGGCGGGGGAGCAACTCCCAAAGCGCTTGTGCTGATTCTCCACAAAGCGGATGCTTTCCCAGCGCAACGTTCCGCCGAAAAAAGAGCGGTTCAAGCGTTGCGCGCGGCTCTCGAGGGCACTATCGGAGCCTTGGGCGCGCCGGCGAAGGGCATCTCGGCGGAACCTCTCCACGAACGTACGCACCTGGGCCTCTGGGAGATCGGCCGGCACGCGCACCTCCAGCGTATTCCCCTTGAGGGTGGCGGAAACCGTCTTCCGGCGGCGCGCACTGCGGATGACGATGATCTCCAAAGGCTTCTCATCTCTTGGGGGCATCCGCGAGGCTCCTCGTCTTCTTTCCACGGGCCGAGATAGAGAAAACCCCAGCCCGAGCGCGCTGGGGTTTTGTGCCGAGAGAGGGATTTGAACCCTCACGGATCTATTATCCACTACGCCCTGAACGTAGCGCGTCTGCCGGTTCCGCCATCTCGGCCTGCACATCAATACTATATCACCTACGGGGTGGCTTGTCAAAATCCCGAGAGGCCATCCTTTGAAGCCGGTACGCTCGCATTCCTATACCAAATGCCCCCTGCCCTAGCAAGCGCATCCCGACTCTGCTCCTTTGGCGGTAGGCGTGAGTAAGGTATAATCCCATTTACCGTGCACAGAAAGGAAGTAAGGCCATGCGCGTTGCAGAAGTGGTGGTGCGCATTTTAGAGAGCGAGGGCATCGAGGCGGCGTTCGGCATCCCCGGCGCGGCTATCAACCCGGTCTACGAGTACCTAGGCCAATCGAAGCAGATCAAACATTACCTGGCGCGCCACGAAGAGGGCGCCGTCCACGCGGCGGATGGGTATTTCCGCGCCTCGGGGAAAATGGCTTTGGCCATTTGCACCTCCGGCCCAGCGGCCACGAACTTTGTTACGGGCCTTTACACCGCGCAGATTGACTCGATGGCGCTCATCGCCATCACCGGCCAAAACGTGCGCGCCCAGTTGGGCAAAGAGGCCTTCCAATGTGTGGATATCGCCACCATCGCCCGGCCCGTTTGCAAGGGGGCTTGGTGCATCACCGAGCCGACCCAGGTGCCCACCATCATGCGCCAAGCCTTCCGCCTCGCGCGGGAAGGGCGCCCCGGCCCCGTTCTCATTGATTTACCCCTGGACGTGCAATTGGCAGACATCCCCTATGACCCTGCGGCAGATGCTCCCCTGCCCATCATGCGCACACCCCCCGATAGAGCGCAGATCGCCCGGGCGATAGACCTCCTCTTGGCAGCCGAGAACCCCGTGATGATCATGGGGGGCGGCGTGCTCCTGGCAGGGGCGGCGGAAAAATGCGTCGAGTTTGCCGAGTACCTTTCCCTCCCCGTGATCACCACCTATATGGCGACGGGGGGCATCCCGGCGGATCATCCTCTCCATGTGGGGCATATCGGCATCCAGGTCGGCTCGCCATTTGGCAACCGATTTTTCCTCGGCTCCGATCTCGTCTTGGGGATCGGCTGCCGCTTCAGCGACCGCCACACGGGCCGGTTGGATGTTTATACCAAAGGGCGCCGCTTCATCCATATCAACGTGGAGCCGGAGCACATCGGGCGCATCGTGCCTACGGAACTGGGCATCGTGGCCGATGCAGGCCTAGCCATCGAGGCACTCCTCGAAGAGGCCAAGCGCCGTACGTCGCCCTTACCCCCCAAGCCGCGCGTAGCGCGCATCCCGCAAGATCGCGCCGCCCTCGCCCGCCGCATGGATTATGACCAAGTGCCCATCAAACCAATGCGCGTATACAAAGAACTCAACGAGTTCTTTGGCCCTAACACCATCTATACCACCGGTTGTGGGTTGACGCAGATTTGGTCCGGCCAATTTCAGATGACGAATGCCCCGCGCACCTACCTGGCCTCCGGCGGAGCAGGGACCTTGGGCTATGACCTGCCCGCGGCGATCGGCGCCAAGATCGCGCGCCCAGAGGCCACCTGTGTAGCCGTGATGGGCGATGGCGGGTTCATGTTCATGGTCGAAGAACTCGCCATGGCCTGCCAGAGCAAAATCCCCATCATCGTGGTAGTGGTCAACAATGGCTATTTGAGCCTCATCCGCCAAAACCAGCGGTATGCCTACGAATACGAATACGGCGTAGACCTGACCTACGATGGGTTGGGGGTGGATATTCCGGCCTTGGCCAGGGCCTTTGGCGCCTACGCGGAGCGCGTCACCCGGCCCGAGGAGATTCGCGGGGCGCTGCAGCGCGCCGTAGAGAGCGGCAAACCCGCCGTCATTGATATCCTCGTCGAGCGCGAGGCGGACGCCTCGATGGGGGCCGCGCTCGATGCAGTGCGCGAGTTCAACCTGTGAAAAGCGTCAGGCCGCAAGATAGGAGCACGATGGCAGAATCCCCTTGGCATTGGCCTCGGCTTTCGCTGCAAAACGACGGCTGGCGCAAACGCTTTTTCACCATCTGGGTAGGCCAACAAATATCCCTCTTTGGGAGTTCCATCGCGGGGTTTGCCCTCGTCTGGTGGTTGACTGCCCGGACGGGTTCGGCCACCGTGCTCGCCATGGGAACGCTGTTCACCATTCTCCCGAACGTCGTCCTCGGGCCATTCGCGGGGGCGCTGGTGGATCGTTGGAGCCGCCGCAAGGTGATGATTTTGGCGGATGGCCTCATCGCGCTCTTTTCACTATGGATGGCCATCCTTTATTGGCGCGGCGCGGCGCGCGTCGGCTACGTTTACCTCATCATGTTAGCCCGCGCCGTGGGCGGGTGCTTCCACCTGCCGGCTGCGCAGGCCTCGACGGCCCTGATGGTGCCAGAAAAACACTTGCCCCGCGTCTCGGGGCTGAACCAGACGGTACTTGGCGCCGTGCGCATCGTCTCGCCGCCCCTGGGGGCACTCCTCCTAACCCTTTTGCCGATGCACGGCGTCATGGCCATTGACGTCATCACGGCCTGTTTGGCCATCGGGCCGCTCCTGTTCACGCCCATCCCCGAACCCCAGCGCCGCAATGCAGCAGGGGTGATGCCTACCTCCATCTGGGCGGATATTCGCGAGGGGTTCCGTTATGTATGGCATTGGCCGGGGATGAACGCCGTCATCATCCTCTCGATGGTCATCAGTTTCTTTGCCTTCCCGGCGATGTCGCTCACGCCCATCTTGGTGACCAAGGTCTTTGGCGGGGCCGCATTCCATTTGGGCTGGTTGAACTCCGCCTGGGGGGTAGGGATCATCGCCGGCGGGCTGATCTTGGGCGCCTGGGGAGGCTTTCGCCGCCGCTCGCTGACGGTGCTCGTGGGCACCATCGGGCTGGGGGTGGGCATCCTTATGGTAGGCATCGCGCCCGCGCGAGGCTTCGCCCTCGCCCTGGCCGGCATGTTCCTCGGCGCAGCCCTCTATGCCATGGTTACCGGCGCCGGCATTGCCCTCCTTCAAAAACTCGTGCCCCCCGAGATGCACGGTCGAGTGCTTACCCTCGTGGTGAGCCTCACGACGGGCATTGCCCCCATCAGCATGATCATCGCCGGCCCCGTGGCCGATACCCTAGGCGTGCGCACGTGGTTCATTGCGGGGGGCCTCGTAACCCTCGCCCTGGGCGTGGGAGGGCTTTTCACCCCCTCGATTCGCACGTTGGAGGATGCCCGTGCGCCGGCGCCCGTCCGAGAGGATGTATCCGCCTAGCGGCGAGCGGCCGGCGCAGCACCCTACACGTACTCGAATACCTCTCCCGCCGGAATGTGCGTGATGGGCACAGCGGGGAAGCGCCCTCGCAGCCACTCGGCCAGCCATGCCATGCCCGGCTCCTCACTGAGGACGTGCCCCAAGATGACCAAAGCCTGCCGATGCCCCAAAAGATCGGCATCGCGCACATATTCCGCCGTCTCCCATTCGTTGATCTCTCCACAGACGAGGAGATCCAACGCCTGCTCGCGCAGGAAGGCGATCTGCATCCTGCCGCCCGCCGCGCCGACGGCGAGGCCAATACGCTGGCAGATCATCTCCGGGTCGCCGAACACCTTGAGATGCGCTACGCCGAGGCGCTCTCTCAGCATCGCCACGAGGTCCCACAAAGAGGTAGGCGGCACCACGCAAAGGCCACGAACGTTGGGGTCCGCATACGGCCCCCAGCCGAGTTGCTTTAGGACCCCTGCTAGGATACCATCGGGCTGTAGAGAGTGGATATGATCATGGTAACGCCACACGACGAGGTGATGCTCCTCGAGAAGGGCGCGCTTGGCGCGGTAGATGGGATCCTCCGCCAGCCAGTCGGTCTCATCGAGATGGTTGTAAAAGGTAGGCTCGTGGGTGATGATCAGGTTGGCATTCCGCGAGATAGCCTCACGAATGACGGCCACCGTAGCCATGCACGTGGTAATGACGCCCCGCACGGGTTGCGAGGGATCGCCGACCTTGATGGTATCCACCGTAGGCCGGCGCAGGCCACCCGGCGTCTCGGCAAGGATGCGGTCAATCATTTCTTGAATCGTAAGAATCATCGCATGGACCTCCCAAACGTTGCGGATGCCGGCATTGTAGCGCAATATCCCCTTACGCGCCACAGGGCGCCCACCCCGAGCGGGTTACTGAGAAAAGACCCATGCGATACATGATTCAATACCTCGAGCCGGGGCCACACCTTGGCCAGGTTTCGCCCCGGCAAGTGGCGCAGCGGCTCCACGCCGCTTTGAGCGCTTTGCCCATAGAGGGCGTGTTGCTCGGTTGGGATCTCCCCACGGCCCTTATGGAGGCCTGCGCCCAAGAAGCGCAAAAGGCCGGTACGGCGCTGTACCTTTGGCACCCCCTCCTCACAGCGCAGGGGGCTCCGCCACAATGGCCTTTTTGGCGCGCCATCGGCCCTACGGGGCAGCCCGTGCCGGCGTACCGCAACCTCCCCGAGTTTACTTTCCTCTGCCCAAACCATCCGGAGGCAAGGGAGTTCGCCATGGCGCGCCTGCGGAAGGCCTCGCAAGAAGGGCCTTTTGCCGGCGTCTTTCTCGACCGCATCCGCTGGCCCTCGCCCTCGGAAGGTTGGCGCAGCCATATGGCCTGCTTTTGCCCCTTCTGCCGGCGTGTTGCGGCTCAAAAAGGCGTGGATCTTGCCGCCGTCCAGCAAGCCCTTTGCAAAAATCCGCTCACGACGGCGCTCACCGCGATGTATGAGAAGGATGGCCCCCTTGGGGCCTGGGCACGTTGGCGTGAGGAGGTTATCAGCGCCTTCGTGCGAGAGGCAGCCGAAGCGTTGCGCAGCGAGGGAAAATGCGTCGGGCTGGATGCTTGGTCTCCGGCGCTGGCTCCGCTCGTCGGCCAAGCGTTGGAGGCGCTTTCGCCCTGGGCCGATTGGGTCAAAGTGATGACCTATCGCCATACGTGGGGGCCAGCCGGCCTGCCGTATGAGGTCGCCCATTTGGCACGGCAGATGGCCGCTGAAGAAGGGGAAGAGAAAGCGCTCGGTACATTAGGTAACCTTTTGGGGTTGCCCTTACCCCAGGGCTTGAGCGCTTTTCCGCAAGGGTTCCCTCCGCAGGTACTTGCCTTAGAGGGTCAGAGGGCCTGTGCTCTCGTGAAGCAAACGCCCCTGTGGGTAGGGCTGGATTTCGTCGAGATACCCGGCGTGTGCCACGCCGATGAGCCTGACATCCGCGCCAGCCTGCGCGCCCTTCACGGGGTGCCCCTAGCCGGCGTGATCCTCTCGTGGGATGGGTGGCACATCCCCCTCGAGCGACTGGCCTGGCTCAAAGGGTGAGGGCCTCCTCACGTGGGCAAGGAGGCCCCTCCTTTTACTCGACGATGACGTGATCGGTGCCGCTGCGGCCAAAGGTCTCAGGGGCATACATTTCCTCCGCCTTGGCCGGCGGCACGATGAACTCGCCCGGCGTGGTGGCCCGCGCTACATAGGTATAGGTATGAATCCCCTCCCACAGGAGCGAGGCAAAGGCCTCAGCGCGCTGGTCGCGCAGGTTTTGGTGTTCGTACCACGTCCAGCGCCACCACCAGTAACCGCTTCGGCTCTGATCCTTCGGGTCTTGCGGGATGCTCCCCGTCACGGCAAGGGCCGGGTTGAGCGGCTCGAGGCCTGCCGGGAGCGGATCGGTCAGGGCCACGTGGTAGCGCCGTGTAGGGGCGACCATCGTCAAACGCACACGGACACGCGCCCCCGCTTTGATATGCCACACGCCCTTGGCATCCTGGTAGACATCGGCAGGGTCATCTACCGCCTCATAGCGCCGTTCCACCACGAACCCCTGATCCAGCGGGGCCAAGCGCAGGTCTTTTGGCGCGTAACGCAGGCCTAACCGGTAATATAGCCTGCCTTGGCCCTCTTTACTGAGGATCAGGGCCTGCTCGCCCTCCTTTTGAGAGAGGTAGCCCATCGGTATGTTCAGCGTTTGGTATTCTTTGGTACGGCCTTTGAATGCGAATTGCCCCAAATAGTCCTCGCCCAGCCAGGCACGGGCCACGAAATCGGGCGTTTGCGCCTCAAAGGTGGCAAAGTAGCGATCCAGCGCGAGGAGGATAAACACGTTTTCCTGCGTGTTGCCCCAACGCCCCGCCTTGCGGTGCGCCAAAAGGCCGGCTACGAGTTTGGGGATGAGGTCGCTCTCCGGGTGGCCCTTGATAAGCGCCTCGAGGATGATCCCGTCCGCGCGGCGATCGGAGGCGAGGAGCACATAGCCTTCCTCTTCGCGGTAGGAGGTGGTAAAGTGGGCCGCGCCCGCCGTTTCGACCACCCGATTGGCCAAATAGCGCTCGATCTGTCGGATGGCCTCTCCCGAGGCGGCATCTCCCACGAGGACGTTGTAAATCCAGCCCAGCGCCTCAGGTTGGAGACTTTCTAGGCCGGCCTCTTTCAAAAGGGCGCGCGCCTTGGCCGGGTCCGCATCGCCCAACTGGAGGCGCGTATAGAGGGCATAGGCCGAAAGGCTATGGCGCACGTCTGGGCTGTACCAATCCGGATAGTGCGATTCGATATCCCGCAAATAGGCCAAGGCGCGCTGGATAACCTCTTCGCTCACGGGGTAATCCTTTTGGCGCGCGCGAGCCAAGGCATGCGCCGCATGGATAGAGTGGAAAGGCCAAGATTCGCGGCCGCGCGCCCAGATGGCGAACCCGCCATCCGCATTCTGCAAGTTTTGCAGGGTCTCGATATCGCGCGCCATGGCGCGGTCGATCTCCTCCGGTGCGGGCAGGCCCTCGGCCCGGAAGGCCTCGAGCACATCGCGCAAGGCAGCCACGGCCAAGATACGCGAGGCGATCTGTTCCGAACACTCGTACGGATAGGCGAGCAGGTAGAGGAAGGCATCCGTCAAGGCCTGGAGCGCCGTGGAAGAGGTCGTGATCTCCAGAGCGCCAAACTGGGTAAAAACGCCCGTCGGCGCAATGATGGGCTGGGCGATGGCCCCCCGATCGATCACGCCGTAGGTGGCAAAGGCTTCCGTCGTAGCCGGCGTGTACACGGGGAGCGAGATTTGGGCGGCATCGGCCCAGGGGCCAGAAGCAGCCCCCACCACGAGGCGCGCCGTGCCCGCTTGGTCGGTCGTGGCGCCAAAGCGCACCTCCACGCGATCGCGCGCCGGTACGGAGACCTTTTTGCCCGCGCTCCCAGTCAGGATAAGGTTGGTAGTCTGCACAGCCACCTGCACCTCCAGCGGGTTATCCGTCTGGTTTTGCAGGATGACGGGCAGTTCAAACCGATCGCCAAAGTTGAGGAAACGCGGTGCCGAGGGGCGCACCATAAGCGGCAGGCGCGCTGTCAGGCGCGATTCGCCCTTGCCGAACTGGCGCTCCCCAGCCACGGCCACGGCCATAATGCGGTATTGCGTCAAGTTATCGGGCAGTTTGATGGAGACGGAAGCCGTACCGTCGGCATCGGTGGTCACCTCGGGGGCAAAAAGGGCGAGTGGGTTGAAGTCGCTCCGCAGACGGATGGGCTGAGCGGCTTCTGCAGCCTCGGCCTCCGCGGCCTTTTCCATCGTCATCGTTGGGACCGGCATGCCTGCGGGCATGGCGAACATCACTCTAGGCTGGCCTAAAGCGACCGCCTGATCCATGAGTTGCTCCGGCTGCACAAGGAGAACGTACCCTCGCAAGCGGTAATCGCTCACACCGGCCTCACGCTCAGGGTAAAATACTTCAATAGGATCGGCCAGTTGATAGTTCGTGAGCGCCAAAACGGCCTCATCTACCGCTACGAGGGCCACCTCCGCACCTTGCACCGGCTGCCCCTTTGCATCGCGCACGCGCAGGTCTATCGTCGTCTCACCACCTGGCTCTAACTCGGCGAGGCGCGGGCTAACCTCCAGCGAGAGGGTCCGCTGATAGGCGGGCACCGATAGGTTGAGGTTGCCGCTCGCATAGGCTGGCCGCTTGGGCAGGCGCGGGTCTGGCTCGCCATCGGGGCCAAGGCGCGCCGCCTCACCGACGAGATCCACCTGCACCCACACGTTGGGGATGTCATCCTCCGTAATGGGCACCTGAAGCGCGATGGAAGGCTCCTCCATGCGGAAGCGCTCCTCGTGCACCAAACCCAAACGCCGCACGGTGAGAATCCCCTCAGCCGGGGCGAAGGGCGCCTGCACCAAGATCTGCGCTATGTCGCCGGGCTGGTATTCGGCGCGATCGGGGATGAGAGTAACTTCTTCTTGCTCGATGCGCTGGGCCGAAGGCCGCTCGCCACCACTCACCCAACGCGTAATCTGGGTCAGGTTCGGGCGGCCCTGTTCATCCACAATGGTCGCACTCAAGCGATAAGTGCCCCCTACAGGCGTCTGGAAGGTGCAGGAGACGGGTTCCGCTTGGGAGGGTAACGTGCAGGTCTGCTCGTCCGTCTCGACTTCTTCCCACTTTCCCTTGAGGTACTGCCACTTGAGGCGCACGGCGCGCAGGGCGATCTCCACGCCCGGTTTGGGCGTACCATCCAAATCCACCACAATGGCCTCAACACGGAGCGGTTTGCCACGCTCCACGAACATCGGTTGGCTACGCAGCCCCACATAGAGCGAGGCCGGATGCACCAACATCTCGGTCGAGGCGGCCCAGGCCTGGCGGTTCACATCCATCACGCTGGCCTCGGCGCGCACCACGGTGGGGCGAGGCGGTTCGACGGCCTCAAAGGCGATGCGCAACACGTGCACACCGGCAGCATCGGTGCGGCTTTCAAACTCTTTCACTTGCCCTTCCGGCGCCTCCGGCTCACCCCCAAAACGATAAGAGATCCACCAAGGAACCCAGATACCGAAATCGAAATCATCCCACTTGGGCGGGCGATAGGTGCCCGGCCTGGCGGTAACCGTCCAATGAACATCTGCGCCGGCCAAGGGGCCGCCGGCATAATACTGCGCTTCGACCTTGGCCGTCGCCGTCTCTCCCACAAAGTGAGGGCCGGCACTGCTTTGAGCCTCTACCTTGAACTCCGGGCGGCGGAATTCCTGCACCTGGATGGGATGGTAAAACTCGCTCGCCCCTGAGGCGCTCGAAAGCATCAAATGGAGCGTCGCGCTGCCCAGGTTCATCCCTTCTGGCAGGGTGAGCGCAAAATGAAAGCCTCCCAGGGCGTTCAGCGAGACATTCCCTTGGGCCAAGCGGCTGCCCTGTGGGTCGAGCAACTCCCAAGAGACGTTGCCCTTGCCCACCCAGGTAAGCGTCTCCTTACCCACGCTCAATCGCGCCAAACGCACCCACCCTTTGACGTGCACCTCTTCGCCGGGGCGGTACATTTGACGGTCATCCCACACATACCAGCGATGCACATCCTGCGGGGCGCCTTTGCGCCACGCGGTATACCAACCATAGACGCTTTCAGGCAAAAGCGCCGATTCTTGCCCGCTGCGGGCCACGAGGTAACTCCCCTGTTCCCTCGGTGCGGCGGATGGCAAATCGAGCCAGGCCAGGCCTTCGGCATCCGTTCGTGCCGCCACCTTGCCGGGGTAAAGGGTTACCTCGACGCCTGACAAGGGGCTTCCATCCGTCAGGGCGTTTGCCCAGGCCAAAAGGCGGCTCGAATCGGCCATCGCATCGAGGGCGATGGCGCTCATCTGTACCCAAACCCGCTTGACGGGCGGCTGCTCCCGCCGAAGGAGGTCCGCCAGGCCCCGATCGCCCTCGATGATGAGGATGAGGTGGCGGTGCCCCTGTTTGTAGAGATCCGCAAGGTCAATGCGCGTTTCGATGAGGCGATCGGCCTCACC
>Ga0272448_1007243_pt1 | contig 11790 bp, 11 predicted proteins | sample YNPCB0191_FD_202220 | JGI IMG/M metagenome (GOLD analysis project Ga0272448, IMG submission 202220) | Hot spring sediment microbial communities from Yellowstone National Park, WY, United States - YNP-CB-019-1 | ecosystem: Environmental > Aquatic > Thermal springs > Hot (42-90C) > Sediment... | reverse complement strand
CGCTCGTGGCCCTCGAGATGACGCGGCGCACGACCTTAGGGGTACGAATCTCCTTGCCGCCCTCGATGGGATCCCTTATCTCCTTGACCACGTGCGGCTGAACGAGGAACCCGCCGTTGGCTATAGCAGAAAACGCGGCTGCGAGCTGGATCGGCGTGACAGTGAAGCCTTGCCCGAAGGCGTGGTTCGCAAGTGCGACAGCAGCCCACTGCCGGTGGTGTCTGAGCGTACCCGACACCTCTCCCGGAAGATCGACCGAGGTAGGGCTTCCGAATCCAAAGGCACTGAGGTACCGATAGAGACGTGGGGCCCCCAGCAGTTCTGCGATCTTGGTGGCTCCTATGTTACTCGAGTGTATCAGGATCTCTCGGACAGTGAGCTGTCCGTACTTGTGGAGGTCGTGGATCACCCTGCCCCCGAACGCATAGCTCCCATTCTCGCAGTTGAAAACTCGCCCCTCGTCCACGACGCCTTCCTCGAGGGCCGCGGCCATAGTAAAGACCTTCGCGGTCGAGCCCGGCTCGAAGGAGTCCGTGAGGGCATGGTTCTTTCTCGCAAAGGCGCTCTCGTGCTGAAAGGCATTCGGATTGAAGGGGGGATACGACGCCATAGCCAAGATTTCGCCGCTGATGGGGTGCATGACAACGACTATCCCGCAGCGGGCCCCACACTTCTCGACCGCCTCGGCGAGCGCCTTTTCCGTAAAGAACTGGATGCGCGTGTCTATCGTGAGAACCAGATCCTTGCCTGCCGCCGACCCCTGCTGCGTCTCGGGGACCTCGTGCCAGAGGGTCCGGCCCAGTGCGTCACGCTGGAGAACGAGTGTGACCTCTTTCCCCTTGAGGATCCGGTCGTAGTACCGCTCCAGTCCCTCCAGCCCCTGAGAATCCACCCCCACACACCCGAGCAACTGCCCGGCAAGCTCTTTTTTGGGATAGTACCGTTTCCCTTCGACCTCTATGCCGACGGTGGGGCAATTGAGCTTTTGGATCTCCCTGCCCACCGGCATCGGGATCTGGCGGGCAAGCCACGTAAAGGCGCTCCGTTGGGTGAGTATCTCGCAGAGTTCTTGAGGCCTCTTTCGGGTATAGGGGGCTACGTATCGAACCACTGCCATGGGGTCCTTGATCGGCTCGGCGTGATTCAAGCGCTGGGAGTACACCGAGGCGGCCTTCACACTCACGGCAAGGCACGCACCGTTCCGGTCGAGGATCCTGCCTCGCAGGGGGGTCAGGTGGATCGGCTTCATCCGCTGGCTGTCGGCCCATCGCCTCAGGAAGTCTTGTTGGATGACCTGAAGGTAAAACGCCCTGCACATAAGGCCGAGCGTACAGGCGACAAGGACCCCCGTGAGCACATAGAGCTTGAGTTTTCGCGCGGACTCTTCTTTGTTCATTTCACGATGACCACGTCATGCGGATCGGGGGGGACCATCCCGAGGTGGTGTTCTGCGATCGCTGCAATTCGCTGCGGGGCCCGGAGCATCTCCCACTCGATCTGGAGTTCGTTCTTCCTCTGCACGAGATCCTCGTGGGTGCGGTTGAGACTCGCAAGCACGTAGCCCATCGAGGTGTTCTGAAGGTGGATCCAGATGTAGGCAGTCGCGCTGACCCCGTAGAGCACAACGACCAGCAGGATCTTGAAGATGAGCTTCCTTTCCACCGCGACAGGGATTCGTCGGGGCCGAACGAGTTGAGTGCCGAGCCAGGCCTTCCACGAAGGCCTAAGCGTGGTGGTGGACCGAACCGCACTTTTCATCCGCGACCCTCTCTATCACCCTCATTCTGGCGCTCCTGGCCCGTGGGTTCCGGGCCACCTCCTCCTGCGACGGCCTGATCGCCTTCTTGTGCACGGGCCGGCAGACAAGGCCCTGAGAGGTCCCTCTTACCCACGCGGCACATGCCCGCTTTACCAGTCTGTCCTCGAGCGAGTGGAAAGAAATGATGCAGGCCCGGCCGCCCTGGCTCAGAAGGGAAGGGAGCTTGCCGAGAAAGACCTCGAGCGCCTCGAGCTCCCTGTTGACCGCGATACGGAGCGCTTGGAACGTCCTCGTCGCAGGATGGATCCTTTGCCTTCGCGCCCGCGGGGGGAGGATGCCCATGATCGCCTCGACCACGTCCCTGGTCGTCGCATCCTTTGTACCGGCCAGCCGGTCGACGAGTCCCTTGCCGATCCTTGCCGCCCATCGCTCTTCCCCGTACTCGCGAAGAAGCCTCGCGAGCTCTCCGGCCGAGAGCCTACGGAGCAGGTCGCCGGCGGTCGCTCCGGTGCTCCTGTCCATTCGCATATCCAAGGGCTCGTCTCTCTGAAAGCTGAAGCCCCTCCCCGGGGCAGCGAGCTGATAGGACGAGAGCCCGAGATCGAGCACGATACCGTCGACCATCGAGACACCCAGGCCGTGCAAGACCGAATCTGCCTCCTCGTACCGGCCGTGGACCAGGACAGCGCGGTCCCCGAACGGGGCAAGCCTCTGGCGGGCGATCTCCAGGGATTCGGCGTCGGTGTCGATACCGATAAGCCTTCCCGTGGGAGAACTGCGCGCGAGGAGCGCCTCGGCATGCCCCCCGGTCCCCACGGTTGCGTCGAGATAGGTTTTATCAGCCTCAGGCCTCATGAAGGCGATCACTTCCTCTACCAGTACTGACTCGTGGTAGCGAATCATCGGGCCCCTGCGCCGCCACCCTGCACGTTCCAGCACCCTTTAGAATTTGAACGCCTCCCCCAAGTACTCGCTGATCTCAGAGGTCTCTTTCATCTCCTCCTCGACTCTGGGCAGCCCGGTCGCATAGTCCCAAATCTCGATCTTGTAGAGACACCCCAGGATCATGACCTTTTCCTTGATCCCTGCCCTCTCCCTCAGGACGGGGGGGAGCAGGATCCTGCCCTGACTGTCCAGAGGGCATTCCTCCACGGCCGAGATATACCCCCTCATAAACGCCTTGACTTTCTTGTTGTGTTGGGGGAGGCTAAGGAAGCGGTTTACCAATTTCTCCCACTCGGTGTACGGATAGGCGGTCAAGCACCCATCCAGGAAGGAGATCATGAGGCGCTCGTCGTACTGGGCCTTGAGGATTTCGCGGAATTTCGCCGGGATGCTCAAACGGCCCTTGGCATCGACGGTGTGATAGTGGTGGCCATGGAATCGCAACATTGAAGCAAGGGACCTTTGGCTTTGGGCTGGCGTCCTACTTTATCCCACTTTTTCCCACCCGGCGCATAATAATCCCCCTTTCCGAACCTTGTCAAGAAAATTTTAGGGGAATGTGAAGAATAATATGGGAGGCTTCCAGCCGGTGGCTTCGGAGCGCTCTCTCAGTAGAGAAGGTAGTCTCTTCTGACCCTCTTGAACTCGTTCAGTTCCGGTCCCCAGCGCTCTTGGCACTCCTCGATCGGGGTGCCCTTCTCCAGGGCCTCGCGGAGCCAGCCCCCGCCTGCGAGAAGGTCGACGGCGAGCCTTTCGGCCTCGAACTCGTAGGGTTCCAGCCTCCACTCGAACTGGTCGGGCCAGCCTCGGTACAAGACCTCGAGCAGACAGATCCCTGTGAGAAACGGTCTGAACTGCGTCCTCTCCCTTACATGAATCTGAACCCCTCCACAGAGCTGGCCGGACCACTTGTGAAAGCACGGCTGAAAATTGTGGGGTCTGAAGACGACCCCCGGAAGCCCTCTGTCGTTCATTGTCCTCGCCAGCTCCTCGGAGCAAACCCACGGTGCGCCGATGAGCTCGAAAGGATGTGTGGTGCCTCTCCCCTCGCTCACGTTTGTCGCCTCGACCAGACAGGCGCCGCCATAGACGGTGGCCGTCTCGAGCGTGGCCATGTTGGGCGAGGGCATCACCCAGGCCAGGCCCGTATCGTCATGCCACATCCACCGCTGCCATCCCTTCATCGGGACGACGGTCAGCGAGCACCCGATACCGAAGGCGTCATTGAACATGAGGGCAAGCTCCCCTATAGTCATCCCGTGGCGTACGGGCAACGGGTACCTTCCGACAAAGGACCTGAAGCCTTCCCCCACGATGTTCCCCTCGATCTCGAGACCGCCGAGGGGGTTGGGCCGATCGAGGACCACCACGTCGACCCCGTACTCCCTGCATGCCTCCATGCAATACGACATGGTGTAAATAAACGTGTAGTAGCGTATGCCGATATCCTGGAGGTCGACCACAAAGGTGTCGATGCCTTCGAGCATATCCCGGGAGGGGACGAGGGAATCCTTGGATTCACCATAGAGGCTGTACATGGGGATGCCAAGCGGCCGGTAGAGACGAGTGGCGACGCTCTCCTGATCCTGGAACTCGCCCCCGAAGCCGTGCTCGGGACCGAACAGGGCACATACCCGTACAGTGTTCATAGAGGAGAGGACGTCCACCGTCGGGCGGAGGCGCGAGTCGGTCGAGGCAGGGTGAACGAGCAAACCGACGTTCCTCCCTTCCAGCAACCGGCCGCCTTGGCCCACGAGGACATCGATGCCCAGAGACACTTTAGGGGAGCAGCTCACATTCCTTGCCGTCATGGTTTTTAGTTATCCTCGTCTAAATTGTGTTTCATTAACACATCAGCAAGCCGGTCGCCTCCCGGCGCTCGCCCTTGGCCCTTCCAGCGAGTATAGTATGGGTTTTGCCCGCCCATTGAAACACGGGGAAACACCTGCCGCCGAACAAGACCGGCAAAGGAGGCCCGCATGGACGATATCGGAAAGAGATTCCAGCAAGAGACAAAATATCACAGAGGCAAGCTTCCCTCCGGAAGGCTCGATCTGTCCAAAAGGCCGCAGCCCTACAAGCGCTACCCGGGCAGCCCTGAGATAGCCCTGCCGAGCCCGGAGCGGCGAGGCGGGCCGGGCCTGTGGGCGGTCATGGCCGCACGAAGAAGCGTGCGCTCCTTCGGATCGACGTCGCTCGAGCCCGTGCATCTCTCTCAACTTCTCTGGGCGGCGCAGGGTATCACGGCCGAGCACTTCGGCTACAGGTTCAGAACCGCCCCCTCTGCAGGCGCGCTCTATCCGGTCGAGACCTACCTCGTGGTGAACCGAGTGAGAGATATCCCCTCGGGGGTCTATCATTACTCTGTAGAGCGACACAGCCTCGAAGAACTCAGAAGGGGGGATTTTCGCACCTCTCTCGCCGGCGCCTCGCTCGACCAGAAGGTAGTGTACGAGGCCTGCGCGGTCTTTGTGTGGACCGCCGTCTTCAGAAGGTGCACGTGGAAATACAGGGAACGCGGGTATCGATACGTCTACCTCGACGCTGGACATATTGCCCAGAACGTGGCTCTCGCCGCTGTAGGACTCGGCCTGGGCAGCTGCCAGATCGGGGCTCTTTACGACGATGAGGTGAACGAACTCCTCGGTGTGGACGGCACGGAAGAGAGCGCCCTCTATCTTACGGCAGTAGGGGAACCGACCGGCTGAGAAAACATCGTTCTGTGCCGATGGGGAGCGACCCTCTCGCCCGTCCCGCTTCAGCCTATTTCCTCGGTGCGCGTCTCCAGGAACCGTGCCAGTCGGTAAAAATCGCTCCCTCTCCTTATGTACCGTATCTCGGTCAGAAGCGTCTCCTGATTGACGAGCTCCCGGAACGGCACGTAGTGAAGATCGAGCTGCCCCGAGACGCTCACCATGTGGCCGTCGAGGCCCTCCTCGATCAACGCCCGGTAGGCACCTATCCCCAGTTGGCTCCCGAGCATCACGTCGAAGGCGTGCGCCTGGGCGCACCGGCTCTCGTACCCGAGCTGGATACCCGTGACCTTCCTCTTGACGCCCGTCCTCCTGCAATACTCGTCCGCAACGAGTTTGGCCACGAGCCTGCCGAGATCGATCTTGCCGATACTGATATGGCCGTGCGGGTCCTTGGGGATATCCCGAATGTAAGCCTCGGACAACTTCTCCCCAAGGCCCTCTGCCAATACCACCACACCGAAGCGCTTGTTGTCCTTTTTCTCCCTGGTGATCATCAGATTGACGATCTTGTCCACCAGGGCCTCCATGCGCAGCCTCTTTTCCGTGTACTGCTCCCCGGTCTGCTCGTCCACGAGGGTCTCGTCGAACAACATGTCTTCGTCGAGATCTTCGACACTGAAGATCATGTTCGCTTCGCCGGCAATGCCCACGCCGTAGCTCAACCAGCCCGATTTTCGCCCCATGGACTCGACGATGAAATAGCTCTCGGTGGCACGGGCATCTTCCCTGAGATTCGAAACCTCTCTTGCCAGAAAATCCACCGCGGTGAAGTAACCGAAGGTGAAGTCGATCCCTTTGTAGTCGTTGTCGATGGTCTTCGGCACGTGAACGACGCGGATCCGTTTGGCTTCCTCGGGAAGCCTTTTTTGGAACTCGTAGATGTAGTTTGCGGTCTTGAGCGTGTCGTCGCCGCCGATCGAGACGAGGGCGTCTATCTTGTGGTCGAGCAGGGCGTAATAGATGTTTCTCAGGTTTTTCGTCTTTTCCGGGTCATCGAGGTCCTTCACACAGCGTATCGGCTTGCCCGGATTCGCCCTGGAGGTGCCGATAAGGATCCCCCGCCTGGTTCGGATCCCGGTCACATCGGACAAGCGCAACTCCTTGTAGTGCACGTCGCGTTCCAGTCGGTGCGTCACGGGGTGGTAGTCCTGCAGATAGAGATATCCCTGCATGAATCCTACCACCTCCCTGCCCGCGTCGAGAAAACTTATTGCAGCAGAGCTTATCACTGCATTGGCGCCGGGCGCCGGCCCCCCGGAAAAAACGATGCCCACCCTTTTTATCGACCTGCCCTGATCGCTCCCTCTCGTGCCGCCATCAAGATTCGTCGTCGTCATCGTCCGAATCCCTCCTTTTGACTCTTCTCCCATAGGCGGGCTCAGTGGGAGAGCCCCAAGCCTCCGGCACCGCACCCCACGCCTTGCCTCGAGACCCCTCCCGACCCTTTGGCCCGACCGGCCGAGGCTGTCTTCGGCTTGCTCCGCTAGTCCCTGAGAAGCTCCCTTGCCACGATGATCCTTCTTATCTCCGATGTCCCGGCACCGATCTCGTAGAGTTTCGCATCCCTCCAGAGCTTCTGTATCGGGTACTCCAGACAGTAACCGTATCCCCCATGGATCTGGACCCCATCGCTGCAGATCTTCGTGGCCGCCTCTGCGGCAAAGAGGATCGCAGAGGCAGCGAGCTTGTCGAGTTCTGTCCCCTTGCCTCCGCGCTGACCCATCGGACTGTCTGCAAAAGCGGCCGCCCGGTAGACGAGAAGACGGGCCGCCTCGGTGAGGCAATACATGTCGGCGAGTTTTTGCTGGATCATCTGAAACGAGGCGATGGGCTTTCCGAACTGACACCGTTCTTTCGCATAGCGGATCGAATACTCCATCCCCTGTTGGGCCATTCCCACCGACCCGCCCGCGAGCACGATCCGCTCGTAGGCGAGCCCCGAGGTCATGACGTGGACGCCCTGGTTTTTTTCGTAGACGAGATTCTCCTTGGGGACCACCATGTCCTCGAACACGAGCTCCGCGGTGGGAGAGCCTCTCATGCCGCACTTCTTGATCTTTTTCGAGACGGAAAAACCAGGGAAGGTGTTCTCCACGATAAAGGCGCTGATGCCTTTTGCCCTCTTTTCCTGATCGGTCTTGGCGTAGACCAGGATCGTATTGGCGATGCTGCCGTTCGTAATGAACATCTTTGTCCCGTTGAGAATGAAGCAATCGTCCTGCTCGCGAGCGGTGGTGGCCAGCCCCATGGCGTCCGAGCCCGCCCCCGGCTCGGTCAGGCCCAGGGCGCCCACCTTCGTGCCTGCAGTGAGATCGGGGAGGTATTTTCTCTTCTGGGCCTCGGAGCCGTTCTTGTAAATGTTGTTCGCGCACAAATTGGAGTGGGCCGCATAGCTCATGGCAAGGCCCGGGCATACGCGGGACATCGATTCGATCGCCAGCACCTGCATGAGGATCCCCTGCGCAGAGCCGCCATACTCCTCGCCGATCGTGATGCCGAGGATCCCCAGCTCGCCCAGCTTCTTGAAAAAATCGGGCGGCATCCAGTCTTCCTCGTCGATCTTCTCCTGGAGCGGCCCGAGCTCCCTGCACGACCACTCGTACACCATATCCCGGAGCATGCGTTGCTCCATGGTCAGTTCGAAATCCATACGCTCCCTCCTTGCTTCGGAAGCCGACTCCACCGCCGCCGTCCAGGGTCCCCCTCGAAACGCTCGAGGCCGCTCGCATTCCTGTGGGAGGCGGCTCCTGCGGAGCACGGGGACTCTTCCCCGGATCTCGCGCTCAAGCGGCCTCTGAAGAGCCCTTCCATACCATGTGCCGGATATTCTCGAGCAAGCGGTCGGTAAGCTCGGGCCCGACAGACATGGATCGCTCGTAGGCATACTGCCTCGAGCGCGCATAGCGGCGCGGCAGGATGTACCCGAGCTCGTCCGAGGCCAAACAAACCACAAAGGGAAAACGACAATTCAACACCGCCTGTATCTGAAAGCCCACCTCGGGAAGGGCCTCCCCGGGAACGGTAGCCATCTTGACGGCGCCGAGGTCTATCAATGCTGTCTCGGTAGTCAGGGTCCGCGTGAGGATCTCCTCCTCGATCCCGGGCAGAACGCCCATGCGGCCGACAAGAAGAAACTTTCGATTCATGATGGGGGCACGGAACTCCCGCCTCTTGTACACCAGAGGGGTCCCATCGGGAATCCTGTAGGGTGAGCGCTCCAGTGCTTCGGTGATGACAGCACCCAAGCTCCTGCCGAGCGTGCGGATGAAGGGCTCGCCACGGGCCGGGTCGAAACTCCCGTCATCCCTGCAGACGGCGCCGGTGACCATCCCCCCGAGGGCCTGCTGGAAAAAGACCGAGACCCCACCCCATCGAGATTCCACCGTCTCGTGCAGATCGGTGAGAAACTCCGCGCTGACCACACGACTGTCATGACCCAGCATTTCAGGGTGGCACGGATAATTGGAGAGCACGGCCACGGTCTCGTCTCGCTCGTCCTTGACATGAAGAACGAAGACGGTGTCTTCCTTGAATCCCTCGCGCCTGATGTTCCTCGTCAACCCCGCCGGGGCCTCGCCGCAGGCCGCGAAGAGCTCTACCGGTACGGCACGTCGGCGAGCCTCCTCGATGCATTCTTTTGTCCTCGTTTGGACAAGCTCCATGTACTCTGGATCGATCCCGCACCTGTAAGGGATGCGGCCAAAGATCATGGGGCCAAAATAACCGATCGTGTCGGGCGCGTCATGGGTATGAGTCGTGCAGACGATGACCCGGGAGGGGTCGATGCAATGGGTCAGGCGCGCGCGGATCTGGTCGACGTGAAACTTGCGCAACCCCGTAAGGTCCAGACAGCTCAATGCGATCTCTGTGGCGCCGTCGGAGAGATACAAGGCCCTGCAGCAAAGAGGATCTCGCACGCCCTTGCTCTTCCTCTTCCTCGCATGCCCGGCAAGCCAGAGGCCATCCCTGCGAGGCGTGATATCAGTCTTTGCGGCGCCTGCCGTAAACGACATCGTCCCTTTCCAGTGCTCCGGCCCGCTGTCCGCTGCGGCACGGACATGAGGTGCCGACCCACGAGATTTCAACGATAACAAAGCGCTCTTTGGCGAGTCAATGCAGCCGGCGCCGGCCCGCGTCTGGCCTTGACACATGTCGGGGGAGGCTGTATGCCTTGCAGACAGGTGCTGGCCGTCGCCGCCGGGAAGGGCCACTCCCCGGTAACCGTTATGCACGAGAAGGAGTCCGGGAATGTCCGACGCAGTCAAAGAGGCCTTTGCTCAACAAAAGATCCAGATAAAGATGCCCGATGAGATCATGAAAGGAACCTATGCCAATGCAATGGCGGTCTTTCACACACGGGAGGAATTCATCATCGATTTTCTCAACGTGTTTCCGCCCGCAGGGATCGCCACCGCGAGGATCATCACGAGCCCGGGGCACACGAAGCGCATCATAAGGGCCCTGCAGGAAAACCTCCGGCGTTATGAAGACCTCTACGGAGTGGTCCAGGAGGCTCCGCCGCCACATCAGGGGCCGATAGGGTATGCGTGAGGGCTTGCTCGGGCCGGCCTCGTATCATGTCGGGCTCGCCGCGACTCGGCGTCGTCGGGAACGACATCACCGGGACCTCGAGGGGAGCGCTCCCCCCCGAGAGGGTAACGTTTCTCCACGCACGGAAGGGTACGACAGTGAGCGAAAGCCAGGAAATCGTGTTCTCCCTGGAGGAAGGCATCAAGACTATCACGCTCAATACACCGGAAAAGCGCAATGCCTTGAGCGCCTCGAATGCCTTGGCGATCGCCAAGGAAATCGAAAAGAGCCCTGAGGACGGCACGCGAGTCATCATCATCACAGGTGCAGGGGGCTCTTTCTGTGCAGGTGCGGACCTCTCTCAGGATCTCTTCACCAGGTTCCAGGATGCGGGCAGGAACCTCGAGGCAGAGCTCGACGAGATGGTCAGCACGACCTACCACCGGCTCGCCCGAGCGGTCTACCAGGTCCCCAGACCTGTCATCGCGGCCGTGGACGGCGTTGCAGCCGGCTTCGGATGCAGCCTCGCCCTCAACGCGGACATTACGCTCGCCTCGACACGGGCCAGGTTCATCCAGGTCTTCGTCGACATCGCACTCATACCCGATGGGGGATCCACCTTTATCCTTCCCAAGCTCGTCGGGATGAAAAAGGCCTTGGAGATGGCGCTGACAGGAGAGCCTGTCTCTGCGCAGGAGGCCCTCGAGTTGCACATGGTCAACCGCGTGTATCCGGCGGAGGAGCTCATGGAGCAGAGCCGCGCATGGGCGGCGCGCCTGGCTCGGGGGCCGGTGCGCACCATGGGCCTGGCGAAGCGAACCTTCTACGAGGCCCACCTCATGACCTATGAACAGGCCCTCGACCTGGAGAGCCGGCGGCAGGCCAGACTGATGACCCAGCCCGACTTTTTCAACGCGGTCGTGGCCTTCTTTCAAAAGAAAAAACCTTCTTTCTCGTGACTGGAGACGACTAAGGACCGAGGGCTGGCTGGGTTCATCCGGGCGGGTTCGCTCTTTATGCCCCTGTCTCCTCGAGCATGATCCTCAGGGCCCGCGCCTTCTTTTCCTCCATCGTCCCTGTGACAAAATAGAAGCGGGGGTGCATCGAGTAGACCCGGCGGAGGGCGGCCTCTATTCTCAGGGCGGCGTCATGATCCTCGCCACGGGCGGGGTTGTTGAGATTCTCGAGGTAGGTATCCGCGTCGGGAATGACCTCCAGCTGAATGGCAAGGTCGTACCTCCCGAGCGCCTCGTGCAGCGAGGTCGAGACCCTGCGGGAGAGTTCGGGGAAATACGCAAAGCCGTCCGCGACCCCTCTGTCGCAGACGACGAGACCGCCTCTCGACCTCGCCTGCTCCTCGGCCTGCAGCTGAGCCCGGTAGACGTCGAGCTGAAAGCGTTCGAGCCCCAGTGCCGCAGGCGTCTTTCCTGAAAGGATGAGCCGGGTCGCCACCTCCGGTATGCATACGGCATCGGGAAATGCCCTGCCAAGATAGCGGCACAACTCTGTCTTGCCCGAACAGGGGCCGCCTGTGATCACGACGACATAAGGGGGGATGCTCAGTTCGTAAGCAGGCATGGGATCTTGGCTCCACATGGTGTCACAGGGGCCGCATAAGGGTCAGGGCCTCCGAACCTCGCGGCGCCACGGCTCTGGCTCCATAAGGGATGCCCCGCAAGGGGCAGGCTACGGCAACCCGTAAAAATGGCAACAGGCGGGACAGACGGGGAGCAGACCTGACCGCATAGAGATGCGAAACCTCTCGAAGCCTTCCCCGTTCCATATCTCCCTCATGCCCTG
>Ga0272448_1007240_pt1 | contig 11796 bp, 10 predicted proteins | sample YNPCB0191_FD_202220 | JGI IMG/M metagenome (GOLD analysis project Ga0272448, IMG submission 202220) | Hot spring sediment microbial communities from Yellowstone National Park, WY, United States - YNP-CB-019-1 | ecosystem: Environmental > Aquatic > Thermal springs > Hot (42-90C) > Sediment... | reverse complement strand
GTAAGCGCTAGAAGTAATAACACTGGAAAATCCCCCTTCTTAATTAAAAGTCTATAATTTTCCTTTCTTTTCCTCTCAACTAAAACTGCAATAACGAAGAGTCCGCCAGCAATAAGAAATCTGAAGGTTGCTATCGCAATAGGAGTCAAACCTTCTCTTAATGCTATTTTGACAACAACAAATGAACTTCCCCAAAACAAAATAAGAATAAGCATTAAGAAAACGTTAAAGCGGCTAACTACCTTACCAATCATAGAAAACAACTTCTTTTATTTACATATAAAATGTTAAGCTGCAAATAACCATATAAACTGTGTAAAAATGGGCCGGGCCGGACTTGAACCGGCGACCTTTGGCTCGTAAAGCCAATGTCCTAACCAAACTAGACGACCGGCCCAGATTGTTCCTTCGGTTTAGACGTTTTTATTCTATTAAAGTTGACTGATTGGTAATAAATATAAATTGATTGCTTCTTATACTGCAAAGAAAAGCGCGAGAAACAATTTCGAACTATGTTGAGGAAGGAAAAATCTCAGGTGAGTGAATGAAAAGAATTATGGTTACTGGGGCTGGCGGACCAGCCGGCATAAACTTTGTCATGTCACTTCGAATTGTGCCGGAAAAAATGTTCATTGCTGGAACAGAAGCGAATCCGCATTTTGTTTATTTAGCTCCAACAGACATGAAGTATTTAGTTCCAAAGGCAACAGAACATCTTTACATTGAGAAATTAAACGAGTTGACAGAAAAAGAGAAAATCGAATTTTTGCATCCACAACCCGACATTGAAGTGCAAGTTATCTCGGAAAATCGCGAAAAACTAAAAGCAAAAACGTTTCTGCCATCAAAAAAGGCAGTGAAGACATGCCAAGACAAGCTGGAATCCGCAAAAATCTGGCAAGACAAAGGCATCCCCGTGGCGAAAACTATGGCTTTACGCAAAGAGCAAGACATAGACGATGCTTTTCAAGAGCTCGGAAACCCCATTTGGATTAGAGCCAGACATGGTGCTGGCGGTAGGGGCAGTACACAAGCATATGACAGAGATACGGCGATTTCATGGATTAATTATTGGAAAGCTAGAAAAGTGGGTTGGGGATTCATTGCTCAAGAGCATCTACCCGGAAAAAACATAGGTTTTCACAGTCTTTGGAAAGAAGGCGAGCTTGTCACGTCTATGGCTAGAGAACGCATAGAATATATTTATCCAAATCTTGCGCCTTCTGGTGTTACTGGCACGCCTGCAGTTCAAAAAACGGTTCATGATGAGCAAGTGAATAGGATTGGCATCGATGCTGTGCTTGCGATTGACCCAAACTTTAACGGCATTGCATGTGTCGATTTAAAGGAAAATGGTGAAGGTGTTCCATGCGTTACTGAAATTAATGCTGGAAGAATGTTCACAACTTCCTTTTTCTTTTCGTATGCAAGCAAAATGCTACGAAAAGATTACTACGCAAACATTCCCTACCTATATGTAAAATTAGCATTCAAAGAAGACATACCAAAGAGCATTCCAAAATACAATGTTCTGCCAGAAAACATTTACTGGATTCGCCACATGGACGCACCAGCAAAACTAGTTAAAGACGGAAAAGTTATCGGAGAAATGTATCGTTGATCAACGCAGTTGTGTTCGACCTTGACGGTACACTAATCAATCTGCCAATTGACTATGATAAACTCTTCCAACAATTCAGCAAAGTAACAAGAAACAAAAATGTTCGCCCATTAACGAAGACCATACCCAAATTAGACGCAAATGTTAGAAAGAAAATTTTTGAAATTTGGGACAAGACTGAACTTGAAGCATTTACACATGTAATTGTTAACGCTGATGGAATGGCACTTTACGAAAGATTCAGAAAAGAACCAAAAGCACTTGTTACGATGCAAGGCAAACTTTTAGTTCAGAAATTTCTTAATCGGTTCTCTCTATCTTTTGATTGCACAGTGACAAGAGAACAAAGTCTTGATAGAATTGAGCAACTAAAAATTGTCTCAGAAAAACTTAAAGTATCTATCAAGAACATGCTGTTTATCGGAAACACAGATGACGACTTGTCTGCGGCGAAAAAATTAGGATGCCAATTTTTAAAGGTGAAAACATGAAGATTTGGTATGACGCTTGCACTGGAAAACACTTAAGATATGGAATTGCAATTGCCAGACGCCTAAGAAGCCTAGGCGACGAGGTAACGGTAACCACAAGAAAGCATCCAGACACATTGCCTCTGGCAGAACTTTTGAAAGAAAAAGTAATTGTTGCAGGGCAATATAATCCAAAATCTTTGCAGGCAAGGCTCGAAGAAGGCATAAAACGGCAACTTATGCTTTGTAAGATAGCTGAAAAGGAAAAACCTAAAATCGCCATTTCACATGGTTCAGTAGATCAATGCCGTGTCGCCTTCGGTTTAGGCATACCAATAATTTCAACTTTAGATACGCCTTACGCGGAAGCAGTACATAGACTCACCTTGCCCTTATCAGATTACATAGTAATTTCAAAAGCCATACCCAAAAAAAGCTTACAAAAATACAATGTCAAAGCAGAGGTCGTGCAGTTTGAAGGCGTAGACGAAGTTGCATGGATTAAAGATTTTAGACCCATGGTCAAATACGATTTTGGAAAACCATTAATTGTAGTAAGGGAATACGAAGAAAAAGCTGTTTACGCCAAAAATAAAGCAAATTTACGAAAGATAGCAAAGGAACTTACAAAAATAGCCAACGTAGTTTTCCTATCCCGATATGCCCGCAAAAAAACTAAAGACTTAATTGTACCTCAATGCTTCATTGACTCTGCAAGTCTAGTAGCACAAGCAGACTTATTTGTTGGTGTTGGAGGAACAATAACAAGAGAAGCCGCTTTGCAGGGAACGCCCGCTATAGTTGTTAATACTTTTCAGCAGCAATACGTGAATGACTTTTTAATTAAAAGGGGGTTCCCAATTGTGAAAGTTGACCCTTCAGAAGCAGTGAAAACTGCTGAAGAACTATTGGGCAAAAAACATAACGTCTGGCAACTGTTAGATAAGCTTGAAAACCCGGCTGACATCATTGCAAATATCGTGGAGAAATTAGCAGCCCCCTAGAAGCCGTTGGATGCTATATTCGATGTAAGTTTATATGTAACTCAATGGTATTTGAAAATCTCTGGTGAAGTTCATGCTGAAAGAGAACATCTTAATTGTTGGGTTGGGCGAAGTTGGCGCTGCACTTTTTGAGCTTTTTAAAGAAAGCGGGAAATTTGAAGTGCACGGTTTTGATTTGGACAAAGAAAAGATGCGAGAAATCACTGGAACAACGAAGCTTCCGGAGTCTGTTGACGTGATGCATATTTGTTATCCATGCCCAAAACAAGAAGCGTTTGTCAAAGTAACTATAGATTATATCAAAATGGTTAATCCCAAACTTACAATAATCGAAAGCACGGTGCCGCCACTTACAACTCAGAAAATTTACGAGGCTACAAATTCACAATTAGTTCATTCTCCAATTCGTGGAATGCATCACTCCTTGGAGTCCATGAAGAGAGATATAATGTTCTGGAGCAAATATGTTGGCGGAGTAACAAAAGAAACTGCAGAAACAGCCAAAAAACACTATGAAAAGCTGGGATTAAGAGTTAAGATTCTGAAAAGTCCTGTGGAAACAGAGCTAGCGAAGCTTTTCGAAACAACTTATAGGGCTTGGATGATTGCTTGTTTCCAAGAAATGCATCGCATCTCACGACGCTTCAATGCAGACTTTGATGAAGTTGTTGACATGCTTGAGGATATACACCGCTTGAGGTTGAATAAACCTATTCATTATCCAGACGTTATTGGTGGACATTGTTTGATACCGAACACTGAATTGTTGTTAAGTGTTTATGATTCGCAGTTTCTACGTTTGATTTTAGAGTCTAATGACAAGCGGAAAAAAGAAATTAGAGATGAAAGTGTCAAAGTGGAAGTTGAAAAGGTTAGGAAAAGAGCAGAAGCTCTTCAAAAGAAATTAATGAAGAAACTTGGAGTTGATAATTCACAGTGTACTGTGCCGAGTTCTTTGACTTAGTTGCGCAAGTTTTCCTAAAAGCTATTAAAAAGGCGCCTCTTAAGCTGGGTTCAAGGGACTTATAGGGCTTGGATGATTGCTTGTTTCCAAGAAATGCAAGTATCTTGAGACATTTTGGAGCCGATTTTGATGATGTAAAGGATGCTTTGGAGGGCAGTCACTGTGCGAGGTTTGACAGATCCACAATGTTTCCAGACGTGATTGGTGGACACTAAGCGTGCGCTTGATTTCGATGTCAAGTTGTTCCTGGAGAGCGTTGGAAGGAGAGTTAATGCAGAGAGTGATAAGATCATTCGTTTTTTGTTGGTTTTATCAGGTTTTTGGGCGCGTTAAATTCTACATTTCTTTTATGAGGATGAGTAGTCATATCTTGTAGGCATTTATTCAGGTTGTGCCTCTTCTAGGTTATTCGCTCTATCGGGACGCCTACGTTGCGAAATTCTGCATCTCGACCTACTAGCAGATTTGCCTTCTTCACGTTAGCGGTCGCTACCGCGAATGCATCGGCTAAGGATAGAGTATGTCTTTCCTTATTCTTCGCTGCCTCTTTCCAGAGTTCGTCGTCATCAACGGGAACTATTTTCAACCCGTAGCCTCTGAGGTTCCGTTCCTTCTTCTCGGCGAGGTTAGGGCTCTTCTGGTATAGGATATAATAAAATTCTGTGAGGTTGATAATGTTTAGGTAGCCCTTTATTTTTCTTTTCATTATCTTTGTTAGGTGCCTCTCAACATTTTTTCCGTCGGGTTCTCCTAAGTAGAAGGTTAGAAGGGTCTCGGTGTCGAAGACAACGCTCACGTTTCGACGCCTTTTAGCATCTTTTTCTCCCTCATCCAATCCTGCGTCCTGGCCTCCTTCAGAATCTCCATTGCAGTCTTTCCCTCGAAGAGCCTCTTTAGGGAGCCGAATTCGTCTTCGGGTCTGGGCAGAGGCTTGAAGAGGATGCCCTCATCTGTCTCAACGACGAGAACTCTATCGCCTACGCTAAATTTCTCCCTTAAATCTTTGGGAATGGTCGCTTGCCCTTTTTTAGTAACACTAACAACTCTAGTCATTATATCTACCAAATTAATATAGACACAAATGTATTACTTAATCTTGTATCTTTCGCTATTTTCTCAGGGATCGTCATTAACGTTATAGGCATTTTATTTGGGATGGTGAAGGATAACATGAAGAGGGGGGCTGAGTCAGTTGAAGGGAACTGGTGAGTAGATTGGGAATACATTCTTGGACAGGACCTATCCAAACCATCATTCATCATTAATTTTCGAAAATATTTAAGGTAGGATAAGGTTTGTAGTTTACTGATGATGTAATGAAAGTTGTTATGATTAACGATTGCGCTTTTGTCGGGGAAACCCTGTTAAAGTATATGCCGATTGAAATTGAAAAGGAGCACATCAAGCGTAGTAGAGGCTTATGGAGCAAAACTTTGGGTTTAACCTATAAAATTCTGAGAGCAAAAGGTGACGTTTACCATGCGCATTACCTTCTTCAAGATTGTTACATTGCAGCTCGCTTGGGGAAAAAACCATTAATTGGGCACGCACACGGCAGTGACCTACGCGAAAATATACGGGGGTTGAAATGGGGATGGGTTGTCAAACATAATTTAAAGCGATGTGATAAAATATTAGTGGCTCAACCAACGATTTTGGATGTTGCCAAGCAATTTAACGAGTCAGCTGAATATTTCCCTATTCCATTTGATCCTCTAATATTTTTTCCAAAGTCGCTTTTCACCGGACGAAGGACGCAGCAGGTGTTTATAGCCTCTCCGCACAATTTTGAAGTAAAAGGTACAGACAAATTTTTATATGCGCTAGCGCGTGTTAGAAGCCCTTTATTTGTTAAGACAATTCGCCATGGAAAAGATTGGGTAAAGGCGCAAAAACTAGCAAAGAAATTGAACTTGAAAGTGAATTTCATTGGAAAAGTGGCTCACGAGAAAATGAATGAGTTATATTGGGAAAGCGATTTGGTGTTAGGTAGTTTTGGAGTGGGACAGCTTGACACCGTCGCAATAGAAGCTATGGCATGCGGACGACCTGTTGTGCATTCCATCCATGAGAAGTACTTTCCGAACTGTCCACTTGAGAAGCTTGAAACAATAGACGAGGCTTGTGAAGTTATATCCAGATTGCTTTTGGATGAAAAAGAAAGAAAGCGAAGAGTCGAAGATCAGCTGGAATACGTAAACGCTGTGCACTCAGCCTTTATATTAGTTAAAAAATTGATGGCGATTTACGAGGAACTAGTTGGTACATAAACAACTGATATCTTTTTTAATACCCTGTTTTAGGTTATTTTTAGCTTTAAACTTTAAGATTTCAAAAGCTTTTGAGGGATCTCCATAATTGTCTCTAATGTCACCTTTTCTCGGCTTATCATATGTTATTTTTAAATCCTTTCTTACAAGCTCATTTACGATGTTGGCTAACTCGTTTATGGAAACTGGGTTTCTCGTGCATATGTTAAAAGTTTGTCCTACTGCATTGCTGTTTTCTAACGCTAGTATCGTTGCTTAAAAATTTAGCTATTACACGCTGTACTGGTTGTTTTCTTGTCCGGGTCCATAAACGTTAAAGTATCTTAATATGACGGTTTTTAGTCTGTAACTTCTGTGGAACATTTCACAATAATACTCTGCTGAGACTTTGGATGTAGCGTATGGTGATAAAGGCTTAGGTGGGTAACCCTCTCTAAGTGGCACGGATTCCCATCGCCGTAAACCGCAGTTGACGAAGCATATATAAACTTTTCAATATTCATTCTTGCAGCTTCTTCTAAAACGTTCAACGTTCCAGTTACGTTGACATTGTGAGTTTCTATGGAATTCTTGATTCTTCAATACTTATCAATGCCGCCAAATGCACAACAGCATCAACCCCATCCATGGCATTTCTGATTTCGCATCTCCTACAACTAGCTTAAAAGGAGCGTTTTTCAGATGTTGGCTTATATTTTGCATTTCACCTGTCTTAAAGTTGTCTAGGACAACTACTTCATAGCTCATTCCTAACAGTCTACGTGTTAAGTGATGCCCAATAAAACCTGCACCGCCGGTTATCAGAACTTTACTAACCAGCTTAACCCCTCCAACTGCTCCTTAAGCGTGATGATTCTAACATGTTCATATCGACTTCGTTAATATAGGCTTTGGCTTTCTATGGATTAGCCAAAATATATGATACGGGTAACAATAGAATTTTTATCCGAAATTTTAAGCCGAGCTATTTTGGCATTGCGGACATTTATGTTTTTAACATCTGCAAGTCTATTGGAGGGAAAGGTGTGCAAACCGTGAAAGCAGGTGAATTAACGAGAATAATAGATAAAATGTTAATATGTAAAAATGTTCATTAATTCTGAAGAGTATGTTAGGTAGTGTTGGATTTGGAATGAAAACAAGAGTATCCGTTATTGTATTAAACTGGAATGGCAAAAAATGGCTCAAAGACTGTTTATCGTCAATTATAAAACAGAGACTTGATGAGGAGTTTGAGGTTTTGCTTGTTGATAATGGTTCAACTGATGGTAGTGTAGAGTATGTTAGGCAAGAATTTCCCCAAGTTAAAGTTGTTAGGTTAGATAGGAATTATGGTTTTGCTGAGGGAAACAATCGTGGAGTTAAATTTGCATGTGGCGAATATCTTGTTTTTGTTAATATGGATACAAAAGCAGAGGATGGATGGCTTGCAAATCTTGTAAAAGCTGCTGATAAATATCCGGAATATCAGATTTTATGTAGCATACAGCTTCCAACTCAAGAAAAGAATAGAATTAGGACATTGAATGCTTTTGGTGATGTTATGCCAAACCCTTATGAAAGCGACCTTCCAATAACAGATTCTATATTTGCAAGTGGTGCATGTTTTTTAATTAGGAGAACGTGGCTTAATAAGCTCGGTTATCTTTTTGATCCATTTTACTTTTGTTCAGCTGAGGATATAGAGTTATCTTTGAGGACTATACTGCTTGGTGGCCGAATAGGATACATCAGAGATAGCCGCATATGGCATTACATTGGAGGTGCAAACTTTCCCTCTGCAAAAATGGCGTATTTATCAGAACGGAATCTCTTATTAACCTATTACAAGTTATTTGCGTTGAAAAACTTTGCCAAAATATTTCTTATTCGTAGTATATATCTAACTGTGAGGCTCATTGCTCGCCGTCGTCAGCTATTAAAAACCTTAAACATGATGAAAGGCGTGCTGGGCTTCTTTACATCTTTTTATCGTTATGGATCCTATCGAAAAGGATTCGCTAAGATGAAGAAAAGAGATAATAACTATGTGTTTAAAAGACTCCTTTACAGAGGAAAAGCTGAAAGAGCAATAATTAAAAACTTTTTAACTCGCAATTTTACAAATAATGATATTTAATACTTTCAGCTTGAAGATGATTGCAAACATGCTATAATTTCTTCTTTCGTCCAATATGATTTATGTGTTTCTGGATGATTTTCGCCAAAATAAATTGTTTCCTCATTCTTCGGTGTGGTCAGAATTATCCGTTTACTTGTCACTTCTTTCAATTGCTTAAGGAATAACCTTCCAAAATCTTTAGGTAGGTGTTCTATGACTTCGATTGCTAGGGCTGTATCAAAACTTTTTGGCCTAAGTGGCAAACTTGATATGTCTCCTAAGATTAGATCATCGTAACTTCTGTGGAACTTTGCCTTCATAAGATATGGTTTGTGTACGTCTATACCGACAATATGACATTTTTTATTCAGTAAGTATCCCCACCTTCCTACTCCGCAACCACAATCTAAAATGTTTTTCCCAACAATTTTTCTGAGGACTTTTTTCTCGTTAACCCAAGGGTGCTGCGAATTGTCTAGGGGTTCTGGTATTTTATTATAAGAAAAGAATTCACTAATCATTTTATTCCATAACCTGACCAAAAAAACCTTTGGTTTTTTGAAAAATAATAAAATTATATTAAAAATTCTGCAGAGAGTGACGTAAGGCTTCATCAAGGGATATTTTGCTTCTAATTCCCTTACCACATTATATTGTTTTATTTGCGAAGTAACTCTTTTTCTGTGCACTCGCGCATAATGCAAAACCTCTGGAATCGCCTTGCCTTTCCATCCTCGAGTGGCGGCTCTAATAACAAGGTCCCAATCCTCCAAACCATGCAGAGATTCGTCATACAAACCAACTTCTGAGTAAACTCTTTTTCTGACTATCATCGCTCCCAACTGCCCGCCTGGATTTCTGTAAAATCGAAAGTTGTGACTAAACTTTCTAGGTAAACGTATTTCATCGGATTCGCCGAATTCTCGGGTACCAGTCCAAACAAATCCAATCTTATTATTTATAAGAATTTCTTTAAGACATCTTTCAATATAACGCGGATTTAATTTATCATCCGCTCCCAAACAAACTATAAAATCTCCGTTGCTATTAGTTATGCCTTTATTCATTGCCCTCGCTGGAGTTTCATGACCTCTATGCTGTTGATAAAAATATTTAATCTGAGGAAATTTTTTGATTATTTCAATTGTATCATCAGTAGAGCCGTCATCTACAACTATAATTTCTAAATTTTTGTATGTCTGATTAAGGACGCTCATTATACATTCAGCGATATAAGGAGCGTAGTTACGAGTCGGTATTATAATGCTTACAAGTGGTGTCACCATACTCCTTCACTCTCATAATTTAAAACTAAAGGCAACATCCACATGAACATGCCCCATTGATCAGAACCACAGCCTATATTCAACGACTCCATTTCCAAACATATCCCTGCCCAAAAGAGTGCGCGCGCATTCTTTTGGTAAAATCTTTTTGATAGCCCTAGGAACTTTCACTTTCCATCAAACCTTTTAATCAAATCGTACACATAAATTCTAGAACAAAATAAAAGTATTTAATGTTGAATTAAATAAAGCTTCAGGGGCTTTAACAAACCGGAGAAGAAAATTGAGCGAATATGAGAAAGTGCTATTTGTTACTGGTGCAAGCGGTTTACTGGGCAGCAGAATAGTTGAAAAGGCCACGTGTCATTTTAGGGTTATACCACTTCACAACACTAAACCCTTACATGCGCACTCTTTAAAACTCGACATTACAAATGCAAGTGAAGTTTCAAGTCTTTTCAATAAACTTAAGCCCTACGCGGTGATTCACGCGGCTTCCGAGACAAACGTGGACAGATGCGAATCTGAAAAGGCACATGCATGGGAAGTTAACGTTGAAGGAACACAAAACATAGTTTCAACAAGCAACAAGGTAGGAGCCAAGCTCATCTACATTTCCACCGACTACGTGTTTGACGGGTTAAAGGGCAATTATACGGAGCAGGACAAGCCTAACCCAATAAACTATTACGGCATTACAAAACTTGAAGGGGAAAAAAGAGTCATAGAAAACTGCAAAAACTATACAATTTTACGCACAAGCGTATTGTATGGCTGGCACCCGTGGAAACAAAACTTCGTAACATGGGTAATAAGCCAGCTCAAACAGAACAAGGAAATTACAGTTGTGGAAGATCACTTCAACTCTCCAACACTTGCAGATAACCTGGCTGAAATGATTATGGAAGCTGTGCAAAAAGACTTTTATGGGTTATATCATGCTTCAGGGAGTGAAAGAATAAGCCGCTACGACTTCGCACTACAAATCGCGAAAACCTTCAACCTTGGCGCAGGCCTAATCAAGCCGGCGAAGATGAACCAGCTTACAACGTGGATAGCCAGAAGACCGCGAGACTCGTCGCTAAACACAGAAAAAATACAAAAGCAACTTAAAACGAAACCCCTAAACATAACACAAGGACTAAAAAAGATGAAAGAAGAGGCGGAAATATGAAAGGCGTGATCCTGCACGGTGGACACGGCACAAGACTGCGCCCACTAACACACACAGGACCAAAGCAGCTGATTCCAATCGCAAACAAGCCCATCTCACAATACGTTTTAGAAGATCTGCGAAACTCCGGAGTACGCGACATAGCCATAATTTTAGGCGACATCATGCCTGAAAAAGTTAAGGGCTACTATGGTGACGGAGGCAAATTCGGCGTTAACATCACTTACATATTCCAGGAAAAACCCGCTGGAATAGCCCATGCTGTAGGCTTAACTGAAAAATTTGTGGGTAAGAGCCCCTTCGTCGTTTACCTGGGCGACAACCTGCTGAAGGGCGGAATATCAAAGTTTGTGCAAGAGTTTCAGAATGACAACTACGACGCGATGATTCTGCTTTGCAAGGTTGAAAACCCACAACAGTTTGGTGTCGCAGAACTAGACATAAAAGGAAAACTTGTAAGGCTTATTGAGAAACCAAAAAAACCGCCAAGCAACTACGCGTTAACTGGAATATACTTCTTCAAACCGGTAATCTTCAAAATGATAGAGCGGCTGAAACCTTCATGGAGGGGGGAACTCGAAATAACAGAGGCGATACAAATGCTGCTGGAAGAAGGCTGCAATGTAGGCTACAGAATCGTGGAGGGATGGTGGAAAGACACAGGCATAATTGAGGACATAATAGAGGCAAACATACTTGTTCTGGACGGAATAGAACCAAAAATAGAGGGAACAGTTGAAGATAAAACATCAATTCAAGGAAGAGTTTACATAGGGAAAGGCGCAATCGTGAAAAAGGGTGCCTTAATTCGCGGTCCAGCACTGATAGGCGAAAATGCCATGGTAGAAGGTGGAGTTTACATAGGTCCTTACACATCCATCGGCAATAACGCCAAGATTAAGAGCG
>Ga0272448_1007237_pt1 | contig 11798 bp, 13 predicted proteins | sample YNPCB0191_FD_202220 | JGI IMG/M metagenome (GOLD analysis project Ga0272448, IMG submission 202220) | Hot spring sediment microbial communities from Yellowstone National Park, WY, United States - YNP-CB-019-1 | ecosystem: Environmental > Aquatic > Thermal springs > Hot (42-90C) > Sediment... | reverse complement strand
CCATATTTTGAAAGTTCTTTATTTATTTTTTCAACTGTCTCAAAAGATGGTGCAAAAACAATATTATGTATCCTATAAACTTTTTGTCTTTTTGAATATATATTACTTATCTCTCCTGTTAAAATAAAATATACATCTTTATACTTAAATAAACCATTACTCTGCGGTTCTAATTTTGCTTTTAATTCCTCAAGCCAAAGATGATAAGTGAAATCTCCTGTCCCCATTAAAGTTATACCTTTTAATTTTGCCCACTTGGAGATATTTTCTATATCCATATCTTTGGATGTCGCTCTTGAATATTTGGAATGTATGTGAAAATCTGCTATAAATTCCATAATTATATAATCCCTAATTTTTTCAATGTGTTTGAAACATTACCCCAATGGCTACCCTGCCAATATGCTTTATTGCAATTATTGCAAAAATAAAATTTCTCTTGTGTTTTATAAACATAAGGTGGTATTAAAGAAGAAATTTTTTCTTTTTCTACCTCTATTAGTTTAGAATTACAGATAGTGCACCTTGTAAACATTTCATTTCGGTCTATTTTTAAATTTAATTTTTCTATTACCTCTTTTATCTGTTCCTCTAATTTTTCACTCTTTAGTATAAGAGTCCTTTTTTCTAAATCGCCAATTTTTGTTTTTTTGCGTGTAAGTATAAATCTATCTTCTCTTAGTGCTGTTATAATTAAACTACTTATATTGTATTTTCTTTGATATATAGTATCAAAACCTAAAATTCTAAGCCATCTGGATAATCTTCCAAGTTCGTTTGTGGCTATAAATCTCATTTAATCAAAATTAGAATATGCAACTTCTCCAGAAATTATAGTGCAATTTACTACACCTTTTAAGGTTCTACCTATAAATGGGGAGTTTTTTGATTTAGAAAAGAAAAAATCTTTTTTTACAACCCACTCTTTATTGGGATCTACTATAATAAGGTCTGCTGTTTTATTTATAGTTAAACCACCTTTGTCTATATTTAAAATTCTTGCAGGATTTTCTGTAAATTTCTTTACTAATTCATTAAAAGTTAAAATTTTTTTATCTAAAAGTTCAGTTATAGCCACAGCTAATTCTGTTTCAAGGCCAATTACACCAAATTCTGCCTTATCAAACTCAATTTCTTTCTCATTCTCAGTATGAGGAGCGTGGTCTGAAATTATAGCATCAATTGTGCCGTCTGCCAAAGCCTCTTTTATAGCTAAAACATCTGCTTCTGTTCTAAGTGGCGGGTTCATTTTAAAATTACTATCATAGGTTCTTACTGCATCCTCTGTCAATGAAAAATAATGTGGCGCGGTATCGGCTGTTATTTTTAAACCTCTCTTTTTTGCCTCCCTTATAATCTCAACAGATTCTAAACAACTTACATGAGTAATATGAATTGGCGCATCAACTTTAGAAGCCAATTCGATATTTCTTTTTACCCTTTTATATTCTGCCTCTTTTGGCATACCTTTAAGACCCAAACAGGTAGAAACAAAACTTAAATTCATAACACCATCTTTTGATATAGATTTATCTTCGCAATGTTCTATTGTAATTATTTTTAATCTTTTTGTAATTTTTAATGCCTCTAAAAGCAATTCTTCGTTATCTACTGAATTACCATCATCTGATATAGCGATAACTCCTTCTTCTTTTAAAGCTTCTATATCTGTTAATTCTTTTCCTAAACGAGCCTTTGTTATTGCGCCGCATATAAATACATTTGCCTTTGCATTTTTTGAAATAATATCTTTTAGTAATCTAACATTTTCTATACAATCTATAGTAGCCAAAGTATTTGGCATAGATAGTAGGCTTCCTACTCCGCCATGGACTGCTGCCATTGTTCCTGATGCAATTGTCTCTTTATCTTCTCTTCCCGGTTCTCTTAAATGAACATGCATATCAACTATTGCAGGCATAACGATTTTATTTTTTGCATCTATTAATTTATCAACATTTAAATTTATATCTTTTCTTATATCTTTTATAACTGAACCTTCTATTAAAATATCTAAGACATCATCTAAATTATCCTTTGGACTTATAACTTTTGCGTTTTTAATTAATATCTTCATTGCATTTAGTTAGATTGTTTAAACTATCTGATTATTATATAATATTATAAATCTATCTCTTTAAATACTCATTTGCACTAACTACTAAAAACAAAACCGCCATCCTAACAGCTATACCGTTTGTAACCTGTTCTAATATAACAGAATTTAACCCATCTGCAACTGCACTTGAAATCTCAATCCCTCTATTAATAGGACCGGGGTGCATTACTATAATATCTTTTTTAGCGTATTTTAATCTTTCCTCTGTAATTCCATATTTTTTAAAATACTCAAGTTGATTTGGAAAAGCAGACTGAATATCTCTTTCAAATTGCATACGTAAAACATTAACTACATCTGCATCTTTTAATGCCTCATCAAGATCAGTTGTAACTTTAACCCCAAATTTTTCCACCTCGTAGGGAAGAAGCATCTCCGGTGCGCAAACACAAACATTTGCGCCTAATTTTTTAAGACCCCAAATATTTGAACGTGCAACCCTTGAATGCGCTATATCTCCAACTATTGTAATATTTAACCCTTCTATTCTATGTAACTTTTCTTTAATAGTAAATATATCCAAAAGAGCCTGCGTTGGATGTTCATGCCAGCCATCTCCTGCATTAACTACACTTAAATTTGTATGTCTTGCCAACAAAGCCGCTGCGCCTGAAGAACTGTGTCTTACAACTATAACATCAACCTTTAAAGCCTCTATATTTTTACCTGTATCTATTAAAGTTTCTCCTTTTCTTACGCTCGATGTCTCAACTGAAATATTTATAACATCCAATGAAAGTCTTTTTGCTGCTATCTCAAAAGAAACTCTTGTCCTTGTGGAAGGCTCATAAAATAGATTTACTAATGTTTTACCCCTTAAGGCTGGGACTTTTTTAATTTGACGTTTTGAGACTTCTTTAAAAGACTCTGCAGTAGTTAAAATTAATTCTATCTCTTCTTTGCTTAAACTTTCTAAATCCAATAGATCTTTTCTTGTCCATTTAATTTGGTTATCTTGCTTTTTCATTCTTAGTCTTTTTTCAAATTTCCAATAATAACCTCATCTTTATCGTCTATTTCTTTTAAATAAACTACCACAACTTCATCAGTAGAGGTGGGAATATTTTTACCAACAAAATCAGCTTTTATAGGCAATTCTCTATGACCCCTATCAATTAATACCAATAATTTTATTTTTTTAGGCCTTCCAAAATCCATAATCTCATCTAAAGCGGCACGCACTGTTCTACCTGTAAAAAGAACATCGTCTACTAAAATAATTATTTTATCATTTATATCAAAATCAATATCTGTGGTTCTTACTATTGGGTTTGTTCCAACCTTTGTTAAATCGTCTCTATAAAATGTGATATCTAATACACCTAAAGGTATTTCTATATTTTTTATCTCTTTAATTATATCTTTTATCCTATTTGCTAAATATACTCCCCTTGTCTGAATCCCAATCAGTATTAAATTTTCTACCTCTGGCTCGTTTTCCAAAATCTGGTTTGTTAACCTATACAGAATATTTCTTATATCTTCTTCTGATAAGACTTTAGATTTTTGTATAAAATTTTTGACCATATTTAAAAAAATATCCCGCACTTTACTTGTGCGGGATATTTTAATTTTTCATAAAATCCTTGTTGGCCTCACCGGACCAACTTAAAGGTTTACTTTTTAAATTAATCAGATGTATTCTCTTGAGTCTCTGCTTCTTCTTCAAATATATAATTATAATTTACAGCCTTAAGACCATCTGCTACTTTTTGCGCTGTAATCTCTACTTTGTCTCCAACCTCTAAATAAGACTCGTCTAAAAATTCCTTTGTAGTCAAAATCTTTGTATCATCTACTAAAATATAGGACTTATCTTTTGCTATTTCTTTAACTGTTCCTTTTATAGTTACTAATTCTTCTTTCGGTTGCTCTTCCGGCTTAGACATCTCCTGCTTTTGTTGTTCAACTACAGTTGTTGGCGTTGTCTTTGTCTCCTTCTGTTGAGAAAAAACTAAAAAGGGAAAAACTAATGTTACTGTTAAAATTATACCTATGCTTGTTTTATCCATAAACCCCTCCTTTTTATTAAAAAACATTTAATATTTTAGATTATAATAATCTAAAAAATATTTTTGTCAAGACAAATTTAAAACTCGATTGATAAAAAAATCTAAAACCGGTAATCAGAAAAGAGGTAAAAAGTAAAGAACCAAAGTATATAGCCTAAACATCAAGGAGAACAAGAGTAAAAATTCTAAAACTATAATTATATCTTTTATTAAGCCCCTCAACCACCCAATGCAAAATTTCAGTTGAATTTTTATTAATTTTTTGGTGTTTATTTTTTAAATTTTAGTTTTTTATTCTTTGCAAATTAATCAACAATCTATTTTTTCTTTAAAAAGTATTTTTAAGAATTTCTCTAAGTATGATTATAATCTATTTTTCTAAATATCCGCAAAGATAAAACTACCATTGTAATCCAAACACCTAATATCGCCAAAGTCATAGGAATACCAATTTTTATCATTTCAGGCAAAACCTCTCTTAATCCGGAAGTTAAAAATGGTGGATATAAAACTATCTCACGATGAGAAATATGTTCTACTGCCAGCATCAAAACCCCACCCCAAAGCATAGAATTTAACCATTCAATATGGTACTTAGAAGGGACTTTTTTTCTTAAAGAAGTTGTAACTATTGCAGTAGTCATCGGTACTAAAAAACAAGCCATATTCTACCCCCCCTTTTTAAATTTGTCATTAAAATAGAAATTAACCAAACCACTATTACAGGAATAAGCATTACTAATCCTAAAATAGTCCCATTTTTAATTAAACCATCTGTTGTTTTTTCTAAAAAATCCCCGCCTTCAAAACCTAAAATATGATCAATTAAAATCATTATTGTTGCACCCCAAAGCATTAAGGCTAAAAATTTTAATTTAAATTTTTTTGGAGAAAAAAGATTTAAAACTGTAATGCCTAATGCACTTAAACCTGTAGTTACTAACCACATAAAAATACCTCCTTTAAAAATCAATTTGCGTTCTTAAACCGCCAACTAATATTGTATCATCTCCATTTATTGCATCTTGTCCATAAGGATTCCAGATTAATTGAATATCAGGAGTTAATCTAATATGTTTGTTAATCCTAAAATTATAATAAATTTCCAAATGTTTTTCCATTTTTGCATTTAAAATTATTCCTTGTGCATTATTATAATCTTTGTAATCATCCGAAGGTATAAGCCCGCCATATCCTATAGCAAAAATATCATCATTTCTATTCCAGAAACTTCCTCTAATCTGCATACCTAAACTAAAAGCATGCTCTAAAGAAAAACTATTTAAATCTAAAGTTACTTTTGGACTCTGCCAACCATATCTTAAAAATATTCCTAAATAATCATTTATTTCCTGATCAAAACTTAAACCAAAACCATAAGTTTTTTGTTTATCCTTTGTTGGGTCAAGCCACTTTATATGATTTTGTTTATTTAACCAAGCCAAAATACGATAATTTCCATCTGTATTAAATAATTTTGGTTTAAAATTTATTTGCCCGGCAATAAATGTTTTATAAAATTCCTCCCAATCAGAATCCGCTTCTAAAATGGTAAAATTAATATCTAAGAATTCCTTTGGCTCAAAACCCGATACGAAAACCTAAAGAATTGTCTGGAAATTCAATAACAGGAGAATTAATAAAAATTCCTCCCAAAAATTGAGCAGTTTCATCATTTGCATAAGCATTATTATCAATATAATAAGTAGAATCTAATTTTCCAAACGTAAAAGTCAAAGGAATACTCTTCAAACAATACTCATACCAGGCTTCAGTTAATGAAACTTCATTATCAGAATCATTAGCATCACCGTTTACATTTGAAAATACTTTTAATTCATCTGTAACCCCTGCGCCATCTCCGGTTTCAAGATGGATAAATGCTTTACCGTAATCCTCAAATTCCTTCTCTAAGGTTAAGTCTACCGAATAAGAAGCATCCAGAACATCCTCTTTAGATGATTGAGTATCACCATTAGCATTATGTGTTCCTTGAGTAATAAGGGTTATCCCCGCAGAAATATTTAAACCTCTAAATGCCTCTTTTATCTTTTCTAAATCTTTATTTAATTCCTCTTGTTTTCCTATCTTTTTCTCTTGCTGCATAAGTCTTTGCTCCAATTCTTGAATCCTTGCTTTTAATTCCTGAATCTGGCTTTTTATCTCTTCTTCATTGGCAAAACAAAATTTGCTAAAAGATAAAGTCATAATCAATGACAAAACTATAACAAACTTTAACCGGATGCCTGAGGAAGTTCCCATAGATCTTACCTCCTTCTTTGGTCTTTTCCTCCGGTTATCCGGTCAGAAAAGAATAGTTTTAAATTATGATTTTGCCATTTTTACTGTTGGCTTTAAATCAAAACGCTTTTTCTCCCTTCTTTCTATCTGCACAACCTTTCCATTATGAATGGTAATCACAATCTCTCCAAATTTAATCTTCTGAATGGATCTGGTTATTTCATCAATTATATTAGGCTCTATTTCTCTGTTCATTATTCTATTCAATACTTTTACCTGTAGAAGACATACTTAATACTGTATGCTTTACCCCTTTTACCGCCTTTAAGGTATTCGCTAATTTCTCTGCTTCTTTGGGCAAGCCTCTTACTGCGATTATCTCTAAGCAGTTTTCTTTATCTAAATGTATATGTTGGGCAGAAATAATTATTTTTTGGAAATTATGCTGGATATCTGTAAGTCTATTTAAAAGATCCCTTTTGTGGTGATTATAAATCAAAGTAATAGCTCCTGCAACCTTTTTATTTTCTTTCCATTGTTCTTTAATCAGTTCTTGTCTAATTAAATCAGCAATTGCTTTAGACCTATTAGAATAATTCTTTTTTCTTATAAACTTATCAAATTTAGCCAATAATTCATCCGGTAACGAAACACCAAATCTTCTCATTCCAAATTTTGCATTAGGTGGTTACGAAACTTATGCAACTTGCTTCTTATTTAATGATTTATCTTTAAATACAAATAAATAAAAATTAAAAACTTTTTATATAGCATAGCGCATAAATTTTACTTCTTGTTTTATGTTTTTGCTACACACTGTGCCCTTTACATACGCATCTATAAACCCTTCTATATTTTTGCTTAAAACAAAGCCAAAGCAATTTTGTGTTACGATTTTTCAAAATTATAACACAATTTGGTTATCTGTCAATACTTTTTAAATTGTGTGTTATTACAATATAAAATCAATCTTTTTACAAAATAGAAATGTCATCTTCTATTTTTTGTTCTTTGCAAACTAATCAACAATCTCTAAAAATATATAATAAAATCAATATTTTGAAAGGTAAATGCAATATTTATAGTTAAGTTTTTTGTTTTTTGGGTTTAATATTTTTAAAATATTTATATTTTTAAAAACCTGCAATGAAAATAATTAAATTATATAAACTATGACAGATTATGCTTAGAAAAATAGATTTTGTTTTTAGATAAAGGGGGCTTAAAATTATGCTAAAAATAAAAAATATAAAAAATCTATATTATGTGAAAGAGAAAAAACTATAGAGGTTAAAATAACTGATATAAATTATATTTGTATATTTTTAAATAAAGGGGTAGATTTTATAAAATCGACTTGTTCTATATAGGCAAATCCTAAATCTATAATTGCTTTATGAACCCAACTTTTGCGTTAGCAAAAATCCGAAGGAATTGTTGGGTCCAACCATTGGCTTTACTTGAAATTATAAGCCTTTCGCATTAGCGAAAGTTTTTCTTTCATAAAAAGTTTTGGAACTTTTTCTTACATAGGCAATGGCTAAAACTTGTTGCACAATAATAACTTTATGTTTACAAAAAGAGCCTAATGCAAAATCTCGGTTGAAATTCTTTATCAAGTTTTATTGCTTTTATAAAGTAATTTTTAGCCTTATCAATTTTTCCTTCATCTAATAATTTTTTGCCATATCTATACAACTGGTAAGCAGAATTTAAAGGTAGAGGGTTTTGGATTGTTTTTTAATTATTGAAAGCAAATAAAATAACTCTTAAAAATAATAAAATTAATAGAAGCAATAACCGCTTATAATTTTTATAAAAAAATTTAAATAACCTCAAAAATGCCCCTACCCTGAATTGAACAGGGATTTCAGCCTTAGGAGGGCCGCGCTCTATCCTTTTGAGCTATAGGGGCTATACAAAGAATTTAAAATTTTATAAGAGAATAAACCGGGTAGTCTTTTAACTTTTCTTTACCTTTTAAGTCTGTTAGTTCAATAACAAAAATTATCCCAGCAATTTTTGCATTAAAGTTTTTAACTAAATTTATAATTGAAAGCGCAGTTCCGCCTGTTGCCAATAAATCATCTAAAATTAGCACATTGGATTTAGGTTTTATCGCATCCTGATGAATCTCTAATGTATCTTTTCCATATTCAAGTTCATAAGTGTATGAATAAGTCTTATATGGAAGTTTATTTGGCTTTCTTACAGGAACAAAACCACAATTTAATTTATAGCTCAAAGCGGCCCCAAATATAAAACCCCTTGCTTCTGCTGCAACTATGTAATCTATTTTTTTACCTTTTAATAATTTTGCAAGTTCATCAACTGTAGCCTTAAAAGCATTCTTATTATTTAAAAGAGGTGTAATATCCCTGAAAAGTATTCCTTTTTTGGGAAAATCCGGAATATTTCTTATATATCTTTTTAGGTTCATATCACTTCTTTCTTTTCCTGTTCTGCCACAAATTTTCTTAATTTATTAATAGCGCTTTCTTCAATCTGCCTTACTCTTTCCCTTGAAATTTTTAAAATCTTTGCAACCTCAGCTAAAGTATGTGAGACTCCATCTGTTATACCAAAACGTAAATCTAAAACTTTTCTTTCCCTCTCAGAAATAAAAGTGAAAAAATATTTTATATCCTCTTTATCCATAAATCTTTCAATCTCTTCTTCTGTATCAGCATAATTTTTTGTCTCAATAAAATCAGAAAGCTGCGATTCTCCATCCTCACCTATTGGAGTTTCAAGTGAAACTTTTTTCTGAATCCATAATTCTATCTCTGCTATTTTATCTATAGGCATCTTAAGGCGTTTTGCAATCTCTTCCCTTTTTGGTTCTCTATTGTATTTTTGCCATAAAGCTTCTTGTGTTTTCTTATATTTTGCTATAAGTTCATTCATATACACGGGCACTCTTACGGTTTTAGCCTGATCCATCAAAGATCTTGTGATACTCTGTCTAATCCACCAAGCTGCATATGTTGAAAATCTAATTCCTTTTTTTAAATTAAATTTATCTATAGCCCTCATCAATCCAATATTTCCTTCTGCAATTAAATCCATAAGAGGCACATCAAAATGAGTATAATGTTTTGCTATATTGACCACAAGTTTTAAATTAGCATTTATTAATTTTCTGCGCATTTCCAAATTACCATTTTTGGCTTTAATAATTGCCTCTCTTTCTTCTTCTTTGCTTAAAAGTGGGATATCCTTTATCTTATCTAAATAAACTTTAATTGCATCCATTATTTTTTCTTCTTAGGGCTTCTTAAAGCAGCCTGTGCTGCTGCTAATCTTGCTATAGGAACCCTAAAAGGTGAACAAGATACATAATCCATACCAACCCTATGACAAAAATCAATAGAAGCAGGGTCTCCACCGTGCTCACCGCATATACCTACTTTAAGATTCTTTCTTGTATCTCTTCCTTTTTTAATTCCCATATCTATAAGTTCTCCTATACCTTTTTCATCTATTGACTGGAATGGATCATTGCTTAAAATTCCTTTTTTAAGATACTCCGGTAAAAAACTTCCTATATCGTCTCTTGAAAATCCAAAACCCATCTGCGTTAAATCATTTGTTCCAAAAGAAAAGAATTCAGCTAATTTGGCAATCTCATCTGCTGTAATTGCGGCTCTTGGAATTTCAATCATAGTTCCAAACATATAAGGTATCTTTTTTAAATTATATTTCTTTATAACTTCAAAATAAACCTCTTCTACAATCTTTTTCTGATCTTCTAATTCCTTTAAATTACAAACAACAGGTATCATTATCTCAGGCTCAACTTTTTTACCTTCTTTTATAAGTTCTGCACTTGCCTCAAATATCGCTTTTACCTGCATCCTAATTATTTCGGGATAGGTTATGCCTAATCTAACTCCACGATGTCCCATCATTGGATTTGTCTCGTGTAAACTCTCAGCCCTAGTCATTAACTCTTCCATACTTATATTAAGGCTCTTTGCTAATTCTTCTTGCTGGGTTTTGTTTCTTGGAACAAACTCATGAAGTGGAGGATCTATTGTCCTAATTGTAACAGGTAAACCATCCATAGCCTCCAAAGTTTTTTTGATATCCTCTTTTGCATATGGGTATAATTCCTCTAAGGCTTTTTTTCTTTCTTCTTCTGTCTTAGAAAGAATCATTTTGCGTAATAAAAATAATGGTTTCTCAGAACCTTCACCGTAAAACATATGCTCTGTTCTAAATAATCCTATACCTTCTGCACCAAATTCTCTAGCCTTCTTGGCATCCTGAGGAGTATCGGCATTTGTTCTAATCTTCAATCTCCTTACAGAATCGCAAAGTTTTAAAAAATCAAATAGAACTTTATTTTGTGTTGAAACTTCTACCATTTTTAATTTACCCAAATAGACATTTCCTTTTGAACCATTTAAAGTAATCCAATCTCCCTCTTTTATAATATTATTGCCTACCTTAATAGTTTTAGATGAAACATCAATCTCAAGAGCAGAACAACCAACAACACAACATTTACCCCAACCCCTTGCAACCAAAGCAGCATGCGAAGTCATTCCACCTCTTGCTGTAAGTATTGCTTCTGCTGCGCGCATACCCTCAACATCTTCCGGGTTTGTCTCTTCTCTTACCAATATAACTTTTTTACCTTTTTTTGCCCATTCAACAGCATCATTAGCAGTAAAAACAACACAACCACTTGCTCCACCAGGACCTGCCGGAAGACCTTTTGCTATTGGTTTATGTAAAGTTTCTTCTTTTGGATCAATTATCGGATGTAGTAATTCATCTAACTGCGATGGAGAAACTCTTAAAACCGCTTCTTCTTTTGTTATAAGTTTCTCCCTATACATATCAACAGCCATCTTAACTGCAGCTGGACCATTTCTTTTTCCAACTCGGCATTGAAGCATATATAATTTTCCGTTTTCAATAGTAAACTCTATATCCAACATATCGCGATAGTGCTTCTCTAATCTATTTCTTATATCTACCAATTGTTTATAAACTTCCGGCATTGCTTTTTCAAGCGTTATTAAATCTTTATTGTATTCACTCTTTGAGTATTCATTTATTGGTGCCGGAGTCCTTATACCTGCTACAACATCTTCACCCTGTGCATTTATAAGATATTCTCCATAAAATTTATTTTCTCCTGTACCGGGATCTCTTGTAAAACCTACACCTGTTGCAGAATTATTACCCATATTGCCAAATACCATAGCCTGGACATTTACTGCTGTTCCCCAATCATCAGGTATATTTTCAATTCTTCTATAGGAAACCGCTCTTTTACCATTCCAAGATAAAAATACAGCAGATATTGCCTCCCATAATTGTTCCTGACAATCATCAGGAAAATCTTTCTTTAAAACTTCTTTAACCTTTTTCTTAAACAAAACACATAGTTCTTTTAAATCTTCTGTAGTCAA
>Ga0272448_1007235_pt1 | contig 11801 bp, 8 predicted proteins | sample YNPCB0191_FD_202220 | JGI IMG/M metagenome (GOLD analysis project Ga0272448, IMG submission 202220) | Hot spring sediment microbial communities from Yellowstone National Park, WY, United States - YNP-CB-019-1 | ecosystem: Environmental > Aquatic > Thermal springs > Hot (42-90C) > Sediment... | reverse complement strand
CGAGTGCGCGGTTGGCGATCAGGCGCGCCGCGCGCTCGGGATTGAGAATCAGCGAAACCGTCAGGTTGGCCGCCGTCTCGGCGGCGGCCAGCGGATCGAAGGTCGGTGCCGTGTAGCGCGGGAAGACTTCGCCGCCGCTCACACCCGAGCGCGGCGGAATGAGCTTCAGTATCCTCGCCGGCAGTGCCAGCGCCTGCGGCGCGATGGTCTCGAGCAGCAGTCGGAGGGCGCGCCTCTGGGCGGCCGCCGGCACCACTTCGACGATCTTCTGGTTGTCGCCGCGCACGGCCGCCCGATAATCCACGCCCCCCAGCCACTTGGCCGCGGCCTGCGTCTGATAGCGGTGGAAAAGATAGACGGGCACGAGCACCTCTTCGAGGCGCGCCATCGGGGTGCGCGGCGGGATGTTCTTTTCGGAAAAGTTCTGCAGCGCGATGCCGCGGATTTTCATCACGCGCTCGAGCTCGTCGAGCGGATCCGGCCCGTTGTCCCAATCGTGCGTGTAGGGATGCGCGCTGGAATCACCGGACTCGCTGAGGCAGTACAGGCCGCGGGCATGCGCCTCGTCGAGGATCGCGTCCAGGGCGCGGTCTTCGTCGGTCCCGTCGGGAAAGTGCGAATAGGCATAGCGCACGAACACCTTGTCCCATTCTCCGATGCCCACCGCATAGGCTTCGGAAAAATCCAGGGTGCCGTCGCTGCGGATCTTGATGTAGGGATGCGGGTAGTCCATGACCGAGGCGCGGTCGGCCGTGCTCGAGGCGTAGTTGTGGTTGAAGCCGAGGGTGTGGCCGACCTCGTGCGCCGAGAGCTGCCGGATGCGCGCCAGGGCCATCGCTTCGATCTCGTTCGTATCCGGAGTGCCGCCGGCGTACTGGGCTTTCAGGCCCGAGCCGATGAGGAAGTCCTGGCGGATGCGATCCGAGCCCAGATAGACGCGCCCGCAGATGATCTCTCCCGTGCGCGGATCGCGCAGGGAAGCGCCGGACGACCAGCTGCGCCCCGGGCTGTGCACCCACAGGATCATGTTGTAGCGCACGTCCATCGGGTCCGCGTCCGCCGGCAGAACCTTCACCTGGAAGCCGTTGATGTAACCCGCGGCCTCGAAAGCCTGGTTCCACCATGACGCCCCCTCGACCAGCGCGGAGCGGATCGGCTCGGGAGCGGCCGGATCGACGTAGTAGACGATCGGCCGCACGGGCTCGCTCTTCGGCGCGCGCGGATCCTTCTTGGCGATGCGGAAGCGCACGCAGTATTCGCGCCGGGCCGGCTCCTTGAAGGATGAAGCGTAGTCGATGAACTGGATGCCGGCGACGCCCGAGCGCGGGTCGTAGCGGCGCGGCTTGAACCGGCCGTCGGGCAGCTCGATCAGCGAATGATGCAGGCGCACCGTCGTTCCCATGGCTTGGGCCGGGCCGCGGCCTCCGGCGGCGGCTGCTGCGGCGCCGGCACCGCCGCGCCCCTCCGACGGCGGTGCGGGAGCGCCGTTGTACGTCAGGATCACCTCGACCTCGGTATTGGCGGGGAAGTTCTTGGTGCGCGGCCAGTAGAACGCAGAGCGATTGCGGTCGATACCGCCCATGCCGAGATTCTGGGCATCGCGCATGAAGAAGTCGGTGGCGTCGACCAGGACGCGCCCGCCTTCCTCGGCCGCCACGCGGAAGGCGAAAATCACCGGATCGGTGTAAGCCTCCGACACGGCGCGGCGCTCGAGCTCGTCGCTCGTGAGCGCGCGGTAGCGGTACTGCACCTGGGAGAGGAGCACCTTGGAGCCGTAACGGTCGAAACGGATCACCTGACCTCCGTTCCACGAGCCGCGGTTGCGGCCCTCGAAACTGGAGGCGAGGGAAGTCACATAGAGAAACTCCTCGCCGAAACGGCTCAGTTCGAGCCACATCCTCTCGGCCTTCTCCTCCCAGTAGAGATTGAACAGGCCTTCGATTTTCCGCATGCCGGCCGTACGCTCCCCGATCGCCGGTATCGGAGCTTCGGCCGGAGCCGGACGCTGCGCCCATGCGCTCGCCGTGAGAATCCAGGCGAAAAACGCGGTTGCCGTGAATCCTTTTGCCATGGCGGCCTCCCCTGAGTGGATGGAAAAAACGGGTCCATGCAACGGGCCGATCATGATGCCCGGCCGGCCCGCTTGTCAAGCGAGCGGGAAGCGGCTTGGGCGAAAGTACGCGCGAGGGGAGGCGCTCGGAGTTCATTCGTATGCGTTCAATTGTCCGATCCTGTATCGGCCGAGCAGGCGATCCGAGGGCGCTCTGTATACCATTTGGTATACAGAGGCGCTGCTTGGCTGCCGCGTGAGGCTAGACGGCCTCTACGAAGCGTCGGACGAAAGCCTCTGCGGCTTGCAGGGCCTGCTGGGGTGACGCGATCGTAAGGCTTGCAGATACGTCCCTGCTTATGCCGAATTCTTCCGCGAGCTCGCAGCGCACGACCACGAGCGCCGCCCGGTATGCGCCGGAGTTCAGTGCGCTCTCCCAGGCGGTCAACCCGCGCCGCAGATCGAGCTCGAGCGGGCCGATTTCGTCGATGATCAGGATGTCGCAAGGTGTGGCCCGGGCCAGCACCTCGTCGGCCCACCGGATCGCCTCCGGATCGAAGTGCCAGCGGCCCAGCGGAAATCCCCGGACCTCGCCGGCCGTTTCGGCGGCGAGCAGGCGCTGCGCGCCCGAGCGCACGTCCGCGACATAGATACCGGTCTTTTCTCCGGCTTCCATGCGGGCCGGTGACAGGATGCCCGCCGCGTCCAGGCCGGCCGCATGCGCCAGCGCGGCCGCCTGCCGGCAGAAGGTCGTCTTGCCGGCACCGCGCCCGCCGGTGACGACCCAGCGTTCCGGCGCTCCATGAACATGCCTCACCACAGCACGACCCTCCGGCCGGAAACCTCGACCACTTCGACCGGCATGCGGTACAGGCGGCCCAGCCTCTCTGCGGTCAGCACGTCGCCGGGCGGTCCGGCGCACAGCACGCGGCCGCGCTCGAGCAGGACCACGTGCGTTGCCAGCGCGGAAGCCAGCTCCGGCTCGTGCGTCGTCATCACGATGCTGACGCCCTCGCGCCCGAGGGTCCGGAGCAGATCGACCATGCGGGCCTTGTTGTGCAGGTCGAGATGGGAGGTGGGTTCGTCCAGGAGCAGCAGTGAAGGCTGCTGGGCCAGGGCGCGCGCGATCAGCGCCAGCTGTCGCTCGCCGCCGCTCAGCGTCTGGACCGGGCGCTGGGCGACCTCGACGAGGCCGGCGCGCTCGAGGGCCTCGACGGCCACGGCGGTGTCTTCGGGACCCGGCTGGGCGAGCGGGCTGAGATACGGGGTCCGCCCGAGAAGGACGTATTCCAGAACCGAATACTCGAAGGTGATGTGCTCCCGCTGGGGAACGAGCGCCATGCGCCTGCCCGTTTCGCGGCGCGAGTATCCCTGGAGCGGGCGCCCCTCGAGCCGCACGCAGCCTGCGGCCGGCCGCAGCCAGCCGAGCGCCAGGAAGAGAAGGGTGGACTTGCCGGCGCCGTTCGGTCCGATGAGCGCGCTGACGGCGCTTCGGGGGAAGTCCAGCGACAGATCCTCGAAGACCGGCGCGGCATGGCGCCGGTAGGAGAAACCCACGCCTTCGAACTGCAGGATCGGTTCGGTCATCGTTCCATCCGTATCCCGCGCCGGACCATCAAAACGAGAAAGATCGCCGCGCCGGCGAGCGACGTGAGGATGCCGAGCGGTATTTCGCCCGGGAGCATCGTGCGCGCCAGATCGTCGCAGGCGAGCGTGAACAGGCCTCCCAGGAGCATGGTCGCCGGGAGCGCGTGGCGCGTATCGGCGCCGAACATGCGCCTCCCGATGTGGGGGATGATCAGGCCGACCCAGCTCACGATGCCCGCGACGGAAATGACCGCGGCGGTCGGCACGACGGCGGCGACGAGCAGCAGCAGGCGCTCGCGCTGCACCGCCATGCCCAGGGAATGGGCCGCCTCCTCGCTGAGCGAGAGGGCGTTGATGCGCCAGCGCTGCGCCAGCATGTAGGCGATGCCGGCGGCGGCCGCCGGCAGGATGGAGAGCGCGGCCGGCCAGGTGGCCGCCGTCAGGCCGCCCAGCAGCCAGAAGGTGATATCCGGCAGCTCGCGCAGCGGGTCGGCCACGTATTTCATGATTCCCAGTCCGGCGGAAAACATGGCCGACACCGCGATGCCCGCGAGCACCAGCCGCAGGACCCAGCCGCCGTAGCGTATGCTGCGCGCGAGCGCGAACGAGGTCCACAGGCCGGCGAAGGCGAAAAGCGCCGCCGAAACCTGCACCATCCAGGCCGAGCGCGACAGCATGATGATGCTGAGCGCCGCGCCGAAGGCGGCGCCCTGGGAAACGCCGAGCAGGCCGGGCTCGACCAGGGGATTGGCGAACAGCGTCTGGAAGACCATGCCGGCCGCGGCCAGCGACATTCCCGCCGCCACGGCGGTGATGCAGCGCGGCAACCGCAGCTCGAGCACCAGCCGGCGGGCGAGATCGGCCGCCGGGGCGTCGCCGGCGGCCATCATGCGCAGCGCCGGGAACCTGCCGGCCGCGAGGGACAGGGCGAAGAGCAGCAGCAGGGCGGCGGCGAGCAAAGCCAGCGAGCGCCGCCTGCGGTGGTTCGCACGCTCATGCGCATGCTGCAGGGCGATGCTCGGGGACACGGGCGGGCCGCTCACGGCAGATCGCCCCGCAGGACCGGCCGGACCTTCCGGTCGAAGAAGGAATCGTCCTGATCGTAGGCCGTCCGGTAGAACATGCGCACCGTCTCGAGGATGTCGACGCCGCCCATCCGCTCGGGGTAGAGCTTGCGCGCCATCCAGGTCAGGCCGAGGATCCAGCGCGGGTCGGGCAAATCCCAGCTGAGGAAATCGCCGGCAAACGCGTGCAGCCGGCCGGCGCGCAGCGCGCGCAGCGACTGCCAGCGGGGATCATGCCGCAGGCGGTCGACCACCGCGGTGCTCGGCTCGGCGTACGATGTGACGAAAACGGCGTCCGCGTCCCAGGCATAGACTTGCTCGAGCGAAACCCGGCTCCATCCGCCCCCGGGATTGGCATCCTTCCACACGGGGATGCCCCCGGCCATCTCGGTCATCACGGTCTGCAGCCAGGACGCGGGCGGGACGTTCAGGGCGGCGGAGCCGCGGCTGCCGGAATAGTAGAGGACCAGCACGCGCCGGCGCTCGCCGTCGGGGATGCCGGCGACGGCGTCCCGGACGCGGCGCGCCGCGGCCTGGAAGTAGTCGACGAGCTGCTCGGCGCGCTCCCCCTGGTCCAGCATGGCGCCCAGGGTTCGCAGGTCGCGATAGAACTGCTCCGGCGTCTCGAGATCGACGTAGACCACGGGCAGCTTCAGGGTCTCCAGGGAGCGCCCCAGGGTTTGCGCCAGGTAACTCTTGAGGACGACGACATCGGGCTGTTGGGCGGCGATCGCTTCGGGACCCGTAAGTTCCGGAAGCGGCGGCCTGCCGGCGGCTTCGGCGTCGATCGCCCTGATGAAATCGGAAACCACCTCGCCGGTTTTTTCGGCGGCGATGATCCGCCGGCCCGCGTCCGGGAACATGTAGAGCGCGTGGGCGATCATGGTGACGGCTTTCCCCGACAGTGCGATGCGGCGCGGCGGTTCACGGAATCGGACTTGCCTCCCGAGTGCGTCGGTGACGGTGTGCCCGGGGGGTTCCGCCGGGAGCGGCGGCACTTGGCGGCAGGCGGCCGGGCCGGCGCACAGGATCGCCGACAGAAGCAATACAAGCCTGTTCGGACACCGGTCGTGCATCGCTGCGCGCTCCCGCATAGGCGGTGCGAAAGTCCATATTATGGAGCATGCACCGCCCCGCGCCAACAGGATCCGCGCTCGCGCCGGGCCTGCCGCGGTTCAGGGACGGGACGTGCGGCATTCCTCTCCTCGGAGGCTCGGAGTTTCCGGAATACTGCGGTTTTTCGGTTGCCCGCCGGCGCAAAGCGCCCCCGAGGTCGGGCTTGCCGTCGAGAACATCCGCCTGCAGGCGGTCGCCCTGGATCTCGGAACGACGATGGTCGGCGCTTTCACCGACGACCAGGTGAAGAAGGTCGTGGGCATGGCGGAGGACGAGCGACCGCTCGCGATTGTGCCGGTCGGAAAAGGTGCGCAATAGGCGCGCCTTGCCTGTCGACCGGGAGACCTTCGGCCCGGCCTGTGCGCCGCGCCTCGGCGACCGCAATTGCGAGACGGCCCCCGCGGCCACGAGCGCCTGCCGCCGGGCTCGTTCATCGCATTTCGAACCTTATTCCCCCGCGATAGGTCCGCCCGGGCGCAGGGAACAGATACAGCGTCTGGTATTCCTTGTTCGCGAGGTTTTCGATCCCCAGGTAGACGCTGAAACCTTTCTTCAGTTTCTGGGTCAGTTTCGCGTTCAGCAGCAGGTAGCCGTCCAGGCGCCCTCGGACGGCGGTCAGGACTCTGTTGTCCCGGGGATCGGCGCGATCGTAATAGGTCGCTTCCGAGAAATAGTTTCCATTGAGGCCGGCCTCGAGACCGAAGCGGAAGCGATGCCGGACTTCCATGTCGACCTGATGCGCCGGGCGGTACGGCAGTTCCTCGGGCCGATAGACGAGAGACGGGAAGTACTGGTTGTCGATCCTCACCGGGGCACCGGCCCGGGATCTCATGAAGGTGTAGGCCAGCAGCAGGCCCGTGGCCTCCGTCACGCGGGCGCGCGCATTGAGTTCCACACCGGCGATGGAAGCACGGGGATACTGCTCGAAGCGCCCGATGAGGTTGTCGAAGTTGATCATGTTGCGGATGCGGCTGTGGAAGAAGGCGGCTCCGAAGCGCACCTTGTCGGCCGCTCCCGCCTCCATGCCGATCTCGGTGTTGACCGTGCTCTCTTCTTCCAGATCCGGGTTGCCGGTCGGGCCGATGACGCCCGTGGCATAGAGGTTGCGCATGGTGGGGAACCTTATCTTTCGCCCCACGGATCCGTAAAAGCACAGGCTGCCGGAAGCGTCGTAGCGCATGCCCAGCTGCGGGCTGATGCTCGACAGGTCGGTGCCCGGCGGGCCGGAGACCGAGGACTGGAACCTCTCCCGCTTGTCGAAGCGATCGATGGCGATGCCGGGGGTTACCGTGAACCCGTCGCTCAGGCGGATTTCGTCTTCGATGCCCACGGACCAGGTGTCCGAGGCCAGGCGGTCGGTCGGCCCGGCAGGAGGCGGCGCGGCGCCGGTTTCGCGGTGCACGTCGCGCCGGAAATTGAGAGCCGCCCGGAGCTCGTTGCGTGCCGTCGCCCTCCAGTAGGCATAGGCGCCGAAGCCGGCGTCGTAATCGTCATAGAGCGTGTTGCCCGAGGGAGGGGAGATGCGGTTTTGCGTCGTGTAGCTCGGATCGTCGTATATGTCGAGCAGATTGTCGTATTTGTCGAAGAAGCCGCGGAACCTGAGAATCAGGCCGTCGGTCAGGCGGCTTTCTTCGACCACGTTGATCATCGTGCGGTTCCAGTCGGTGAAGCGCCAGTAGCGCGGGAAGTAGTAGAAGCCGCGCTTGGTTTCCCGGTAGATCGGCACCGGCGGGATGCCGTAGCGGTTGTCGTAGTGCTCGAATGAAACGCCCAGGGTGTTGTTTGCGTTCAGCGCAACGGTCCCGGTCAGGGTGAAGGCGTCCCGGACGTAGTCGCTGTTGTCGCGGCTTTTCTCGTCGCGCGGGATCGGCACATTGGGCAGGCTCGCCGGTGTGGCGGGCGCCGTGGCCATGCCCTTGAGGATGCTTTCGGGCAGCTCGAAGGGCCGCGCCAGAGGATAGCCGTTGCTCTCGTTATGGCTGAAGGCCGCATAGTAGCCGACGGGCCCGATTTTCCAGCCGTGCCCGACCTGGATGTGATGCGTCGCATAGCGGCTTCCTTCGTACTGAGCCAGAAAACTCGGCCTGGCCTCGCCCTTGCGGGTGATGATATTGACGACTCCTCCCATGGCGTTGGTGCCGTACAGCGGCGAGGCGATTCCCTTGATCAGGCGGATGGATTCGATGTTCTGGACGGGGATGTCCGCCAGGCTGATCTGGCCTTCGTAAGGGATCGATACCGGGATGCCGTCGATGAGGATCAGCACCTTTTCCTGCTCGAACCCGCGCACCGTCACCTGTTGTTCGGTCTTGGCACGGGCCAGCCGGAACTGCACTCCCGGCAGCAGGCTCAAGGCTTCTCCGAGATTGTTCACATTGCGCTCGCGGATCTGCTCGGCCGTGACTTCGGCGATGCTGGTCGGTATTTCCGGTTTTTCGAGTTGCGCCGTGACGACGACGACTTCGAAAAGCTCCAGGAGAGGTTTCTTCTTCTCCTGGGCCTGCTGCTGGGCCGCAGCCGGCAGCGCGCACAACAAACCCACAAGCATGGCACGGCACCACATCCCCAAGCCTCCCTTTATTTCGGTGACAGGCTACTCAACCCCGAAACTATAGCATCCCGGGGCGGCGGCGGAAGCCGGATTTCGGTGGCAGGCTGCTCGTCTGCGAAACTCCCGGATCGGCCTGTGCCCGCCGGCCCGGTGTGGCTGGAAGGGGATGGATTGCGCCATTATGCCGGAGGGCCTGCGCGCTCGCCGTCGCTTCCGAAGGCCAGCGACAGGAGTTCCACGGGCAGTCCGGGTGTGACGGAGCTGACGAGCGGCGTCACGATCAGAGGCACCAGGAAGGCCCAGAAGCTCGCGTTCGTGGGATTCATGCCGAATACGGCCGGGAAGATCACGGCGATCGCCAGCCCCAAGAGCGCGCCGGCCAAGGCACCGGCTCGGGTCACGCCCCGCCACAGCACCCCGTAGACATAGGGCGCAAGGAAAAAGCCGCTGATGGCGCCCCAGGACAGGCTCTGCAACAGCAGGATCGACGCGGGCTTCTCGACGGCGATCATGATCGAGAAGAGAATAAACAGAACGCACAAGCCCCGCATGACCGCGGTGACGGTCCGGTCGCTCGCCCCGGACTTCACATAGCCCTTCAGCAGGTCCATGGATATCGACGAGGCCGATACCATCACGACGCCCGCCAGGGTGGACATGGAGGCCGAGATGATCAGCAGGAAGATCAGGGCCAGGGCGCCTTCCGGCAGGAAGCGCTCCAGCATCTGCGGCAGCAGCAGGTCGGCGCTCGGGCGCAGCGTCTGGGCGTCGACGGGCAGAGCGTCGAAGAACAGCCGGTCCATGAATCCGATCCAGTGGATGGGCAGAATGATCAGGACGGCGCTGATCGTGCACACGACGGTTGCGGCGGCGATGCTGCGGTCGTCCTTGACGGCGAAGAACTTCTGGATCATCTGAGGCATCCCGAGCGGTCCGATGCTCGTCAGCACTATGATGGGGACCAGCTCGAGCCACGCGGCCGTGCCTGAAAGCGACGCCGAGGTCAGCGCCGGGTCCACGGCCGACAAGCGGCGCACGCCGGCCATCGGGCCGCCGACCTGCGGCGCGCTCCACAGGAACAGAACCATGATCACGGCGCCCGCGATCATGATCATCCCCTGAACGGCGTCGGCGAGCGCCACCGCCTTGTATCCCCCCAGCGTCAGATAGATGCCCGTCAGGATGGTCATGGAAATCAGGGCGAACTGGTAGGGTATGTGGAAAATGTTTTCGGATATGTAGCTCAGGCCCATGAAGACGGATCCGGAATAGGGCACCATGAAGACGAAAATGCAGACCGCCCCCAACAGCTTGAAAAGATCGCTGTCGTAACGCGTTCTGAGAAATTCCGGCATCGTCATGGCATTGAGGCGGATCGTCATGCTGCGGGTTCTGCGTGCCAGAAGCAGCCACGAGAGCAGTACTCCCAGGAGCACGTTCCCCAGGCCGTTGAAGACGGCGCCGATCCCGTAGGACCAGCCGATCTTTCCGGCATTGATCACCGCCACGGCCGAGATGTACGTGGTCACGTAGGCGAAGGCCGAAAGAACGGGGCCCACGCCCCGGCCGCCCAGGAAGAAGCCGCCGGAAGTCCGGGCGTGCTTGCGGTTGACGATTCCGCTCAGGACGAGCACCAGAACGTAGAGGCCGAGCAGGATGTACTTTGCCATCGCTTTCCCGGCGGCAGGCGGCATGAGTCCCGCCGCACCGCCCGTTTTCCCGGGCGCGCGCCCCGAGGGTTGCGCCCGCGAACCGGGGCCATATTGCATACCATAATGCATGCAATTGCAAGAAGCTTCCCGCGCTTGTTTCGTGCCGGCGCGACATTCGGCCGGGTCACGTGGGGCCGGCCGGACTGGTCGAAGGCGAACGGCATCGGCCGCTGCCCCGGGCGGATCGTCTTGCGCATGAACTGGAGTTACCAAGGGCAAGTTGCCCTTGCAGGCAGGGGCAAGGAAGAACCGCACACCTGTTTTTAACTTGCTCGGACGGCAGAGCCGGGCTCTGCCCGGACAATCGGGCTTGCGGCCCGCGGGCGCAAGCCGGCTACAGTTCCAGCCGGTCGCCGATGGTCATCTCGGCCAGCTTGAACTTGAACTTGCAGGTCTTCTCCCCGATCAGGATGACCAGGGTCACTTCCTTGTCTTCCGGCGTCACCGTGGGCTTGCCCTCGATCTCCTTGGGAAATTGCAGGGTCGTGGCCTGATCCCGGCCGCGCGGCACGATGACGTTCACGAGGGGGAGTTTTTCCTTGTTCTTTTTTTCGAGGTAGGTCTTTTCCTTGAACCGCGCGAACTCCTCGCTTCCTTCGCGCGCGCGTCCGAGCGACAAGCCCGTGACGAGCAGCTCGTGGAACTGCGGCCTATGGTTCAGGATCGCATCCAGCCTCTCCTTGGGGGTATCCGGGCGAAGGAGCATCATCTGGCGCACCACGGCTTCGCGTATGGGCCGGGCGTACCAGTTGACGATGATCTTGGTCGCGCCGCCGCCCCGGCTCGGCCGGTCGGCCCCCGTCGATGTCGATCCTATGTTGACCGACGTGGGCGGAGCATCGAGCAGCAGGGTCTGCGTCCAGGGGGAATCCTTGAGAAGCAACCTTTCCACTTCCTTGGCGCTCCATTCGGTGTAGGGCTTGGTCTCCCAGAAATCCTTGGGGCCGGCATAGGCGATCAGGGCGACCAGGAGGCTCGCGGCACGGAGCGCGGCACGTTGCGGGCGATGCGCGTTCATCGGTACCTCGCTTTCGGCGCTGCGGGCGATGCGCCGCGAAATATCCTAACACGATTTCCCCGCTTTCCGCCGTCTCGGAAACCGCTCTCCCGTGTGCCGGCCGCGGCCGCCCAAGGATGGAAACTGTGCCGCAGGGCCGGCCGTTTTTTGTTGCGCCGGCACGCGACTGTTCCTATCCTTGCGGCAATGGGGGTTTTGCCACACGGACGGAGGTGGACCATGAAGCACATTATGCGCATACGCGTTGCATTGTTGCTGGCGGCGTGGCTGCTGCCGCTCTTGATCCCGCGGGCGCTTGCGGGACAGGCGGGATCGCGCTACGAAGCCGCCCTGAAGAATCTTACCTGGCGCAACATCGGGCCCGCCATCATGGGCGGCCGCATCGACGACTTCGCCGTCGTGGAAAGCGATCCCCGGGTCGTTTATGTCGGCACGGCCTCCGGGGGCATCTGGAAGACCGTCAACGGCGGCACCACCTGGGAGCCGATTTTCGACAACGAAGCGGTTTCGACCATCGGAGACATGGCGATCGCGCCGTCGGATCCCTCGATCATTTACGTGGGGACGGGCGAGTCGAACAACCGCCAGAGTTCCTCCTGGGGCAACGGCGTCTACAAGTCGCTCGACGGGGGCAGGACGTGGCACCACCTCGGCTTGGAGGCCACTCACCATATCGGCCGCGTCGTCGTGCACCCGCGTGATC
>Ga0272448_1007233_pt1 | contig 11802 bp, 9 predicted proteins | sample YNPCB0191_FD_202220 | JGI IMG/M metagenome (GOLD analysis project Ga0272448, IMG submission 202220) | Hot spring sediment microbial communities from Yellowstone National Park, WY, United States - YNP-CB-019-1 | ecosystem: Environmental > Aquatic > Thermal springs > Hot (42-90C) > Sediment... | reverse complement strand
CAAATTCGCTCAACAGATAGGCATGCAGCGCTTCGAAGTTGATGGGAGGCGGCAGCACCTGGCCGGGATTGGGCACTCCGTGGCCGTGGATTAAGCCGATCCGGTGTCCGCTGACCTCGATGATCGCCTTGTTCGGCAACGAGCTGCGCACATCTGACCAGTCCATATTGCCCTGCACGGCCTCTACCGGCGCAATGCGCTCCAGCTGGCGCAACGGCTGCAGCGTGACCACGTCGCCAGCGTGCAAAATCATGTCCACCCCCTGCAACCGATCTACCAGCGCCTTGGGCAGCCCGCCGCTCTGCAAGTGTGTGTCGCTGACTACTCCGATCTTCATAGGTTATGCCCCACCTGACTGTCTACACCAGCACCATATCATCGCGGTGCACCACGGTATCGCCATATTCATAACCCAGAATGCGCGGGATCTCATTGGACTGATGGCCGCGAATGACAAGCAAATCACTGGCCGCGTAGTTGGTCACGCCCCGCGCGATCTCGCGCCTGTCCGGCCCCAGGACGCGCACCGTCTGGCCCCGTTCGAAGTGGCCCACCACTTCGGTCACCCCGACTGCCAGCAGACTCTTGCCGCGCTCCAGGATGGCCTGGGCAGCACCCTGGTCAACGCAAATATCGCCGCGCGCCGGTTCGGCCAGGATCCAACGCTTGCGGCTTTCCACATGGCTGACCACGGCCGGGAAGCGCGTGCCCAGACTCTCCCCTGCCACCAAACGCAACAGGACGTCCGGTTCACTGCCCGAAGCAATGACCACGTCCGTGCCCGATCGGGTGGCCAGGGCCGCGGCCTGAATCTTGGTAGCCATCCCGCCGGTCCCAATCCCCGAGCCACTGCCTCCCGCCAGCTGGCGCACTCGATCATCTATGACCGGCACCTCCCGAATCAGCTGGGCATTCGGATCGCGGTTGGGATCGGCTGTGAACAGGCCGGCCTGATCGGTCAGGATGATCAGTAGATCGGCATCCACCAGGTTAGCCACCAACGCCGACAGGTTGTCGTTATCACCGATCTTGATCTCCTCCACAGCCACCACGTCGTTCTCGTTGATGATGGGCAGCGCGCGTGCGCTCAACAAGAACAACAGGGTGTTGCGGGCATTCAGATAGCGTTCCCGATCACACAGATCGCCCCGCGTCAGCAGGGCCTGCGCGACAGGAATGTCATACATGTCGAAGAGCTGCTCGTACAAGGCCATCAAGCGTACCTGGCCTACAGCTGCCATTGCCTGTTTGAAGGCAATATCCTTGCGGCGGGCCGAGAAACCCATGCGGGTCCGGCCGGCGAAGATCGCACCCGAGGACACCAATAGCATCTCGTGACCTTGTTCGTGCAACCGAGCGACTTGACGTACCAGCTCGAGTATGCGCGGCCGACTCAGGTGATCACCGCCCCTGGTCAGGGTACGCGTGCCCAATTTGACCACAATGCGCATGTGTGATCCTCTCCGTGGTTACCTGATGCCAGACAGCTGCGAATAGGCCGGGCGCGGTGTACGATCTGGATTCAGGATGGCGTACCAGCGCATCGGCTCCGCGGCCGGGTACCAGGGCACACTGCCGAAATCCAGATTGAACACGAACAGGGCGCGCACCCATGGCCATTCAGCGCGCGTCTTGTGATAGGCCCGTACCAGGTAACGCGCCTGCTGCAACTCGTTTACCCCGATGCGCTCATGTTCCACCAGGTCCCAGCTGGAGTGTAACACCCAGCCCAGTTCGGTGATCCAGACAGGCGTGGTCGTGTCGCCGTACGCCACCATCACCTGTCGCTGTTGGGCAACTCGGGAAAGGCACAAGCCCCAGGGGTCCTCATAATCCGGGTCGTGGCCGAAGGCATAGGGGTGGCTGCCCAGGGCATCAAAGTAGCCGCGCGCCCCAGCGGCATACATAGCCCGCAAGTAATCCAGATCGCCCATCGCTGTGCCCGAGCCCTCGCCCGTAGTGGCCAGGCCAGCACTGATAACCAGCGCCTGGGGATCGCCGGCCTTGATAGCAGGGTAGACAGCTCTCAGCATGGCGGCATAGCGCGCCGGGTCAGGTGGCAAGTATCCCCACTCATAATTCAGATTCGGCTCATTCCAGATCTCATAGGCATCCACCTGTCCCCGAAAATGACTGGCCAAGGCCTGCATAAAGACGGCGAAGTCGTTCATATCGTTGGGGGGATGACTCAACGGCGTATCAGCCGGCCTGGCCCAAACCGGAGTGCCCTGCACCCGCAACAAAATGCGCAGGCCCTGGCTGTGGAAGGCATGCACCGTGTGATCCGGGTCTACCCAACGGTACTGACCAGGCGTCGGTTCCACGGTCTCCCAGTTGACATAGCCCTTCGCCCAGTTCCAACCCATATCGCGCACCAGATATGCATTGCCCAAGTCGGCAATGTTGAGCCCCAGGGCGAAATCGTCAGCTGCGGGTGGATTGACTCCTGAAGCAACCTCGGCCGGCGACGACAGCTCGGCAGCCGGGGGCACGAAGGGACGCCCCGGCCGCCAGGCGGGGAAATCGTCCCACGCCGGGTGTCCCGTCAGGCGCATAGGCGTGCCACCGGCAGCCGGCAGGCTATATAGCTCGTGATTGCCATCCTGCCAAGATGTGAACAACAGCTGGCCCGCTTTGCTTGCGGATCGGGCGTCGGGCACCCAACTCAGCGAGCCAATCCAGGCCGAACTCTTCCACACCAGCTGCGGGTCGCCGCCGGCCCGCCCCACGATGTAGATACCGGGGTGGTTATCCTCGTCCCATCCGACAAAGGCCACCCGTTCCCCGTCTGGCGACCAAGCTGGTGCGCTGCCGTTGAGTGGCCAATCCGTGATAGCCCGCTCGCGCATTGGGGGCTCCCCACTGGAGGGCACGTCAATGACGTACACCTCTTCGATGCCCTGACGCACCCCGGCAAAGGCAATCTGACGACCGGTAGGTGACCAGGCCGGCAGGCGATCACTCTCTGTGTTGAACGTCAATTGGACAGCTTGTCCCCCAGCTATGGCCTGAATGTACAGCTCGGGATCGCCATCGCGCTCCGAGATGAAAGCCAGCTGTTGCCCATCGGGCGACCAGGTTGGCCAGTAGTCCCAGGCCGGGTGTTGGGTTACGTTGCGCAGGTTGCGGCCCTGGTCGTCCATCAGCCATATCTCACTATCACCACTGCGCTGGCTGGTGAACGCGATATAACAGGTGCGCGTGGGATCGGCACAGCTGGGGGACCAATTGGGATCCCAGTCACCAGCCGGATGATGCGTCAAATTGAACACGGCGCCAGTGGACGACATCACAAAGATGTCCCCCGCGCCACTTCGGTCAGAGGCAAAAGCCAGGCTGGCCTGGCCTGCAGCCGCGGCGTCGGCGTATCCATTCGGCGTCGGCGCGTCCGGCGGGTTGGCGGGCTTTGCCACGGCGTCGGCGACCGGTCGCCAAGCTGCCTGAGGCGCTATGCCCTGGCAAGCCACCACCATTACCCCGGCAACGCAAAACAGTGCACCAAACAAGGACAATTGATAGCAAGAGGCGGGTTTCAAACCAGCGTGGAACAGCGTGTCATCTCCCACATGCCTCGGTCTGACACTCTGGCATATACGCGTATCTGCCAGCGACTCTACCTACCCGGTGAGTTCTCCATCTTCCCACCTCGGCGTGGGGATGCGCCCTATGTTACTCCGGCTTGGTCTGCTTGTCAACCGCAAACTGATTTGACAATACCTGCCAATCGTGGCATACTGCTCGCCAATCTTTCAGGTCGCCACTGGCGTTAAGGGGCAGGGTCGTGATTGCGACACGGCCAGCGTTGTGCGCCAAGACTAAGCCCAATTGCAAGCCGGACCCCGGGTCTGGGTAGCTGCGTTTGGCCCACCCCCAAGAACGCCACGCCGGTACTCCAGATCCAGACATCAGGGTACCGGCTTTTGTTTTGGCAGTACATTAGCCCGGTATAGAAAGGAGACACAGCCGATGAACGAGCCAGCCAGCTGCCCGGAATGTGCCGCGGACATCGTTTTGCAGCCGGACACCCTGCAGGGCGAGATCATCCAATGCCCGGACTGTGGCGCCGAGCTGGAGGTGACCAGCCTGGATCCGCCTACACTCGAGCTGGCACCTGAAGAAGAGGAAGATTGGGGAGAATAGGGCATATGAGCCACTCCTCAGCCGGCCCCCGGATCGCAGTGCTGATGGACCGGGTGCGGGTAGAAGAGAAAATGCTGTTGCAGGCCTTTGAAGCCCGAGGACTGGCAGTGGATGTGCGCGATGACCGCGAGGTCGTCTTTGACATGGTCTGCCCGGCGCCGCGCCCGGCAACTCCGTCGGGTAACCGAGATGAGTGGGCACGCTACGACGTCGTTGTCGAGAGGTGTGTCACCCAGTCCCGCGCGCTGGCGGCTCTCCAGGTGCTCAAGGCGTGGGGAGTGCCCACAGTCAACCGAGTGGAGGTCATCCAGACCTGCGGCGATAAGCTGGCCACTACCGCAGCGCTCATCCGGCATCAGTTGCCCACGCCACGAGTTATGGTAGCCTTCACCCCCGAGTCGGCGCTCGCGGCCATCGAGCAGATGGGATATCCGGTGGTGCTCAAGCCCACCGTGGGTTCCTGGGGACGCCTGCTCAGCAAGATCAACGATCGCCAGGCAGCTGAGGCAATCCTGGAGCACAAAGAGGTGTTGGGCGACTATCACCACCACATCTACTACATTCAGGAATACGTGGACAAGCCGGCGCGCGATATCCGCGCCTTTGTGGTGGGTGATGAGACCATTTGCGCCATCTACCGCTACTCTGAGCATTGGATCACCAACACTGCGCGCGGCGGACGGGCGGCAAATTGCCCGGTGACGTCCGAGATCGGCGAGCTGGCCCTGGCTGCGGCCAGGGCGGTCGGCGGCGGAGTACTGGCCGTTGATCTATTGGAAACCGGCGATGGCCGGCTATTGGTGAACGAAGTTAACCACACTATGGAGTTTCGTAACAGCGTTCATACCACAGGGGTGGACATTCCGGGCCACATCGTGGCATACGTGCTCCAGGTCGCCAGAAACGGTCAAGATGATGATGTCCAATGAAGATGCACTGAGTGTGTCTATTGTTGGTGGCAGCGGTTATGTAGGGGGCGAGCTGCTGCGCCTGTTGCTGTTTCACCCCCATGTGCGCGTCAAGCAGATCACTTCGGCCAGCCAAGCCGGCCGCTTCGTATATACGGTACATCCCAACTTGCGGGGCGTTACCCAACTGCAATTCACTCACCCCGATGTACTGGAACCGGCTGACCTGCTGTTCCTGGCTATGCCGCACGGACAGGCCGCCGGTACCATCGAACGCTTCGCCGGGATGGCCCACTGGCTGATAGACTGTTCAGCCGACTTCCGCCTGCGGGACGCCACCCAGTACGCGCGCTGGTATGGTACAGAGCACCCGAGGCCAGCGTGGTTGGAACGCTTCGTCTACGGCCTGCCGGAGCGCTACCGGGCCGCGCTGCACGGAGCCCGCTATGCCAGCGGCGTGGGTTGTAACGCCACGGCTACGATCTTGGCTCTGGCACCGTTGGCAGACGCCGGCCTCTTGACGCGCGCCGTAGTGGACGTGAAAGTGGGTTCTTCTGAGGCCGGTGCACAGGCAACCGCCAGCTCGCATCACCCGGAACGCAGCGGTGCAGTGCGCTCCTTTAAGCCAACTGGCCACCGGCATCAGGCCGAGGTCATGCAGGCACTGGGCAGTGGCTTCGAGCTGCACTTCTCGGTCACCTCGGTTGAACTGGTGCGCGGTGTGTTGGCCACCTGCCACTGCTTCCTGAACCGTTCGTTGCAGGAGAAGGAGCTGTGGCAGCTGTACCGCAACGCCTACCGGGCAGAGCCATTCATTCGCCTGGTCAAGAGCAGCACCGGATTGCACCGCTATCCGGAGCCCAAGCTGTTGGCCGGTTCCAACTACTGTGACATTGGCTTTGAGGTTGACCCTGACGGCGGAAGGGTGGTGGTCATGTCCGCCATAGATAACCTGATGAAGGGCGCGGCCGGCAGCGCCGTGCAAAGCATGAACGTGATGTTGGGTTGGGATGAAACGGCCGGCCTGTCTTTCCCCGGCCTGCACCCGATATAGGCGAGGCAAGATATGCTGGTGGTCAAGATCGGTGGTGCGGATGGTCTCGACTACGAAGCCATCGCAGATGACGTGGCTTTACTGGTTCAACAGGGCAGGCGGCTGGTGCTGGTCCACGGCGGTTCGTCGTTGACCAACCAGGTAGCAACCGCCCTGGGTCATCCGCCACAGTTTGTCACCTCAGCCAGCGGCTTTTCCAGCCGTTACACTGACCGGCGCACCCTTGAGATCTTCGAGATGGTGTATTGTGGTCAGATGAACAAGGGCTGGGTGGAACGCTTGCAGCGTCGTGGCGTCAACGCCCTGGGGTTGAGCGGTGCCGACGGCCGGCTGTGGCAGGGCACGCGCAAGGCGGTCATTACGATCATTGATGAACGGGGCCGGCGCAGGGTGTTGCGCGACGACTATACCGGTCGCGTCGAACAGGTTAACAGCCAGTTGCTTCTGGCACTCTTGGATATGGGATACCTGCCGGTGCTCACCCCGCCCGCCATCTCGTTTGAAGGCGAGGCCATCAACGTGGACGGCGACCGGGCTGCCGCTATGACCGCCATAGCCCTGAGTGCCGAGACCTTGGTTATCCTGTCCAACGTGCCCGGCTTATTGGAACGGTTTCCGGACGAAACCAGTCTGATCCGCCATATTCCGGCTCAGCGCCTGGATGCGTTTATGGCAGTAGCCCAAGATCGTATGAAGAAAAAGGTCATGGGCGCCGGCGAGGCATTGGCAGGCGGGGTACGCCGGGTGGTGTTCGCCGATGGTCGGGTGGCCCATCCCATCCAGCGTGCATTGGCCGGCGAAGGGACGGTCCTGGGAGCCTTATGATTGAGCGCATCATCGAGACCGAGGAGCTGTACACCTCGGGCGCCTATCCCAAGCGCCCGATTGCCATCGTGTGCGGCCAGGGCGCCCGTGTCTGGGATGCCGAGGGGAAGGCTTACATTGACTGTATGGCCGGGCATGGGGTCGCCAGCCTTGGTCATTGCCACCCACGTGTGACGTCTGCCATCCAGTCCCAGGCCAACACGCTCATCACCTGTAGCGAGACGCTGTACAACGACCAGCGCGCCGCGCTTATGGCCGAGCTGGCAGCGCGTACCCCGGGCGACCTGAAGCGCATGTTCCTGTGCAATTCAGGCACGGAGGCAGTCGAGGGTGCGATCAAAATCGCCCGCCTCTTTACCGGGCGGCCAGGTGTCGTGGCTACTATGCGTGGCTTCCACGGGCGTACGCTGGGAGCGCTGAGCGCCACCTGGGAAGCCAAATATCGCAAACCATTCGAACCATTGCTGCCAGGCTTCAACCATGTGCCTTACAATGACCTGGGAGCAATGGATCAGGCAGTGACCTCCGACACGGCCGCGGTGCTGATCGAAGTGATCCAGGGTGAAGGTGGAGTACGGCCGGCTGAGGACGGGTACTTGCGTGGTGTGCACCAGCTCTGCCAGGCACGCGGCGCACTGCTCATCGTGGACGAAGTACAGACTGGCCTGGGGCGCACCGGTCGCTGGTTTGCCTGTGAACACCACGAGCTGGTGCCCGACATCTTGTGCCTGGGCAAGGCCCTGGGTGGTGGCTTGCCTATGGGCGCTGTGATCTGGAGCCAACGCTTGGGTCGCCTTTCAGAAGGCGCCCACGGCTCGACCTTTGGTGGCAATCCGCTGGCCTGCGCTGCCAGCCGGGCGGTGCTGCGCGTGATGGAAGAAGAGGAACTGCCGGCCCGAGCTGCCTACCTGGGCACGCAGCTTATGGACGAACTACGCGCGCTGCACTCACCTTTGGTGCGCGAGGTGCGTGGACGGGGCTTGATGGTGGGTGTGGAGTTACGCCAGCGGGTCACGCCCTTGCTCAAGGGGTTGATGGAACGCGGCGTGTTGGCGCTGCCGGCCGGGCCAACCGTGCTGCGCTTGCTGCCGCCGCTGATCATCCAGGAACACGAGCTGGCCGCAGTGCTGACCGCCCTGTCGCGAGCTTTGCATGACCTGGAGCAGGAGTAACGGAACCGTGGCAGTACGTCATCACATCTTCGACGGCAAGGTCATCATCCGGCTTACCGGGCGCATCTGTGAAACAGCCGAGGAACTGCTGACCAGCCCTATGTTCGCCGACGTCTTGCAGTCTTGCGTTCAGGACCTGGCCCAACGGCACTCGACCTTGCTGCACATCTTCGATCATGAAGATATTGGGCCGGCCGACATACATTGCCTGATCCAGACACTGCAATTGCTTACCAAGCTGCCGGCTGAGCTGGTGCCCAAGCTGTTGCCAACAGCGCAACCCTTGTTGGCAGACACGCGACGCTTCGCCGCTTTCGTCGAACACCTGTACAACTACTGGCGCAGCTTTGATCGTTTTATGGTGTGCGATTCAATCGGCGACGAGCTGGATAAGCGTCCCTACCGCACCTTCAATGAGACGGTTGAACAGCTGACGCATCTGGTGCGGGCTACCTACCGCGACATTCAGGAGAATGTCACCGGGCAGCATCCTCGCATCTACCGCCAGGTGCGCGCTGGGGCCGAGATGGCTGCCATCGGCCTGCCCCACGAATTGCCCTACCCAGCACCGATCTATCGCCAGCTCAATCAAGTGTCGCTGATCCGTCAGGTATTGCTCAACCCGCCGGTCATTCTCAATCCGCCCATGAACAAACGCACCGGGGAATTCGTGCGGGTGAACGTCAACCCGCTCGATCGGGTGAGGCTGCGTCCTGATGAATGGCTGTGCTATCCAGCGAAGGTCGGCCCATTGTTGATCGCCATTTACTTCCACGAACAGTTCTTCGAGTTGGGATTCTCGCTCAGCAATTTGTTCGAGCTGGCCAACGACCAGGACCTTGCCCGGTGTCCTGATGCGCTCTACCTATTCGGCGTACCCGAGGCAGCCTTGGAAGGACTGGCTGCCTTCCCTACCGTCTTCTATGATGACGAGGAGCACAATCTACTGGTAGCCGCGGTGCCTAACAACCCGAAGTTCGGGTACTTCGGTTACCTCAAGAAGATGGTGCTCACCTTGCACAACATCACGGTGATGAAACGCGGTCGGCTGCCCTTCCACGGCGCGCTGTTTCGCATGATCTTGAAAGGAGATCGGGCAGCCAATGTGCTCCTGATCGGCGATACCGGCACCGGCAAGTCTGAGACTTTGGAGGCCTTCCGTACCCTGGGCGCCAGCGAGATCCAGGACATTACCATCATTGCCGACGATATGGGATCGCTTACCATCGCCGACGATGGCCAGATCTTGGGTTATGGCACGGAGATCGGGGCGTTCTTGCGTCTGGATGACCTGCAACCCGGTTATGTGTTCGGCCAGATGGATCGTTCCATCCTGATGAGCCCGGGCCAGGTCAACACCCGAGTGGTGCTGCCGGTCACCACTTTTGACGAGGTTATTGCCGGCTATCCGGTAGATTTCGTCTTATACGCCAACAATTACGAAGAGGTAGACGAAGACCACCCGGTGCTGCAGCGTTTCAGTACACCCGAGGAGGCACTGCCGGTCTTCAGGCGAGGTGCAGCCATGAGCAAGGGCACAACAACCTCAACCGGTTTGGTCGAGTCATATTTCGCCAACATCTTCGGGCCCGCACAATACCGGGACCTGCATGAGGAATTGGCAGAACGTTACTTTGCTGCCTTCTTCCGCCAGGGTTTGTTCGTAGGGCAGCTGCGTACCCGGCTGGGCTTGCCTGGCTGGGAGATGAGCGGTCCGCAGGCTTCAGCCCGCGAGCTGCTACGCGTGTTATCGGAGTGGTGCCATGCTCATCCGCTCCGCTGCCACTGAGTTGCTGCGGCAGCTGGTCACTTTGTCCAGTCCATCCGGCCTGGAGACTGAGGCCGCGGCCTATCTGATAGACTGGCTGGCCGCGTTCGGCTTCAAGGCCTATGTGGACGAGGTTGGCAACGCCGTCGGACAGCGCGGTGATGGCGCGCGCCACATCTTGCTGCTGGGACACATAGACACTTTCCCTGGCACACTGCCCGTGCGTCAAGAGGGCAACTGGCTGACTGGCCGGGGAACTGTGGACGCCAAGGGTGCCCTGGCTGCCTTTGCTGTGGCTGCAACTATGGCCGAGTTGGCTCCTGATTGGCGCATCACGGTGGTGGGTGCGGTGCAGGAGGAGTCGGCTACCAGCTTGGGCGCCCGGCACATCCTGAAGCACTGGCCGGCCCCCGATTACTGCGTGATCGGCGAACCGAGCAGCTGGCAGCGTATCACTTTGGGCTACAAGGGCCGCCTGCTGGCCGACTTGCACTGGGTTGCCCCCTTCGTCCACTCGGCCGGCCAGGCCAGGTTGCCGGCCGAACAGGCAGTTGACCTGTGGAATCACATTGTAGCTCATTGTGACGCCTTCAACGATGGCCGCACGGCCGCGTTCGAGCGACTCGAGCCATCCTTACGCCACATTGCCACCCGCGACCAGGGCGCCTACGCGGCAGTGGATATGAGCCTGGCCTTCCGTTTGCCGCTGGATCTGGCGCCCGAGACACTTGGCCAAAGGCTACAGGCCATTTGCAGCCAAGCGGGCGTCTGCCAGACTCCGGATGACGACGCATCAGGCCTGGCCTTGACCATATCGGGCGCGGAGGTGGCTTTCCGGGCCAACAAGAACACACCACTGGTGCGCGCCTTTCTGGCTGCCATCCGCCAGCAAGGGGGCCAGGCCCGCTTCGTGCTCAAGAGCGGCACCTCGGATATGAACGTGGTTGGCCCGGCTTGGCAGATACCCATTGTCGCCTATGGACCAGGCGACTCAGCCCTCGATCACACACCCTACGAACGCATCAACTTGGATGAATACTGGCAAGCTATACTGGTGTTGCAGTCAGTATTGAACATTCTGCAACGGGGTGACATATGACAGCAGGTGGCCCCTATCAGTTCAAGCATTACGCAGCACGTGAGTTGGAGATCATTGACACCACCCTGCGCGAAGGGTCACAGACTTCGCTGCTACACGACCATTACAAGTATTTCTTCAGCCAGGCCGACAAGGTGGAGATCGCGCGGGCACTGATCATTTACGGCGTCAAATTCATCGAGCTGTTCGCCCCGGTGGTGAGTTCTCAGGAGCGAGATGACCTGGCAGCCATTCAGGCAGTGCGCGACGAGCTGATCACCCAGAAAGGTTACACCTTCCTGTTAGCACATGTACGCTGCCATCCAGCTGATGTGGAATCCGCTATCCAGGCCGGATTCGATGGATTGAATTTCTACTATGGCACCTCTAACTACGCTCAGGCCAACAGTCACGGTCAGGATCTGAGCGAAGTCACCCGCCGGGCGCGCAGCCTGATCGAACAGGTGCGGCGCGATTATCCACACCTGATCTTGCGCTTCAGCGGTGAGGACGCCTTCCGCACTCGCCGCCAGGACTTGCTGCGCGTCTATGATGAGATCGCGCCTCTGGTGCATCGTCTGGGCATGCCGGATACGGTGGGCGTGGCAACACCCAGCGCAGTCGTGCAGCTGGTGCGCCTGCTACGCCAGCGTTACCCCCAGGTAGACCTGGAGGGTCACTTCCATGACGACCGGGGATTCGCTCTGATCAACGCCTTGGAGGCGGTCAAGGCCGGCATGCGTTATGTCAATACTACACTGCTCGGCATCGGTGAGCGCTCGGGCATCACCAGTATGACCGCACTCATTTTCAATCTCTTCGTGGACCGCGAATACGACAAGCTGGAAGGCTATCAC
>Ga0272448_1007232_pt1 | contig 11802 bp, 8 predicted proteins | sample YNPCB0191_FD_202220 | JGI IMG/M metagenome (GOLD analysis project Ga0272448, IMG submission 202220) | Hot spring sediment microbial communities from Yellowstone National Park, WY, United States - YNP-CB-019-1 | ecosystem: Environmental > Aquatic > Thermal springs > Hot (42-90C) > Sediment... | reverse complement strand
ACGCGCCTCCGCTGATGATCGTGTCCATGCGCGCGGACAGGTCGCGCAGGTAAGCCTCGTCACCTCCCTGCAGCTCGGCGGTTAGAAAGCCCGCATAACCGATCTCGCGCAGCGCCGCGCGAACCTCCGGCCAGTTGACGTCGCCGTCTCGCAGGTTCACAAACTGACGGGGCCCTTTCTTGAAGTCCTTTAGGTGCACCTTCTTTATGCGACTGCCCAGCGTGCGAATCCAATCCTCGGGCCAGCCGAAAGCGACCACGTTGCCCACGTCGAAGTAGGCTTGCACCCAGGGGCTCTTGATCTCGTCGATATAGCGCGCGAACTCCATCGGTGAGAGCAGGAAGTTGTTCCAGACGTCCTCGACGAGTATCCTCACCCCGGCCTTTTCGGCAAGTGGCGCGAGCTCCATCAGCCGCTTCTGCGAGCGCTCGTAGGCTTCGACATAACGCGTTTTCTCGTTTACGACCGCCGGCACCACCAGCACGCCGTCCGCACCCAGCTCCTTTGCCGATTCGAGCGCCGCGGCGATGCCGTCCGCGCCTTTTCGAGCGATTTCGGGGTCAGGGCTGGAAAGGGGCGCATGCCAGCCGCCGTAAATCACGGAGTGCAGCTCAATGCCGACGTTTCGCGCGGCTTCGCGCATCCTGCGTGCTTCGTTGAGGTCGGCTGTGGGTGGGACCTCGATTCCCTGAAAGCCCAGGTCTCGCGCCAGAGCGAATCTTTCCTCCAGGCCGGGCTTGTCCGGCAGCATGCCGAGGATAACGGCCTTCTTGAGCTTGATGTGTTGTTCGGTTCCGCTGCGCGTCGGCGCCGGCTCGGTCCTAGAACGCCCGGCACGGTCGTCGGCACGAACTTTGGCTTGCCCAAGAGCACCGAGCGAGATTGCGGTCGCGGCTGCTCGTTTCAGAAAATCACGTCGGTTCATGGCGGCGTCGCCTGCTTACGTATCGAAGAAAAGCACTGCACGGACTATTCGCACTGTTCCGGCGCGCGCTTCTAGATCGCTGCGCTTTGAATCTCATTTCGACCCAGTCGATTTGTCCTCCTTCCGAGCAACCGACCCATCATTTGGGCACCCCATCGTCATCCCGAGCACCTGATCGTCATCCTGAGCACCTGATCGTCATCCTGAGCACCTGATCGTCATCCTGAGCACCTGATCGTCATCCTGAGCGAAGCGAAGGATCTCCCTGTCGGCTCTAGATTCCTCGCTCCGCTCGGAATGACACTCAGTTGACCACTATTTTCCAAGGAGCGAAGCGAAGAATCTCGGCGCGATCACGAGACCCTCCGCCTTGCTCAGGCCGGCGTTTTCTCATAACGTGGCATCTTCCCCTACACCGGCAGTCTCCACGGCTTGCGGTAGTTCGGGCGGCACAGACGGTCGGCCTCGCGGTCGCCGATTACGCGGTGGTTTTTCGGATCCCATTTGATCTTGCGGCCGGTGCGGAGCGCGATATGGCCCAACGCGAGCGTGACGGCAAGCGGCACGTGATACTCAAAAGAGCACGGCGGCTGCACTCGGCTCTTGATCGCGTCGAGAAACTCGCGTTCGTGTCCGGGGGACGGCGGAATGCTGGGCTCCGGTTCTTTGACCTCTCTCAGACGATCCCCTTCGGGCACGACCGTGTGCTCGCCGTAGTCGCCGCACAGCGTCGCGTTGTTTCCGTGGAAGAAGACGGCAAGCCGGCGTCCGCGGTCGGGTGGCGGGCCGAATCCGAAGTTGAAGCTGTTGCAGGCGGTATGAATCCAGCTCATTACGAACCCGGGATACTCCCACATCACGTTAAGCACATCGGGTATGTCGCCGATGTCGTCGGCCACGAATCGGCCGCCGGACGCGGAAACGGCAATCGGCTCTCCCGGGTCCATGGCCCAATACGCAAGATCGACTATGTGCGGGCCCAGCTCGTTGAGCCAGCTTCCGACATAGTCCTTGAAGTAGCGGTGATTGCCGCTTACGAACTTGGCCATGTTGAACGGTGCGGCAGGCGCGGGCCCGAGCCACATGTCCCAATCCAGACCCGGCGGGGGCGGGGTGTCGGCCGGTCTGCCGAGCCCGCCGGGGTACTCGTTCAGCGTGCAGATGACGTGCACGGAGGGAATCTTGCCGAGCATTCCGGATCGCACGATCTCGACGCAGCGGCGGAAGTTGGCCCCTGCGTGAATCTGGGTACCGACCTGAGTTACGCGCTTGTTGTCGCGAGCGGCTTTGAGCATCGCGTACGCCTCAGCCGGAACCAAGCATATGGGTTTCTCGCAATAGACGTCCTTGCCGGCCTGGCACGCGTAGATCGAGATGAGCGGGTGCCAGTGCGGAGGCGTGGCCACGACGACCGCGTCGATATCCTTTTGCTCCAGTAGCCGTCGGAAATCCTTATACGCCCTAGCCCGGCCTCCCGTCTTCGCCAGGGCCTGCTCCAGATGCTTGTCGTAGACGTCGCAGACCGCGCCGATTTCGACGTCCGCGTGTTGCCCGAACCATCCGATGTGGCTTTGCCCTCTGCCTCCGCACCCTATGACGCCCAAAACTATCTTGTCGTTCGCGGAGACCGGCTTTTCCTGCCCGGCCGACAGGCCCGCTGTCAGGCCCATGCCGACCAGTGCGGCCGCAGCACCGGAGCTTTTGAGAAACTCGCGCCGCGTGTAGCGAGGGTTGTCAGATCCCATCTTGTGATCCTCCTGTCCGGAAGTGCGGTACAATCGACCGCTTTCAGCCTGCCGCGGTGACGCTCGCGCGCGGTCCTGCGAAAGCGGCGATGAGTCAAACGCGCCTGATAGAAAACTGCGCCTTTATGACCTCCTCTTCCTCCTGCGCCATAGGGCGAGAAGGATGTGTGCGAACTGCCTTGCCCGGTGCACGAAGCCTGCCCAATCGCGTCCCGTCACACGGTGGCTGATTGGGAGCGGGACCTCGACGATTCTATAGCCCTTCCGCAGCGCCTCGATCGTCAGCAGGGTCTCGACCGCAAACCCTTCCGCAAACCCTCCGACGTCCTCGATCAGCTTTCTGCGGACGGCCCTCTGCCCTGAAAGCGGACACGTAACGTCTGCGCCGCCGTATCGCCGAACCGCCCACCTCGACAGCCTGCTCACAAACCCGAATCCGCCTCGATGCCCGACCGGCGGCCTCACTACGGCTATCGACATATCGGCGTGCCCGGCAAGCACCGGTTCCAGCAGCCGGCGCGTTTCGGCGGCGGTCGGACCGAGGTCCGCGTCGATCATCAAGATAATGTCCGCGTCGGTTTCGGCCAGGCCGGCGTTAAGCGCGTCGCCCTTGCCGAGGTTGCGGTCTGTCTGAACTACGCGGGCGCCGCTATCGTAAGCAATGAACGGCGTCTCGTCCTCAGATCCGTCATCGATCACGATCACTTCCTCAATATCCGGTATGGCAAGCGCGGCTTTGACGGTCTCACCTATCGTGTCCTCTTCGTTGTAGGCCGGTATCAGAACCGCAACGCGCTCCAAGCTATCTTGCCTCCAGAGTCAGCGGCACCATTCGGTCGGCGGTGTCCTTGACGCCGAACTTGGCTTTTTCCCCGTTGAGCGCGCAGATCAAGGCTACCTGGCCGATGGCGCTGTCGGCGTTGTCGACCGTGGCGATTCCGAACTTGTGCCACACCGGAACGTATGAGCTGACCGCATCGGTGCTCTCGCACGCCGCGAGGGTGACGTCGGGCCTGTCTAGGTTCGCCAAGAGCGCTGCATCCACGCTGTCGGCGGTGTTCAAAGCCTCCGACGCCGATCCACCGACCAGCACGATCATTCGCAGCCTCATGTAGCGGTCGTATGTTCCCGCAAACTTTGCCACCCCGGCGGCCTCGAGCTTGGGTAGAAGGTGTGTGTGCGTGCCTGCCCGGACCGTATCCGCGATGATTCTAAAGAGCTTCTCCTTTGCCGTCTCGTTCTGACCGTTAACGGGCGCACCGCACGTCTGCAAGACCGCCGCGATCTTTGCTTCGTCATCGAAGGGGAACGCGCGGCTTATGCTGGTGACGCTTGTTACATGGGCGCCGGCGAGCTCCAGCACGCGCTTGACCGACCCCGTAACGTCGTCGTAATCTCCCGTCTGGATGATGGCTACGTTTCTCCACTGGAGCCTGTTTTTCACGATTGTGGGCAGCGCGGCGCGGCAGAACTCCTCGCACGAGCGCGCCGTTGCCTCGAGCTTGGCCGCGCCCTCCGACGCCTTTTCGATCTCGCGTTTTAGGACCCTCATGGAGTTTTCGTAGCGCTGGATGGTGCGGCGTTCGGACTCGGTGGAGGGCGACGACCTGGCGAACGTGGTGCCTAACACGATGCCTATGGCGAGCGCGAAAAACACCGCCGCCAGACTGTAGACGTGGTATCTTATGTCGATCACGGCATCATCTTCTCCATTCCCACGGGCGCAGTCGGGTGTAGATCTCCCAGAATTGCGCGCGGAAGTCCTGGGTCATCGTACGGATGCGATCCTGAATGGAAGGCGACAAGGCGATGACCGTGAACAGCACGACCAGTGCACCGAGAGCCAGCACTCCTACATAGCGCAGACTCGGCTGAGCACGATATAGCTTGCTTACGCCCTTCGCGTCGACTAGGCGGTTTCCCACCTTCAGCCGCACCAAGAACGTACTCGACATCCCTCGGCGGCCCTTGTCCAGAAAGTCGATCAAGTGGGAGTGCGTTCCCACCGCGACTATAACCTCAGCTCCCTTTTCGTAAGCCAAGAGCAGAGCAAGGTCCTCGCTGGTTCCGGGAACGGCGCAGGTCTTGGCTTCCAGTCCCATTCTCTTGACCCGTTCCAGCCCCGGCGCGTCGCCGCCCGCATAAGCGTGCACCACAAGCTCCGCGCCGCTTCGGAGAGCTGCGTCGCTTACGCTGTCCATATCGCCGACGATCATGTCCGGTTTGAGACCCAGCTCCAAGAGAGCGTCGGCGCCGCCGTCCACCCCGATCAAGACGGGCTTGACCTCTCGGATGTAATGCCGGATGATTGCCAGATCTTCCTTATAGTTTTCTCCTCGAACGACGACCAGTGCGTGACGGTTATTGATGGCCGTTTCGACCTCGGGCAGGTTCGCCGGGTCCAGCAGAAGCGATCGCTCTTTGGTTACGTAGTTCAGGGTGTTTTCGGCGAACTCGGCGAGCAGCGTTTCGAGATTGGACCGCGCGGTCTCGATCATTTGGTTGGCGTGCTCAAGAGTAAGCACGTTGCCGCGGGCGATCTGTTCGCCGCCGCGGAGAATCACTCCGTCTTCGATCTCGATCCGTTCGCCGTCGCGCAGGATCTCGAACAGGCCATCGCCAACGTCGTCGATGATCGGAACTCCGGCTTCGAGCAGGACGCGCGGGCCGAGGTTCGGGTAGCGGCCGGAGCACGAACGTGACGCATTGACCAGCGCCGCAGGCCGAGCTTCCACGAGCATCTGCGCGGCGGTCGAGTCGATATCCTGGTGATCGATCACGGCTATGTCGTCCCGTCTCAAGCGCCCGGCCAGATCCTTGGTGCGCCTGTCGAGCCTAGCCGTGCCTGTGATTCGCACCGTGGGGACCTCCGGTTCGCGCGCCCAGCATTTCCCTGGCGTGCAGAACTGCCGCTTCGGACGCCTCGTCGCCCCCGAGCATCCGGGCAAGCTCTTTCACTCGTTCCTCCCGCTCGAGCGATCTTACCCGGACGCAGGTCCGACCGTCGGTCACAACCTTTTCGACGGCGAAATGCGCTGCAGCCCTGCCGGCTACCTGAGGCAGATGGGTGACGCACAATACCTGGCAGCTCGACGCCAGCGAGGCAAGCTTTTCGCCGAGAACGTGAGCGGTCCTACCACCGATTCCCGTATCGATCTCGTCGAAGACAAGCACCGGGGCCTCGGACCGTCGGGTCACCGTTTTGAGGGCCAACATAACTCGCGACATCTCGCCGCCGGAAGCGATCTTCACCAACGGCTTAAGGGGCTCGCCCGGATTAGGCGATATGAGAAACTCGACTGCGTCCGCGCCGGTCGGCCCGGGCTGGGTCGGCTGGATCGACACCTCAAACCGAGTGTTCTTCATTGCGAGCTCCGCGAGCTCGTTCTCAACCGCCGTTTCGAACTCCCGTGCGGCCGACTTACGCAGCGTGCTCAAATCGGCGCAGACGGCGCTCATCCTCTCTTGCAGCTGGTCTATTCTCACGTCTAGCTCTTGTGAGCGCTCTTCCGAATGGATAAGCTCGTCCATCTTCGCGGCCAATTCGTCCGCGTATCTGAGGACGTCCTCGATCGTGTCGCCGTACTTGCGTTTGAGCGTGCGGATCAGGTCCAATCGGTCCTCGATCTGCTCGAGACGAGCCGGGTCGGCGTCGACGGTTTCCAGATACTCTCGAATCCCCAGCGCGGCTTCTTGGGCGCTGTACAGAGCGGAGCTGACCGCCTCGGCGATCGCCTGCGCCGAGGAGTCGATCTCGGCAATCCTAGCGGCCGCAGACGCCGCAGCGGCAAGACGGTCCACGCCGGCACCTTCCGCATTGAGGGACTCGTAAAGTTCGGATGCGCTTGCGCGCAGCCTTTCGGCGTTGGCGAGACGATTCCTCTCGGCCGCGAGGTCCTGATCCTCTCCGGGCACAAGGCGGGCGGCCTCGATCTCCTCGGCCTGAAACTTGTAGAGGTCCAGCAAGCGGGCGCGTTCTCGCTCATCGGCCGTAAGACGCGCACGCTCGGCTGCTGCTGCGGTCAGCTCCTCGTGAATCGACTTCGCCAGCACACGCAGGTTCGCTATCTCATCGCCGAGCCACGCGTCGAGTGTCTCGATGTGCAAAGGGACTCGGAGAAGTGATTGGTGCTCGTGCTGGCCGTGCAGATCGATCAAATGGGCGGTAATCTCTCTCAGGGCCGACGCGGTCACGGGGTGTGCGTTGACCCGGCACTGTGACCGTCCGCCGCGTGCGATTTCCCTAGTCAAAATCAACAGTCCGTCTTCGGGTTCGCAGCCCAGGTCTGCAGCAGTCGATGCGGCGGCAGGGCAGTCCGAAACGTCGAAGACCGCCTCAACCACGCACTTTTCCGCTCCGCTTCGCACTACCTCCGGTCCGGTGCGCTCTCCGAGCGCCGCGGCCATCGCGTCCACTATGATCGATTTGCCCGCGCCGGTCTCTCCGGTAAGGACCGTCAGCCCAGGCCCGATCTCCAGACGCAGTTCCTCGATCAGCGCGAAGTTGCGGATATGCAGCTCGGTCAGCATTGCCGTTCGCCGCTGAAGCGCTCGCCCCAGCGAAGCCTGTGCTGGAGCTTGTCGTAGAAGCTCTGTGAATCCAGTTGGACCAATTTGGCCGTGAAATCCGCTTTGGATATCTCGACGGTGTCATCGGGGGTCAGGCGGTGCATCACCTGACCGTCCATAGTGAGCGCGATCTCGAGTTCGTGCTCGCCGGTCTCGGCGCAGATCCTGACCGTCTCGGTGTCCGGGATGACAAGCGAGCGGGCATTCATGGTGTGGGGACAAATCGGCGTGATAATCAAGACCGAGACGTTCGGGTGAACGACCGGTCCGCCCGCGGACAGTGAATAGGCGGTGCTGCCGGTGGGCGTCGAAACTATTATGCCGTCGGCGCTGTAAGTAACGATGAACCTGCCGTTTACGAACGTGTGCAGGCCGAGCATTCGGGTCACGGGGCCTTTTGAGACCACGGCGTCGTTAAGCGCGAAGTATTCGCCGGTCTTCTCCCCGCCCCGGCACACGCCGGCCTTCAAGACCACCCGTTCGCTGATCACGTACTCGCCCCGCAAGACCCTGGTCAGCGCGTCGGTCGTTTCTCTGGGATGTATCTCGGTGATGAACCCGTATTGGCCGAAGTTGACCCCGAGCATCGGGGTGCCGACTCGAGCCGCCAGCCGATTCCAGCGCAGCATCGTGCCGTCGCCGCCCAGGACAACCAGCAAGTCGGCGCCGGCGACCTCGTCGTCGTCGGCGGCCAGCGAGGCCCTGCCGGCCGCGGTGGCGACTTCGCGCACGAGTAGTGGCTTTACCTGCCGCCGGGCAAGCCACTCCGCCAACTCGACGGCAAGCTCGACGGCCTCCCTCTTGTTCGGATTTGGCGCGAGACCGATGGTTTTCATTACAAAAAGCGAAGGCCCGAAAGCAAGACCTTTGCAGCGGTCGGGTTCAGCTTCTGAGCAATCTTGCCTGCGACACCTCGCACTGTTTGAGCGTCTTCGGGCTGCGTGGCTTTGACCCGCCGCCCCGGGCCGGCACGGCCGCTGCGTGGCGATCTCGACCGGGAGTAGTCACCGCTGCGAACGAGTTCAGTTGTTCGCAAGGTCATCCTGAGCATCGGACTCCGGGTTTCCAAAGTTAGGTTGGGAAGAAACCTGCCTCTCCAGGGGGCAGTTTCTTAGCAGCACCCTTCCGTCATCCTGAGCGAAGCGAAGGATCTCCCCGTCGGTTCCAGATTCCTCGCTCCGCTCGGAATGACGCTCGGTTGACGGGCTATTTTCGAAGGAGCGCCCCATCGTCATCCTGAGCACCCCTCCGTCATCCTGAGCGCCCCAACGTCATCCTGAGCGAAGCGAAGGATCTCCCCGTCGGTTCCAGATTCCTCGCTCCGCTCGGAATGACGCTAGGTTGACGGGCTATTTTCGAAGGAGCGTCCTATCGTCATCCTGAGCACCCCTCCGTCATCCTGAGCGCCCCATCGTCATCCTGAGCGAAGCGAAGGATCTCCCCGTCGGTTCTAGATTCCTCGCTCCGCTCAAAATGATGATGGTTGGCCGGGTGCCACGTTTCCCCGGAACCGAGCTCTTCCCGCCGTTGCCGCAAACAGTGCAGCTAAGGATTTCGACACTTATGAACGGATTCTTTCCGGCCGGGCGGTTACTTATCCTCCCGGCGTCGGAGGTGTTCCACTGCCCGGAGTTTTCTCGAATCTTTCCACGTTACGGCGCGCCTCCTCGTTCTTGGGATCCGCCTCAAGCGCCTTGCGATACTGCTTTTTTGCCTCCTCCACCTTTCCCTTTTTCTCGAGTTCCACGCCCAAGTTGTTGTACGCCACGGCCATCTTCGGGTCGAGCTCGACGGCCTTGCGGTAAGCGGCTATAGCTTGGTCGGACCTACCGAGTTTCGCAAGGGCGGCCCCCATGCCGAAATGAGCTTCGGCACACCTAGGGTCGACCTTGGCCGCCGCTTGATAGTGCTCGAGGGCCTGCTCAGGCTTGGTCTCGCGCAGCAGCAGGCTTCCCAGGTTCAAATGCGCGCTGACGTTGTCCGGCTGCAGCCCGATTACCGACTGCCAGGCCTTGATCGCCTCGGCCGAGTCGCCCGTCGCAGTCAGCGCCGCCGCCAGGTTGATCCACGCCGCCGACAGCTTCGGGTTCTTTTGCGTTGCAAGTTTGAGGTTCGCCAAGCCGTCGGCGGAATTTCCGCTCTTGAACTGCGCCCATCCGAGGTACGTCAGAGCCTCGGCGTCGTCCGGGGTCGCCTTGAGGACTTCGGCGAACGCCTCGGCAGCATTAGAAAACCGGCCCGACTTGACGTAAATGACGCCCAGATTGTAACGGGAGACGGTATCGCTCGGCTTGAGCCTGAGAGCTTCTTCATAGTGTTGCGCCGCCTTGTCGCGGTCGCCGAGAGCCGTGCAGACCTCAGCTAGGCCGAGGTGGGCCTGGTAGTTGTTCGGATCGACGGCGAGCGCCTTTTCGAATGCGGATCGGGCACCGGACCAGTCCTTCTTTTGTTTGAGCGCCCATCCCAGATTCGCCGCGATGTGTGCTTGCTTGGGCGCAAGTGTTGCGGCCTTTCGGAACTCCGCCACTGCTTCATCGAGCCGTCCTGCTTCCTGAAGCGCGAGACCCAGGTTGTTGCGGATACCGGGGTCGTTCGGTGCCGCCGCTGCCGCCTTCTTGTACGCGCTTATGGCCTTGTCGAGCTGCTTGAGCCGCAGGTACGCCGTTCCCAGGTTGTCCAGGCAGTCGGGCCATCTTGCACGAAAGCTGAGCGCCTTCTCAAACTCCACAACCGCTTCGGCGTACTTCCCCAGCCCGGAGTAGGCCATTCCGAGGTTGCATCTAAGTTCCGCTCCGTCGGCGTTAAGGCTCCTAGCTTCCTGCAAAGCCGCAAGCGCGCCCCCGTAGTCCGCCTTCTTCAGCAAAAGAAAGCCGAGCCACTGCCTGGAATCGGCGTCTTTGGGGTCGGACTCGGCGCACGCTTTGAACTCTGCTATTGCTTCGTTGAGCTTGCCGCTTCTGTAGAGGGAAATGCCGGTCTTGACGTCGGAATATGCGCCCACGCCGACCGGTACCAAAAACGCCGCTAGGATTAGGCTGCGCGAGCCAGCCGAAAGCGATGAGAAGCGTCCTGCCAGATTCATGTGCGTGCTCCCGACACGGCGCGTCGCCCGTTCCGCCGTGACGCCCATATTATATCAGCGAGCCGGATGCAAGACAACACGTCGTCCCGACGCCGGCTCGATCCGCCCGGCCCACAAATGCCGACGCAGGACGGAACATCTCCGGCGTCGAAAAGGTCTGTCGGAGGGTGTCGATGATCGACCGAGTCGTTGCGGCGTCGGTTGAGCATCGGAGCCGGGTTCGAATGATTGTTGTGGGAGTCGAGTGAATGGCGAATGTAGCGGTTGTCGGAATGCAGTGGGGCGACGAAGCCAAGGGCAAGGTGGTCGATTACCTGGCCCGCGATGCCGATTACGTGGTGCGGTACAACGGGGGCAACAACGCGGGGCACACGGTAGTGATCGGCGACGAGGTTTTCAAGTTCCATACCGTTCCGGTCGGAGTTCTGAACAGCGGCGTGACGGCGGTGATCACGGACGGCGTAGTGTTCGACCCCAGCGTGTTCGTGGGAGAGCTTGACGACCTGCGCAAGCGCGGGATCACCGCGGATAGGATCAGGATATCCGGCAACGCGCACGTCATCATGCCCTGGCACCGTTTGCTCGACCAGCTCGAGGAGGAGTCAAAGGGCGATGCGAAGATCGGCACAACCGGGCGAGGAATCGGGCCGTGCTATGCAGACAAGATGTCGCGGACCGGCATTCGAATATGGGACCTAATTGATCCCGACAGGTTCCGCGCCCGGCTTTCGGAATGCATCGCACGAAAGAACAAGCTCATCACGGCCGTATACGGCGCCCAGCCGCTCAACGAGGCCGAAATCTACGAAGAATACAGCGATTATGCGAGCAAGATTGCGCCTTTCGTGTGCGACGCGTCGGCGGTCCTTGCGGAGGCCTCCCGAAAGTGCGCGAACATCGTTTTCGAGGGGGCACACGGTTCGCTGTTGGACATCGACCACGGCACCTATCCGTTCGCGACGAGTTCCCACTGTGTAGCGGGCGGCGCGTGCATCGGAACCGGGATCGGGCCGACCGAAATCGACCGGGTGATCGGTGTTGCTAAGGCCTACACTACCCGCGTCGGGGCCGGGCCTTGTCCGACCGAGCTGACAGACTCGGTGGGCGACCGAATTCGTGAGCGAGGGCGAGAGTACGGCACGACGACCGGCCGGCCTAGGCGGTGCGGCTGGTTCGATGCGGTCGCCGTTCGATACACGGCCAGGGTCAACGGAGTCTCGGCCGTTGCCATTACGCTGCTCGATGTTCTGTCCGGGTTCGATACGGTTAAGATATGCACGGCCTATACGATCGACGGCCGCGAGGTGCGCGAGTTTACCACGGACGTCGAAGCCCTCGCGCGCGCCGTGCCCGTATATGAGGAGATGCCCGGCTGGCAGGAAGAGATCGGTGAGGCGAAGCTGCTGGACGACCTTCCCTCCAACGCCCGGCGCTACGTTGCCAGGATTGCCGATCTGATCGAGGCCCCGGTGTGTATGGTC
>Ga0272448_1007231_pt1 | contig 11802 bp, 7 predicted proteins | sample YNPCB0191_FD_202220 | JGI IMG/M metagenome (GOLD analysis project Ga0272448, IMG submission 202220) | Hot spring sediment microbial communities from Yellowstone National Park, WY, United States - YNP-CB-019-1 | ecosystem: Environmental > Aquatic > Thermal springs > Hot (42-90C) > Sediment... | reverse complement strand
CGGTTCCAGCTGTACACTGAGGGTAAACCGGTCCGAGTTGGGATCCAATCCGACAGCCAGGTTCGTCCCCATGTGGGTATAGTTCGTGTAGTTCGGGGCACTCAAGAGGGCAAGCCGTTGGTCTGGAGTTATGTCCGTGTAGATATCCCCCAGACCCGAGCGATGGGTGTAGGTGTAGGGGGTCACCAGCACGTACTCCATTCCTACCCTACGGAGGAAACCGTTCTCCTTCGGGGTGTACCGCACCCCTGCCTGCAAGGCTACTTTGAACTTGGTGGTGAAATCGAACCGTAGTAGATCGTTCAGGTTCGTGTCATCCACATAGATCATGAGGGGCACCTGTATCGTATCCTGGATACGCACATTGGCCAGGATTCCCATGAGGGAATTGTCTTCGAACCCGGCCATGGACTGGGCATAGAAAAGCTCCTTGAAGGGTAAAAGGTAGTTCAGATCGAACCGGTTCCCCCATACCACCGTTTCGAAGAATCCCAACTCCAGCCAGGGAGCGGGATAGAAATTGAAAGACTGTAGCACGAGATGCTTATCGGGGAATTTTTCAGGTATCTCCTCATGGAGGTAATTGGTGGCCGCAATTTCCAGAAGCACTGTCGAGTAGGAAAACCAGGAGTTCCGCCATACGAAGGAGTAATGCCCCGCATGGGGAGCGTCAGGACTCAATACAACACTGTCCCCCCAGAAGGGACCAAAAGAGTTTCGCTCGATACCGGCCTTGAAATAGATGTTGGAAGTCCCTACGGCAAAATCCACTACCTGGCTCTGCCTGAGGTTCAGTTTTCTCCCCTTCACCGTTACATCCGCCCAGGTATCGAAGATATCCACATCGGTGCGCTGCCCTTTGGGCAGAACGAATCCCGAGGTATTATCCATCACGAGGCCTTCCAGGCGACCCTCCAGGTACATCATGTCATGGATCCATCCGGAAGCCTCGATCTTTCCGTACACATCCCCGTAGAAATCGTCTCCCGTGTACCGGGAGGTTCCCCCTGCCTCCAGATGGATTTTGTAACTTTTCTTGAACTCTTCCAGATACCCCTTTGCCTTGGCGGCATCCGCCCTGCTTCCCTTCTGAACTACCTGCTCCAGGGCTTCCAGGATTACCTGGGGCGGATAGGGTCGTAACACGGGGAGATGGCGAAGGATTCCCCTCCCTTCCCAGAGGGAGAGGTCCTGGTAGAGAATATCGTTGGGATCCGCAGCAAACTGGGCACTCGCATTTCCGGCTACCATAAAGCCGATTGCAACGAGAGCGAATAGGAATACTAGCGTTTTCTTCATCTTTGTTCTCCCGAAAGCTGTGTCGAATTGATGTTTTCATCATACTGCCTAGGGAAAACCTTGTCTACGGATTTTTTCGGTATGGCACGAATAGAGGAGTTTCTGTGCCATCAGCCGCGGGAACGGCAGCAGTGCATCCCCATTCATAACGCAGGTTGCGGTAATTATGTAGGGGTTATGTTAACTGTGAATAGGAGGCTACATACGAAGCAGGGTGCGGCACACGAAGGGGGTGCTGCAATATGGGGGGTTTTTAGGGTAAAACTCAGCGGAGAAGGATCTCCATTACCTCCTGGTTGTAGGAGTGTGTTCCCTGATCCATACAGTAGTCCAGGGGGGTACGACCTGCAAAGTTCTTCAGCCGCTTATCCGCCCCGCGAGAAAGGAGGATCTCCACCGAATCCTTGTAAGGAACAGCCAGATGCAGAGGAGTTTCCCCCATCAGGTTCTTTGCATTTACCTGGGCGCCATGGTCCAAAAGAAGTTTCACCATTTCCGGGTACCGTACAGCCTTATGAAGAGGAGTGTTCCCGAAATGGTCCCTCTGATTCACATCGATCCCCTTTTCTATCAATTTTTGAGCTATCCCCACAAGATTGTGTTCAGCTGCCCAGATCAGTACCGGGTCCCGGGCAGGTACCTCACCAAGGCAAATCCCGCCCCCCGTAAGAACGATGACATAAAACACGAGGATTCGGATTCTTCCTTCCCTACTCTGTTTCATAGGTCTCCCCCTCTTTCTTCGGTAGAAGGAACGATACCCTTTAATCCCCAGCACCCCCGTGCCAGTACAGATCCCCCTCCCCATACCGACGGTATTGAAAAGCCTCCAGGAGATCCTCTTTCTCGATCCGCTCTCTCAACTGGAGGTCTGCGATGGTACGGGCAATCCGCAGAACCGATACAAGCCCCCTTCCGGATAGCCCCAGTTTCCTGCCTGCTTCCCGGAAAAAGAGTTCAGTTTCTCCCTCCATGCGGCACACCTTCTGGGCCTGAACCAAGGAAAATCGGTTATTGAATCGTAACCCATACTCTTCGTTTCGTTTTGTCTGATACTCCGTTGCCCGCCGCACAGTTTCCTTCATTTCCCTGCTGTCTCTTGCATCGGAAGGGATCCTTTCATCGTTCCTGGAGGACACGGGCAGCCGCATATCGATCCTGTCCATCAAAGCTCCCCCCAACCGCCTCCAGTACCGATCGATTTCCATTTCACTGCAAAGACACACTGCGTTGTCCTTGCCCAGGTTTCCGCAGGGACAGGAGTTCATCGCCAGAACCAGATGGATATCTGCCGGAAACAGTTCCCTTCTACCCGCTCGGACCACCCTCACCAATCCTTCCTCCAAAGGCTCCCGTAAACCTTGAAGAATCCTGCGACCGAACTCGGGAGCTTCGTCGAGAAACAATGTGCCCGCATGGGCCAAAGAGATTTCCCCCACCGACAGGTTCCTTCCACCCCCCAAGATCCCTTCCAGGGAGGCTCCATGGTGGGGTGCCCGAAAGGGTCTTTCCTCCATGAGACCGCTTCCCGGGGGTAAAACTCCTGCTAGGGAATGCACCCTTGTCACCTCCAGCGATTCTTCCCGTAAAAGGGGAGGCGCAATGGAGGGAATCCGTAGGGCTGCCATCGTTTTTCCCCCCCCGGGCGGTCCAAAAAGAAGGAGAGAATGCCTTCCTGTCACCGAAACTTCGATGGCTCGTTTCAATAGGGCTTTACCCTGGAGGTCCCCATAATCGGGGTGTACGGTCTCTGGTTTCTGTGCCCCAACCATAGGTTGGGGAACCCTCCTCCCTTCCCCCAGGAGGGTAAGAAGGTGTACCGCTTCCTTGAGGGATCCGATCCCGTACACCAAACCCTTCCCCACAGCAGACCCTTCGGCTCGATTCTCTTCTGCCACCAGAAAAAGCTCGATCCCCTGTTCCAATCCTGCAATTACCGCAGGCAATACCCCAGGTACGGGTCGCACGATTCCGGATAGAAGCAGCTCGCCCAGCACCATGATCCGAAGAGCGGGCAGTGTAGAGGAGAGTTGACCGGAAGCATCTAAAACCGCTAGGGCTATGGAAAGATCGTAGGAAGTACCTACCTTTGGAACGTCCGCCGGAGCCAGATTCACCAGGATCCGATCCCTCGGGAAGGCGAGCCCTGAGTTCCGGATAGCCACGCGAATCCTGTCCCGGGCTTCCCTAATGGCGGATCCAGGCAATCCCACGATGTCCATTCCAGGGATGCCCCTACGAATATCCACCTCTACAGCAACCACCCTGCCTTCGTACCCTACTGCGGCGAATCCAAACAGTTCCACACTGTAAGATTACGTAGGATCGGTACAGTTTGCTTGCGTTTCTTTGATTTTTTTTATTTCTTTTTGCACTAACCGATCGCACCGTTCATTGTGTGGATCCCCTGCATGCCCCTTGATCCAAACCCATCGGAGTTGAAACTGCTGGGTCAATTCATGTAGACGTTTCCAGAGTTCCTGATTCTTCACTGCTTTATTGCCGCTGGTCTTCCACCCGTTTCGAACCCAGGTATGGATCCATCGGCTGATCCCCAATTGCACATACTGGGAATCGGTATGGAGGTTTATAACCTCTCGGCCTTCTCCGAAAGCCCGGCCGGGTACCACTCTAGGGATGTTCAAAAGGAACTCCAGAGCGCGGATTACCGCCTCCAGTTCCATCCTGTTGTTTGTGGTTTCCCCGCTCCCACCGGAACGCTCCACCCGGGATCCATCGGGAAACAACACTACGAAAGCCCATCCCCCGGGCCCCGGATTTCCGCTGGATCCCCCGTCGGTATACACATCGATCATATCTAGGAAAGGGAGTATACTAACTCCATGAAACCCTGGATAGTCTTTCTGTGCATGTATCCCCTTCTTCTCGCCTACCCCATGCCCTCCAAAGAACCGTCTTCCCCTTCCGGGAAGGAATCGATACCTGTCCTTCCCCCCATCACGGTAGAAGGAGTTCTTCGCCTGGTAGGGAGCGAACCATTCACCCGTTTGGCTTTACTGGATGCTCAGCATACGATCTACTATCTGGAAGCCGGCCCCAATGATCCAATTCGCTCCTATATCGGATCTCCCATCAAGGTAGAGGGCTTACTGGTACGGAAACAGGTACGACTGGCGGATAATCGGGAATTGCCCGACGAGTTATCCATCGTACAGTATAAATGGGAACCTATAAAGAAGGATTCATAATCCTCGAGCCCTGCACACAACCAGGAAACCCGAAGTTGTCGATCGGGCAAGTAAGTATTGCATCATGAGCAAAAAGGGGGTATAGTGTGAAAAAGTTACTAAAACTTCTATATTACACAATCCCATGTATTGAGAGGGTTTAAGATGTCAACCAAAAAAATGGTCACGATCGATGGGAACACGGCAGCCGCCTATGTTGCCCATGCGACGAACGAAGTAATCGCTATCTATCCGATTACACCTTCCTCCCCCATGGGGGAACTGGCGGATATGTTTTCCGCTCAGGGTAGAACGAATATTTGGGGAACCGTGCCCACAGTGGTAGAACTTCAGAGCGAAGCGGGTGCTGCAGGGTCCGTTCATGGGGCCCTTACCACAGGAGCCCTCACCACTACTTTCACGGCATCCCAGGGACTCCTCCTGATGATCCCGAACATGTTCAAGATTGCGGGAGAACTCACTCCTACGGTGTTTCACATCGCCGCGAGAGCGGTAGCGACCCATGCGTTGAGCATCTTTGGGGATCATTCCGATGTGATGGCAGCCCGGTCCACAGGGTTTGCTATGTTGGCTTCGAACAACATCCAGGAAGTGATGGACTTCGCCCTCATCGCCCAGGAGGCAACACTCCGAAGCCGCGTGCCCTTCCTCCATTTCTTCGATGGGTTCCGCACCTCCCACGAGGTACAGAAAGTGGAGGAAATCCCTTACGAGATCATGAAAGAAATGATTTCTCCCGAATTGGTGCATGCCCACAGGCAGAGGGCTTTGAATCCAGAGAATCCTGTTCTTCGAGGCACAAGCCAGAACCCGGATGTTTTCTTTGCCGCTCGGGAAACTTGCAACAAATACTACCAGGCCGTCCCCACAATCGTTCAGGAAGTGATGAACAAGTTCTCCAAACTCACAGGCAGGTCTTACAAACTGTTCGATTACGTGGGCGCTCCTGATGCCGAACGGGTAGCCATTCTGATGGGGTCTGGCGCTGAATGTATGGAAGAAACGGTGGAGTACCTCGTGTCCAAAGGGGAAAAAGTGGGTGTGCTGAAGGTACGGCTGTTCCGACCCTTCGACATGAAGGCCTTTGTGGAAGCCCTTCCTGCTACGGTTAAAGCGATTGCCGTACTGGATCGGACAAAGGAACCTGGCGCCATCGGAGAACCTCTGTATGAGGATGTGCGAACCGCTATCGGTGAAGTAATGGGCTCTGGCAACTCCAAGTTCAAAGCCTACCCCAAAGTGGTGGGTGGACGGTATGGGTTGGGAAGCTTTGAGTTTACCCCTGCCATGGCAAAAGCTGTACTGGATAATTTGAAATCCAGTGAACCGAAAAACCACTTCACCGTGGGGATCTACGACGATCTCACCTACACGAGCCTCGATTGGGACGAAAAATTCGAGCTTCCCAGCGAAGGGATTCATACGGCCCTGTTCTTTGGATTGGGATCAGACGGAACCGTCGGGGCCAACAAAAACTCGATCCAGATCATCGGGGAAGCCACGGACAACTATGCGCAGGGGTACTTCGTATACGATTCCAAGAAAGCGGGGACTACCACCGTTTCGCACCTAAGGTTCGGGAAAAAACCCATAAAGAGCACCTACCTGATCAATCAGGCTAAGTTCGTCGCCTGCCACAAATTCTCCTTCATCGAGAAAGTACACATGCTGGATAATGCCGCTCCCGGTGGTACCTTCCTCCTCGCATCCCCCTATGGGCCGGAAGAGGTATGGGACCATCTACCTCAGGAAGTCCAGAAACAGATCATCGAGAAGAACCTGAAGTTCTACGTGATCGATGCCATGAAAATAGCCGAAGAAAAGGGGATGGGAGGGCGCATTAACGTCATCATGCAGACCGCCTTCTTCAAGATTTCCGGTGTATTACCTGAACAACAAGCCATCGATCTCATCAAGAAATACATCGAAAAAACCTACGGGAAGAAAGGACGAGACATCGTGGAAGCCAACATTTCCACGATCGATGCAGCCCTGGCGGGAGTGCACGAAGTAAAGTATCCAAAACAGGTGACGAGTAAAACCCGGATGCTGGCACCGGTTCCCGAAAAAGCTCCCCAGTTCGTGAAAGAAGTGATCGGTGAAATCATTGCGGGTAGAGGAGACAGGATACCTCTATCAAAGCTTCCCCACGATGGAACATTCCCCACCGCTACTACCCAGTACGAGAAGCGAAACATCGCCGAATACATCCCCGTGTGGGATCCTGAAACCTGCATCCAGTGCGGAGACTGCTCGGCCGTATGCCCCCACGCAACGATCCGCCTGAAGGTGTACGATCCCAAGTATTTGGAGAACGCACCCAAGACCTGGAAGAGCACCGATGCCAAGGGAAAGGAGTTTGCGGGACTCAAGTTCACCCTTCAAGTAGCCCCCGAAGACTGCACGGGTTGTGGCGCCTGTGTAAATATCTGTCCTGCGTACAAGAAAGTGAACAACGTGAAAACCGATCGCAAGGCCATCAACCTCGAACCGCAACCACCCCTTCGGGAGACGGAGAAAGTCAATTGGGAGTACTTCCTATCCATTCCCAATCCCGATCGCAAGATGCTCAACCTCACCACGACAAAGGGTACTCAGTTACTGCAACCGTTGTTCGAGTTCTCCGGTGCCTGTGCGGGGTGCGGGGAAACTCCCTATGTAAAACTGATGAGTCAGCTCTTCGGCGACAGAGCTATCATTGCCAACGCAACGGGATGTTCTTCCATCTACGGAGGAAACCTCCCCACTACTCCGTACTGCAAACGACCGGACGGCAAAGGACCCGCATGGTCCAATTCCCTATTCGAGGATGCCGCCGAGTTCGGTCTGGGAATGCGGCTCACCAGTGACAAACTGGGAGAATACGCCCGAGAGTTGATCGATCGGCTCCTTTCCGATTCCTCTACCGGAGTCAAAAAAGAGCTCTTGAGCAAGATCAAGGATAACAAACAGAGTACCATCGAAGAGATCGAACTGCAGAGATCCTATGTGGAGGATCTGAAAAAAGAACTGAAAAACAACCGGCACCCTGTTGCAAAAGAGCTTCTTTCCGTGGCCGACTATCTGATAAAGCGCTCCATCTGGATCCTGGGGGGAGACGGATGGGCCTACGACATCGGATACGGCGGATTGGATCATGTGATGGCTTCGGGCAAGAATGTGAACGTTCTTGTCCTCGATACCGAAGTGTATTCCAACACAGGAGGGCAGATGTCCAAATCCACCCCTCTCGGGGCTATCGCAAAGTTCGCGGCCGGTGGCAAGCCTATCCGCAAGAAGGACCTCGGCATGATGATGATGAGCTACGGGTACGTGTATGTTGCCAGGGTTGCCATGGGGTACAACCGGATTCAGACGATAAAGGCCTTCCTCGAAGCAGAAGCTTACGATGGTCCTTCCATCATCATCGCTTACTCCCACTGCATTGCCCATGGGATCGACATGATGAAAGGGATGGATCAACAGAAGGCTGCCGTCAACTCTGGCGTATGGCCGCTGTATCGCTACAATCCCCTTCTTGCCAAAGAAGGTAAGAACCCCTTCCAGCTTGATTCGAAGGAACCTACCATGGATCCCGCCGACTACATGTACAACGAGATCCGATTCCGGTCCCTCAAGCAGGCCAAGCCGGAACGGGCCCAACAGTTCCTCGAACAAGCCCGTCAGGATGCAAAGGCACAGTATGCTGTGTACAAGTACCTCGCGGATCGGCCGTTCTGAAGTACTGGATAGAACAGTGCGGTCCACATAGCGATACGGTAGGCTGATCGAAAAAAATAGGGGGCCCAAAAGCCCCCTATTTTATTGTATTACTTTTGCATGCTACTATATTATTTTTATTATTGTTATCTTTACCTATTTTTTATCTTCGCCACATCATGGGAGTAAGCAATACAGTGATAGTGTAGACTTCCAGTCGGCCGATGAGCATCGTTAGACTTAGCACCCATTTGATGTAATCAGGGAAAAAGGCATAGTTGAACACGGGTCCTACCTTTCCCCATCCCGGGCCGATGTTGCCCAAGGTGGCAATTGTGGCTCCCACAGAGGTCATGATATCGTACCCGCCTGAAGCTACGATGACCATAACTATAAAGAAGATTGCGAAGTAGAGAAAGACAAGGGCAGCGATGTCGTACACGATATTCTTTTTCAGGTACTGCCCGTTCACAAAGATCCCGAAAATACCACGAGGATAAATGAGGTACTTCATCTCGGTGATGGACATCTTGAATAGAGTCACGATCCTGATTACTTTTATCCCACCTCCTGTAGAACCTGCACATCCTCCGATGAAAAAGAGTACAAACAGCACCACCTGGGCAAAGTTGGACCACTGCATGTAGTCGTCCGTGACAAATCCTGTGGTAGTCAGGATAGAAGCCGCCTGAAAACTGGCAAAGCGAAAACTTTCCCCGAAACTCGCATACTTTTTCCCCATGAGGTCCCATGCGATGAGCACACTGGCGATGAGAAAAATCCCGAGGTAGGTCTTCATTTCCGAGTCTCTTACCACCTCACGGATATTGCCCCGCAGCAATTTATAGTAAAGGGAAAAGTTCATCCCTGCAATCAGCATGAATAGGGTGATTATCGCATCTATATAGGCGGATTTATAGTATCCAACACTGGAGTTCTTCGGAGAAAAACCTCCTGTTGCAAGGGTACCAAAGGTATGGGTGGTAGCATCGAACAGATCCATCCCTCCAATCATAAGGAGGATAATTTCTATAACGGTAAATCCTATATAGATCAACCAAAGGATCTTGGCAGTACCAGCCACCCGAGGCGTAATCTTGTCTACCGAAGGGCCAGGAGCTTCAGCCTCCATCAGATGGAGCCCTCCAAACCCTAACAACGGGAATATGGCTACGGTCAGTACCACGATTCCCATTCCCCCCAACCAATGGGTGGTGGAACGCCAAAACAGGATCGATTTAGGCAGAGGTTCAATATCCGTAAGAATCGAGGCCCCCGTAGTGGTAAAACCCGACATGGTTTCGAAAAACGCATCCGTATAGCTAGGAATCGCACCTGAAAGACAAAAAGGCAATGCCCCCAATGCGGACGCACTGATCCACGACAGTGCCACAAAGAGGAATCCGCTACGAGGAGACAGGTAGGGGATCCCCTTTTCTTTGGAAACACCAAACATGAAGATAAAAAAAAGAATCGATATCAGGATAGGGGTAAGGAAGGATTCCAATACCCGCGCGGGCTCTCGGTAATACAAACCCACCAAAAATGAAATCAGTAGAAATAGGGAGATGAGTAACAATAGGACGGAGAGAAGACGGAAAATTGCTCTAAAGTTCATCGGTACTCTCGAAGATGGTTTCCAGTTTTGAAATTACATCTTTTTTAGCTATAAGCCCCAATAGATCTCCCGCTTGCAGGACCGTAGATCCTGAGGGAACGATATTTTCCGAACCTCTAAGGATGAGCAGTATCAACGCGTCCTTGGGAAGGTTGAGATCCCGTATCTGTTTGCCCACTGGTTTTGCATGGGGCGATAGAGTCAATCTCAGCAATTCAAAATCGTCCTGGTAGAAAGTATGGATCGTTTCGATATTCGCTTTCCGTATGATCCTGAGGATGGAGTTTACAACGGCAGCTTTCAAACTTACCACATGATCGATCTGTAAGGAGGAGGCAAGTTTCAAAAAACTATTATTTATCACAAGAGCGATTGCCTTTTTCGCTCCAATGTGTTTAGACATCATGGCGCTCACAAGATTGAGACTCTGTGATTCTGTCACAGATATGACAACATCGAGCTTGGAAAATTCTTCTTGTTCCAGTACATCCTCTTCTCCGATGTCCCGATTGATGATAGTTACCTCAGGAAAAAGCTGAGAAAGTGCCTTCGCTTTCTCTTTCGAATTTTCTAGTACAGTGATGGACATTTCCGGTCTGTGGAGAAAGGAGGAAAATACCTTCTTCAAACCTTTATGCTGTTCATGTTCCAGTACTCTGATTTTTCTAATGACAAACTCACCAATTCTCGTTCCACCGATAATGCCTATTTTATGAACGGGATGCTTTTTACTCCAGGATTGTCCCAAAATTTTATCTAGCGTGGTGGGATTTCCTAAAAAGTATAACTCATCCCCTTCATGTATGAGAGTGTCCCCGGAGGGAATCATCATCGAGTTCTCTCGATTTAATACAGGAATGAGAAAATCACTCTCTACTTCTTTTCTGATTTGTTGAATACTTTTTCCTTTGAATGGTGAATTATCCTCGATTCTATGTAGTCTCATCTGCACTCTGTCTTCAATGAGGGTAAACACATCCCTTGAGACCCCTTCCTCGATAGATCGAACGATAGCATCAGCCGCTTCGATTTCCGGATTGATGACATGATGGATACCCAAGAAGGATTTGTGATTATCCAGCATCATGCCATAGTAGGGATTCCTTACTCGGGCAATTGTTTTTGTGTTCTTGAATTGGCTTGCCACCATCCCGCAGGCAATCATATTTACCTCATCACTTCCCGTCAGTGCGATGAAGTAATCACAATCTTCGATTCCCACTTTTTGGAGTACGTCGAGCCTGCTGCCATCGTCATTTATCACCATGCAATCCAATTCATTGGATATAATTCGTGCGGTTTCGCTATTTTTTTCGATAATGATGATGTCTTTATGTTCTTGGGTAAGCTCACGAGCTACGTGCGTTCCTACCAGACCTGCACCAACTAGAATGATTTTCATAGATTTGTTTTTTTTAAACCATCTTTTATCAGTTTATCTGGAGACCAGAGTCTATACTTTTTTTTCGAGTTTGACAAGAGTACATTACTTTTGATTTATATAACATTTTAGATTCTTTTACTTTATTTATAAAATAGCAGTCGATTGTTAGGGTTCATTCTGAGTATGTCTTGAGGTATTCGTGAGGGTACAAGAGGATATTCTGGTTAGGCTATGAGTTATGGGGAATAAAAAAGCCTGGCGACGACCTACTCTCCCGCCTCCACCTGAGGCAGTACCATCGGCGCTGAAGAGCTTAACTTCCGTGTTCGGAATGGGAACGGGTGGAACCTCTTCGCTATGATCACCAGGCTTTATATATCCATACGCAGTAGAAAGAAGGATCAGGAAAAGAACAGAGTCCCGAGCGAGTCCACCACGCCACCTCGCGGCTCTCCGTCCTCCCCCAGGGATGAACGGAGAATATGGTCAAGCCTCACGGATGATTAGTACGGGTCGGCTGCACGTGTTACCACGCTTCCACCTCCCGCCTATCCACGAGATCTTCTGTCTCGTTCCTTCAGGGCGCTTGTGCG
>Ga0272448_1007230_pt1 | contig 11802 bp, 11 predicted proteins | sample YNPCB0191_FD_202220 | JGI IMG/M metagenome (GOLD analysis project Ga0272448, IMG submission 202220) | Hot spring sediment microbial communities from Yellowstone National Park, WY, United States - YNP-CB-019-1 | ecosystem: Environmental > Aquatic > Thermal springs > Hot (42-90C) > Sediment... | reverse complement strand
GCAAGTGGACACCTTAGAGAACAGTCCAACTGGCATCATTTTAGCATCGGGGAACGAATAAAGTTTTTACAAGATAGTATTGAGAATCCCTGGCTACTTCCATTCCATTATATCAAGGTGAAGCGGATTAAAAAAGCAATCCTTGCTTTGGTAGGTTTACTGATTCTTTTGATTACTTTAAGCAATATCCCCCCGCTGAGAACTTCGATTGAATTAAAGCTGCTTGAACATCAAGCTCACCGGCTGATGGCAAGACACCAGATTGATTTGGCTTTGGGGGTAAGCGATTTCTTTTTCCAAAAGAAGGATTATCGCCGGGCAGAAAAAATGTACCAATTGATCATTCAAAATGAACCGAATAACGCTATCGCGTTAAATAATCTGGCCTGGCTTTATGCTACTGCTGATGATGTTTATTTTCAGGATAAAAAGAAGGCGCTGGAGTTAGCCAAACGCGCTGCTTCACTTAAACCTGACCCTTCTATTCTGGATACCTTAGCGGAAGCTTATTTTATCAACGGAAATACTGAAGCCGCGTTAACAACGATTGAAGCGGCAATCAATTTGAATCCGGAAAATCTTTCCTATTATCTTAGCCAGAAACAAAAGTTTTTAAATAAAAAGAAGCAGCAGCAAGGAAATAAAGAAGGGAGGGAAATAAATTAACCGGAGGCAATTATGAAAGAAATCAAAAAAGTAGTATGCATTCAATGTCATTCGGCTTGTCGTCAGGCAGTAGAAGTTGAAGATGGGAAACTTATCCGATTGGGTCCGGACCTTGACTTCCCTAAAGCTGAACTTTTTGCTCCTATTGTAAAAGGATGTCCCCGAGCCCGGGCAATTAAGGAATACATCTACCATCCCACTCGGTTGAATTTTCCCCTTAAAAGAGCGGGTAGGCGGGGAGAAAATAAATGGAAGGAGATTTCCTGGAATGAGGCTTTAGATGAAATTGCTGACCGGATGCAAAAATTAATTACTCAATTTGGGCCGGAGACTATTGGAACAACTGCAGGCACAGGAAGAACCACGGACGAATTTCGGAGCCGGTTTTTTAACCTGCTTGGTAGCCCCAATATCGTTGGACAAGCGGAAATATGTTACGGAGAATATTTAGCCTTGATGTACGCTATGTTTGGCTGGAGAATTTTTCCTGTGGTGCAGGCAGAAACTCAATGCGTGCTTATCTGGGGGGGAGGAGCTCCCCGATATTGGAATGCTCTCTGGCGTAATATTATTAAAGTCCATCAGGGTGGGAAAAAGGTTATTGTGATTGACCCGCGCCAAATTGATACCACCCGACACGCGGACCTCTGGCTCCAGATAAGGCCCGGCACTGATTGTGCATTAGCAATGGGGATGCTCAATTACATTATAGAAAAGAAACTTTATGATCAGGAGTTTGTAGAAAAGTGGTGCTATGGGTTTGATAAATTAAGCGAACGGGTAAAACCTTTTAATCTTAAAAAAGTGGCGGAAATTACCTGGGTTGGGGAAGAAAAAATCCGCACTGCAGCTGAATGGTATGCCACCATTAAACCTGCTGCGCTCACTCATGGCCTGGGCATTGAGCATTCAGTTAATTCGATGGAAACCCTTCAGGCAGTTTTTTCCTTGCGAGCAATAACCGGAAATATTGATGTGAAAGGAGGAGATGTCTTCCCTACTCCTTACCCCCATATTATCCATGAGCAAGAGTTAGAGCTGTTAGATAAATTGCCTCCGGAGCAAAAGAAAAAACAGTTAGGTGCTGACCGGTTTCGGCTTATCAGCCGGGAAGGGTTTGAGGTAACTCAGCAATATGTTTCCAGAGCCTGGGGGAAGTTGGCGCTTAATCGTTCCAGTCAATTCCAGTCCTTTGCTCACGCTCCTACTCTCTACCGAGCTATTCTTACCGAAAAACCTTATCCAGTAAAAGGGTTGATAACCCTTTCCAGCAACCCTATGGTAACCCAGGCTAACACTAAACTAGTCTATCAGGCTTTGAAAAATCTTGACCTCTATGTGGTAGTAGACTTCTTTATGACTCCTAGCGCTCAGCTAGCCGATTATGTCCTTCCCGGGACTACTTATCTCGAAAGGCCCTGGCTCTGGGCTTATGCTATGATTTTGGGAAGTGAAAGGGCTTTACCTCCAGTAATACCAGGAAAATACGAACGCTGGTCAGATTACAAATTTTGGAAAGGTTTAGGAGACCGTTTAGGCCAAAAAGAATACTGGCCCTGGGAAGATTTAGAAGAAGTTTATGATTATCGGCTGGCTCCCTCTGGCCTAAGCTTTCGAGAATTTATGAACCGGGGGGGATTTGCGGCCGGAGATGGGGGATATAAAAGGTATGAAAAGACCGGATTTGGAACCTCTACTGGAAAAGTAGAACTTTACTCTACTGTTCTGGAAAAATTAGGTTATGATCCGCTTCCTATTTACCGGGAACCTTACGAAAGCCCGATCAGCAATCCCGAATTAGCTAAAGAATATCCGCTTATTTTAATAACCGGGGGAAGATTCCTTCCCTATTATAATTCTGAACACCGCCAGATTGAAACCCACCGTAGACATTATCCCTGGCCAGTTATGGAGATGAACCCGGAAACAGCAAAAAGCTTAGGGATTAAAGATGGAGACTGGGTTTGGATTGAATCTCCGCGGGGACGATGTAAGCAGAAATGTAAATATTTTCCCGGAATTGCACCTCAGGTAGTCCACGCTCAGCATGGCTGGTGGTTCCCCGAAGACCCGGGAGAAGAGCCATCTCTCCACGGAGTGTGGAAATCAAACATAAATATCCTTACTGATGATGATCCAGATTATTGTAACCCGATTAATGGTGGATGGCCTCTGCGGGCTTTATTGTGTAAGGTTTATCCGGTAAACTGATTAAGCTAAAACAAAAACACAACTAATACCACGCTCTTCCCGCTGGCTTACAAGGGTAAGGTTAGTAACTCATATAATTAAGTGAGGGGGAGAGAGAAGATTCTTTAAAGAAAAAGGCTTCGCCATTTACCGCTTTTATGATTTTGAATAATAAAACTGAAAGGGGTGCCCTCACTCCTCTGGCATCTCTCCAATTTCATAGAGGAGCTCATCTCTTTCAAACACATCAGTGGGAAATGCTTTTATTGACTCCCAACCCTCTCTTAGATCAGGAGGAGAAATTTCCGCGATTTTTTGGGATAGGTCTTCTCCGATGATGGTTTTAGTTAGTGATATTACAACCCTGGCTGCGGCATCGGCTTGCTCCAGGGATTCCAGTTTCGCTTCCTTTTTGACCATCTCCAGGAACTCTTTTCTTGTTTTTATTGCCATTTTAATACCTCCCTTTTTTCTAATTCGCGATTTTTGGGATAATTAAAAAACCTCTACTTGAAAAAGTAGAGGTTATCAACCTTCATTATGAAGGTGGTTCCCCGGGTGAACCTCATCACCTATGTTTTAAATTCTACAATTAATATTATAGCATTTTTAGCAAATTAGTAAATTCTTATTTTTTCCTGACTATAATGACTGGATCCATCAAGGTGAGAAGAGAGTTGATTTATCTTTATCTCTTTTTTAAACGGATCGCATGCCGGTAGCTTATGGTAAAGTAAACTTAGGGGCTTAAGGAGGATTTTAAGAATAATACGGCATTTTAAAATAGTAATTATGTGTGACATTTTAATATCGTAACAACAATCACGAAATTTTTACTTGACAAAAGATAAAGATAGAATTAATAAATAAAAAAAAGCGAGATTAGCCTACCAAAAGATAATCTCGGAAATATATTTAAATAAGAAAAAACACCTACCTGAGGTGGTTCAGGGATAATTTTGGATTTTAAAAATAAAAATTAAATTTTACTTGCTAAAAAGGAGTAAAATTATTAATTCTTTTTATAGAAGAAAAAAATTAGAAAATTCCAGGCAATATTTTAATTGTATTTCTCACTTTTTAAAATAACCATCCTTTACCTAATCAAATAGAATCCAACGAGTTTTAAATGGTAGAAATTTTTTCTTTCTAGCTTAAAAAATAACCCGATAGCATCCTAAAAACCAAAGGTAATCTATTGCCTTTTTATCACCTTAATTTTAAAGGGGTTTTCGACTTATGAACCTGAGGGAGTTAAAATCAAAAAAAATAAATGAATTAACCAAGATGGCAAAAGAGTTAGGCCTGGAAGGAATAAGTGGAATGAGAAAGCAAGAGCTTATTTTTTCTATTCTCCAGGCTGAAATTGAAAAAAATGGATCAATTTACGGGGAAGGAGTGCTGGAAATCCTTCCGGATGGATTCGGTTTCCTTCGTGCTCCGGACTATAATTATCTCCCCGGTCCAGATGACATTTATGTTTCTCCTTCGCAAATTAGAAGATTTAATCTTCGAACCGGAGATACTATTGCTGGGCAAATCCGTCCTCCCAAGGATTCGGAGCGCTATTTTGCTCTTCTAAAAGTAGAGGGGATAAATTATGAGGATCCGGAAGCTTCCCGGGAAAAAATTCTTTTTGATAATTTAACTCCGCTTTATCCGAATGAAAGGATAACCCTGGAAACCGACCCAGAAGAATACACTACCCGGGTTATGGACCTTCTTACCCCCATTGGAAAAGGGCAAAGGGGTTTGATTGTTTCTCCTCCCCGGGCAGGAAAGACGGTGATTTTGCAAAAAATTGCTAACAGCATTACCGTAAATCATAAAGAAATTTTTCTAATTGTGCTTTTGATTGATGAGAGGCCAGAAGAAGTAACTGATATGGAACGGACGGTTAAAGGTGAAGTAATTAGTTCAACTTTTGATGAACCCGCCACTCGCCATATTCAGGTGGCGGAGATGGTTTTGGAAAAAGCTAAACGGCTGGTAGAATGTGGCCGCGATGTAGTTATCCTTTTAGATAGTATTACCCGGCTTGCCCGTGCTTACAACACGGTAGTTCCTCCCAGTGGAAAAGTGCTTTCGGGAGGGGTGGATTCTAATGCCCTTCACCGACCAAAGCGATTTTTTGGAGCTGCCCGAAATATTGAAGAAGGAGGAAGTCTTACTATTATTGCTACTGCCCTGATTGATACGGGTAGTCGAATGGATGAGGTAATTTTTGAGGAGTTTAAAGGCACGGGTAATATGGAGATTTATTTAGACCGAAAGTTAAGTGACCGAAGAATCTTTCCCGCTATGGATATAAACCGTTCGGGTACCAGAAAGGAAGAATTGTTATTAGACAAAAAGGACTTAAATAGAATTTGGATATTAAGAAAGGTATTGCAGCCTTTAAGCCCAATTGATGCTATGGAATTTTTATTGGAGAAAATGAGTGAAACTAAATCAAATGCTGAATTCTTGGATTCAATGAATCAATAATAAAATCTAAAACAATTTGCTAATGGAGGAAAAATGAAAAAAGATATTCATCCTGCCTACTTCGATGCAACGATAACCTGTGCGTGTGGTAATGTTATTAAAACTCGTTCTACAGTGAAGGATATCAAGGTGGAAGTTTGCTCTGCCTGCCATAGTTTTTTTACTGGTCAGCAAAAATTAGTTGATGTTGCGGGTCGAGTAGAAAAGTTTCAAAGGAAGTATGGTAAAAAATCAACTCCTTCCGCTGTGGCTGCTCCAAAAAAGAAAAGTGAAAAAGCGAAATAATCGGGGCATTTTTTAATTAAATTTATTTTTTTGTTAATTGATGGGACGATGTTTCAAAAATTGGAGACCGTTGAAAATCATTATTATGAGCTCGCTCACCAGCTCAGTAATCCCAAGATTTTAGAAAACAAAGAAGAATACCGAAGACTTTCCCAGGAATATGCTGAGCTTAGCACCCTGGTGGAAACCTACCAGCAATATAAACAAGTCGAACAACAAATTCAAGACAATCAAATTCTTCTTGAAGATGAAGATAAAGAAATTCAGGAACTGGCTAAAGCGGAAATTTATGCGTTAAAAGAGAAGCGGCAAGCCCTGGAGGCTTCTTTGCGGGCTCTTTTGTTACCCAAAGATCCGTTGGATAAAAAAAATATAATCCTCGAAATTCGGGCAGGAACTGGCGGAGAAGAAGCCGCTCTTTTTGCCGCAAACCTTTTTCGAATGTATTGTCGATTTGCTGAGACAAAAGGTTGGCGAGTAGAAATAATGAATTCTAATGTTACGGGGTTAGGTGGATTTAAAGAAATAATCGCACTTATTGAAGGAGAAAAAGTTTATAGTCATTTAAAATATGAAAGCGGAGTTCACCGGGTTCAGCGAATTCCTGCCACTGAGTCGCAGGGACGAATCCATACTTCTACGGTTACGGTAGCAGTCCTTCCGGAAGCCGAGGAGGTGGATATCCAGATTGACCCCAATGATTTAAGGATCGATGTATTTCGCTCTTCTGGTCCGGGAGGACAAAGCGTAAATACGACTGACTCTGCAGTCCGGATAACTCATCTCCCCACTGGTTTGGTGGTTACTTGTCAGGATGAAAAATCCCAACACAAAAATAAAGCGAAAGCTTTAAAAGTACTCCGCGCTAGGCTTTTGGATCTGGCAATCACGGAACAAAAAAATGAAATCTCACAGGTCCGAAGGATTCAAGTTGGTTCAGGTGAGAGAAGTGAACGAATTCGGACCTATAATTTCCCTCAAGGCCGGGTTACTGACCACCGGATTGATCTTACCCTCTATAAACTTGACTCCATCCTGGAGGGTAACCTGGACGAACTAATTACTGCACTTCAAACCTACTTTCAAAGCCAAGCTTTAAAAACTGGAGGCATAAAAAATTAACTTTCCCAATTCTTCTACCGTTTCTTCTCTTTTAATTCAAGCTACCGAAATATTATCTTCTTTCCAGATACCTACTCCTCGATTAGATGCGGAAGTTTTATTGGCAGCAGTGCGCAACACTGACCGCAAAGGTATATACCTTTCTCTTTATTCCTTAGTGTCGGAGGAAGAGAAAAATCGTCTGCACGCTTTGATTTCTCGCCGGATTAAAGGAGAACCAGTAGCTTACCTTGTTGGCAAAAAAGAGTTCTGGTCTTTGAATTTAAAAGTTACTCCCGCAGTGATGATTCCTCGTCCGGAAACCGAAACTTTGGTAGAAGCAGCTCTCCCGATTTCTTCTTTTTCCCCTTTTATTTTAGAGCTTGGCACCGGAAGTGGAGCAATTGCGATTGCCTTAGCCAAAGAATCGCCTCAGGCATTAATAATAGCTACTGATATTTCAATTGCTGCGCTTCGGGTGGCTAAGGAAAATGCTTTTTCTCACCGGATAAACTCAATTCGATTTATCGCTGGTGACCTTTTTTCCCCATTTAAATTGGAAAAGGTAATGTTTGATTTAATCATTGCCAATCCCCCTTATATTCCTTCTTCGCAAATTTCTCAATTACCAGCTGGTATCCGGGATTATGAACCTCGGATTGCTTTTGATGGAGGAGAAGATGGTTTAGCGGTTCACCGGAAAATTATTCAGGAAGCACCTTGTTATCTAAAAGTCGGAGGTTATCTCTTGTTAGAGGTAGGAGAGGGACAGAGTAAAGAAGTGGCAAAAATTATTTCAGCAACCCCGAAATTTTCTTCTCCGGAAATAATAAAAGATTTAGCTGGATTAGAGCGAGTGGTTAAGGCTTGTCGGATTTAGCTATAAGAATAATTAGGTCCATCACATTGGTTTTGGTTGGCCCAGTAATAATAAGGTCATCGAGTGGTTTAAAAAAATTAAACGAGTCATTTTGATTAAGGTAGTGGTGGGGATTTAAATTTAATTTTTTTGCCCGATCTATAGTTCTCCAATCAACATAAGCCCCTGCTGCCTCAGTTGGACCATCAGTACCATCAGTTCCGGCGCTTAAAGCTGCAGCTCCTTTCCAGCGAGCTATTTCTATGGCTAACGCAAGAGCAAATTCTTGATTTCTTCCTCCTTTACCACTGCTCCGAAGTGTAACTGTAGTTTCTCCTCCCGAAATCACACACGCGGGACAAGGAATCGGACGACCAAAAGTGATTATCTCTTTTAAAATAGCCGCTTTTATTTTTGCTACCTCTCTGGCTTCTCCTTCCACAAAAGAAGAAAGAATCAAGGTATGATAGCCTAATTCTTTTGCCTTTTCTTTAGCTGCTTCTAAGCACTGGGAATTATTCCCAATGATAAAATTAAAAGTTTTCTGGAAAAAATCTTCTCCTGGCTTAGGAGTTTCCGGGACAATCCCCTTAACTCCAGCTGAAATATATTTTCGTACCCGAGGTGGAACTTTTTCGGTTAAATGATACTGCTCAATTATTTTCTGACACTCAAGAAAAGTACTGGAATCAGCCACCGTTGGGCCGGAACCAATTATTTCTATCTTATCCCCAACTACATCCGAAATAATAAGCGAGATGAGGGTAGCGGGATATACAATTTTTGCCAAACCCCCTCCTTTAATTTGGGAAAGATGCTTCCGGATTTTATTGATCTCATAAATCGGAGCCCCGCACTCTAAGAGGAGTTTAGTGGTTTCTTGCTTTTCTTGCAGACTTATTCCTTCGACGGGTAAAGGGAGAAGTGCGGAACTGCCTCCTGAGAGAACGCAAAAAATTAAATCATCTTTTTTAAAGCCAGATGCAAGGGTTACTAAATTCTGAGTAGCTTTTAGACCATTTTCATCTGGAATTGGGTGACCAGCTTCTACTACCTTTATCTTTTTTAAATCTACTCTATGACCATATTTAACAATGACCAGCCCTCCATTTAATTTATCACCGAATAATTCTTCTATTGCTAATGCCATATAAGCACTAGCTTTTCCCGCGCCAATAACATAAATGTTTTGAAAATTAGAAAGAAGAAAAGATTGGTAAGGAAGATGAAGTTCATCGCCCTTAACCTTTAAAAATTTTTTAACCGCATAATAACCATCAACTGCTTTAATTCCAGCTTCAAAGATAGCAAGACATTCGTTTTTTAATTCATTCCCTTCCTCCATTGCTTTTATTCACCTTTTCTTTGCATAATTTCCTTATATTATAAGTTTGATTCAACTCCCATTTATCGGCCTTTTTTGTAATTAAACCGCCGAGGTTTTTTACCATTTTTTGTATATCAATAAATTTATTCCTCCGTCAATAATTACCTTTCCCCATAAGCTTAAATAACCCCTATTTTTTCTGTCATCCCTAACTTGTTTTGCTCTCCCTTTTTATTGTCACCCTGAACTTGTTTCAGGGGCTCATAAGATGCTGAAACAAGACCGAAACAAGTTGGGCCCAGGGTTCAGCCTGGCCTTTTGCCTTATCCTGACAATTTTCAACAACTTCCGATAAATATCTTGACATTTTATAAATTAAAGAATAATAATTATTTTATCGTTTTTGTTTTTTTATTTTCTAAGGAGGAATATATGGCAAATGAAGAAATAAAGCAGCGAATTATTGATTTTTTTAAGCAGTCAAAAGGAAAAACTAAGTTTTATCTGAGTGACCTTACTAAAGCAGTACCAGAACTTTCCAAAAAAGACTTGAAGAAAATTACGACCGAAATGATTGCTGAAGGGACACTAATGTATTTTTCTACTGGAAGCACTACTATGCTTCAGCTGGCAGAAGAAGATGTAGATGCAAAGGTAAAAGAAGGATAATAAATTAGTGGTGGAGGAAAAGGGGAAAATTAAAAACCCTTTTCCTTTCTTTCGTTATACCAGAGACAAAATTCAAACATTCCTTGGTAGCGTTCATCTTTTTCCAGGATGCCTTTACAGATTTCAATTGCACCCTGAATAAAAGAGGGGGAGGAATGGGTTAGATTATTTTCTTTCAAAAATTGTTGGGAAAGATTAAAAATCTGTTCCCAGTGGAGGATTGTTTTCTCTATTTTATCAAATGGCTCCTTAGGAGGTTGGAAAGGATCCCAGTTTTCGTATCCCTTGCGGAGAATCATTTGCTGGCGTTTGGGAGACATGGCGGCGAAAATGTCGTATTTCTTTTTTTCTTCTTCAGGAGTAAGCTTACCACCCACTAAGTTTTATCCTCCCAGTTCAGTACTTATTACCTTTCTATTACTTGCTGGCTCAAAATCACAAGGTTTTATAAGTGCTAACTCAGATTGAGTAGCGGGACGCGCTTCTTCAATTTTCAATCGATATATTAAAGCCTTTCCTGCAAATGGGTGATTATAATCAATTATCACACTGGTGGGGCTTTTTTCTTTAACAAAATACCCCCAGGTTATTTTATGTTTTTCATTTTTTGCTAGAACCCATTTTCCTGGAGTTAGCTCTTTCCCTTCAGGAAATTCAGAAAAGTTTTTTTCTTTAACCAGACTGGGATCATAAGGCCCAAAAGCCTCTTCCGGAGGAATCGTAATCGTAATTTCTTCTCCTTTGCTTAAACCAATGATTTTCTTCTCTAATCCTGGTAATACCTGATTAAAGCCAGTAATAAACTCCATATATTCCAATCCCTCAGTTGGATCTCCTTTTAGAATATCCCCATTCTCTAACCATACAGTATACTTGATTTTCACATAGGTCCCAATTTCGTTTACTCGCATATATTATGATTCCGATAGACTTCTAATTTGTTTTTTAGTTCCGGATTTACCGGAAAACCGAGCTCAATAGCTTTATCTAAGTTAAAAATGGCAGATTTATAATCTCCTTTTTGGAAAAAAGCTAATGCCAGGTTGTGGTAAGCAAGGCCAAACTTAGGGTCAAGCTCTATCGCCCGCTGGTTTTCTCGGATGGCTGCCTCCAGGTTTCCCTGGTAAAAATAAACTATTCCCAAGTTAGCATAAATTCGAGGAAACTGGGGAGCGTTTTTTAATGCTTTTTGATATTGCTCAACCGCCTCATCAAACTTACCTTGTTGAAAGTAAGCAAATCCGAGGTTAACCTGGGCGGGCACAAAGTCCGGATTAACTTCGAGTGCCTTACGGTTTTGTTCAATACAAGACTCCAGATTCCCTTTACGGAAATATACCCCTCCCAAATTTACATAAGCTTCCAGAAGCTGGGGGTTAATCCTTATGGCATGCTTAAATTCCGATATTGCCTCATCCAGTTCTCCCCTTCGAACATAGGCTAACCCTAAGTTATAATGAAGCGAAGCAGAATTAGGGTGTTCAATTAATTGGGCTTTGAGTTTATTAAATATTTCTTTTTCTTCTTCTGTCTTATCGATTTCAGTCATATTTTCCCCAGTTAATAAAATTTGATTTAAAAACTTATTAATAATTTTATCGGAAAGAATTGATAATTGCAAACTCAGGGGAAAAAAGGAGGAGGGTTTTAAAAGATAATCAAAAAGTGGAGTAAGAAGAAAAATTTCTCTTCTTACTCCATTGAAATTTTTACCATTTAAACTGGGTAGTTGTCCGCCAGGTGGTCATTGCCAGGCGATAATCATCGATATGCTGGTGCGTAAATTTAATGTCCGCTTGCTCGAAAAATCGCTCCCACCCGATCCGTTCGATCCATTCCCCAATTCGCTCGTACTTATTTGCCCCTTTTGCGTAAGCCTCAACTATCTTTTTAATTGCCTTAACCGTAGAAGGCCAGCGGGGAGGTTCATTGGGAATAAAAGGAATGGCTAATTTGGAAAATTTAGGAGCACAACGCGAATTTGAAACTTTACCTCCTACCCAAAGCGCAATTCCATCACCCTGAAAGTCAGCTAAGGGCATCGCGGAACACATAGTATAACAGTTGCCACAAAACATACACCGCTCTTCATTGACTACTACGGTCTTTACTTCTTTTCCATCGATAACCTTTTTCGCTGGTTTAATTGCGGCAGTAGGACAAGCAGCAATTGCCAGAGGAATTTCACAGACTGCGTCTAACCGGTGGTCTTCAACCA
>Ga0272448_1007229_pt1 | contig 11802 bp, 9 predicted proteins | sample YNPCB0191_FD_202220 | JGI IMG/M metagenome (GOLD analysis project Ga0272448, IMG submission 202220) | Hot spring sediment microbial communities from Yellowstone National Park, WY, United States - YNP-CB-019-1 | ecosystem: Environmental > Aquatic > Thermal springs > Hot (42-90C) > Sediment... | reverse complement strand
CCACGGCCTTGACGACGCCGTAGACTCTTACCGCCAACGTCTTGGCCTCGGTGGCCACCGCGCCGTTCTTGGGCCGGGCCAAAGGCTTTCCCTGGCCATTGGTCTGGGAGGAGGGGACTATCTCCACATCGTGGAAAGCCAGTTCTCCATTCTGGTCGGGCACGAACTGCTGATTGGCCGGCAGATTAACAAACCGCCCGCTTATCTTGGTGACCGTGTTCGCTCCGCTACCGCTGGTCTTCATCTCATCCACCGAGATGGGAAGGCCCAGCAGGGCGGAGACGTCCATATCGTTGGAGACCCCTAATTCGAAATTGAGGGTGTCGCCGTGGGAAAGTTCGGCCTTGACGGTATGCGTCCGGCTGGCGCCGATGAGGTTGGACTGAGGCTTCTCTGCCCGGAATGTATGGCTTCCCAAGGGCAGGTTTCTAAGCCGGTAGGTTCCGTCCTGGGCGGTCACCGTCTGGATCGGCGTCGGCGTCTGCTCATCCAACCGCACCACGGCGTCAGCCACCGGCTGTCCCTGGGACATGACCCGTCCCACTACCTGGCCGGCAGCATCCAGAGTGACGGTGAAGACCGTATCGGTTTTCGTTTCCGGAATGCCCGAAAGGCTTATCGTCTTGGAGACCAGGTTCTCGTCCTCAGGGCCGACGATGCGGACGGTGAAATCGTTGCCGGCCGATTTGAAGGCGAACGAGGCCCGGCCCTGGCCGTCGGTGGTCCGGGTCAGGGGCTGGGCCAGGTTCTCCACGGTGACCGTGGCCCCTTTAAGCGGCTCCTTGACATAGACCGGGCTGCCGCCCGGGCCCGGCATGGCCCGGCGTTTGTTGACCACCAGGCCGATGCGGTGCAGCTTGCGGTGCACCACCACCGGCGCCAAATTCATGTTATAGCTGTTGACGTTGACCATGACCGTCTCGGCGGCGAAGAACTCCGACTGATTCATGGGCTCCACCACCAGCGGCTGCGGTCCCACATTATACAAGGCGTAGCACTGGAAGGCGGCCGCTTTCACCGTCTTCCACTTTTGCAGTAACGGATTATAGGTCTTGACCCCGATGGCCTCGACCGCGGCCAGGTCGCCGATATGCACCCGGCTGCTGACGCAGGCGCCGTCCTCATCCACCACCGTGCCGCTGACCCTGGCCCCGGGCTCCAGCAGGATGGGCGGATCCACCACCTCCTTCTGGCCCAGCTCCAGAGGATCTATCTTGGGATGGTAGGAGGCCCATTTGAATCCCGGCGCCATGATCACCAGTCTCCGCTTGATGCCCGGAGCCAGGTCGGATATCTGAAATCCTCCGCTGTCCGAGGTCACCGCCGTCCTCTCCAACTTGGCCGGAAAGTTGTCGCTGTTCATCACGCTGATGGTGGCTCCGGGGATGCATTTGTTGGGGTCGTCCTGGCGATGGACATATCCCTGGATCTTGGGGGGCAGGGCTATCATTTTGATGGTGGCCTGCCCCCGCAGGGACTGGTACTTGGCTTCGTACTGATCGCGGAACACCGCCTTATCGGCGCTACAGGGATTGCGGTACTCCATGGGCAGCGAGGTGAAATTCTTTTCGCTGCCTGGGTCGGACTCAGCCCAGATGAAGTAACGGTCGGTGGGGTTCAGGTTCTTGGCTAAGCGCATCAGATGGCGAGAGCAGGTGCCTTCCGGTCCGGTGGTGTCCACTGCCACTACCTCCATGCCCATTTTGAACTGGCGTGGCTGGGGAGCGGTTCCCTCGTCGTCGGGAACGTTGGCCGGGCGGGTGTTGGGCTTTCGCAGCACATAGACGATGATGCCGGAGAGGGGCTTGTTGTTCTGGCTGTGGACAGCGGTTACTGTCAGCGGATAGGTGCGCAGTACCGCCGTCAGGTCGCAGGTCTGGGTCTGGCCGGGCTGGACCATGATCTCATGCTGGGGGTCGTTGTAGATATAGGTGGTTACCGGGCCGGCGTAGTAGGGGTCGTCCACCTCCACTCGCAGGAAACGATAGACATCGCCGACATAGGTAGGGAATTCTGAGGAGCCGATGCTGACGTTCTTGGCCACCAGGCCCATGCTGTCGGTGTTGGTGAACAGGAAATAAAAATTTCCTTCCTGGTCGCTGGTGGTCACCGCTATTACCTTCCCGTTGTCCGCCGCAGAATAGGAGTCCGGCCCCTTTTCTTTAGCCAACAGATAATAGCCGGCAGGCTGGTTGCTGACGATGCCGTAACGGACCACCAAGCGCAGGGTGGTGTTCTTAAGCGGTTTGATCCAGGCCGAGCCCGGGTCGGCAAAGTTGTAGGTGATCTTCCCCTTGAGCCCGCAGTTGAAGAGGGTTTTCGGCAGTTTGGTTTTCACCTGGCCCAAGGACGATCCCTGGCCGCCGTAGGTAAAGCTGTATATCTGGCTGGCCCCCTGGTTGCGGAAATGGGCCCGGGCCTTAGGATCCACCGCGGTGATCTGCAGCGCATAACGTTTCCCCGGCACCAGCTGGGGGTCGGCCGGCCCCAACATCAGCGAAGTGGTCCCGCTCACCGTCCGCTCCAAAAGCGGCGGAGTGGTGGCGCTGGCCATGGCGTCGGCCGGCGACCGCTGGGGCGAATCTATCTCCACCAGTTTTACCTTATACTGGATATCGGCCGGAGCCCCGGCGGGACGGGTCCAGGAAAGCTGCATGGCCTGGGTGGGGGGAGCCGGCACCTCGCTTTTGTCCTGGGGATAGAGCAATTGCGGCGGATCGTAACCGGAGACGGTGAAAGGGTTGCTGCAGCCGCCTTCGGTGAGGTCCAATCCGGTATAATAATTCAAAGCCCGAACGCATAGCCTGTAATTTCCCTCGGGCAGGCCGGCGCCATGGGCCAGTTGTTGCTGGGTGACTCCGGTCAGGGTCGCCCGGCTGTATTCCAAATACGGCGCCAGGGCGCTGCCGGTCAACTGGATCGGGGTTCGAGGGTTGACGATAATCGGCTGGGCCGGCCGGTAGGCTGGGTCGCTGACGATCCTGACCCCGTTGTCTCCGGTCAGTTCGCAGGATAGACGGATGGTGTCCAGTCTGTCCGCTCCGCCCCTGAGGGTGATGAGCACTTTGTTCTGACTGCCTAAATAGTCAGTCAGATGCGGCGTATAGGGCGGCAGCACCTGCACTTCGACGGTGACGGCCTGGAGCGCCCCGGCCGCCAGCCAGAGCGCCATTGCGGCCGTCAGGATTGACTTGCCATAATTAGAAGGACAAGGCATAGGACAGTTCTCCCTTTAACTCGCTGAACGATGTCTGGCCCGAGGTACAGGCCAGGAATCGGGTGAAGTTCATGCCCAGGGATATGACATGGGATTGGTAGGGGCGGAACTGTGAGTTGAGGCCGCTATTTATGGTCCGCCCGGTGAGAGATCGCCCGTTGTAGCTTTGGCTGTAGCTTGTATTGCCCGATAATGTCAGCCGCCGCTCCCAGAAAGACAGCGAGGCCGAGGGCGCAAAAGAGAGGGTCCGGCTGTGGGCCGAGGAGGTGTTCATGGCCGAAAGGGTGGTCCCTAAGGAAAGGCTGGCCTGGCCCGCCGTCCGGGTGTAGGTCAATCCGGCCACCGTGCCGTGCCACTGGCTCAGCCCCCGGGTGAAGGCATTATCGTCCTTGAGGAATTGATAGAGATAATTCCCGGCGATGATATGCGAGCCGTTGTTTGCGGCCAACACTATCCGCGGGGCCAGGCCGATGGTGTGGAAGGACTGCGCTAATTTGGTGGAATCGTTTAGGGGCGCGGCCCCGGCCGTCTGCGAACTCCGGGCCAGGCTATAGCTGAGGTCGGCGGCGACGAGGCCGGAGTCATAATTCAACAATAATTGCAAACCGGTTTTATGTGAAGTGGCCTTCTTAGCCGAGCCCAGATTGTCCCGCTGCCGGGAAAAATTGGCCGAGGTCCGGACCGTGCCCCGGGGCATCCAACTTATCCGCCCGCCCCATGATCTGACGTCATCCGCTAGGTAGGCGATGCCCATGGTGGCGTATTCGGGATCTATCTGTTTGAACTCGGCGGCCAGCTCCAAACTGGTCCAACGGCAGCCCAGGGCCAACTCCAGGGCCCGGGCCAGTTTGGTTGAGGTCTTGGGGACGATGAATTTTGCCGCCAGTTTGGGGCCGATGCCCCCCGGCAAAGATGTCTCCGGAGCGTTCTGATCCCGGGTATAGGCGCTGTAGCCGGCCTCTATGTCCAGGGACAGAAAACCCAACATTCGATAATGCGACGACAGGCCGAAGGCCACGTTCTCCCCGGGCAGAAGTAGCGTTTTCACCGGAGGCGCCGGCAGGGAACCGGCCTCATCTTTTGCTTTAAGCAGCGTCAGGTCGGTGTAATTATCCTGGCTGCCGAATCCGAACTTGGCGGCATAACCGGTGCGCCGAAAAGCCGGGGTCTGGGTCTGGGAGGCCAGCGTATCCTCGGCCACCGCCCTCTGGAACTGGCCCTGGACGAAGCCGGTGCGCAACCGCCAGGGATTCAGCTCTAAGCCCCAGCATAGAATGCTCTGTCCCGAGAATACCAGCGGCGAAAATGACAGGCTGCGATAGCCGCCGTGGGCCGTGGCCCAGCGATAGGAGGGGCTGAGCCCGAACTGGTTGAAGGGCTGCCGGAACGACCGCTCCTTCTCGCTGACGGTGAAGGTGAACGGCAGGGCGATGCCGTATAGCCCCAGGCTCAACTGGCCGCTGTACTGCCAGGAGAATGGTTTCTGCCGGTTATCGATGCCCCGAACCTGATAGAGAGAGGCGCCGGCATTGATACTGCCGGAGAAGGATACCGGCGACTGGGACTTCAGTTTCTCCAGATCCTGGGAAGCGGCGATGGCCGCCATGCCAAGCAGGGAGATTAATAACGATATCCCTGTTTTCATCATGTATCTCCGCTATATCACGGGCCGAAGTGTTTCTGGCCGATAACTAAAAAACTCACCGTTTTACATCTCAGAACACACCGAGAAAGTATATATTTATTCTCAATCTTGTCTAAATTAGGTTTATGAAATACCAAGTTTATCCCGATAAACGGCAAAATGACCTAACCAAGGTATTAAAAGGCCCAGGAAAATCATCAAATAAAGCTGTTTTTAACGGGTTATACTGCCCACTCGTATTCTTTTCTTACTTTTGGCAATTAAGACAACATATTTCGGAAAGATGAGGCCTGGTTCTTAAGTCTGTTTCCGGTTCATTGTATAACAAGTACTTATCTCACTTCAAAAATCGTTTTCTGGTCTAATTTAAACAGGATTGATTTATTTTGCGGCAACGAAATCAAAATCTATCGCCATCGGCACTGCCCTCATCGGCCTTGATGAGTAAAACTCGGTATAAGTTCCATTTATTTAGCAATCAGGCCGACAGGATCTCCCGCTCCTCGCCTCCATCGGATGAAAAAGCAAAATGCCGACGATCTCAGAAATCTCTACGCCCTAAATTGGATGCGTGGCAAGATCATCGGCATGGCATATTCTAGCCACAGACCCCTGATTCTATGAGGCGAGAATAGTTTAGTTACCCATACGAAATCTATTTGAAAAACTTTACAGTCTAGGTTGCTTTGTCGTTCCTCAAATCTTTATATAATTATTTACTTTTTTATTATATAACAAACAAAAGAATAATGTCAATAATATTAATAACGCTTCGACAGTTTTCAATTTCTATAATAGGTGGGTCAGTAGTCGACCTTTGACAACCGCCTGTCGACTTCTTCCGATTACGGATCAGCCAGTTATGGTGGAATGAAATCCACCTGTTATTCTCATCCCGTTCGCCTCGGCCTGCCCAATCTTCAAGTGATACGGATCAATAAAAAAGCCCCGCTCTATCGAGAACTTCGTCCTCCCAGTTGTATCATGGACGCTATTATGATATATTATCGGTGAAACAAGCCATAGGGAGCCTTATGCTTGCCGACCTCTTCATCCTGAAAAAGACCCGGGGCAAAGGCTATGGCCTCTTCGCCAAGAGGGACATCCCCCGAGGCACCATCGTCTTCTTCGAATGCCCCCAGTGCCGGGTGATCCCGAAAGCGGAGTTCCGGAAACTCAGCCCCCGCCAGAGGCAGAGGCTTTTGTTCCATGCCTACACCCGCCACGATGGCTCGGTGGTCCAGTCCTGCGGCCTGTCCAAGTACATGAACCATTCCTGCGACGCCAATATACTGGACACCGGCCGCGGCTTCGACATCGTGGTCAAGGATATCAAGCGGGGGCAGGAGGCCACCTACGACTACCGGACCTTTTATGACGAAGATTGGGGCTTCACTTGCCAGTGCGGATCGCCGGATTGCTGCGGGGCCTTCGCCTGCCGCCACCCCCTGCCCCGGGGGCTGAGAAAGAAATGGGACGCCCGGCTCAAGCCGGCCCTGGATAAAATTAGAGCGGTGCCCCAGCCCCTGGCTCGGGCCCTGGTAGCATATCGTCCCGGACTCAAAAGGCTTTTCCATCCCGGTCAGTATAAAAATGCTTGACTTCGCTGTTATATTGTTATAAAGTTAAAAGAAAACCTCTGACCCCCATCATCTAAAATATATTCAGGAAAATCTGCATGAAGATCCGTGTGCTGGGCGGCTCGGGCTCCAAATTGCCGGGGCTTCATCTCACCAGTTTCCTCCTGGACCGGTCCATAATCATCGACGCCGGCTCGGCCGCCTCGCGGCTGGACTTCGACGAACAGGCCAGGATCCAGGTGGTGCTTCTCTCCCACATCCACATCGACCACAGTTTAGGGCTTCTGTTGATGGCCGACAACCTGGTGAGCAGCCTCAAACGCTCCATCCAGGTGTTCTCCGCCCCCGAGGTGTTGGATGGCCTGCGGGAACATCTCTTCAACAACCAGGTCTGGCCCGACTTCACCGCCATTCCCAATAACCGCTCGGCCGTCTTTAAACTCAGGCCGGTGACCAACAGCCATCCGGTCCGTTTCGATAAATACACCGTCAAAGCGGTCAGGGTGAGCCATTCGGTGCCCACCGTCGGCTTCATCGTCTCCGATGATAAGAGCAGCTTTGTCTATACGGCCGACACCAGGCCCACGGATCGCATCTGGCAGGAGGCCAGGAAGGCGAAGAATCTCCGCGGCGTATTGATCGAGACCTCCTTCCCCAACCGCCTGCAGCAGCTGGCCGACCTCTCCGGCCATCTGACCCCGCACTCCCTGGCCTCCGAGATAGCCAAGTCCGGGCTCAAGGTGCCCTTCTATGTCTTCCACATCAAGGCCATGTATTTAGAGGAGGTGCAGAAGGAGATCGCCGCCATGAAGAACCCTCAGATCCGCTTAGCGGTCGAGGGAGCCACCTATACTTTTTGAAGGCTTCGGATCCTCTGAAATATCCATCACAGGATGACTCGAGATCTTACCCTGTAAATTTCGCGATTGGAACCTATCGTCATTATGTCTCTGGTGCCGGTAAACATCATGGGCGTGGGCCTGGACCCCAATAACACCCCGATCGTCATGCTGCGCGAGGCCGGCGGCGAGCGCACCCTGCCCATCTGGATCGGGCAGGCCGAAGCCCTGGCCATAAACTTAGCCCTGGAGGGGGTGGCCCTGGAGCGGCCGCTGACCCATGATCTAATCAAATCGATGTTGGACGGATTGGGAGTCAAATTGGAGAAGGTGATCATCACCGAGCTGCGGCAGGGTACCTACTTCGCTCAGATGTTGCTCAACGCCGACGGCCGGATACTGGCCCTGGATGCCAGGCCTTCGGACTCCATCGCCGTGGCCCTGCGGGCCAAAGCCCCTATTCTGGTGGAGGAGGAGGTGTTGGACTCCCAAGGTCTGCGCGACAGCTCCAAGGGCCAGGACGATCTGGCCGAGAGGCTGCGCCGCCTTCGGCCCGAGGATTTCGGAAAATTTTCCCTATGAGTTATGAAACCAAGCCGGCCGGAATGCATCCTGGCTTCGGCCGGCCCTATTATTGTCCGACATGGCTGTGATCGCTTCCCCAAAGATACATCGGCTCCTGGCCCTGTGGCTCCTCGGAGTCATTCTGGGCTGCGGCGGCCCCCGCTATCTGAAATCGCTGCGGGCCGATGACATCTACCTCACCTGGCTCTCCCAGGCCTCTATCTATGAGGATGAGGATAATCTCGAAGGCGCCATCGCTTCCTATCGCCAGGCGCTGAAGCTTAATCCGCGCTCGGCGCTGATCAACATGCAACTGTCCCATGCCTGCTACCGGGCCGGCCACCAGGCCGCTGCTCAACGTTACGGACAGAAGGCGGTGAATCTGGCCCCGGAGGACGCCGACTGCCGCTTAGTGTTGGGCAACGCCTATATGCAGGCCAAGGACTACGGCCGGGCCATTATCCAGTATCGGCAGGCCTATCGGCTTCTCCCTCAGGATAACATCCTCCATACCCTGGCCGGCCTTTACGAGGCCAAGGGGCTGGCGGATTCCGCGATCGCCGTCTACGAAAGAAGATTGCAGAGTCAGGACAACCACGCCGTCCGGTTTCAACTGGCCTCCCTCCTGGCCAGGTCGGCCCGATGGGCCGAGGCCCGCGACCAGTACCGCCGTTTGCTCCAGGCCGATTCCACCTCGCCCCAGTTGCTGGCCGCTATGGGCAGCCTGCACCGGGTTCTGAATTCGCCTGATTCCGCCCTGTATTACTTCACCCGGGCCGAGGCCAGGCAGCCGGCCAACCTACAGCTCAAGCACTATATCTTCAACCTGCTGTTGGAGAAGAACGATTATCCGGCGGCCATCCTCCAGGCCCAGCAGATCCTGGAGCTGGATCCGGGCGACCAAAAAATCAGGCTGCCGCTGGCCCGCCTCTACCTCCACCTCTCCGACACGGCCCGGGCCCGGGCCCAGCTGGCGGCTGTACTGGAACAGGACAGCACCCAGGCCGAGGCCCTCTACTATCTGGCCCGGATGAAGATAGATCTTAAGGATTTCGCCGCCGCCCGGGCCGGTTTGCAAAAAACCCTCTCCCTAATTCCCAAGCTGCCCGAAGCCTGGTACCTGTTGGGCCTCTGCCATGTCGCCGCCGACCAACCTGATTCCGCGGTCCACGCCTTCCGCAGGTCCCGATATTATGGCAACCGCTCCTCGATCGATTATCAGTCGGCCCAGGCCTATTACGCTCTGGAGCGGCACCGCCAGGCCCTGCCCTATTTTCGTAAGCTCTACCCCCATTATAAAAAATCCGTCGCCTTCCTCTTTCAGTACGGAGCCGTGCTGGAGCGCACCGGTAATTTCGTCGAAGCGGTGGAGATCTTCAGGCGGCTGATAACACTCGACCCCAGCCACGCCTCGGCCCTGAACTATTTAGGCTACATGTTCGCCGAGCGGGGAGAGAATCTAGCCGAGGCCGAATCCCTGATCGCCAAAGCCCTTCAGTCCGAACCTGACAATCCCTATTTTATCGACAGCATGGGCTGGGTATATTACATGACCGGCAGGTTCGAGCAGGCCAGGGCTGAGCTGGAGCGGGCGGTGAGCCTGATGCCCGACGACGCCACCCTGCGGGAACATCTGGGCGACGCCTATATGGCCCTGGATCGAGTTCAGCAGGCGATCGAACAATGGCGTCGGGCTCTGGAATTGGACCCTGGCCGGGAGGCGGCCAGAAAGAAGATCGATGATGCTGGAAATTCGAAATAGCTTTTTATTCTTTTCCCCGTTGCTTCTTCTGTTTTCTTGTTTCGGCTGCGCCCATCGCCCGCCGCCTCCCCTGAATGGCGAACTTTTCTTAGAGAGATCTCATCAACAATTTTTAGACAGCCGATCGCCCTTTCAGGCCAACGGCCGCCTCCGGGTGACGGCCCCAGACCTCTACCAGACTTTGGATCTCTCCCTGTGCTGGGAATCAACGAGGCGCTTCCGGGTGGATATCATCGGCCCCCTGGGGATGCGCTTAGCCTCGGCCGCCCTCACCGACAGCCTCGCCTGGCTCTGGGCCCCGCTGGCCGGCGTCGAATTACGCGGCCGGGCCGACAGGCTCGATTCCCTTTCGTTGGAAAGATTGGGATTGGCCATCCAGGACATGATGGATTTCATCCAGGGCTGGCCGATGCCGCCCCAGGATCGGCCGACGAAGGCCTGGCCTAAGAAAGGGTCGATAGTATACAATTTCTCCCGCAGCGATACTATCATTACCTTGGAGATCGACCGCAACCATGGCATGCCGCAAAGCATCAGGGTTCGGCACGGAGGCAACACTCTATGGGAGGCGAGTTTCGATGAGCAGCAATCGTTCGGACCGGGATTCCGCCCTCGCCGCCTGTTTTTCAGGGCTCCGGCCCTGGAGATCTCCTTGGAATTAGAATTGAATCTGAGCCGACGTCCTCGTCCCTTCCCGGCCGAGACCTGGTCTCCGCCCGAGAAACCTTCCTCGGAATAATTTTTTGCCGCGTTATCCGAATATTATTAGCGGAATGAGATGAACTGTATCCTCATCTACTGCACCTTCCCTTCAAAAGACGAGGCCGCCGAGGTCTCCCGGATCCTGCTGGAAGAACGGCTGGTGGCCGGGGCTAATATGTTCGGGCTGGACTCCATGTTTCGCTGGCAAGGGAAGATCGCGGCACGGGCCGAATCCGGCGTCATCTACCAGGCCGAGCGCCGCTTCTTCAAGCGGATAGAGCGGCGCATCAAACACCTCCATTCCGACTCGGTCCCCCAGATAGTCATGTGGAGAATAAAGGACGGCTATCCGCCATTTCTTAAATGGATAATGGAGGAGACGGTGCGTCCGGTGGAGAAAAAGGAGCGGAGGTTAAGGGTCCGGGCCCAAAAAGAGGCGGCCCGATTTCTCCAGGGAGGATAGGATGAAAAATCGTCAGGTATCGTCTTCGGCCATCTTTCGTGAGGAGCAACGTTTCACCCAGCCCTGGCTGTGGGCCCTGCTTTTGGGCGGGCTGGCCGTCTCCTTAGCCGCGGCCTATCCCCTGATCGTCAAATTCCAGCAGATCGATTGCCCCGTGCCCCTGTCCCTCTGGCTGTCAATAGTGTTTCCTCCGGCCTTGATGCTGTTGATAATAACCTTATTCGCCCTGACCAGACTGGCCACCGAGGTCCGCCCCGAAGGAATAGCCGTCTCTTTCAGACCGCTGCAGTTCCAACCCAAGCTGATACCATTCTCCGAGATCGCCGATTACCAGTCCGTCACCTACCGGCCCATACTGGAGTACGGCGGCTGGGGCATCCGGCGCGGGCGCACCGGCTATGCCTATAATGTTTCGGGAAACAGAGGGCTTTTGCTCACGCTGAAAGGCGGGAAGACCTTCCTCATCGGCTCCCAGCAGCCGGAGCGGCTGAAGGCGGCGATGGACTCGGCCTTTAGAAGCCGGCCGGTTGGATGACATCATAATCAGAACAAGCCATTAATCAACCACCAAGACACGAAGGACACTAAGGAATTCTTCCTTATGGATCTTAATGCTCTTTGCACCTCCGTGGTTCAAATTTCCAATAATTGAACAGATATCTACTATCTTAAACAACCGAGGAGAGACTCCATGGACTGCAAGAAATCCCAGAACCTGGCCGCCTGCAACTGCACCTACGAACCCTGCCCCCGCAAGGGGCTGTGCTGCCAATGTCTGGCCTATCATCGGAACCACGGCGAGCTGCCGGCTTGCTTCTTCTCCGCCGAAGCCGAGGCCACCTACGACCGCAGCATCGCGGCCTTCCTCAGGGACCAGAGACTAAAATAGACACCGATCGACATGGATTTCCCTTACGGCAGAGAAAGAATGTCCTCATAAGAGTTAACTGAAGCCATTATAGGTTATGCCTATGATGTCTGCAACGTCCTTGGGCATGGCTTCCTGGAAAAAGTTCCCTGGCTTTGAAGA
>Ga0272448_1007228_pt1 | contig 11803 bp, 7 predicted proteins | sample YNPCB0191_FD_202220 | JGI IMG/M metagenome (GOLD analysis project Ga0272448, IMG submission 202220) | Hot spring sediment microbial communities from Yellowstone National Park, WY, United States - YNP-CB-019-1 | ecosystem: Environmental > Aquatic > Thermal springs > Hot (42-90C) > Sediment... | reverse complement strand
TCCGCTACCGCGTGGAGAAGGCCCGCGGCCTGGACTATCAGGAGGATCTCTTCGCGCCCGGCTGGTTTCGCACGCACGGCTCCGGGAACTTCCGGATCACGCTGCGGGCCTGGGCGCAAGGGCCCGGCGGCGAAGAGGAGGCTGCCGGGGTCTCACCGTCCGCCGCAGAGGAGGATTCCCACACCCCCGTGGAGCGCCTTTCGGTGAGCGACCGCCTGTTTCAGGCCGCGCGGCAGTTCATGGTCGATCGTCGCAGCGCGAAGGGCGGCTGGTCACGCACGATCCTTGCGGGGTATCCCTGGTTCGGCGACTGGGGGCGTGATGCGTTCATTTCCCTTCCGGGCCTCCTGCTGCTGGACGAGCGGTTCGACGAGGCCCGCGAGGTCTTGTGCACGTTCGCCTCCGCCCAGCGCGACGGTCTGATCCCCAATCGCTTCAGCGACTACGGCGACGGGTGCGATTACAACAGCGTGGACGCCTGCCTCTGGTTCATCCACGCTGCGGTCGCCTATCTGACGGCCAGCCGCGACTTGGCGACGTGGCGCGACGTGCTTCAGCTTGCCTGCGAGCGCGTCGTGGATGCGTTCGTGAATGGGACGCGATTCGACATTCGCATGGGCGCCGACGGGCTGGTCTCGGCGGGCAACCCGACGACGCAACTCACGTGGATGGACGCCAAGTGCGGGGATATGGTATTCACTCCGCGGCACGGGCGGTGCGTGGAGGTCAACGCGCTCTGGTATCATGCCCTGTGCCTGCTTGCCGAGCGGACGTCGGACGGCGGGAAATACGCCAGCCTGGCGCGGCGGGCCAGGCGGAGCTACGCGCGGACGTTCTGGAACGAGGATCGCCACTGTCTCTACGACTGTGTGCGGCCGGGCGAGGCGGACCCGTCCATCCGGCCAAATCAGATCTTCGCGGTCAGCCTGCCGCATTCGCCGTTGGAACCGGCCCAACAGGCGGCCGTGGTGGAGTGCGTGCGGAAACACCTCCTGACCCCGTATGGATTGCGGTCGTTGGCGCCTTCCGATCCGAAGTATCGCGGCTGCTACGAAGGCAGCCCATTGCAGCGTGATGCGGCGTATCATCAGGGCACGGTGTGGGCGTGGCTGATCGGCCCGTACGTCGAGGCGTACCTGCGGGTGCATGGCTTCCGTGCGGAGGCAAAGGCCCATTGCCGCGAGCTTCTCAGGCCCCTTGTGGCCCACCTCGACGAGGCGGGGCTTGGCTCGATCAGCGAAATCTTTGACGGCGACCCGCCTCATCGGCCGAACGGATGCATCGCGCAGGCGTGGAGTGTGGCGGAGCTGCGCCGGGCGCTGACGATGGTGGAGTAGGGAGCGGCCGGCCACGGCCGCCGGGACCGGGAAGCCGGGGGCAGGAACCCCGTCAGTGGGGGACGACGCTTTCGCGTTTTTCGCGGGGGCGTCGCGCCGACCGGTCGTGTCGCCGTTGACCCGTCGGGTATGCGGTTCCTAGAATAGGATGCGGTCAGGGCCGGGGCCGGCTTGCGGGACAGTGCCCCTCGGGCTTTTGTGCAGGCGGCGGCGCCCGGACGATTCTTCGACCCGCCACGCGGGACGGACAGGGTGAACCAAGAGCGACGGACAGATCTCAGCGTTCGATCCGAACGAGCAGTCCTGGTCGGTGTGATCCTGCCGAATTCGCAACCGGATTGGGGAGACCCGCTGGGGGAACTGCGCTCCCTCGCGGAGACGGCCGGTGCGATTACCGTGGATCAGATCATCCAGCGCCGCGAGCGGATCAACCCGGGTTTCTACGTCGGCAGGGGCAAGGTCGACGAGATCCGCCGGCGTGCCGAGGCAAGCGACGCCGATGTCGTGATCTTCGACAATGACCTTTCGCCGGCTCAGATCCGCGAACTGGAAGAGGCGCTCAACTGCAAGGTTCTTGACCGCAGCGAATTGATCCTCGACATCTTTGCGGCAAGGGCCCGCACGCACGAGGCCCGCATTCAGGTCGAGCTCGCGCAGCTCGAGTACACGGCACCGCGCCTCCGCGGCATGTGGACCCACCTCGAACGCATTGCCGGCGCGGGCGGCGCCACGGGCGCCGGGAACGTGGGCGGCATCGGTACGCGCGGCCCGGGCGAGCGTCAGATCGAGATCGACCGGCGGATCGTTTCCCGGCGCATGACGGCCCTGAAACGCGAACTGGCCGCGATTGACCGGCGGCGGGTGCAGACCGTCCGCTCGCGAAGGGAACAGTTCACCGTTTCTCTCGTCGGCTACACCAACGCCGGCAAGAGCACCCTGATGAACGCCCTCACGGATGCCGGTGTGCTCGTGGAGGACAAGCTCTTTGCGACGCTGGACACGAAGACGCGGAAGTGGAATCTCGGCAACGGCCAGGTCGCGCTGCTCAGCGACACGGTCGGCTTCGTCCGCGATCTGCCGCACCACCTGGTCGCTTCGTTCCGCGCAACGCTCGAAGAGACGATCCACGCGGACCTCCTGCTCCATGTGATCGACGCCGCCGCTCCCAACGCGGAAAAACAGGTCAAGGCGGTGATGGCCGTGTTGACGGAGTTGGGGTGCTCCGAGCATCGGATTCTTCCGCTGCTTAACAAGATCGACGCCGCAGAGGATATCGCCCTGGTTCAGACGCTCGAGCGGCAACTGCCCGGGGCCCTGCGGATCTCCGCCCGGAGCGGCCGTGGTCTGGATCAGCTCGTCCAGCGTGTCGGAGAGGTCATGCGGGGCGATGTCCGACGCGTCAGGGTCCGTCTGCCCGCCTCGGACGGCAAAGCGCTGGCGTTCATCGAGCATCATGGGGAGGTGCTCGACCGGCGTTACGAGGACCACAGCGTCGAGCTCGATGTCCGCCTCGGCTCACGCGACCTGCTTTACCTTCAGGAACATTACCGCTCCGCGGTCGTTACGGGGGCGTAATGCCGGTTTGCCCGCCGGAGCGACGGCGGGGGGCACGGCGAGGTCGCGCGGTGCTTGCTGCAGCGGGCCCGTCAATGTTCCCAGGGCGGTTTCTCTGGCAGGTGCGCATCGAATTCGTTGATCCGCTCGCGTTCGTAGTCGGCGGTGAACCGGCCCGAGAAGAAGCGGTCGATCGCCTCCTCGTGGAATCGCTCCCAGCTTGCCTCCTCCCGGCCGGGATTGATCGGATAGAACAGCGCGTTGTTCGCGCGCGCCGCCTTCAGATCTCCCGGGGCATCGCCGATCATAAGCATCCGGTTCGGTGCGTACCGCCCCGCGGCAGCGAGCCGGATGTGCTCGGCCTTCGTGCCGAGTTCCTGGCCGCAGATCATCGCCGCGTAGCGTGCGAGGTCGTGCTCCTGCCACTCGCGCAGGAGCGCCTCGGTCGGCGTCTGGCTGACCACGATCACATCGGCCCGCTCGACGAGCCTCGCCAGCGACTCGCGGACGAAGGGAAACGGCGGCACGTTCTTAACCATGTCCGCGATCGCGGCGTTGACCGCGAGGCTCCATTCCAGGGCGTGCCGCAGCGTCGCATCGCCGGTCTGCTCGATTCGCTTGCGGAGGTTCGCGTTGTCCAGCGGGACGCCGGAGGCGATGAAATCGCGGATGGCCCGGACCTCCGGGATCGTCGCACCGCGGGCCTTCACTTCCGGGCGCTCGCGCAGCAGATCCAGCACCTTCACGAGCGCCGGCCAGCGGTTGACGCCCCGGTCCTTGGAATAGAGATTGACGAACTCCCAGCACTCGCGGGCGTATTTCGAGACCGCCTGCAATCCGAAGAACCGGATGGCGGCGGGGGCGAAGCACTCCTTGTGCTTGAGCTCCATCGTATCGAAGATGCAGCCGTCGGAGTCGATCCCGACGAAGAACGCATGCCGAGGCTGGAAGGTCGAAAACGCGGCGGTTACGTCCGGCACAGGTTTTTTCCCCGCTTACACGCCGCTGAACGCTGAGAAGCCGCCGTCCACCGGCACCGTGATTCCCGTGATGAAACGTGACGCCGGCGAGAGGAGCCACGTCACCGTGCCGTAGAGGTCCTCGGCCTCGCCGAAACGCCCCATCGGCGTGTGGGCGATGATCGATCGGCCGCGCGGCGTCAGATCGCCTGTCTTTTCATCCGTCAACAGGAACCGGTTCTGGTGCGTCAGCAGGAAGCCCGGCGCGATCGCGTTCACGCGGATTCGCGGCGAGTATTCCTGCGCCATGTGCACCGCCAGCCATTCCGTAAAGTTCTTCACGCCCGCCTTGGCGGCGGAGTAGGCGGGGATCCGCGTCAGCGGCCGGAACGCGTTCATGGAGGCCACGTTCAGGATCACGCCCTCGCCGCGATCGGCCATGGCCCGCCCGAAGACCATCGACGGCAATACGGTGCCGAGGATGTTCAGGTCCATCACCTTACGGAATGCCTCGATCGGCAGGTCGAAGAAGCGCTTGTCCGGGCCGGTTGTGGCGGCGGGGTGATTGCCCCCCGCACCGTTGACCAGGCAATCGACCCGGCCCAGCTCCCGAACGCAGGCTTCGCACGCCGCCTGGACGCTCTCGCGATCAAGCACGTTGGTTTCGATGGCGATGGCCTTGCCGCCCGCCTTGCGGATCCGATCGGCCACCGCCGTCGCGGCGTCTTTCGACAGGTCCAGGACGGCCACGGCCATTCCGGACGCTGCCAGGTGCTCGGCCATGCCGCTGCACAACACGCCGCCGCCGCCGGTGACGGCGACGGTCATTCCGCTCACGTCGAACAATGCCCGAGGAGTTGTCTGGTTCATGGGCGGGTATCATACCGGGTTTCGCCCGGACGCCAAGATGTGATATCGGGTCGGTACCGATGCGGGTCTGGAACAGTTCGGGCGTGGGGGTGCCTGACGGATTCCGCCAGTTCGTTCCTGCCCCGCAGGGCCGTTCACCTTGGCGGAGAGTGTGACGACACACCGGTGCGGACTACTTGCGTCATCGATGGGAGTTGTGCGGCTCCGGCCTGGTTGGGGGCGGTGGTTGCGGGGTTTCGCGGATCGCAGCGGGCCCCTGGGAATCCTTCGGGGGCGGGGCCGGCGGTGCGGTGTTCCGGTCCCACAGGCGGACGTCCGTGATGGTCGCCTCCGCGCGGCACTTGTCCGGGGAGCGGTGGTCTCCGGGCAGTGGACTGCCAACGATGCGGGCCGTCGCACCGGGCATCAGGGGACCGCACCACTTCTCGTCGATGGCCATCGGCGTCGCCGCCCACTCGTTGGATGCCGCGATGGGCACATCGTCCTCGTTCAGGACCGTGACACGCATCGACAACAGCGAGACGACCTCCTTCCCGCGATTGCGGATCTCGATCACGGGTCGAATACGCTCCCGGTTGCCCTGGTCCCTGCGGTCGGCACGGCAGGGCACCATCGCGAGGCGCGCCGTCACCTCGAGCTGGTCGCGGTAGTCCGGCGACCGCACGTCGTTGAGCATGTCGGCCAGCGCGGGCGGCAGGGACCGGCGCAGGTCCGGCAGGGCGCGCAGGCCCGCTTCCGTGAGGCCGACCAGCGTATTCGCCTTGCGATCCGCGATGTTCATGCCGTACACGATGATCCCGGCGAGGCTCACGATCAGCACAACGGCCGCCATGCTGACGCCCCACGCCAGCGTTGCCAGAAACGATCGAGGCCGCGAGGGTGCGTTCCCGTACTCGTTGCTCACCATGTCTTTGCTCTCCTGGGCGGCGTTCCACTGCCCGGAACGCCTTCACCAGGGTATTCGCGGGAGCGGACGGATTATTCCGAGGGGCCGGCCGCGTGGCGAGGTTGACGCGTGATTCGCAGGAGGCGATCGTAGCGCGGTTTTCGGTAGGATCGTTTCGCGTGCCGCGCCGCGACGGCTCTGTCGCCTCCGTGGCGGCCCGGGGGGGTTGCTATGCATCGTAATCGTCCTGTGATCGCGGCCCTGGCGCTCGGCGGCGCCGTGTCGGCGGTCCTGGCGACGCCCGTTGCGAAGAAGGTCGCCGTCGAGCCGGGCGGCGGGCGCGAACTCCTCGTTGACGGAAACCTGGAGCGCGTCGAGAATGCTCGGGTTTCGGCCTGGGTGCCCTACGACGCGGGCTACGCCATTACGCGCGACAAGCCCCACGGCGGAAGCATCTGCGTCACCTGCGACAACCCGGCGGGCAACCTGCGGCTCGGCCTCTCGCAGACGCTGACGCTCAACCGGACGGATGCCCGCCCGCTCCTCGTCTCCGGCTGGAGCCGCGCCGAAGGCGTCGCCGGCACGCCAAACCTCGACTACTCGATCTACGTGGACATCCTCTACCAGGACGGCACCGCGCTCTGGGCACAGGTTGCCCTGTTCTCCTGCGGCACGCACGACTGGGAGTATCGCCAGGCGCGGATCCACCCGGACAAGCCCGTCAGGCAGATCACGGTCAACGCCCTGTTCCGCGGCCGAAAGGGCAGGGTGTGGTTCGACGACATCTCGCTGAAGGAAGCGCCGGCGGGCCGGGCGATGGTCGTCTTCGACGGCGTCGCCGTCGAACTCCCGCGAGGCAAACGAGAGGCTGCCGCCGGCAAACCGGAGATCCACGTTCGCGACGTTGCCACCGAAAGCGATTTCTACCGCGTATCCGAAGGCCGTGCCGAAGTGCCCGAGCTGCAACTCGCCGTGGCCGTTGCGGCGGATCGCACGGCAAACGGGTGCCGGCGAACGAAGATCACCGTACGCGACCGCGCGAAGCGCGACCGGGCAATCGTCATCTACTACGTTCTGCCGCTGGGCGCCGTCGGCGGACGCTGGTACGACAACGTCCGTGCTTCCCGCGTGATCGAGCCGACCGGCGTGTATCAGAACGTCTCACGCACGGGCGTCGGCGCGATAGGCGCGACCTCGCGGTACCCGTTCGCGTGCGTCGCCGGAGCGGACCGCGCGCATAACCTGCTCATCCCGGAGCCGCGGGTGTGCCGCCTGACATATGACGCGCGGACGGCTGAGCTGTACGCGGCCTTCGACGTCGCCCTCACGCCGGACAGCAAAACGCCCGGCGAGGCGGCCGTCACCGTCTGCGATGTCGAGACGCCGCCGTCGTGGGGCATGCGCGAAACCGCGAAGCGGTTTTACGAACTGCTCCCGCAGTACTTCGACCCGTCGCGTATCCCGAAGCGGCAGGGCAACTGGATGGCGTTCTCGAAGATCAGCTCGGTGCAGCAGCCCGAGGACTTCGGCTTCGCGGTTCACGAGGGCGACAACGATGTCCGGTGGGACAACGACCACGGCGTCGGCGCGTACGTCTACGTGGAGCCGATGACGTGGTGGATGAGCATGCCGCCGGAGGCGCCGCGGACGTACGAAGGGGCGTTTCAGTGTCTTCAGAAATTTCTGACAGTTCCAAAAACGCCGAACTACGACCGGGCGTGGGCCGTGGACCTCTCGTGTATCTTCGACGAGGACGGCCGGCACCACATGGACATTCTGGACACGCCCTGGTGCAACGGCGCGGTCTTCGGGAACTCGGCCGACCCCGACGTGCCGGAGCGCGACGGGCACCTGAACCTCGCGCATTACAATGTCCGACAGCTCGAGACCGCGCTGAAGGACGCCGAGGCGCAGGGCGGGTTGGCCGGCGTGTACCTCGATTCGCTCGAGGGCTGGGGCACGCTCCGGAACTATCGGCGCGAGCACTTCGGCGCCGCCGACATTCCGCTGACGTTCGATGCCGCGTCGCACCGGCCGGTCATCCTCACCGCCTTCTCCACGCAGGAGTGGACCGAGTTCATCGCGAAGTGGGTGCGAGATCGCGGGAAGCTGCTCATGGCCAACGCGGTCCCGTATCACTTCCCGTTTCTCACGCTGCCGCTGGACCTGATGGGCACGGAGACGAACTGGCAGCGCGAGGGGAAGTTTGATCCGCCCGCCGCCGAGGAGATGTACCTCCGGCGGACGCTCGCGTGGCGCAAGCCGTACATGTTCCTGATGAATACGCACTTCGAGACGTGGACGAACGCGATGACCGAGCGGTACATGCAGATCTGCGTGTTCTACGGCATGTTCCCCGGGTTCTTTTCGGAGAACGCGGCGACGAACGTCTACTTCGCCAACCCGGCGTGGTACAACCGCGACCGCGAGCTGTTCCGCCGGTACATGCCGATCATCCGGCGCGTGGCCGAGGCGGGCTGGGAGCCGATCACGATGGCGCGAAGTGACGCGGACGATGTGTGGGTCGAGCGCTGGGGCGCGAACCCGAAGACGGGTCTGTACTTCACCGTGATGAACGCCACGGACAAACCGCGTCAGGTGGTGGTCACGATTGAAATGGGCGACGCCCGCGGAATGCGCGTCGAGGCGATGCTTGCGCAGAAGGACGCGGGGGCCGCAGCGCAGGTGAGGCTCGACCTTGCCCCGAACGGCGTCGAGGTGTTGCACGCGGTGCCGTAGGCAAGACTGCGGCGCTGCTTGATGGATAACACGTTGACCGTGCCGTTCATGGCCATCTGGTTGTTGGTTGTCGTGGCCTGCCCGGGAACGTTCGTCTGGGCTTTCCTCTATCGGCCCGGGACTCGCCCCCTCGCGGGCGAACTCCTCAACCGCCGGACCAGCCGGTCAGGCGGGCCATCATCCACCAGAACGCCCGGCCCTTCTGGTAGCAGTTCATGCACTGCGAATGGGCGCAGTCCTCACAGGTCGGGCAGGTGTGCGTCGTGCACCACGCCTCGCACCATTCGCACCAGTCGGTGCCGTCGGGATAGTAGTTGCCCGCCGGGTCGTAGCTCTCGATGTCCGCGAAGTCGTAGAGGACCTTGTTGTGCGTCCGGCAGTAGGCGCGGATCTGCTCGTTCCGGAGGTACAGGTTGCCGCTCGGCCCGCTTCCGTCGAGGTGGCCGGTCATGTAGACGAAGGTCACGTTGGGATAGTCAGTTTCCAACTGATTCATCGCGGTGAGGTAGGCGGCGATCCCCGCCTCGGTGTTTTCGCTGACGCCGCCGCACCAGGACCACATGACGAGGTTGATGTTGTTCCCCGGCGTATTGAGTACGTCCCGCGTCGTGGCAACCCAGTCGAGATTGCCTTCGTAGCCGAGGTCCACGTCGGTCTGCTCCTGCAGCGAGAGGGAGCCGGCGCCCGCATTGAACGCGTACCGCGCGTCGGCGGAGTGGATCATCTGCATCCCGGTGACGATCTGGCTGCCGTGCGAGGTGTGCCCATACCAGATCCGATAGGCCGATTGCGCGGCCTGGATCGCCGTGATCGGGACGGCGTCGAAGGCTGCTGCGGCGAGGTGATCCGCGACGATTGCGCCGCGAGTTGTGGTACTGCCGCCGGGGCCGCCGCCGCCCGTGTCGGCGGAACCTGAGCCGCCGCCTCCGCCGCCGGTAGCGGCTCCGTCCTGCTGGCTGGAGCCGGTGCCGCCGGTCGTCGCGTCCTGGGAGCCGGAGCCCGCACCGGCGGTGCCGTCGGTCGTGGTCTGGGCGGCGTCACCGCCTGTGGCTTGGCCGCACATCTGCCCCATGCACAGAGTCATGGCCAGGAAGAACAGTATCAGATACCGCATGGAAGTGCCCTTTCGTAAATGAGAATGAGCCGAATCTGCCGACGCCGCGCCGGCCGGGCCGTGGAAGTGAACGCCCGTGCGGAGACGCGCCAATGAACAACACCCCTTATACCTGCGGGTGTTCCGCGTTTCAAGCCCGCAGTTGGTTGCAGACCGGGACGGGATCGCAGGCACGGTGCCGCGGGCGACGGCGGCTTGATCCTCGTAAGCCGGAACGGAGCGGCCGGGTTCGGCTCGCCCGCGGCCGTGTTACGTTGCGGATGAAGACCGTGCCGGGTAGTATGCGGGGGCGGGTCATGTGAAGCGCGGTCGGTCGTTCGGAAGTGGAGGCGAGCGGTGCCCGGAAGGCCGACGATCGGTCCCGCGCCGGCGGATCCCCGGATGGACGCGATGGCCGGCGGCAACGTGTTGCAGGCGCGCGTGCCGATTCGAGAACACCGGAGAGCTATACACAGATGCGCCTCAAACGAATCCTCGTTTTTGCGGCGATCGTTCTTTGCGCCGTAGGCGTGTACCTTAGCGCTCAGTTGCTGGCGCAGCACCTGCTAGGTCAGCCCGCCGGTGGCTTGGCCGGCATGCTCTGTGGTCCGGAGGGGGGCGGTTGCGACCGGGTGATGAACAGCCGGTGGAGCGCGCTGCCTCCGTATCCGCCCGGTCATAGCGCCCACTCCCGAGGCGACTCGGTGTACGGGAAAGCAAGCGGGAAAGGGGAGTCTCCCCGCGGCATCCATGTTCCGGTGCCGATCCTCGGGCTGCTGTACTTCTCGTTCCTTCTGACGTGGTTTCTCGGCGTCGGCTGTCCCAACCAACGCGGGCGACGATGGCAGGTCGTGCCGTTTCTGGCCGTGCTGGTCGGGAACGTATGCTCGGGGATGTTCATCTACCTTATGGCGCGGGTCATTCGGGCCTGGTGCCCGGAGTGTATGGCCATCCACGCGGTCAACTTTGCGCTGCTGGTTCTCGTTGTGGCGACGTGCCCGCGCCGATGGAAAGCGGCCGGCCGGGGCGCGGAGCAAGGGCCATCGGTGCCCGGGCCGGATACGCCTCCCGTCGTCGCGCATCCGACCGTCCGGCTGGCGCTGGTTACGATCGCCCTGGCCATGAGTCTTTGGCTGATGGGGATCATGGCGGCGGCCGCGACCAGTTCCTACATCCAGGTGAGCAAGCTCAAAGGGGTCGTGGAAGAGGTTTGCGCGCATCCGGACGTTCTGGCGGCTCTCTATGCGGCGCAGCGGCCGGCCGAGATCTCCATCCGCGCGGACGATCCGTGTTCAGGGGCCTCTGGGGAAGCGCCGGCCGTGCTGGTTGTCTTCACGGACCCGACCTGTCCCTCGTGCAAGGAGTTCGAGGAGTTTCTGGCGAAGGACATACAGCCTCTCTTCGGGAGCACGCTGCGCGTGATCCTCAAGTATTATCCGCTTACCGGGGAGTGCAATCGGTATTCGGCCGCCCGGCGTTCGGGCCGTGCGTGCCGGGCGGCATACGCGGCGGAGGCGGCTCGTCTGCAAGGCGGCAGCGAGGCATTCTGGCGCATGCTCGCGGAGATCCGTGCGCACTCCGATGAGCCCGGCGCGATGGATTTCGCGGAGATGGCGACCCGTGCGAAACTCGACGCGAAGCGGCTTGTCGAGGATATGGCCAGGCCCGAGGTTCGGGATCGCGTGACGGCCGACGTCAAGCTGGCGTACCGGTTGGGCGTGGAATCCACGCCGACGATGTTTCTCAACGGCAAGCGCGTGCCGATGGTGGCCCAGATCGATCTGGGGTTCTGGAAGCGGATGGCGGCGGACTTCACGTCGGCCCGAGGGGCCGGTGCCGCCGCCGCGCGTCCGACGTCGCGGCCGACGCCCTGATCCGCGCCGGAGGGCCGATCCTTTGCGTCGGGGATCACCAGGCTCCTTTGTCGGAGCCGGCTTCGGCCGCGCCCCGGCGTCCTTCGCTCTTGGCATCCTCGCGGCCGGGCCACAAACTCGGGTCCGGCGCCGCCACTCTACCGGCAGCGGGGGGAAACGCCAGTTCCGAGGAGCCGACAGGGCGGGCGGACGCGACCGCGTCTGCGCGGCCGGCGAACCCCGGGCTTGGCAGTCGGAACGCGGGCGCGCGGATGTGACGTTCCTTACAACTCGGGCCGAAGGCGGCGCCATTTCCGACCCTGGTACCAGTTGAAGACTACGGGGATGAGGAGGTCGATCACCTCGTCGGCGATCAGCAGGCCGCCTAACCCAACTTTCGCACGGCGAGGAAAATCGCGGGTGAAAATCGGCGTTTGCGGGGGCGTGCGTGGGGTTTTCGATGCGAAAACGGGTGTAGTGCCGACCTACCCTCTTGAAATCGCCCCCTCGGA
>Ga0272448_1007227_pt1 | contig 11808 bp, 6 predicted proteins | sample YNPCB0191_FD_202220 | JGI IMG/M metagenome (GOLD analysis project Ga0272448, IMG submission 202220) | Hot spring sediment microbial communities from Yellowstone National Park, WY, United States - YNP-CB-019-1 | ecosystem: Environmental > Aquatic > Thermal springs > Hot (42-90C) > Sediment... | reverse complement strand
CCGCCGCGCAAAAAAGCGGCATGAGACGGGCTCCTGAGCGGCATGGGACCAGGACTGCGGGGAATGCCGGTGAAACCGGCACATCTCAGGCGGCAGACACCGATAAGGCGAAGGAAGCTGAAAGGCTTTATGACCAGGGATTTCAAGCGTATATGAGCTGGAAACTCGACGACGCCCTGAAGCTTTTCGACCGGGCCATAAAAACCGACCCGGGCTGCTACAAGGCATATGACGGCAAGGGGATAGCGCTTTGCTTCAAAGGCAGATACGATGAAGGGATGGAGCTTATTGACAGGGCGCTTCAAATGAAGCCTGACTTTACATATGCAAATTTTAACAAGGCTCTTGCTTATAAGCTCCGGAAAGACTATAAGCACGCGCTGGAATGGTTCGACAGGGCGCTTTCGTATGATCCGAAGGATACGTGGAGCTATTTTGGCATAGCTTGTATTTATGCCGAATGGAAGGATGCGGATAAGGCGGTGGAATATCTGAAAAAAGCGATAGAGACCGATCCGGGAGTGAAAGAAGTCGCCAGGAGGGAAAAGGACCTTGACCCTGTCCGAAACGACCCGAGGTTTACGGAACTGGTAAAATAAAAAGTCACAGAACACATGAGTTCCGCAATCCTTCAGCGCAAAGCGGGGGGCCTGCCGAAACCGCAGAAGTCGGAAAGTACATCCACAAGCACGCAGCACAGGCAAGAAAAAAGGGTTCCAGAAAACCTTGAAACCCTGGAGCTGGTGGACGGAATCGAACCCCCGACCTAGTGATTACAAGTCACTTGCTCTACCTGCTGAGCTACACCAGCATATAATCTCCGACAGCAAAAAATATTATAACACCGGAAGCGCTGAAAAGTCAATTGGAAAAATTGATATTTGTGTTTAAGCGTTATACTATCCGTCCCACACAATTTTTCTGTAATGCCCGGGATCGGTATCGCCCTCGGTGCTGAAAAGCAGAACCCTGGAATCCGCGTCAAGCTTCAAATCTTTCCTGTATGTTTCATACCTGCTGTCTTCCATTAAAACGCTAAGAAAGCCGAGAGCAGATGCGCCTGACTCGCCGGAGATGATCCTTTCATCCCCCTTCAGCGGGTTCCCGAGTATTCGCATGCCCCTTGCGGCGATATCGTCCGTGATTGACACAAACGCCTCACAGCAACTGCGAAGCAGCTTCCATGCAATCGGGTCGGGCACGCCGCACGCGAGACCCGCCATGATTGTGTTCATTTCGCCGGCGACGGATTTCGGGGACTCTTCGCCCGCTTCTGCGGATTTGTAAAAGCAGTCGGCCTTGTCGGGCTCAAGCACTATAATGACGGGCTTTTCCTTGTATTTGTAAACAGAGGACATATAGCCGGCAACCGCAGCCGCCATAGACCCTATTCCTGCCTGGAGCACTATATGGGTAGGCTTTCCGGCTGAGAACGAGGCAAGCTGTTCCGCAGCTTCATCCGCCATAGTCAAATACCCCTGCATTACGTAAACCGGGGTTTCCTCACAGCCTTTGCACACAGTGTCCTGGACCATCTCCCAACCGTTCTGGGCCGCAAGCTCCGCGACCATTTTCACTGTATTGTCAAAGTTGAATTCAGTAAGATATGCCTCTCCGCCTGCATTCCGGATATTTTGCACCCTGGCCGGCGATGAGCCCTTGGGCAGGTATACTTTTGACCTGCATCCGAGGCAATTGGCGGCCCATGCAACCCCTCTGCCGTGGTTCCCGTCGGTGGCGGTCGCAAAAACGGTACTGTCAAGACCCTTGCTCCCGGCTTGCTCCTTCAGGCGTATGAAATCCGTGTCTTCAAGGTCAATTTGGAGTTTTGACGCAAGGGATCGGGCAACCGCATAGGTACCGCCAAGAGCCTTAAATGCATTAAGTCCGAACCTGTAGGATTCATCCTTTATGTATATCCCGGCCAGACCAAATCTGTCCGCCAGGCGGTTGAGGCTTACAAGCGGCGTCCGGCTGTAACCGGGAATGCCCGAGTGGAATTTTCTTATCTTCCGGGAGATGGAGATATCAAATAATTTTATTGAACTGTCCGGTATGGAATCACTTGCCAGCGGGTTTTTAATACATTTGATTTCCGGCATATCTTACCACCTCGTCGATTAATGCATGATCCGAGAACCTGCTTTAAACATTATTTATAATACCTTAAAACATGGTTAAACACAATGGTTTTACAAAATAGCCGGACAGGGCCGAAATAATATATTGGCTATTGCCTTCAGCCCGATTTACATCCCAATAATATTAAAGAAACAAGGGCCTGCAAATCCGCAAACCCTTGTTTCTTCCCTGGTCGGGGTGACAGGATTTGAACCTGCGACCCCATGGTCCCAAACCACGTGCGCTTCCAGCTGCGCTACACCCCGCCATTTCTTGGGGACATTCACCTTCCCTTATTGCGACGCAAATAATTCTACTATAAAAACGCCTATAATTCAAGTCAATTTATTGGTTATTTTTTCCGATTTCCCAAAGAACTTTTTGACCCCTGAACAGTTACGCCGGCATATAAAGGTATGTACAATTCTCATCAGGAGCCCTTTTGCCAGAGCCTTCTTTTTGTAACAGAATGTTAACTTGATACCAGAAAATATATGTTTTATAATATATTAAAGGATTGTGCGCCTGCTGCTGTTTCCGGGGCCGTACAGTCTTTAATTTAACAGGGTGGAAATATTATGTAAACTACAATGGGTCCGTCGAGACGCCGCAGAAGCGCTCGGCAATGAACGGCTGGCGTGAAACGGACAAATGAATAAAAGCGTCCTTTCGGGCGCGGGCCGCGGGAAGGCGGATCGACCTTCCCGTCACGGCTTATGGCGCCCGAAAGCCGGAGGGAATCATGACATACATAAGAAAAAGCCTTGCTGTAACGCTTATTGCCGTACATGTCCTGCTTTTTACGTTCAATACGGCTTCGGCCGATACGGGGACGATTTACCAGTCGACGGTGCTGAAGCAGACAATCACGTCAGGGGCGACCCTTGAGAATATAGCCAGGTTTACCGACGACGGGTGGCTTAACATAAACGTACTGAGGGTTGACCTCTCAAACCCGTATATAAAGGTTGACACCATGTCGAATACCGATTCAATGAAATCCCTTACTTCCGCCAAAGCCCTTGCCGAATCGAGGGGGGCGGTAGCCGCAATCAACGCCGGCTTCTTCAACTGGCTTAAGGAAGGCGGGGGCTATCCCGACGGGCCGGTTGTCGAATCGGGTAAAATAATCAGCGCATCGGGGGAATATAACAGGTACGGGGATACGATGGCCACATTTTCCCTTAGCAACCTCAATGAGGCAATGTATAATTATTGGAAAACAAATATTGCACTTAAGGCGCCAAACGGAAACACTATCGAAATTGCACAGTACAACAAGGCAAGCGCCGACTATACCGATTTCACGATACTCGACAGGCGATGGGGGCGGTATTCGCCGGGTGTTTCGGACAGCCTGCCTGATATCGTGGAGATGGTTGTCACAAACGGAAAGGTGGCCGAAATAAGACAGGCGCAGCCTGCGGTCGGCATACCGCAGAACGGTTACGTAGTGGTGACAAGGCAGGCGGGCGGGCAGACTTTACGGAACAGTTTCAATACAGGGGACAGTGTTTCGATGGACATATCCACCACACCCGATTGGAGCAAGCTCAAAATGGCCGTGAGCGGAAGCGCCATACTGGTGAAGGACGGGCAGATCCCCGCCGCATTTTCGTTCAACATAAACGGGAGGCATCCACGCACCGCGGTAGGGAGCTCCAAAGACGGAAAGCAGCTTTTGCTGGTCACGGCTGACGGCAGGCAGCAGAAAAGCATCGGAATGACACAGACCGAAATGGCGCAGCTGATGCTTGACCTCGGCGCATATAATGCGCTTAACCTCGACGGGGGCGGGTCGACTACAATGGCAGCCAGGAAGCCCGGAACCGATGCTCTCGGCATTGTCAACAGCCCGTCGGACGGGTTCCCGAGAGGCGTTGCCACCGCCATCGGCATTTTTTCGATTGCGCCTCCTTCGGAGCTCGACGGTTTGATTATCGATACGGTTGACGCCAATGTTTTTACAAATACATCCAGGAAATTCACTGTAAGGGGATATGACAGATATTTCAATCCTGTTGAGATAGACCAGAACGCTGTTTCATGGAGTGTTTCCGGTGTACAGGGCGCCTTCAGGGGCGGTACGCTGTATCCGAAATCGGTGGGAGACGGCAAGGTGTGCGCGAAGCTGGGAAATATTACGGCTGAGCTTGATATAAGCGTTTTAAGCTCGCCGGCCCAGCTCTTTTTGAGCGATAAATCCATACAGCTACCATTGAACAGTTCGGAAACACTTACTGTGAGCGGGAAGAATAAAAACGGCTACCATGCCTATATTGACCCGGCTGACGTAAAATGGTCGGTAAAGGGAGGAGTCGGCACATTCAGCGGCAATGTTTTCACGGCATCCGCCCAGGGCACCGGATATATAGACGCTTCGGTCGGGGGTACCCACGCGTACTGCGCGGTTTCGGTGGCAACCGACAGGGAGGTCCTGAAGGACGGTTTTGAAAAGGATAACGGGTCCTTTCTCGCGTATCCCGCTTCATTGACCGGCAATTACCTCTTGAGCGGCGAGCAGAAACATTCGGGTAAAACGTCCGGGAAACTGATTTACGATTTCACGAACACAGAGGGCACGCGGGCGGCATACATGGTATATTACAACGGCGGGCTGGCGCTGGATGCGAATACCAAAAAGCTCGGACTGTGGGTATACAATAGTCATGCCAATTCCAACTGGCTTAGGGCGGAAGTATATGACGCAAACAATAAAAAGTATATTGTGGAGTTCGCCAGAAACCTGGACTGGACAGGGTGGAAGCACGTTGAAGCAACGCTTCAGGGTATCGATGCGCCAAAGCTTCTGGGGAGGATATACCTTGTGCAGACATCTCCGGTATCCGATACAGGAGCGGTATACCTGGATGATCTGACTGCCACAGTTTCTTCGTATCCTTCCGTGGATATGAGCAAGCTCCCGAAAGATACGGCGCCTGCAGATGAAGCATACAAGTCGGTCAAGTACGCTAAAACCAGCGATTCCTTCAGGTTTGCCGTATTCGGGCAGTCACGCGAGCCCAACGGCGAGCTCGGAAAGCAAATACTGGCGAAGCTTGCCGATAAAACCAACAGCTTTCTGGAAGCCTGCGCCCTGGTGGGGCCCAACCGGCACGATACCGTCAAACTCTTGAAGAAACCTTATATTTCGACGGATTCGGGCTACAAATCATTTGACATCAAAAGCGGCAGATTCATACAGCTGGATACGAGTTCGGGCGGCCTGAGGACAAGCCAGGCAGGACAGTGGCAGTGGCTTTTGCAGCAGCTTGACACGGCTAAGGGAAAAGATATTTTCGTATTCCTTGCTTCGTCGCCGGATAACTTCAGCGACAGCCTTGAAGCGAAGCTTTTGCAGGATATGCTGACAGCTTACAGGCAGAAGACGGGAAGGGAGGTATGGGTGTTTTATAAGGGGGCCGGCAACGCAAGTTATATGGAAAGAGGCGTAAAATATATTAGTACGGCGGGATATGATGTGCCGGGACTGAGCTCCAAGACAACCGACGCGGCAAAATATGTCCTGGTGACCGTAAAAGGCGGGGCAATAACATTTGAGTTCAAACCTGTAATCTAATACCGCGACATTACTCCGGAAGGCCGGTTTCTCAATACCTCAAAACCGGCCTTTTTTCGATATTTTGCGGCGATGCGCGCAACAATGTTTCGACAAGCGATGAAACATTGTTGCCTTGCGTTTATCAGCATAAGCCTCCAGGCAGAGCACAATACCGGCGATATTTGCGGCCGAAGACACATACATCCGCGACGCTAAATCAGTGCGGTGCTGAAATACCTTTCCGCTCTGTCCGCAAGTATTGTGGCTATCACCTTGTCCTTGCCGTACTTTTGGCCCATACGCCGTGAGGCCCAGACATTCGCCCCGGAAGATGTGCCGACAAGTGCGCCATGGACGCGGGCAAGATTCCTTGCGGTCTCAACGGCGTCATCGTCCGTCACTTCCACCACCTCGTCGACCAGTGAGGTATCCAGCACGGGAGGTATAAACCCGTCGCCGATCCCCTGGATTTTATGCAGGCCGGGCTCATGACCCAACAGCGCGGAAACGTTTTTTGGCTCGACCGCAACTATTTTACAGCCGGGTTTCATTTCCTTGAGGAATCTTCCCACTCCGCAAAGGGTTCCGCCACTTCCGAGGCCCGATACGAAAATATCTACTTTCCCATCGAGCTGCCGCCATATCTCCGGACCCGTAGAGAGGTAATGAATTTTCGGGTTGTCCGCGTTTTCGAACTGCTGGGGGACAAAAATACAGGCGTTTTCCGATGATTGCCTCCGAACCTCCTCCACGGCTCCGCCGATGCTTTTATCGGCCGGAGTTAAAAGCAGCTCGGCCCCGAATGCCCTGATTATCTTTTTTCTTTCCTCGCTCATGTTTTCCGGCATCACGATCACCACCCTGTAACCCTTCTGGACGCCGACGAGCGCGAGACCTATTCCGGTATTGCCTGAAGTCGGTTCCATGATGGTCATGCCAGGCTTCAAAACGCCGCGTCTTTCCGCTTCTTCTATCATGTACCTGGCAATGCGGTCTTTGATGCTTCCCCCGGGGTTAAGAAACTCAACTTTAGCGTAAATACTCATTCCCGTCAGTTTTTTCAGGCTGAGCATCGGCGTATTGCCTATAAGATCAAGGATATTTTCCGTTATCATCGCCGGACGACTCCTTTGCAAAGTATAAACGATGATAATTATACCAGATAATCTACTTCTTTACCAGTTTTCCCCCGCTGTAAAGTTTTCTGAATTCGGAAAGGATGTCCTCGATTTTTTTGATCTCGTCCGCGTTGAGCTTTTTCTCGAGAATGCTCCTGATTTCGCGCATTTCCTCATAGGTGACGCCGTCCGCGGCTATGGCAAGAATTCTGTCCGTGTCCGCCCTGCCGAGCCTTGCCGCGATTGAGAGGAATAACAGCTTGTCTCGCGTGCCTGCATGCTCAAGGGCATTTACCTCATTAAAAGTCATATAGTATTTATCCGGGTCTGTGTCCCCATTCGAAGTATTGCCGGCTTTACCGGGAGACATATCCGTACCGCCGGCATTGCCGCCGGGGCAGTCCTGCGCTCCGGGGCGTCCTGACGGGCCGCCGGGAGCATTCTGGTCCACCCCGGACGAAGGCGGCGTTTTGCCGCCTGAGCCGGGTAGCGGCAAAACATATGACCTCAGCCTCTCCGCGATGGGTTTGAGAGGGCCGGTGCCAGGAAGGAGGGGAAAAGCAAAATATGCCGCCAGTATAACGGCAGCAATTGATACAGCTGCAACCATCAGTTTATAAAGCCTCATCCGCCGCAAACCTGCCTTGGGATAAAATCCGTTCTGCCAAAATAATACCTGCAGGCAAACCTACAGGTTATTATTTACAGATCAAGGAATATTATTCTTTACCGGGAAACCGAATACTGCTTTGCCGATCTGGAAAGCGATATCTTTCGGGGCAATTTCTGATAGCGCCGGGGAGTGTGCTTTCCATCGGCAAATTAACAAAGCAGTACCAATTTACCGGCCCCTGCCTAACTCTTGAGGTTTTTCACAGTCTTATGCAGGTACTTCGTGAATTCATCCCTCAGATCATCCCTTCTAAGTGCGAATTCTACCGTTGCCTGGAGGAAGCCGATCCTGTTTCCCACATCATACCTCTGGCCTATGAAATCATATGCGTATATATCCTCGTATGCAATAAGGTTTTTAAGCGCGTCCGTAAGCTGTATCTCGCCGCCCTTCCCGGGCGGGGTACGCTCGATCTGCCCGAATATGCCGGGAGTTATGATATACCTTCCCAAAATACCTATATTTGAAGGCGCTCTTTCCCTTTCGGGCTTCTCTATCATGTCCCTGACCCTGAATACCCTTTCTGCGACCTGATCGCAACTGACGATGCCGTATTTCGATACATCCTCTTCAGGCACATGCTGCACCCCGATTATGGTGGTTTCGTATTTTTCGTAAACCTCCGTAAGCTGTTTTATGCAAGGGGTCCGGGAATAGACTATGTCATCGGCAAGCAGCACGGCAAACGGTTCGTTGTCTATAAAAGACCTGGCGCAGTATATCGCATGCCCCAGTCCTTTCGGCTCCTTCTGCCTGATATAATGTATGTCCACAAGGTTTGAAATGTCCTGCACGACGCTCAGGAGCTCCTGCTGGCCCTTTTTTTTCAGCTCTTCTTCGAGCTCGTATGATTTGTCGAAATGGTCCTCTATTGCCGCCTTGTTTCTTCCGGTCACGATAATGATGTCTTCAATGCCGGATTCGATGGCTTCTTCGACAATATACTGGATTGTCGGCTTGTCTACAATCGGAAGCATCTCCTTGGGCTGTGCTTTTGTTGCGGGAAGAAAACGTGTACCACGTCCTGCGGCAGGTATTATAGCTTTTCTGACTTTCAAGCCTGTACACCTCTTTTCATGGAAATGAAAGCTGCTTCTCTATTTTATCAAAAAGCGGATAAGGCTTACAACTCGAATTTTAAAGGCCTCATATTTCCCGTTTTATGAAGGTTAAAGTCTTTTATTGCAATATCGAACAATCTTTTGTGTTATCCGGAATAATAAAGCTGTTTTATCATATCATAAGCTAAGCAAGGAGCCGTCGAATAGCTTTTTACGTGGTATGCATGATTGATTGGCATTCTGCTGCATCAACTCATTTCGCTAAGCCTCGATGCAATCAGCGGCATCTCGCCTTGCATCTCGTATGACCAGATGTCCAGGGTAAGGGGACACACCCGCTGAGTCACGGGTATTCCTTACCGGGAGGGAGTGTCCCCGTTAGCGCATCCTGGCTTCAGACGGCCTTTTCAGCGGCATCCGGCCGCTGAATCATACTCGGTTGCCGCGGCTTCGACGGCTGATTTTGCAACCCGGCTTCAAGCTGCATTCGTTGATTGGCGGCAGAATCAGTTAATGCAGCGGAATCATGATTAAATTTTGGAAGGATGTGGTCTATGTGGAAAAGGAAAAGAAGACGATCGTAACCGAACTGAACGAATCGGACAGGAAGGTTCTTGACAAGTACGCAAGATCCTATACGAATTTTATCGAGAGCAATACCGCAAAGAATGATGCCCTTGAAGATTTGAGATTCAAGGACAAGGAATAGATGGTTCTATTCACAATTTCTTCACAATTTGTTACACAATTTTAACATTCATTCATTGAAAATTATGGTACAATAAAATTGCCACAGACAATAGTACTAATTTTTTCATTTTGTTCCTCCTTTTAATATAGACGTTTTAGTTGAGTTTAGTTGATTTAAAGAATAGGCGCCCAGATAAACGGAATTATTGATAAGTATTATACCGGGGTGCTTTTTTTCTGCCCGTTTTTCTATAAATTTCAAACACCTATGTCTTGATATATCGGGCGTTATTGAGTATAATTAGTAAGGCAGCTTTGTTGTGTTAACCAAGCGGAAAATTGGTCGTGCTAGACGGGGAGGTAGCGGTGCCCTGAACCTGCAATCCGCTGTAGCGGGGTTGAAGTCCTATCCCAGGCTTCTTCCCTGTAGGGTCTGCCCCATGCAAGTGGCGATGATGACCGGGTCTTGCGCAACGGAAACCTGTGAACCCCGTCAGGTCCGGGAGGAAGCAGCGGTAAGCGGCTATTTTCGTGTGCCGCAGGGTTGCCTGGTTAGAGTTAACTGCCCGGGTTACGCCTGTAGGGATAAGTCAAAGATAGGTGCACGGCCATTAATATTTACAAAAGATGAGTGTTGGAGTGCAAAAATGTACAGGACAGCATTGAGAACGCGGATCAATGTGCTTTTTATCACCGCTATTACGGTTCCTGTCTTGATGGTTTTTTTCAAGCTCGTTTATATCGCCGGTTCCAATAAATCGGCAGGCGGCGGGACGACGCTTGTACTGGTATACGTCGGCATGTTCAAATTTGAGCTGCTTGCGCTCGTCTTGCTGACACTGCTGCTTGGTTTCATGTGTATCTATGTCAACAGGGCAGTTCTTACCCCGCTTTACATACTTAAGGAGAGTATCAGTGAAATAAGGGAAGGCTCCGTTCCGGCAAGGCTCCACGAACTCGAAAAAACAGAGTTCGGCGAAATAGCCGATGCGTTTAAAGAACTCGCGGACAGCCTTGAGGGCAAATGCAATCAGCTCGAGGGCATTTCAATGGAACTCGCCGAAAAGGAGATGAAGCTTAAGGAAGCCAATATCAAGCTTGACGCTCTCTGCGGGCAGGTACAGGTAATTATGGAGGAGCTCAGGGAAGCGGAGGATAAATACCGCCTTCTCGAGTCGAAAGTGCCTGAGATAGCCTGCATACTGGACAACTTCGGCACAATATGCGTGGTGAATTACATATGCGCGGACATGCTTGGATACGACAGGTCGGATATCATCGGCCTCAGCATCATGAGCATTGTGGATTTAAAGGCTACCCCCATTACGGTGGAAGGTATCATAGCCGACCTCCGGGGAAAGGATTCCCTTGACGTGAACCTCCTTTTATACGGCAAGGACGGCCAAAGGATAAGCTCCGAAGCCAATTTTTCGAGATATGTGTCCAACGGAATGGACGCCGGATTGCAGGTTATCATACGGAGTGCCTTCCAAAGGCCGGATTCGGGTGAAAAGCGCGGGAGGATGAACAGGAGCCTTTCGGCTTTTTATTCGTTAAGCAGGTCGCTGACCGATACGCATGACCTTGAGGCTATTTCGAGGCTCATTGTGGACGAAATCGCTAAAAAGCTTGATTTCCCGGTCTGCATACTCGCGCTTGCGGATAGGGGAGGAACCAACCTGCGTGTCAAGGCGTATTCGGGCAGATATTTCGACGCCGACGGAGAAAATTCCTTAAGGTCATCACACAGCTTCCTGAATATGGAGTTTGCCGAAAGGTCGATCATCAGCAGCGAAAAACTCAATGAAAAAACCATATACGACCATTGGCTTATAAGCAGGGTAAACAAAGGCAGATCTGAGAACGAATGCATAAAGGAACTTCTCTATGTGCCTGTCGGCGTTAAGAATAGAAAGCTGGGAGTACTTGTCATAGGATTTGTAAGCAAGATCATGCAGGGAGACGTAAATCTCGTGCGCTCCATTGCAAACAGCGCCGCCGTCGCTATTGACAATGCGATTATGTACGGGGCGTGCAGGAATTATTTCGTTAAAACCGTGGACACGCTCATCGCTGCGATAGAGGCCAAGGACAGGTATACGAAAGGGCATTCGCAGAGGGTATCCAGGTATACGGTGCGGGTTGCGGAAAAACTCAAACTCCCGAAGGAACAGATCGACGACATCAGAATAGCGGGTATACTGCATGATGTGGGCAAAATCGGGATAAACGACAACATACTTTTAAAACCGGGCAAGCTTACGCGGTCCGAGTATGAGGAAATAAAACGCCATCCGTCGATAAGCAGCAGGATATTGAACCATATCGGCTTTTCAGACACGGCGATGAAGGCGATCGCATACCACCATGAAAGGTACGATGGAAAGGGTTATCCGTTCGGACTGGCGGGCAGGAATATCGCTCTTGAAGCCCAGATCATCGCAGTTGCCGACGCATATGACGCAATGACCTCAAACAGGCCTTACAGGAGCGCAATGAGCACCGAGGAGGCTCTGAAGGAACTGATCTGCAACAAACGGACGCAGTTCAACCCCGATGTGGTCGATGCGCTTATAGAGATAA
>Ga0272448_1007223_pt1 | contig 11812 bp, 9 predicted proteins | sample YNPCB0191_FD_202220 | JGI IMG/M metagenome (GOLD analysis project Ga0272448, IMG submission 202220) | Hot spring sediment microbial communities from Yellowstone National Park, WY, United States - YNP-CB-019-1 | ecosystem: Environmental > Aquatic > Thermal springs > Hot (42-90C) > Sediment... | reverse complement strand
GTGCCCCCGGACCGTTGGATGGACCAATCCCAATGGCGACCAAGTGCGCACGATGGTGGTTCCCCCGGCGCGCCGGATCCCCAGCCCACCGAGAACCCGACCGTGATCGTGAACGAAGTCCTCTCGAGCCCCATCGCGCCGGACGACGACGCAATCGAATTGTGGAACCCAAACCCAACAGCCGTCGATTTGGGTTACTGGTATCTCACTGATGATCCCGACACGCCACGCAAATTCATGATCCCGCCCGGCACGCGCATTCCCGGAGGCGGCTTCATCGTTTTCCACCGTGCCGGGTCCTTTGGTGTTCCGGATACATTGAATGCCCTGAACCTGACCAACCATGCCTTCGGCCTGAGCGCAGACGGTGAATCAGCCTTCCTGTTTTCCGGCGATGCGCAGGGGCATCTCACGGGTTACTTCGACGGATTCGAGTTTGGCCCCGCAGCACCGGGCGTAACCTTTGGCCGCCACACCAACAGCATCGGGCAGGTTATGACCGTGCCGCTGAGTCACAACACACTTGGCAGCTCCAACGCCCCGCCACGGATTGGCCCGGTGATCATCAGCGAAATCATGTGCGCACCGCCTGACCTCGTAATCGGCGGGCTTGCCTCGCCGAATGCACGCGATGAGTTCATCGAATTGCAGAACATCAGCTCGGAAGCTGTGCCGCTCCATGACCCTGACAATCCCGCCAACACGTGGAGCATCGACGGCGGCGTGAACTTCACCTTCCCGCCGGGAATCTTGATGCCGCCGCATTCATTCCTGTTGGTCGTGAGTTTCAGCCCGGAAGCTGAGCCGGATGCACTGGCAGCATTTCGGACGGCGTATGGTCTGACTAACAACGTGCCCATCTATGGCCCATTCAGCGGGCGTCTAAACAACACCGGTGAAGGCCTCGAACTAAATCAGCCCGGCGCACCAAACCCGAACACACGGATCGCACCTTTGATTCTCATCGACAGGGTCAAGTACGACACGGCCGTCCCATGGCCCGATGGCGCCAATCGCACAGGCGCAAGTTTACAGAGAACATACCCGAACACTTTCGGAAATGATCCTGCGAATTGGATGGCTGCATGGCCAACACCAGGGCGGTCGCTTGTGCCCAGCCTGATGATTCGCGTGCAAACCCCAATGCTCCTCCTCGAGTGGGAGGATTCACCATTCAATTGGGTGCTCGAAGAAGCTGCCGAACTCGCGACACCAATCGAATGGCGCGCGTCGAGTGCGCTGCCTGTTTTCAACGAGGGATGGTGGCATGCTCTCGTGCCCCGGTCCGCTGCGACAACGTACTTCCGGCTGAAGAGGCCATAGGCCGCGTGTTTCTCAGCGCGGCGCAGTCGCAACCGAATGCTCGAGGCGTAAAAACAGCGCTGGTTGCAGGAATGCCGCTTTGCCGCGCCGCACTGAACACCGCGACTTCTTCGCCATCGGGGCAGATGAAGTTGGAATCAGCAGCCGAACAGTTCGGAAGAAGAAATCTCGAAGAATCCGCCAATTCTTTAAACTGCTGCGCAGATTTACCAGTATGGTAACATGCTGCACGCGATTATGAAACTGAGCGTTTTTTTCATTGCCATGGCGTTTGTGGCGCCGTGGTTCGACATCACAAGTCACAGCGCAGAGACCGTGAGTCATCGGAAGCTGACCTTGACTGAATACCGCAACAGGATGAAAGCGGGTTGGATCGGCCAGATTGTTGGCGTTTCATGGGGCGGTCCTACAGAGTTCAAGTGGCAGGACAAGATCATCCCCGAAGACAAAATGCCGGTGTGGAAACCGCAGATGATCAACGACGCTTTTGGCCAGGACGATCTCTACGTCGAGATGACCTTTCTGAGGACGCTCGAACAATACGGGTTGGACGTGTCAATCCGGCAAGCCGGCATCGACTTCGCAAACACCCGCTATCCGCTCTGGTGCGCGAACAATGCCGGGCGCACAAACCTTCGCAAGGGCATCGCGCCACCCGACTCGAGCCATCCCAAGTTCAACAGGTGCCCCAACGACATTGACTACCAGATCGAGGCGGATTACTCGGGGCTGATCGCGCCCGGCATCCCACAAGCCGCTGTTGATCTCGGCGAGAAATTTGGTCGTTTGATGAATTACGGCGATGGCATGTACGCAGGCCAGTTCGTCGGTGCAATGTACGCCGCCGCGTTCTTCGAAAACCAGCCGGCAAAAATAGTCGAGACGGCGCTTGCGGCAATTCCCGCTGAATGCCAGTACGCCGAAATGGTCCGGGACGTTCTCGCGTGGTACAAGGCTGCGCCTAATGACTGGCAAAAGGGATGGGAAAAATGCCAGGAGAAATACCGGCGAAACCCGGAATACCAAAAGGCGTCCAACGGCGGTATCGATTGCAAGATCAATGGCGCTTACGTGTTGCTTGGGTTGTTGTACGGCAAGGGCGATCCGGATCAGACGATCCTGATTTCCTGCCGAAGCGGTATGGATTCGGACTGCAATCCATCCACCGCAGCAGGCGTTCTTTTCACAGCGATTGGGTTTGCCGAATTGCCGGAGCGTTTCAGAACAGGGCTGGATCAGGACCGCAAGTTCAGTCACACCGAATACAACTTCCCCGGCTTGATCACAGTGTGCGAGAAGCTCGCGCGACAGATTGTGACGCGCTACGGCGGACATATCGAACAATTGCCGGGAGGCGAAGAAGTGTTTGTCATACCGGTGCAATCTCCCAAGCCGAGTCCTTTGGAATTGAGCTGGGCGCCCGGGCCGATCGCAGACAGCCGGTTCACGCCGGAGGAAATGGCCAGGATAACCGTCGGCAATACGCCCGAAAAAGTCAAAGACGCTCTGGCGAAGTTCGCTCCCGGCTGGCAAATCGAGAATTGCGGGCCTGACATGGATCCGGGCCTTCGGGAAGAATGGCAGGGGCGCAAGAACGTCTTTGTTTCACATCCGCTTGATCCACAGACCGGCTGTGTGCTGAGCCGGACGATCAATGTGCCCGGCGGCCAAACAACCCAGCTCAGATTGATTGTCGGCCACGATCCACAGGGCGACTTTGATCTGATCGTTCGCGTGGCAGGCGAAGAACGATTGCGCACACCGGTCAGCGCCCGGACCGCAACGGACGGTCATTGGCTTCCGGTGACGGTGGACCTGACACCTTTTGCCGGGAAGACAGTGAAGGTCGAGCTTGTAAATGAGCCGACGGGTTGGGCTTACGAAGCCGCCTATTGGGCTGAAATCGCGATCGAAAGCAGGTAGAACTGATCACACATTTCTGCTGTTGTACTACCGTTTCAGAAGACCTGTGCAGCAATCGCAAATCTGCGGGTCGCTCGAACTTCACGTGACTGCAAAGGGCGCGTATTCTCGTCCACCCACAAATGACCTGTACCCGGCTATCCCGCCGTCCTCAGACGTCTTGATGAGGCAAAAGTCGGCTGGCATGCCCGGACTGATGTCGATGGCCAATCCAATCAATTCTGCCGGGCGCAGGCTGTAGTTCGCCCATGCCGACTGCCATGAGCAACCGAGCATTTGAGTTGCACGTAACACACCCGCAATCGGACACAGAGATGATCCGGCGTACTGCGATGTGCCGGGCATACGAACTACTCCATCAGCGCCGACGTCTGTTTCGATCTCCCGGAGTCTGTATCGGCCCGGCGGCATCCCTGCCGCAGCCATGGCGTCGGAGATGTACACGATCGAGCGGGCTTGCTTGACCCTGTGTATGATTCTGAACAACGGCGGCGCAACGTGAATTCGATCGGGAATGATCGTGACTACAAGGTCTGGTTGGTCAAGAACGCGCCATGTTATGTTATCGTGCCTGTCCCAGAGCGGTGGACAGCCATTGCCGAGGTGTGTGAATGCTGTTGCACCGGCGCGGATGGCCTCAGCGAGAGTTTCCGCTGAAGCGTCTGTGTGGCCAAGGAACACTTTTATGCCCATCGAAACTGCCAGTTTGACGGCTTCGATGGCCCCGGCGCGCTCGGGTGCAAGGGTGAGAATGACACGGTCGTTGCCGGTGGCCGCACGCAATTGACTGATGTGGGCCGGGGTGGGGTCTGCAAGGCGACCTGGATCGTGAGCACCGTAAAACCCGGGTTTGGAAGAAAGAAAAGGCCCCTCGACGTGCCAGCCGATCACAGCGTGGTTTAGGAGGGGCGATGTTGCGCGAATTTGGCGGAGGGTTGTCAGGCGTTTGATCAGACGCGGCCATTCTTCGGTTACCAACGTCAGCATGAACCTCGAACAGCCCGCCTGATGCAGACCATTTACCGCGCATTCGAGCTGTTCGCGGTCGATGACGTCGCTCTGGAAATCGATCCCGAGAAAGCCGTTGACCTGCAAGTCGATCAAACCGGGCGCGATCCGCCATCCGCCGGTCTCGGCGCCGGGCGCCTTTTCTCTGTCGGTGATGATTCCGTCTTCAAACCTGAGGCGGATCGTGTCATTTGACCAACAATCCCGTGCGATTACGTCGCCTCGTGTCATATGCGGACGATATGCTCTTGAGGAAGCCAATGGCAAGTGGACACCTTGGCAGGAGCACGGCGATTCCTGGCATGCGATATGGGGACAGGCACGCAGTGGCACGTAGTTTCCGCCCCCGCAACCGGTCAACGGTCGAGCGCAAGGTTGCGTGATAGAAGCCCGTGCAAAACCGGTCTTCGGGCTGCCGTAGCCGAAAAAGACCGCGCTCCGTACCGGCGCTTGCTTTTTCCAACGCGTCGGCAGGAGCGCGGCGATTCACACAGGAATAGCTGTCTTTACGGACTCGGCCAGCCCGTCGGTGCAATAATCGCGCTAATTCTCCGCGCGATAGTATTTTGCGGCGTCACTTGCCGGAATTACGAGCGGACTGGCACTGGGAAGGGCAATGTCCCGGTACGGTCCTTGTGGTGCGTCTGCGGCTTGGAGCCAACCGGTAAAAGTAATCTTAACCTTGTCAGGAGGAACCTGGTCGATGCGCAGCGTTGGGGTGGGGATTCCTTGGGGTCCCCAAACCCGGATGTTCGACACGAGAACATATCGCGAATACTGATTGCCGTTCATCCAGCACATTATGCAATTGATGCCGCTGTTTGGATCGACTTCACCCGGGCATCGCCGCATGCCGAACTCGGGCATCCAGATTGGGTCCGCAAAACTCGGATCGCCGATGTGGGGATCTATCCATTCGGGATCGCCGTCGTGTTTGGCGGTTTGCCACACCTCCTCTTCACCGTCTCTTTGTGCGAAATTGTCGTACGTATTTGCGTAGGTTCCATTCCCATCCACGCCGTCGGCGACGTACATGATAGTTTTCATGTGCAGAACCTTCCCATCCTTGAACTCGACGCCGTGGTCGAACCAACTTCCGCCGCCTCCGCAAACGCCAACGCCATTATAACGGCAGTCTTGATACTTGGAAAGGCGCACGCCGGTGCTCAATTCGTTGTATTTCCAATTCGGGTTGCCGATATCTCCGTCTGCGGTTCTGTTTGCATAATCAGCCAGCGTAAAACCAAAGTCATAGCCGGGCAGGATATTATGGTAGGTGTTGGTTCGTGGATCGTAGTCCGCGGGAATTTCGTTCGTGCAATGGAATTGCCAGTCCCAAGTAACCGTGATTGGCCCGGTCATTTGTTTTGGAAAATCGATTTTGAAAAAGTAGGTTGCCTTGTTTGTGCCGAAGTTGCCGTCTGAGGCGACCATCATTTGACCACCGCCGATCGCTGTGGCATTCGTTACGGTGGCGATGTAGAACGGCTCGGTCTCGCCGTCGGGTATCCAGCTTTTGCCGTTGTTCAGCGGGCTGTAAGTTTCCGGTGACGGTTCATTTGCAAGAACCCAGTCCCAGTCAGCGTTGGCGTTTTCCCACTTCGCACCGGTGGCTGGTTGCCCGATCAGCCATCCGTTCGTGTACCCTTCCAAGGCCGAGAACTTTGTTTTGAAAAGAAGTTGTGCTTGTGTTTCCGAGGCGAAGAACATCAGCGAAGCACACCCAAGAACCTTGAGAACAGTCAATGTTTTCATACCTTTCCGATAACTTTTGTTGTCTCCCCTTCAGCAGTTTACGATCCGGAATCGCTGGATCTGCAGAGTTGATGTTTTGGGGCGGGGCTTCGCTGGCGAAGGCGTCAGGGAAGAGTGGGCCACAAAGCATGTCGTCTGTTGATCATCAAACGATTTTGCAAATCGTCTCAGGGAACGCATTACGTGTCAATCAGAAAACTCAAGGTGGGGCGACCGACCGACGACAGAGGGCCGAGCTTGCAAGGAACGCGTTCGTCTCGGCCCGATCATTCGGTTGCGATTGCGCCGCGCTGAGGGATGCACGGTCCGGCGGCACCCGGCTCGAGCTCTGGCTGCACTTTCGCCGGCGCTACCGAGAGACATCGAGAAGCCGCTTGATTGCGTCCATCAACACATTCTCAACTTCCGGCGATACGTTTGAAGATGTGGGGCTTGTCTCGTATCCGCCCTCGGCATATGCCACCTTGGTCCCAATGTACCCCGGACCGTAATCCCCGTAAGCGGCCATTGCCACGAAACAATCCGGTCGCATCATCTTGGCCGCCAGTTGATATTCCACAAACAGTTCCCCTGGAAGATGCAGAACACGTGCCCGTCCCAAACTCAGGCAGCTTACGTCGATCTTGTGGCCGGACTTGCATCGGCGAAGCCACGCCAGCCGCGAGGCGGCTCCTGAGAGAAAAAACGCCGGGTCTGGTTTGGTGAACTGTGCCTCGAGTTCGGTTTCGGACAGGTGCGATGCGACCGGCAACGCCACCGATTCAACGGCCCATTTGACATCATCGGGCTTGATCGGTTCGTGCCGTGTCTGTTCCCATGCGCGGCGCATGCCGTCCGCCATGCGTTCCGCAAGAACGCGGCGGTTCTCGGGCGAGCCGTCGTTGTATTTCCCGGCGCCAAGGTTGCCGCCCGCTCCGTTGAAATGTATGTGCAACGCCGCCGGAACTGCCAGTTGCCGCAAGAACCTTGCAACGCCCGGAAAATCCGGGTTCGGAATGCCAGTGCGATAGTAACTTTGCGGATGGACAGCATAATAAGTGAGAACCGCCAAAGGGCGTTCTCCGTTCCAAAAGCTGATCATTGAAAGCTCTGGGTCGATTGTCCCTTCGGGTTCAGCGCGCAGTGCCGGATCCTTGCATGATGTGTACCGGGTCGCGCGCACCTTGCCGTCAGGCCCAAGAATACGCCTGTTTGATGCAACTTTTTCCACGATGGCCCTGCCGAGGCCAATCTCGGTGACGGGTTGTGCGCGGGGCAGGGATTCTTTTATTGCCCGATCAAGCCGATGCAGCACTTCCCGGGCAAAATCGCCATTGTAACTGCCCGGGTCCAAGCCGCGTTCTTTCAATATTTTCTCCGCGGAGAAATCGCAGTCGGGCGCGTCATGCTGGTGGACGGTGTGAACCGCAACACGGGAAGGAGTCGTGCCTGAAGCTTTCGCGAGAGCGGCGCGGAACTCGTCGTGACCTTCATTGGCGATACCAATCCAATCCACGGCGCACAGGACAATCGGCTGACCGGCATTCATCAGGACGATTCCCCGCGCTTTCAGTGTCAGGTCCCACCAGTTTGTGACCGGGTCGTAGGCCATTCGACTTCCGATCGGCGGTGTCACATCCACGTCAAAGGTCGCAATCCGCACCAACTGGTCCTCTTTGACCAGCCCGGCCGGCGAAAGACTTTCGAGACCGCTCGCATGTGTGAAACACATTAGGAAACAGGAAATCGCCACGCCGATTGATGCTCGGAACCACTCAAGTCTGTTGAAGGTGCCGTTCATGGGGCTTTAATATGACTACTGGTTACGAATGCCGCAAAGTGAAAAGTTGCAGCAAGGCCGAACCGCACCAACGGTTTTTTCTTTTCTGGCGCGAGGTTTTCGTGTTGCCTTTGGTCCCGCGACTGATGGGAAATTCGTTCAAACCAGAATCATTTGTCGCCCGCCACGTGGCATCAATCCCACGTTCGGGCATACGCGAGTTTTTCGATCTTGTACAGGGGCGGCCGGGGGTCATTTCGCTGGGTGTTGGCGAACCTGATTTTGTTACGCCGTGGCATATTCGTGAGGCGGCCATATACGCTCTCGAACGGGGCCGAACCAGCTACACATCCAACTTCGGGCTGTTGAAACTGCGCGAAGCCATATCGAATTATGTGAATGACAAGTTCGGCGCGCGTTACAATCCCGTGAATGAGATTCTCATCACGGTTGGTGTGAGCGAGGCCCTTGATCTGGCATTGCGCGCGATATTGAACCCCGAGGACGAGGTCATTTACCACGAACCGTGTTATGTGAGCTACTCGCCAAGCATCGCCCTTGCCCGCGGTGTGCCGGTGGCTGTGTCGTGCCGGGCCGAAAACGGATTTGCCGTCGCGGCGGATGCGATCGACAAGGCCGTAACACCACGGACAAAGGCGGTAGTGCTCAATTTCCCAACCAACCCAACCGGCGGCACGATGACTGCGGAAGCCCTCGGCGCGGTCGCCGAAGTCATCAAACGGCACAACCTGCTTGCGATCACAGACGAAATCTACAGCGAACTCACCTTCGAGGGCACCCATACGAGCCTTGTTTCCCTGCCGGGCATGGCTGAAAGGACGATTCTGCTGCACGGGTTTTCGAAGGCATACGCGATGACCGGGTTCAGGCTCGGTTACGCATGCGGCCCGGCCCCGTTGATCGAGTCGATGATGAAAATCCACCAGTATTCAATGCTATGCGCCAGCATTGTCAGCCAAGAAGCCGCGTTTGAAGCAATTCGTAACGGCGATGCGGACGTGATCGAAATGCGCGAGCAGTACCGACTCAGGCGGAATTTCATCGTTAATGCCCTGAATGAAATGGGGCTTCCATGCCATATGCCCCGGGGGTCGTTTTATGTTTTCCCGTCAATACGCCCCACAGGCCTCTCATCCAAAGAATTTGCTGTCCGGCTGTTGAAAGAAGAGGGTGTGGCATGTGTGCCCGGCGACGCTTTTGGCCCCAGTGGTGAGGGACATCTGCGATGTTGTTTCGCGGCTTCGATGGAGAAACTATCAGAAGCCGCCTCGAGAATACGACGCTTTCTTGGAAAGCTGGGGACTTCGCCCGAGAACAGGGCTTAGCCCCGCATATTTCCCAGCCCGGCGTAGCCGGAACCAAAGTTCCCTGACGCGCAAAGACGCGGTGCTTGCGCCCGTTGATCAGAAATCTCTGCGCCGCCGGGCTGGGAAATATCTGCTTCGACTTCGTCCCCTGCACCCCGGCTCACGCCTCCTCAAAAAAATACAGGCACTGCAGATACCCACTCCACAGTACCGTCATGAAAAGCCCAGTGATACGTATCACCGTAACTCCGTGTCTGTCCCCATATCCGCGTGCCACAGCCGGCCTGGACCGCCGACCGGCGCTTGCTCAGCTCCACCGGGTCAAGAGTCCGGCCGCCCAAATTGCGTGTCTGTCCCCATATCCCGCCCGCCATCCGCCCTTTCGGTCACCCCGTTAAGAGTTGAGAGTTGAACGTTTCACGTTGAACGTTCCTGATCAGTATATCGGACATCGTGTCTGTCCCCATCTCTGGGCACCAAGGCCGGCTGGGACCACCCGACCGGCGCTTGGTTTGGTCCACCCTGCCAAAAGTCCGGTCGTCCAAATTCCGTGTCTGTCCCCATATCCCGCCCCACCGCGCGCCCTTTCGGTCACCCCGTTGAAACTTGAGAGTTGAACGTTTCACGTTGAACGTTCCTGACCAGTATATCGGACATCGTGTCTGTCCCCATATTTGGCCCCCGGACATCGTGCCTGTCCCCATATTTCGGCGCGCCAGCCACCTTGGACCGCCCGACGGGCGCTTGGTCAGGTCCACTGGATAAAAAACCCGGCCGCCTCAACTCCGTGTCTGTCCCCATGTCCCGCCCACCGTGCGCCATTTCGGTCACCCCGTTAAAAGTTGAGAGTTGAACGTTTCACGTTGAACGTTCCTAACCGGTATATCGGACATCGTGTCTGTCCCCATATTTGGCCCCCGGACATCGTGCCTGTCCCCATATCTCGGCGCGCCAGCCACCTTGGACCGCCCGATGGGCGCTTGGTCAGGTCCACTGGATAAAAAACCCGGCCGCCTCAACTCCGTGTCTGTCCCCATGTCCCGCCCACCGTGCGCCATTTCGGTCACCCCGTTAAAAGTTGAGAGTTGAACGTTTCACGTTGAACGTTCCTGACCAGTATATCGGACATCGTGTCTGTCCCCATATCTGGGCGACAGGGACCGCTGGGACCGTCCGGCTAGCGCTTTGGTCGGGTCCAGTGGGGTCAATAGTCCGGTCGCAGATACTCAGTGTCTGTCCCCATATCTGGGCGCCGCTGCCGGCTTGGCCGCCCGGCCGGCGCTGGGGCAGGTCCACCGGGTCAAGAGTCCGGCCGCCCAAATTGCGTGTCTGTCCCCATATCCCGCCCGCCATCCGCCCTTTCGGTCACCCCGTTAAGAGTTAAGAGTTGAACGTTTCACGTTGAACGTTCCTGATCAGTATATCGGACATCGTGTCTGTCCCCATCTCTGGGCACCAAGGCCGGCTGGGACCACCCGACCGGCGCTTGGTTTGGTCCACCCTGCCAAAAGTCCGGTCGTCCAAATTCCGTGTCTGTCCCCATATCCCGCCCCACCGCGCGCCCTTTCGGTCACCCCGTTGAAACTTGAGAGTTGAACGTTTCACGTTGAACGTTCCTGACCAGTATATCGGACATCGTGTCTGTCCCCATATTTGGCCCCCGGACATCGTGCCTGTCCCCATATTTCGGCGCGCCAGCCACCTTGGACCGCCCGACGGGCGCTTGGTCAGGTCCACTGGATAAAAAACCCGGCCGCCTCAACTCCGTGTCTGTCCCCATGTCCCGCCCACCGTGCGCCATTTCGGTCACCCCGTTAAAAGTTGAGAGTTGAACGTTTCACGTTGGACGTTCCTGATCGGCATATCGGACATCGTGTCTGTCCCCATATCCGGGTGCTGCAGCCGGCCTCGACCGTCCGACCGGCGCTTGCTCAGGTCCATCAGGTCAAGAGTCCGTCCGCCCAAATTCCGTGTCTGTCCCCATATCTGGGCGCCGCTGCCGGCTTGGCCGTCCGGCCGGCGCTGGGGCAGGTCCACCGGGTCAAGAGTCCGGTCGTCCAAATTCCGTGCCTGTCCCCATATCCCGCCCCACCATGCGCCCTTTCGGTCACCCCGTTAAAAGTTGAGAGTTGAACGTTTCACGTTGAACGTTCCTGACCAGTATATCGGACATCGTGTCTGTCCCCATCTCTGGGTGCCAGGGCCGGCTGGGACCACCCGACCGGTGCTTGGTCTGGTCCGGCGGGGTCAATAGTCCGGTCGCAGATACTCAGTGTCTGTCCCCATATTTGGTTCCGGGCAGACTCAGGTCTCCTGAGGCCGTGGAATTAGTCTGACCCCGTTCCTGAAACCACCAAGCGATGGATTCCGCGTGTAAGCCATTGATTTCCAATACTGCTATAGGCGCGGTGGTATCAGGAAAATTCCACGGCAGTTGAAGTCACAGCCTCGGGGGTCAGGAGTTCTGAGACTATCCAATGTAACACTTCGAAGACCGCACTGTGGTTACCGCACTAGTCGCTGCCAGAGAAGCAGATACCGACAAACTGAGCCAACTCGCAGTTTGAAAACCTTCGCAAATATGATCGATTTCTCAGTATAACCATGCAGAGCGGCACAGCGGCAACCAAATGATCGTGGCGAAATAAACGCGTTCGTTGCAAGCTTGGCACTCTGTCGCGCTGCGCTGAAAGGGGCGACCTCGTCGCCCACGGGG